>Ga0335074_10002444_pt1 | contig 25285 bp, 20 predicted proteins | sample Lox_Sample_23_FD_206715 | JGI IMG/M metagenome (GOLD analysis project Ga0335074, IMG submission 206715) | Soil microbial communities from Loxahatchee National Wildlife Refuge, Florida, United States - Lox_Sample_2.3 | ecosystem: Environmental > Terrestrial > Soil > Wetlands | place: USA... | reverse complement strand
CGATCTCGATACGGCCGGTGGTCAGGCGGTCGAGCAGGCTCTCGATCAGCTTGTCCGGCTCGTGGTGCTGGAAGAACGCCCCGTACAGCAGGTTGACCCCGACGATCCCGAGCGCCTCCTGCTGCAGCCACGCCTCGACGTCGAGCATCCGGACATGCATCACGATCTGGCTCGGCTCGTCGTGCGGCTGGGCCTGGAACTTCACGCCCATCCAGCCGTGGCACTCGTTGCCGCCGCGGTAGCTGCGCGCCACGACCGTGTCAGCGAAGGCGAAGAAGCAATTCTCGTCGCCGCGCTTGTGGCTCAGCCGGTCCACGTTCAGCTGGAACTCGGTGTCCAGCATGCCCTGCAGCCGCCCGGAGGACACGTACCTGTCCGCCTTGCCGTACTCGGCGTCGCTCACGGCCATGTCGTACGCGGAAATCGACTTGGCGACGGTGCCCGCGGCGCCACCCACCCGGAAGAACCAGCGCACGACCTCCTGGCCAGCCCCAATCTCGGCGATCGTCCCGTACCAGCGCGGATCGAGGTTGATGCGCAGCGCCTTCTGATGCGTATCTGATTCGTGAGCGCCGGTGATGAGCTCGGTCATTCGTCTCCCTGCCCACGGTCCAGACGCGAGGTGTCCGACGAGCCAACCTTACTAATTCCGCCGCTGCTGGCACCAGCCCAGGCGGTGCGGTCAATTCGGCCTGATGGTGTCACACTAGAAGAGGTCGGCTCGCTGCGATCACCCCCCGATCGTGCCCCTTATTGACGGACAGGTGAACCGTGATGCATGGCCGCATACCCAGACGCCCGGGTCTTCCCTTCGGCGGAGGCCTCAACGTGCTGCTGCTCGGCGGGGCGGCGTATTTCACCTGGGAGCACGGGCAGGGCCGGCACGGCACGCCGCACATGCTGTGCCCGGTGTGCTGGCTGACCAAGATCGACCCGGACCCCAAGGCGCCGGGTGGCGCTAGTCCGGCCGAGCCGCCGGAACAGGCCTGACTGGCACGCCAGGAGCCCGGGGCGGCATCGCATGAGCCGTGGGTGACACGGGATTATGAAGATCATCGCGTACGGTTCGCTTATGAACCGGTCCAGCCTGGAGTCGGTAGTGGGCCGGCCGGCTCCTCTTAGCACAATCGTTGCTCCCAGCTGGAAACGGGTTTTTAATGCGGCATTCGACGGATACGCGTTTCTGAATCTCCAGCCTGCCGCAGGGACCGGACCAGCCGGTGTTACCCTCACATTGGGTTATCGAACCCGGCAGGCGCGTCCGGCTGGACATCGGGGCTGCTTCGCTGAATATCAAACAGCCAGTCACCTACCGAGAGCATCCCCAGTCCTGACGGCTTTTTCTGCACCGTGACAAGACACCGCCGGAGAGCTTCCGTCCGGAACTCGTAAGCGAGTCCAGCGTGCCTGAGAATTCCTCTGCCACAAGCATCCTCGAGAAACGTGATCGTTCTCCAGGACTGTCGGCGAGAAAGCGCGAGCGGAGCCCGGCCGAAGAGGTTCCAGCGGGACCACGCCCTTGCGGCCAGCGCGTACGCGATCGCATAGAGGACCCCGAGCAGCAAGCCGCGGAAAAAGGACTGAGAAACGCTAATGCTATCCGGTATGCCACTCGCCATCAGTGCGGCCCACGTACCAATAGACCCGCCCATGACCACGGCGAGAAGAACGGATTCACCGATCGTGGCAGCACGGTCGGCGTTCAGCAGGCCAACCGGACTGCTGACGGCAGGAATATCGATCCTTCCGCGCCCCCAATTCGCCCAGTCGCCGGCCATGAACCATCCGGCCAGGAGCGGCAGGAAGAACAGCGCCTTGCCGAAAACGGACCCGAAATCGGACTCACGCGCGGCGGCAGGCGGGGGGTTGATTTCGAGTATCAGCACGGCCGTCGCGAATCCGATCATCAGGCCGAAGATGACACCCGCCAGCCAACGGCGGAGCAACCGGCGGAGGCGTTTCATCCCTGGTGCCGGCAGTGCCTGACTTGCCAGTCCGCCGGTGACCATGCCGAAAAGCCCGCCAGCAACGCCGACAGCCACCGCCTCTCCGCCGCCCAGCCAGCGGCCGAATAGCAATACCGGCGCGAGCCCGAACACGAGCCCGAACGCGGCAGCGCTGAACACGATGGCTGCCCCCTCCTGGATGGGCGTAACTGCTTGCAGCTGCCACCAGCAGACCTGGGATGCGGTGCCGCGCGCCCGCCTGGCCAAGAAGGCGAGCCACCGTTCAGCCTCGGCCGTCCGCCGCGAGCGGGCCCCTGGCCTGCGTGCGTCCTGGTATGCGGCGGTCACGAATGCCTGCAGGAGGTGGTCCTCGATCTCTTCCCGAGTGGGGAACCTGGCCTCATCCAGCAGCGAGCAGGGGTCGCTGTCCTGCCGCTCGTATCTTTCGCGCGCCACCCTGATCAGCATCGGGCTCGACAGCGCCAACTCGAGGTTCACGACCTGCTGGTCAGCCGGTGCAGCGCTCAGCCTCGCCAGCACTTCGTCCCACTGCGCCGAACCCTGGCGCAGATACGCGGCAACGGGCTCGCCGGTCAGGGACAGATCCTGCAGCACAATGACCGCCGCGGCGTGCAGTGGTCGCCCGCACGCCTGTACCGCGGCCCGGTACTCCTCGGTACGGCTTACCAGCACGAGGGGCCTGCGGGTGCTGGCGAGCCGCTCCAATGCGACGCGACGCAAGTCCGGCGCCATCTCATCGAACCCGTCGAGAACGGGGATCACGCGATAAGAAGCCGCAAGCTCACCAGAACGGGCCGGGTCTTGCGCGTAACAAGAAATCAGCTGCGCACAGAACCATTCGCCGAAGCTATCGCTGCCGGGATTCCAGGCATCGATTCGCACCGGGACTGGCACCTGCCCGGAGAGCGCGGGAAATTCGCGCCAGTCCAGGACCAGCCGCGTGGCCAGCGTCGTCTTGCCGGCTCCTTCCCCGCCGAGGATCACGAGGCGTTTGGCGGGCAGCTGAATGTATTCAGCCACGATCGCGCTACCTCCGGCGGCCACGGACCTCGAGAGCCCGGCTTCCTGCTCCCCCGGATGCGCCTGGTCAGCCCACTCCCCGGCCAAGTCCTGGCCGGCAGGCAGCCACCGCGCGGGCAGGCCGAAACGGGCAGGCCACGTTTCCTCCGGCCCCGGCAGGCCACGCGTAACCGCCGCATAGAGACCGCTTATCTCGTCGTCAGGGACCGGGACCTGCTTACCGGCTCCGGTGGCCGGCTGGCCGGCGATCCGCGCTGGATTTCCTTCGCCGACAGCTCCGCGGCGGGCCTCCCTGAGGGATATCCACGTCAGATACAGTCCCGGCAGTCCGCCGAGAATAGCCACCCCGACCGCAGGTACGCCAAGGTGGTAAATGAGCGCGAGGGCTATTGCCGCCGCAACGGTTAGGAGGAACAAGCTCAGGGCTACCAAACCGACGTGGCCATTCCGGCTTCTCGTCACGACGGCAGGATAGTGAAGGCAGTCACGTGGCTGTAAAGTCGCGCCGTGACGGTGTCTCGGTTCGTGGTGCAACTCCACGACGCGACGACGCTGCACTTCGATCTCCGGATCCGGATCGGCGACGTGCTGCGGTCGTGGGCGGTGCCCAAAGGGCCGTCACTTGATCCCCGTGTCCGGCGGCTGGCCGTGCCGGTCGAGGACCACACGCTGGCCGCCGGTGACTATGAGGGGGTCCGGGCCGGGCAGGCGCGCGGCACGGGCGCGGTGATCATCTGGGACGAGGGCGACGCCGAGATTCTCCGTGATGAGCCTGGCCATCTGTCCGTCGTCCTGCACGGCAGCAAGCTCGCCGGAGGATTCGCCCTGACCCGCACCGGCGAGCGCCGCTGGATCCTGGTCAAGACCAGGGACGGCGACGCGCTACCCGGTTCGGACATCGTGGCCGAGCAGCCTGCGAGCGTGCGCAGCGGCAGGACCTGGGAAGACCTCGCGAACGAATAACTCAGTCGAGGCAGAACTCGTTGCCCTCGATGTCCTGCATCACCAGGCACGACTCGTTCTCTTCATCGGCCTCCAGTAGTCGCACCCGGACCGCGCCGAGCGCGACCAGGCGTGCGCATTCGGCCTCCAGCACGGCCACGCGCTCTTCGCCCACGAGCCCAGTGCCGACGCGCACGTCGAGGTGCACCCGATTCTTGACGACCTTGCCTTCCGGGACGCGCTGGAAGTAGAGCCGCGGGCCCACGCCTGACGGATCCACGCACGCGGACTCATCCTGGACGACGTATCCCAGCACCTCGCACCAGAAGCGAGCGACGCGCTCAGGTTCCGCGCAGTCGAAGGTGACCTGGACCTGCCTGACCGGCGCCATTAGCCCACCATAGCGGCGTACGTGCAGTTAGCCGTAGATGCTGCGGTCCATGTGCTGAGACGATGCAGGAATAACTCAGGATCGGCATCTAACCTGGAAACAGGCCGAGACGACGCGAAAGGGTGCTGCGATGGACGGAACGCTCGCTGCTGCTGATCTGGAACAACTACGCAAGGACTTCTCGGCCAATCCGGCCTACCGGCTCGCGCAGAACGCCGTGACCCGGGTGACCGTCGACGACGTCGCCATCAACAGGGAGATCGTCAGCAGCATCGACCACTCGCTGTCGACGACCCTGGACGACTGGAAGGTCACGAACCAGGAGCGGAGCGGCCGCTGCTGGCTGTTCGCCGGGCTCAACCTGCTGCGCGTCGGCGTCATGCGCGAGACCGGACTCAAGGACTTCGAGTTCTCGCAGAACTACGCGATGTTCTGGGACAAGCTCGAGCGCGCCAACTACTTCCTCGAGGCGATCATCGAGACCGCGGACCGCGATCTGGATGACCGCACGGTCGCCTTCCTGCTCGAGTCGGTGGCCGGCGACGGCGGCCAGTGGAACATGTTCGCCGCGCTCGTGGCCAAGCACGGCCTGGTGCCCAAGGGCTACATGCCGGAGACGCAGAGCTCGTCGAACACGGGCAAGATGAACTCGATCCTGCGCTATCAGCTTCGCCAGGGCGCGCGGACTGTCCGCGCCGCCGCGGCCGGGGGCCTGGAGGCCGCCCGCGCGGCCAAGGCCGAGATCATGCAGGCCGTCTACCGGATCCTGTGCATCCACCTGGGCACGCCGCCGGAGCGCTTCGACTGGCAGTGGACGGACAAGGACAAGAAGTTCCACCGGGACGGTGTCCTCACCCCCCAGGAGTTCGCCGCCAAGTACGTGGACCTGCCGGTCAGCGAGTACGTCTGCCTCGTCAACGACCCACGGCCGTCCAGCCCGGTCGGCCGGACTTTCACCGTGGAGTACCTCGGCAACGTCGTCGGCGGCCCGCGGGTCATCTACCTGAACGTCGACATGCAGGTCATCAAGGACCTCGCGGCGGCCACGATCCAGGGCGGCGAGCCTGTCTGGTTCGGCTGCGACGTCGGCAAGATGATGAGCAGCGACTACGGGTACTGGGACGCCCAGCTCTACGACCTGCCGTCGGTCTACGACACCGCGTTCGACCTCGACAAGGCCGCCCGCCTCGCGTACCACGAGACCGCGATGACGCACGCGATGCTCTTCACCGGCGTCGACGTGCTCGACGGGGTGACGAGGCGCTGGCGGGTGGAGAACAGCTGGGGCGCCGACCGCGGCAAGGACGGCTTCTTCACCATGGACGACTCCTGGTTCGGCCAGTACGTCTTCGAGATCGCCGCCCGCAAGAGCGCGCTGCCCGCCGACCTGCGCAGCGCGCTGGACGCCGAGCCGATCGTGCTGCCGGCCTGGGACCCGATGGGCGCCCTGGCGCGGTAGCCGGGCTACGGCTGTGGCAGGTAGCTAGCCGTGTGGCGCAGAGCCGCCTGGGCCTGCTCCCACAGGTCACGGACGAGGTCCGCGGCGGGCGCCGCGGACCTCGTGAGCGGGTAGGCCTGCCCGGCCCACAGGTTCACGTAATCGGCGAGGCCGGCCTGCCGGGCCGCCTTCCGCATCGGCGAGGTGAGGTGGTGCACCTCGGGGTAGGCCGCCGGGGCCGACGCCGAGTGGGCGCGCAGGAAGCCGTTCTCGATCCCGCGCGCGGTCCGGCCGCTGAACGCCCGCGTGAGCCTGGTCGGCGCGTCGTCGTGCAGCGCTGACCGGTGCACCGGTGCGGTCGCCGCCTCCGGGCAGTCGAGGAACGCCGTGCCCAGGGCGGCGGCCCGCGCGCCCAGGCACAGCACCGCGGCGATCGCCTTGCCCGTCGCGATGCCGCCGGCGGCCACGACGGGCGTGTCCAGCCGCGCGGTGATGAGCTGCAGGAGCGCGATGAGCCCGGCCGCCTCGTCGGGGGCGTCGCCCGTCCCGCCCCGGTGCCCGCCCGCCTCGTACCCCTGGACGGCCAGCAGGTCCGCGCCCGCCGCGGCCGCGCGGTACGCGTCGTCCACGCCGGTGACCGTCACCCAGACTTCTGATCCCCTGGCACGCAGCCCGGCGATGACGTCATCCCCGGGGATCCCGAACGTGAACGACACCACGTCCGCCGGCGTGTCCATCAGGTACCCGACCTTGGCGTCCCAGTCGTCATCGTCGTGCCGCGGCTCACCGAGCCGCGCTCCGGTGCCGGACACGTCGGACTCGATCTCCGCCGCGAACTGGCGCACCCGCGCCGCGTCCCCGGCCGGGCCGGGAACGAACAGGTTCACGCCGGACGGCCGGCCGGTCAGCTCCGCCAGCCGGCTGCGCCGGTCCGCCAGCTCCGCGGCGGACAGGTAGCCGGCGGCGAGGAAGCCCAGTCCGCCCGCGTTGCTCACCGCGGCTGCCAGCTCCGGCGTGGACGGCCCGCCCGCCAGCGGGGCCAGCACGATCGGGATGTCACAGCTGTCCAGGATCATGCCCCCATCGTGTCAGGAGGCGTGTCGGCACCGTGTCAGGGCCGTGTCAGGCCGGGCCGCGATGGTGGTCGCATGAGTAATTCAGTGATCGCGGTTTCCGGGCTGCGGAAAGCGTACAAAGACAAGGTTGTGCTCGACGGCATCGATCTCGATGTCCCCGCGGGCACGGTGTTTTCCCTGCTCGGCCCCAACGGGGCGGGCAAGACGACCACGGTGAACGTGCTGACCACGCTGATCAAGGCCGACGGCGGGACGGCGCGGGTCGCCGGGCACGACGTGGCGGCCGAGGGCGCGCTGGTGCGCTCGGTCATCGGGGTCACCGGCCAGTTCGCGGCGGTGGACGATCTGCTGACCGGGCAAGAGAACCTGGAGTTGATGGCGGATCTGCACCATCTGCGGGCCGCCGAGGCCAGGCAGGTGGTCGCGTCGCTGCTGGCCCGGTTTGATCTGGCGGAGTCGGCGCAGCAGCTCGCGTCGACCTACTCCGGCGGCATGCGCCGGAAGCTGGACCTGGCGATGACGCTGGTCAGCAAGCCGCAGATCATCTTCCTTGACGAGCCGACGACCGGACTTGACCCGCGCAGCCGCCGGACGATGTGGGGCATCGTCCGCGAGCTGGTGGCCGGCGGCGTGACCGTCTTCCTCACCACGCAGTATCTCGAGGAAGCCGACCAGCTCGCCGACCGGATCGCGGTGCTCGACCAGGGCCGCCTGGTCGCCGAGGGCACGCCGGACGAACTCAAGCGGCTGGTCCCCGGCAGCCACGTCCGGCTCCGGTTCGCCGACGTCGCGGCGCTGGACGCGGCGGCGCGGGTGCTGGCCGGGTCCGCCCGGGACGACCAGGATCTGACCCTGCGGGTGCCCAGCGATGGCACCTCAAGGTCGCTACGGGTCCTGCTGAACCGGCTCGACGAACACATGATCAACGCGGATGAGGTCGCCGTGAACACACCGGACCTCGATGACGTTTTCCTGGCCCTGACGGGTCACGCGAGCACGGAGGCGGTAGCCCAATGAGCACCATGTCAGCAGCGTTGACCGATTCACGGATCATGCTGCGCCGCAACTTCAAGCACATGCTGCGGAACCCGGTCACCGTATTCAACGGGGCCGTGATGCCGGTCGTGGTCATGCTGCTGTTCGTGTACGTGCTCGGCGGCGCGTTCAGCGTCGGCGAGCATTACATCGAATACGTGACACCAGGCATGATCCTGCTGGCCATCACCTACGGACTGTCCAGCACGGCGGTGTCGGTGAACTCCGACATGGCCAAGGGCATCATCAACCGGTTCAAGGTCATGAACGTCTCCCGCGGCGCGGTCCTGACCGGTCATGTCGCGGCCACCATGGCGGGCATCTCGATAGCCGTCGCGGCCATCATCGGGATCGCCTTCGCGCTGGGGTTCCGGTCGCCCGCGACCCCTCTGGAGTGGCTCGGCGCGATCGGCATCATCGCGGCGACGGCGTTCGCGACCTCGTGGTTCGCGGTCGCGGTGGGCATGGCCGCGAAGACTCCGGAATCCGCGGGCCTCGGCCTCGTGCCGCTGCTGCTGCTGCCGTTCGTGAGCAGCGCGATCGTGCCGGCCGACAAGATGGAGCAGGGCTTCAGGCAGTTCGCGCAGTATCAGCCCTTCACGCCGATCATCGAGTCGGTGCGCGGGCTGCTGGCCGGCACTCCGTCGGCCGGCTACGCGGCCGCCGCTCTCGGCTGGTGCGCCGGGATCGCGATCGTCGGCTACGTGTGGTCGCGTGCCACGTTCAACCGGCGAGCGTAGCCTCGGCCAGCTCAGCCCAGTTCGCCTGGGCCCCCTCCCGGGTCGCCTCGGTGAAGCCCGCTTCGCCGAGGCGACGCCGGGTTGCCTGCTCGATGCGGGGCACATCCGGCTGCGAGAGATCAGGGAACCCGCGCACCGCCGCACTGGCCGCGAGGAGCCGTGCGGCCTGCTCGTACCGCTCGCCGCGCAGCGCCAGGTCCGCGATCCCGGTGAGCACCTTCGCGATCACCGGCACGATCCCGGCTTCCGACGCGGCCTGGAACGCGGCGATGCGGTGCTCGCGCGCCTCGTCGAGGCTGCCGGCGAGATAGCCGAGCAGATCCTGGATCGCCGCCCTGATGATGGCCTGCTCAGGGTCCACGAGGGCCGTCGCGACGCCGACCTGCCGGTACGCCTCGTCGGTGTCGCCGCTCCAGCGGGCCAGCTCCGCCCTCGTCAGGGCCAGTCCGGCCAGCGCCCACGGCCACGCGACCCGTTCCGCGTAGCGCTGCGCCTCGGCCATGGCGGCCGCGCTCGCCTCCTCGTCACCTAGCAGCCAGTACAGCTGAGCCTGCCGCGACCGGATCCGTGCCGCGTCTTCGACGGAGCCGACCTCGGTGACCACCGCGATCGCCTGGTCAAGGTAGTCGCACGCGGCGGCGAACTCGCCGCGCGTGGCCACCTGATCCGCCAGCTCGGTCAGCGCGAACGAAATCCCCCACCGCTCGCCGATCGCCCGGAACTCGGCGAGCGACAGCTCGAGATCGGCATCCGCATCCCGGCCGTCCTGGCCGATCATGATCCGCATCTTGCCGAGCTGCAGCCTGGCCAGTGCGCGGACCCACAGGTCGTCGTCGGTGAGCAACGGCTCGAACGCGAGCTCAAACTCGTGCGGCGCCCGCAGGATGCGCTCCAGAGCCGTGACGAGCCCCAGCAGCGGGCTGCCGCCCGGACTGCGCTGGGTGTACTGGTACGCCTTGCGGATCCACTCCGCCGCCTCGTCCATGCCGCGCGGTCCATCGGTCATGAACGTCACGCCGAGCGCGTACACCATGGCGCGGATCTCGTCGCTCACCTCGCCGGACAGGCTGGCGGCCGCGGTGAGCAGCTCGATGCCCTCGGCCTTGTGCCCGCCGAGCCACCAGTACCAGCCGGCCGCGGCGGCGAGCCGCATCGCCCCGTGCGCCTCGCCGGCCCCGAGCGCGCCGCGCAGGGCCATCGCGATGTTGTCGTGCTCGGCCTCGAGCGTGGCGAGCCACTCCAGCTGCTCGGCCCGGCGCAGGTGCGGATCCGCGGTCTCGGCGAGCCCGGTGAAGTACTCCAGGTGCGCGTGGCGCGCCAGCTCCGACTCCCCGGCTTCCGCGAGCCGGCCGGCGGCGTATTCCCTGATCGTGTCCAGCATCCGGTACCGCGGCGCGCCGCGTTCCTCGGCGAGCAGCAGCGATTTCTCGGTCAGCGAGGTCAGCAGCTCGAAGACTGCCGCTCGCTTGACCGAATCATCGGCGCAGACCTGCTCGGCCGCGTCCAGGCTGGCCCCACCGGAGAACACCGCGAGCCTGCGCAGCACTACCCGTTCTGGCTCGGTGAGCAGCTCCCAGCTCCAGTCGACCACCGCGCGCAGCGTCCGGTGGTGCGGGAGCGCGGTCCTGCTGCCGCCGGTCAGCAGGCGGAACCGGTCGTCGAGACGGTCGGCGAGCTGTTCAAGGGACATGGTGCGCAACCTGGCCGCGGCGAGCTCGATCGCCAGCGGTATCCCGTCGAGCGCCCGGCAGATGCGCGCCATGGCCGACAGCGTGCTGGCGTCGGTCCCGAGATCTTGGCGCACTGCACTGGCCCGGTCCCGCAGCAGCTGAACGGCCTGCGACGACTCGATCTCGCCGGGGCCCGCGTGGTCGGCCGGCAGCGCCAGCGGCTCAACGTGCCACAGCGCCTCACCGGTGATGCCGAGCGGTTCCCTGCTCGTCGCGAGAATCCGCAGCCGCCGGCACTCCCCGAGTACCCGGTCGGCGAACGCCGCCGCGGACTCGATGACGTGCTCGCAGTTGTCCAGGATCAGGAGCATGTCGCGGTCGCGGATCGCGGCGATGAGCCGGTCGATCGGTTCCGCGTCGGGCGTCCCGCCGAGCAGCGCGTCCCGGACGCCGAGCGCGGCGAGCGCCGACTGCGCCACGTCGCCACGCGCGCCGATCGACGCCAGTTCCGCCAGCCAGGCCCCGTCCGGCAGGTCGCCGAGCATCGTCCGCGCCGTTTCCGTGGCGAGCCTGGTCTTTCCCGCCCCGCCAGGCCCGATCACCGTGGTCAGCCGGCGGGTGGCGATGAGCTCGCGAACCTTGGCGACGTCGGCGTCCTTGCCGACGAAGCTTGTCAGCTCGGCGCGCACGTTGGTCTTCCTGTCTTCCTCCGGTGGTGCCAGCTCGCCGCGCAGCAGCCCGACGTGCAACGCGGACAGCTCCGGTGACGGGTCGACGCCCAGCGCGTCGGCCAGCGCTTCCCTCGTCCGCTCGTACACGAGCAGCGCCTCGGCGCCGCGGCCGGTCGCGACCAGGGCGCGCATCAGCGCGGCGACCAGCCGCTCGCGCAGCGGATGCGCGGCTACCAGGTCGGTAAGCTCCGTGACCAGCTCCGCGCTGTGGCCGAGGGCGATCTCCGCGTCGAAGCGGTCCTCCATGGCGGTCAGGCGCAGCCCCTCGAGCCGCGTGGCGGCCGCGTCGAACGCGGCGCTGTCCTGCAGCCCGACGTCCGGCATGGCGGGGCCGCGCCACAGCGCGAGGGCCTCGCGCAGCAGCCGTACCCGGCCGGGACCCTGGTCAGCGCGGGCCTGGGCGACGAGGCGCTCGAACCGCACGGCGTCCACGGCGTCCGGGTTCACCCGCAGCCGGTAGCCGTCCGGCAGCCCCTCGATCATCCCGGCAGGCAACGCTTTCCGCAGCCGGGAGACCAGGCGCTGCAAGGCATTCGCCGCGCCGGGGGGCGGACGCTCACCCCAGATCCAGTCGACGAGCGTCGCCTTCGGGACCACGTGACCTGGTTCGAGCGCGAGGGCGATCAGCAGCGCGCGCAGCCGGGCGCCCGGCACGTCGGCGACGGCGCCGTCGTCCGTGCGAACCTCGAAGGAGCCGAGCATCCCGATCTGCACGCTGCTGATTTTGCCAGGGCGGCTGGCGGGCTCCAACTGTCTTAGTCTGCTAAGCAGTCGACGAAAGAGGTGCCACGTGGCGATTCTCGGCCTCGGCCACACCGGGCTCTGGGTGACTGACCTGCCAGCGATGCGCGACTTCTACGAGCGGGTCATCGGCCTGACCGTCACCGATGAGGACGACGAGCAGGGCATCGTCTTCTTCAGCGCGCAGCCCGATGTCGAGCATCACGAGTTCGTGCTGCAGCGCGGTCGCACCGCGCCGCCCGGCTCGATGCTGCCGCACCAGATCTCCTGGCGGGTGGACTCGGTGGAGACGCTGCAGGCATACCACGAGCGGTTCAAGGCAGAGGGCGTTCCCGTCCAGCAGGAAGTCACCCACGGCAACGCCTACGGCATCTACTTCTTCGACCCGGAGGGCAACCGCGGCGAGGTCTACCTGCGCATCGACCGCGACGTACGGCAGCCGTTCCGCAAGTCGCTGAACCTGGAGCAGCCCGCCGCGGCGGTGCACGCCGAGGCCGAGCGACTGCTGACCGACGGCGGCCCCGCCTACCAGCCCGCCACCTGGACGCCGATCCCTGACTCCACCGCGGGCAGCGCCGACGGGTAATAGGCTTTAGCGCTTTCTCCCCCGGCGAGTACGATTCCCGTTGGGAGAGAACATGGCAGGCAGACGTCGTCGGCTTGACCCTGTGGGGCCGTTTGGCAATCCGGACGGGTCGCGCGCCGACATCGAAGACTTGATCAGCGATTTCGTCGATTTCGGCGGCAATCCGGCGTACGGCCACCTCGCGACCCGCGCCAACGACTCGGTGGTGCGGGTCATCGTGGGGAAGCTCGGGGCCGGCAAGACGGTTTACCTGCGCCGGCTGTCGGATTTCCAGAAGCATCAGGAATCCGTCTACGCCGACATGCCGCAGCAGAGCCTGCCGAAAACCGAAGTCATCGTGAAAGCGTGCCAATGGTTCTCAGACCGCGTCCTGGTCGAGAAGTGGATGCAGATCTGGGAACGCGCGATCATGCGGTCGCTGGCGTCGCACCTGCTCCGCAATCCCGAACTGCGGCCGCAAGTGCGCGACGAGGAAGCCGAAGAACTCGAGAAGTCGTATAAACGGCTGCTCGATGACTTCATCAGGCCCCGGTCGATTTACAGCGCGGTGCGCGACATCATCAATCAGCGGCAGACCGCCTACCAGCTGTCCGAGTACCTCGACGATCCGCTCTGGGACGACCTCGAGGACCTGCTGGGCGAGATTGTCTGCCACACCAAGCCGGTCTACTTCTACCTCGACGCCGTGGACGAGGAATTCAGCCACGCCCCGATGTACTGGCTGAAGTGCCAGGAGGGGTTGTTCTACCAGGTCATGCGGCTGCTCAGGGACCAGAAGCTGGGCGGCCGGCTGCACGTCGTCATCTGCATCAGGGACATCGTCATGTCGTCGGTGTACCTGTCGGAGCACGCGCCGCGGTACTACAACGAACCGCACATCCGGGTCCTGACCTGGAACCCCGAATCGCTGCTCTACCTGCTCGAGCAGAAGCTGAAGCGGCTGCCGACGTCACTGCTGATGCGGCGGGTGAACACCGGGCCCCCCACGATCCGCGACTGGCTCGGATTCAGCGGCGACTGGCCGGAACTCGACGGCGACGAAACGATCGAGGACTACCTGCTCAGCCACACGCGGATGATCCCGCGCGACATCATCTCGCTGGGCAATGAGCTCAGCGAGGAGGTGCTGCGCCAGAAACAGGCCGGCTACGCGGGCCTGTCCGTGGAGGCGCTGCAGGGGGTGGTGCAGCGCTGCGCCAAGCGGTTCGGCGATTCCCAGCTCGCGCAGTGCGCCAACCAGATCTCATCGGACATGATGCCGGCGAACGCCGCCTTGCAGGAGTACTCCGAACTGTTCACCAGCACCCAGGCCTACATCAGCGGAGTGCAGGAGGAGGTCCGCTCCTTCGTCCAGATGATGGGCGTGGACAGGTTCTCGCGCGCGGACCTGACGGCACTGCAGGAAGTGGTGGACCAGCACTTCGAGAAGACGACGAATCTCCCCACCGTGCTGTGGCAGAACGGCCTGCTCGGGTATATCGACGAGTCCGGCCGCCGCAGGTTCTACTCCTTGAGCGACGTCGAACGGTTCCACTATCCGCCCGACGCGGCCACCTATGTGCTGCATCCGTGCCTGGTGTACGCCGTCGGGGGAATCAAGCACGTCAGGGAGGACTCCGGCGGCAAGCGCCGCCGCGCTCGCCGGTTCACGCCTCCCGAGCGCAAGGATCTCTCCCCGGCGCAGGCCGCCGCGCCGCGCCGCGGCAACGGGCTCACCAGGGCGCTCCCCACACCAGACCCTGACGAGGTGGGATCCCGGACGAAGGCCGCGGGCAAGGCGGCCGAGTACACGGCCGGCGACGTCGTCGACGACCGTTTCGAGATTCTCCAGAAACTCGGGCAGGGCGGCTTCTCGAAGGTCTACCAGGTGCGCGATGACGTCGAGGACAAGGAGCGGGCGCTCAAGATCTTCGACAGCGCCGCCGGGTACGAGGCGGTGCGCCGTGAGATCGGCGCGCTGCGGGAAATCCATCACCCCAACGTGGTCGAGGTCTTCTGGGCAGGCCAGACTAAAGGGGGCGAGTGGTATCTCGTCACCGAGTTCCTCGCCGGGGAGTCACTGGAGGAGTTCGTCGAAGGAAAGCGGAACCTTCGCGACCGGGAGGCGATCGACGTCGCGCTCGACCTGCTGGACGCGCTCGCCGCTTTCCATCCCGACGCGGAGGGGCACGGGCTCATTCACCGCGACATCAAACCGCGCAACATCATTCTCACGCGCACCGGCACGAAGCTGCTCGACTTCAACATCGCCTCCCGGTTCGGCGACCCCGTGCATACCCAGTCGGGCACGCCGCCCTATCAGCCGCCCGACGCCGACCTGACCCACTGGGACGCGTCCACGGACCTGTTCGCCGTCGGGGTGCTGCTTTACCAGTTGCTCTGCAATGGCAGCCACCCGTACCCGGATGGGATACCCCACCTCGACGGGCCGGTGATCGACCCGCGAACCATCCGCTCCGACCTCGGCCCCGAGCTCGCGGAATTCCTCGTCAAGGCGTGCGCGCCGGAGAGCCTGGAGCGTTTCGCCACGGCCGCGGAAATGCGGCTCGCCTTGCGGGATATCCGCGCTGGCTTGTGAAAGACCGGTCCGCCTTGCACGCCTCAGCGGCCACGGCCCACTATCAATAGATGGCCACCCTCATCCAGCGCCTCGCGCAGGCTGCCTACGATGCGTACTGCCTCGCCCTGCCCAGATCTCTCCCGGACTGGGAAGAACTCCCTAAACCGGAACAGAAAGCGTGGCAGGCAGCCGTGTCCGCCGTCGCCGGGCAAGCCGGCGCCACGATCGCCGAGTCGCACGGCAAGCCCCTGATCCTCCAGATCGGCGAGCAGCGTCATACCTTCGCCAGGGACTTCACCGTCGGCCGGGATGGCAGCCTCTCGATCGACGATGACTTCGCTTCCGGGCAGCACGCCCGTTTCCAGACCGTCCGCGGCCTGTGGTACATCGAAGACCTCGACTCACGGAACGGCACATCGCTCAACGGGCGGCGCGTCCTTTCGTTCCAGTTGCTGAAGAGGCGCGACAAGATCACGATCGGCCACACGGTCATGACGGTGGTATCGGCCTGAGGGGTGCAGTGAGCAAAACGCAGTTCCCGGATTCCGCGCTCGAGGCGGTGGCGGACACGCCGGACGGCGCTACCGTGCTGGTCGGCGGGTTCGGGCTGGCCGGCATGCCCGCCGAGCTCATCGACGCCCTCATCGAGCAGGGCGCCAGGGACCTGACCATCGTGTGCAACAACGCCGGCAACGGCGAGACCGGGCTGGCCGCGCTGCTGCAGGCCGGCCGGGTGCGCAAGGTCATCTGCTCCTTCCCCAGGCAGTCGGACTCCTACGTCTTCGACGAGCTGTACCGGGCCGGCAAGGTCGAGCTCGAGCTGGTGCCGCAGGGCAACCTGGCGGAGCGGATGCGGGCCGCCGGGGCAGGCATCGGGGCCTTCTACTGCCCGACCGGGGTGGGCACGCCGCTCGCCGAGGGCAAGGAGACGCGGGTGATCGGCGGGCGCAGCTACCTGCTCGAGTACCCCCTCCACGGCGACGTCGCGCTGATCTCTGCCTTTCGCGCTGACCAGCTGGGGAACCTGGTGTACCGCAAGACCGCGCGCAACTTCGGGCCGGTGATGGCCACCGCCGCCCGTACCGTGATCGCGCAGGTCACCGAGGTGGTGCCGACGGGTTCGCTGGACCCTGAAGCGGTGGTGACGCCGCGGATCTACGTGGACCGGGTGGTCCGGGTGGCTCCTCGGGACAGCGGGGGTACGCGGTGAGCGGGCCGCTGACGATGGACGAGCTCGCCGCGGTCATCGCGCATGACATCCCGGCTGGCTCGTTCGTCAACCTCGGCATCGGCCACCCCACCAAGGTCGCCGACCACCTGCCGCCGGAGAACGGCGTCGTGCTGCACACCGAGAACGGCATGCTCGGCATGGGGCCCACCGCGACCGGCGCGGCGGTCGATCCGGACCTGACCAACGCGGGCAAGGTCCCCGTCACCGAGCTGCCGGGCGCCGCGTACTTCGATCACGCCAGCTCGTTCGCGATGATGCGCGGCGGGCACCTGGACTTCTGCGTGCTGGGGGCCTATCAGGTGTCGGCGGGCGGCGACCTGGCGAACTGGCACACCGGCGCCGCCGGCGACATCCCCGCCGTCGGGGGCGCCATGGACCTGGCGATCGGCGCCAAGAGCGTGTTCGTGATGATGAGCCTGTTCACCCGCGGCGGGACGCCGAAGCTGGTGCCGCGGTGCACCTACCCGCTCACCGGGGTCGGCTGCGTGTCGCGCGTCTACACCGACCTCGCGGTGTTCGACATCACCCCGGACGGGCCGCGGATCGACAGGACCTTCGGGGTCTCGGCCGCCGAGCTGGCGCAGCGGCTCGTGTTTCCGGGTCTTGCGGGCTGAGCGAGGTCGGGGTTACGGTCGGCCCACCTTAGTTTGTCGGGGCACCCTAGTTTCTGGTGCTAGGGGCGCTCACTAGTACCCACTCCCTGCCGCACAGGGAATGATTCTGGTGAGCGTTCGGGGGGAGCGGGAGGCGACCATGACTAGCTGGGTGAGCGAGCCGCGGCGAACGGCATGCGCGGATCCGTCGGCGTAGGGCTCGACGCCGCCTTCGTGCGGCACGTGCGCGAGCGGAGCCCGCATCGGCGGCTGCGGCGTTCCAGCCTGCCCAGCGTGCGCGCCGTCTTTCCGCTGGACCCACGGCTGCGGTTCCGTGACGGCCTCGAGCCTGCCTTCACTGAGTACCAGGTTGAGCGGTCGCTGCCGTTCGCCCGCCTCGCGCTGGTGCTGGCGATCGTGCTGTACGCGGTGTTCGGAATCCTTGACCTGTACATCGTCCCCAGCGCGGCGAAGTGGATCTGGCTTATCAGGTACGCGTTCGTCATCCCCGTCGCGCTGCTCGTCCTGCGGCTCACGTTCACGCGCTGGTTCAAGCCGGTCATGCAGCCTGTCCTGACCGGCATGGCTATCTGGACCGGGCTGGGCATCGTGGCGATGATCGCCATCGCCCCGCCGACTGTGGGCTACCGCTATTACGCTGGCCTGCTGCTGGTGATCCCGTGGGCGTACACCATGCTGCAGCTGCGGTTTTCCTACGCGACGCGGGCCTGCCTCGTGATGATCGTCGGCTACGAGCTGGTCGCCATCTGGGTGAAGCACACGCCGACTCAGGTGCTGGTGTCCAACAACTTCTTCTTCCTGTCGTCGGTCGTCATCGGCATGGTGGCCGGGTACACGATCGAACGCGGCTACCGCACCCACTTCCTGCAGCACCGGCTGATCGAGGCCCAGCGGGCGGAACTCGCCGCGCACAACGAGCAGCTCGACTCCGCCCTGCAGAAGTCCCTCGACGGCATGCGCAGCCAGGCCGCGGAGCTTAAGGCCTCGCGCGCCCGCGTCGTGGCCGCGGCCGACTCCGAGCGGCGGCGCATCGAGCGCAACCTGCACGACGGGGCTCAGCAGCACCTCACCGCGCTGGCCATCAAGCTGAGCATGGTCTCGGACCTGGGCGACGATGACCCCGCGCTGGCGACGGAACTCCTCGACGAGGCCCGCTGCGAGGTCAACGACGCGATCAGGGAGCTGCGCGACCTCGCGCACGGCATCTATCCGCCGCTGCTGGCGGAGGACGGGCTGCCGGCCGCGCTGGCGGCGGCGGCGCGCTGGTCCACGCTGCCCGCCACGGTTCGCGTCGGCCAGCTTGGCCGCTATCCGGCCGAGGTGGAGGCGACCGTGTACTTCTGCTGCCTGGAGGCGATCCAGAACGCCTGCAAGTACGCCGGGCGGCCGGCCGCTCTCGCGCTCTGGGTGCGGGAGGACGACGCCGGAACGCTGACCTTCCAGGTCACCGACGACGGGAAGGGATTCGACGCCTCGACGCGCGGGCTCGGGGCCGGGTTCCTGAACATGGCCGACCGGCTGGGCGCCCTTGGCGGGAGCCTGCGGGTGGTGTCGGCGCCGCGGCAGGGCACGACGGTGTCCGGGATGATCCCGGTGGGAACTATCCGCGTCGCCAATACGAGCGATAAGCAGATGCCGCTTCCCCCGATAGGGCGCCGCCTTGCAGAGTAGTTAGGTGTTCGAGTACTTTCCCGGCAACTACGTGTGGAACCTCACCGTGGTGGCGGCGCTGAACAGCGGCGGCCTCATCGACGAAGTCGACCGCGCCTGCCGGCCGCTGCGGGAGATCGCGACGCGGGGCTCCGATCCGGGCACCGGGGAGTTCCTGCGCGCCTGGACGGCGGTCGTGGACGACCTCGAGGCGCAGGCGAAGGCGGACGAGAAGGCCGGGCACGCCAGGACCGCGGGCCAGAAGTACCGCCGGGCGACGAACTACCTGCTGCACGCCGAACGGATGCAGCGCGGGCACGCGCCGCAGCGGTTGGCCGTCTACCAGCGCTGCCTCGACCTGGCTGCCCAGTCGATGGCGCTGGACGACCCGGCCACCACGCGGGTCGAGGTGCCGTATGAGGGCACGTCGCTGCCGGCGTACTTCAGGGACGCCTCGCCCGGCGGCAGCGGCAGGGGCGGCGGGGGCGGACGGACGGTGCCGTGCGTCATCGTCTGGAACGGGCTCGACTCCTCCAAGGAGCACATGTACCTGTCGGGGTTCGCCGACGAGCTGGCCGCCCGCGGCATCTCCACGCTCATGGTCGACTGCCCCGGCAGCGGCGAGGCGCTGCGGCTGCGCGGGCTGACCGCGCGGATCGACACCGAGGCCTGGGCCGCCGCCTGCGTCGACTACCTGCTCACCCGCGGCGACGTGGCGCCGACGCGGATCGGCCTGGCGGGCTGGTCGCTCGGCGGCTACTACGCGCCGCGGGCCGCCGCCTTCGAGAAGCGGCTGGCCCTGGTCGTGGCCTGGGGCGCCAACCACGACTGGGGCGCGGTCCAGCGCCGCCGGCTGGAGCGCGAGGGCGAGCATCCCGTGCCGCACTACTGGGAGCACGTGCTGTGGGTCTGGGACCAGCGGGACCTGGACACCTTCATCTCGTTCGCGGACGACATCAACCTGGACGGCGTGGCGGAGCAGATCACGGTCCCGTTCCTGATCTGCCACGGCGAGAACGACCGGCAGATCCCGCTGGCGTACGCGCACCGGTCATACGAGCAGGCGGTCAACAGCCCCAAGCGGTCACTGCGGATCTTCACCCCCGACGAGGGCGGCGCTGAGCACATCGGCCTCGACCACCTGCCGCACGTCGCCACCTTCATCGCCGACTGGATCACCGACACGTTCGCGGAGCTCCCGTCGGGCGGCTGACCCGCGGATCCGGGATATCCCCTTCATCGCCCACCGGTCTTTTAGCGGGAATACCTTTAGACGTTAATTCGCAACCGGAGACCCTCTAGTGTCCTGCATTAGCGAGCCGGACAAAACGGGCATATCGATTGACGTATTAACCCCCTCGCCATCTGGCAATTCGCGGCGTAGGCTGTGCGATCACAGGGGACAGGGGCACGGGGGCAAGGGGGCAGGAATGTCTATTCGGAATCAAGCGTACCCGCAATCCCAGCGTTATAAGGATACGTCGTTATGGACGGCGAGCCGCAGAATACCCAGGAATTGAACGGGACAGACGTCTGGGCGATCTGCTGCTCGGGCGGCGGCATCCGCTCGGCTTCCTACTGCCTGGGCGCGTTCCAGGCGCTGCAGAAGGGCGGGTTTCTCGACAAGGCCAAGCTGATCCTCGGCGTGTCCGGTGGCGGCTACATCTCGGCGTCCCGCGCGCTCGTGGCGGCTGGCCTCGAGCCAGGCGCGCTGCCCGCGTACGCGCCAGGCAGCCCGGAGGAGCAGCACCTCAGGGACAACACGCGGTACATCGCGCCCGACGCCAAGACGATGCTCGCCGGGGTACTGTCGCTGCTGTTCGGCGTGGCGGTCACGCTGGTGCTCGTCCTCACGCCGGTCTTCGCGGTGGCCCATGTCTGGGGCTGGGTGCTGCGCGGCGCCGGAGTGCTGACCCATCCGGTCCCGGCGTCGGCGACGCAGCCGTGGACAGCCCACCTCACCGCGACCTCGTGGTGGATCTGGCCGGCGATAGCCGCCGGGGTAACGTTCGCCATCTTCCTGTGGTTCTGGAGCACCCTCATACCAGCCCGGGACGGCCAGGAGCGACACAGCAACGTCGCGGAGAAAACGCTCGGCTGGGCCGCGTTCATCACCCTGGTGCTCGCCCTGGCCATGTTCGCGGTCCCGGCGGTGCTCGCCTGGCTGACCAGCTCGCACTCCGGCGCGCTCAAGACCGTGCTGGATAACCTCGGCTTCGGCAGCGGCGCCTCATGGAGCCCGGCGGCCATCGCCGGCTTCGTCGCCGCGGTTGTGGCGGTGTCCCAGTCCGCCAGGCAGACGCTGACCAAGTACAACCTGCTCAGTACGCCGGACGCGGCCAAGGGGACCGCGCAGCCGTCAGCGCTGGGCACCCTTGTCGGTTCTCTCCGCGGGTTCCTGCTGCCCTGGATCGCCAGCGTCCTTGTGGTGCTCGCGTTCGCCGTGGCCGGGCTGCGCTGGACGCTGGACGGCGCTGCGGCCGGGTTCACCGCGGCCCAGGCATGGCAGGTCATCGGCGCGCTCGCGGTCATGCTCGTCATGCGTTTCCTGGCTGACGCGAACCGGATATCGCTGCACGACTTCTACCGGTGGCGGCTGGCCACCGCCTACGCGGTGCAGCGGACCCCCGGCCGGCCGGACAGTGGTCCGGGGTCCGGTACCGACGATCACCCCGGAGCGCTGCTTTCGCAGCTGACGGAGCAGCAGCCGGGGCTCGTGCTGTGCACGACCGCCAACATCAACGCCCATCGGGAGGTGCCGCCCGGGCGCGGCGGGCTCAGCTTCAGCTTCGATGCTGAACACGCGACGTTGCGCGGGCCTGAACTCGGCGAATCCGTCCAGGCGAACACGAGCGACTACGAACAGCTGGTCGGTCCGCGCCGGTTCACGCTGTTCGACGTGTCCGCCATCAGCGGGGCGGCCTTCTCCCCGCTGATGGGATCGGCCACGATGCAGGCCTACCGGATCTTGTTCACGGCCACTGACCTGCGCCTTGGCGTGTGGCTTCCGCACCCGGCCGTCGTGAACGCGGCCGCCCAGGAACTGGAGCGCCAGCAGAAGCCGACAGTGCGCGCCGACCGATGGTGGCACGCGGTATCGCTGCTGCTGTGGTACGTGCTCCCCCACCCGGCCTGGCGGCACGCGGACGAGAACCCCGGCGGCCGGGAGGCGCGGCTATGGGCATACGTGCTCAAGCTGCGCCGGGACCCCCGGCGCTCCCGGCAGTTCTTCGGCGGGACGCTTTACCACGCGCTGCAGCCCACCCTGGGCATGCTGTACGCCGAGGCAGCCGGGCACACCAGCTACCGCGGCACGTGGATGTGCGTCACTGACGGCGGGCACTACGACAATCTCGGCCTCGTCGAGGCCCTGCAGCGACGGCGAGAGCTAGGGATCACGCACATCCTGGTACTCGACGCCAGCGGCGACAAAGCGGACACCTGGTTCACTCTCGGCGGGTCGGTCGCGCTAGCCAGGTCCGACGCGGCAACCGAGATCGTGATCAACCCGATGACCATGACCAACCCGCCGGAAGGCGTCGCACCGAAGCTGGCCACCGGACAGGTCCTGTGCCCATGGGTCCAGGGCACTTTCAGCTGCCCGCCGCCGAACGCGACCGGGCCGGACAGCAGGATCGTGGTGTGCAAGCTCGGCTGGTGGGCGGGCGCGCCGTGGGACGTGCGCGCTTACGCGGAGGGTCACGTGACCTACCCGACGGACTCCACCCTGGAACAGCTCTACGACAGCGCGGAGTTCGACGCCTACCGGGAGCTGGGGATGGCAGCGGCCGAGCTGACCATGCAACAGGCTGGCTTGCTGACGGCTGCCCCGTACGGAGGAACTGTCCCGCGACAGGGACCAGCGCCCGTTCAGAACAGTGAAGAGCGGCAATCGCAGACGGTCACCTGACCGCTTCGCCGGTCTCTATCGATACTCAATACGGGGTCTCTACCGAGGGGAACGGTAATGAATTCACCCGTTGCGCCACCCGAAGGCGTCAGTACGTCGGACGTGCCGGACCGGCCTGGCTGGTTCCAGCGGCTCTATGACAAGTTCACGGGCAAAGAAGCGCTCAAGCGTCCCTGGTACAAATTGCCAAAGGATCTTGGCCTGGCCGAGCTCATCGGGATTCGTGACACGCTGAGGCAGGAGAACCTTTTCGATACCTCCCGCCTTCCATCAGTCGATCCGGTGAAACCGCCGCCCTATGACGAGTCGTACCTCACGGCGCGCACCGCGGATGGCAGCTGGAACGACCTGGAGCATCCCGAGATGGGGATGGCGAACACCCGCTTCGGGCGCAATGTGCCACTCGATGTCACCTACCCCGACAAAGATCGCATGATGGTGCCCAATCCGCGCGAGATCAGCCTCAAGCTGATGACCCGCGACCCATTCAACCCGGCGACGGCGGGGAACGCCCTGATCACGGCGTGGCTGCAGTTCATGCTGCACGACTGGGTCAAGCACGGCACGAGCCCCAAGGACAATCCGTGGGTCCTGCCAGCGGTCGAGGGCGACAACTGGCCCACGCCCCCGGTCACCGTCATGCGCGTCATGCCCGACCCGACCAGTCCCCCGGATTCGACGCTGCCGCCGACGCACCTCAACACGAACACGCACTGGTGGGACGGATCGTCGGTCTACGGCAACGACCTGCAGCAGCAGCAGTTCCTCCGGGAGGGCGCGGGCGGGCGGCTGCGGCTGGTCGACGGGCTGCCGCCGATTCCGCCCGATCCGGACGCCGATCCGACCCTCGTGCCCGGTTTCTGGCTGGGCCTCGGCATGATGCAGACGCTGTTCTCGATGGAGCACAACGCCGTCGCCGCCATGCTCGCCGCGGCACACCCGGAGTTCGACGACGAGACGCTGTTCCAGAAAGCCCGGCTGATCACCTGCGCGCTCATCGCGAAGATCCACACGGTCGAATGGACGCCCGCAGTCGCCGCCCATCCCACGGCCGTCGAAGGGCTGTACGCGAACTGGTGGGGGCTGGCCGGCCAGCGGCTGCACAAGTTCGTCGCGACGATCTGCAAGAACGAGGCGCTGCGCGGCATCCCCGGCACCGAGACCGCGGACTACGGCGTGCCGTACGCGTTCACGGAGGAATTCGTCGCCGTCTACCGCATGCACCCGCTCGTGCCTGACGACTGGGACTTCCGGTCGGCAAGCAACGACGCGCCGACGCTCGGGCCACGGTCGTTCAGCGATCTGACCGGGCCGCAGGCCGTGCCGATCCTGCGCGACCAGCGGCTGGCCGACATCGTCTACACGTTCGGGACGACGAATCCGGGCCTGGTCACGCTGCACAACTTCCCGAAAGGGCTGCAGAACTTCAAGCGGCCCGACACCGGCGCCTACATGGATATGGCGTCGCTGGACATCCTGCGCTGCCGCGAGCTCGGGGTGCCGCGGTACTGCGAGTTCCGCCGCCTGCTGCATCTTCCGGTGCCGCAGACCTTCGAGGACGTGACGAGCAACGCGATCTGGGCGAAGGAACTGCACGACGTGTACGACGGCAAGATCGAGGATCTCGATCTCATCCCCGGCGTCATGGCCGAGGACTTCCCTGAGGGCTTCGCGTTCAGCGACACGGCGTTCCGGATCTTCATCCTGATGGCCTCGCGGCGGCTCAACAGCGACCGCTTCTTCACCGACTACTTCACCGACGAGGTCTACACCCCGGAGGGCATGAACTGGATCGGGGACAGCACGATGACCTCCGTGCTGCTGCGGCACTGCCCGGATCTGGAGCCGGTGATGGGCACGCTGCCCAACGCGTTCGGGATCTGGGGCAGGAAGGCCGCGACATGACCGCTCCCTGAGTCGCGCCCGCCACCCGGTCGCGTTAGCCGCTGAGGGCGCCGCGGAACAAGCCGACGAATTCCTCGTCGCTGATCGCCGCGGCGTCTTCCGGGCGGATCTGCAGCGTCCCCGTGCTGGTCTTGAGCTTGGGGTGGCGTTCGACGAACCCGCCGTCGTCGTCCTGCTGCCAGCCGTACACCGAGATGCCGTGCTTCCACGCGGCGAGCAGCACCCGGCGGCCGCCGGCCTTGTACGTCGGCATCTTGTACGACAAGACGACGGCCGCGTCGGGACGGGCGCGCAGGATCAGCTCGTTCAGCCGGTCGAACAGCGGCCGGTGCGCCGCGGGGATCGCGTCGATATACCCGCGGACGTCCTCGTCCATCACCGGCCCACTAGCTCACGGACGGTGTCGTACAGGGCCAGCGACTGGGGTGTTCGCTCCCACAGCTCGGTCACCGTGCCGCGCGCGTCGGCGGCATCCAGGTAGACCCAGCGGAATGGGTTTCCCGGGCCGGTGCCGTCGATGAGCAGGGTCCGCTCCGGATCGTTTGCGCGGGCCGCCGCGAGCTGCTCGTCGAAGTCCGTCACGACGAAGGCGAGATGGTGCATGCCCTCGCCGCGCTCGGCGAGGAACGCCGCGTGCGGGGAGCGGTCATCGAGGGGCTGCAGCAGCTCGACAAGGACGCCGCCCAGCGCGCAGAAGGCGATCTTCAGCGAGACCGGGACCGGCTTGCCGTGCACGAGCACCTGATCGAACAGTGACTCCTCCCCCATGCTCAGGCACGGGCCCGCGCCGCGGCGCGCGCACAGTTCCTCCTGCGCCGCTTCGCAGTCGCGGACGACCCAGCCGATGTGGAACAGCTCGCCGAACTGCGGCGCCCCGCTCATTGGGGCAGGCCGCCGGTCTCGACCACGCACACGGCCTCGCCGACCCGCACGTCGCTGCCTTCTTGCACTGCGTGCTCCACCATCACGCCGTCCTCGGTGGCCGTCACCTCCTGGCTGATCTTCTCCGTCTCGATCTCGTACAGCGGGTCGCCCTTGGCGAACGCCTCGCCCGGCTGCCGGCAGAACCTGACGACCG
>Ga0335074_10002442_pt1 | contig 25299 bp, 30 predicted proteins | sample Lox_Sample_23_FD_206715 | JGI IMG/M metagenome (GOLD analysis project Ga0335074, IMG submission 206715) | Soil microbial communities from Loxahatchee National Wildlife Refuge, Florida, United States - Lox_Sample_2.3 | ecosystem: Environmental > Terrestrial > Soil > Wetlands | place: USA... | reverse complement strand
AGCTGTTCACCGACTACCTGACCCGGCTGATGCGCTACGTCGAGTTCATGAAGCGCGTCGTGCCGATGCACGACGACCTGTTCGACTTCTTCTACGAGGCGCTCCCCGGGTACGAGGAGGTCGGCCGCCGACGGGTGCTGCTTGGCTGCTGGGGCAGTTTCAACAACCCCGAGTACTGCGACTTCACCTACCGCAACATGGCCGACTGGGGCCGCAAGATGTTCGTGACCCCGGGCGTCGTGGTCGACGGCAAGCTCATCACCAACAGCCTGGTGGACATCAACCTGGGGATCAGGATCCTGCTCGGCCACTCCTTCTACGAGGACTGGGAAGACAAGGAAATGTTCGTCACCCGTGACGAGCTCGGCAACCCGGTCGACCGCCGCCACCCGTGGAACCAGCACACGATCCCGCGTCCGGCCAAGCGCGACTTCGACGACAAGTACTCATGGACCATGTCGCCGCGCTGGTTCGACGGGAAGGACTACCTTCCGCTCGACACCGGGGGCGGCCCGATCGCGCGGCTGTGGGCCACCGCCCTGGCCGGCCTGGTCGACATCGGCTACGTGAAGGCCACCGGGCACAGCGTGCAGATCAACCTGCCCCGGACCGTCTCCAAGCCCGAGGTCACGTTCGAGTGGAAGATCCCGGTCGACAAGAAGGGCGCGCCGCTGTCCAACGCGATCGAGCGGGACCGGGCCAGGACCTATTTCCAGGCCTACGCGGCCGCCTGCGCCCTGCACTTCGTCGAGCAGGGTCTGGCCGAGATCCGGGCCGGCCGGACCAAGACCTGGGAACCGTTCAACGTGCCGACCGACGCCGACAGCTGCGGCTTCACCGAGGCCGTGCGCGGTGTCCTGTCGCATCACATGGTGATCAGGGACGGCAAGATCGCCAACTACCACCCCTACCCGCCCACCCCGTGGAACGGCAGCGTCCGTGACCGCTACGGCACGCCCGGCCCGTACGAGGACGCGGTGCAGAACACCCCGATCTTCGAGGAGAACAGCCCGGACAACTTCAAGGGCATCGACATCATGCGGGCGGTCAGGAGCTTCGACCCGTGCCTGCCCTGCGGCGTCCACATGTACCTGGGCGGGGGCAAGGTGCTGAAGACGGCGCACTCGCCCACGGGAGTGCCCCTCGCCATGTGACGCCGGCCGCCGTGTGAAGGGAGGGCAGATGGCCGCAGCCAGGGACGCGCGTGCCACCGGCGAGCGGGTCGAGGCGCTCATCGCCGAACTGCGGACGCGGGCCGGTCCGCAGGCCGGCGACGCGGCCGAGGAACTGGTGGGCTGCCTGGTCGAGCTCTACGGGGCCGGGCTGACCGCGATCGTCGCCATCCTCGGGGCCGATCCCGACGCCGGGCCGCGACTGCTCGGCGCGCTGGTCGGCGACCCGCTGGTGGAGAGCCTGCTGCTGGTGCACGACCTGCACCCGCTCGACGCCGACACCAGGATCAACCGGGCGCTCGAGGCGGTGCGGTCGCAGCTCGGTTCGCACGCGGGCGTGATCGAGTACCTCGGCATCGACGATCAGGGCGTCGCCGGGCTCCGGCTGACGGCCGGCGGCCACGGGTGCGGCTCCTCGTCCTCGGCCGCCCGGCAGGCGGTCGAGGACGCGGTCGCGGAAGCGGCCCCCGAGGTGGCGGGCGTGCACGTCGAGGAGGTCACGGCGCCGCCCGAGGCGCCGCTGCTGCAGATCATGCGGCGCCCGGCAGGGGCGCGGTGACGGGGACGGGGGTGACGGGGCTGCGGCGCTTCGCCGCCCGGTCGCCCGCCGCTCCGGCCGGCCGTCCCGCGGTGGCGGACGCCGATGGCGCGGAGCGGTGCGAGATGTGCCGCGATGTTCTCGACGACCGGCACGGGCACGTGGTCGAGGTCGAGCAGCGGTCGATCGTCTGCGCCTGCCGCGCCTGCTACCTGCTGTTCCTGTCCGAAGGCGCCGCGGGCGGCAAGTACCGGTCGGTGCCCGAGCGCGTCCGCCATGACCCGGCCACGCCGCTGGACGACGCGGACTGGAACGAGCTCCAGATCCCGGTCGCGATGGCCTTCTTCTTCGTCAACTCCGCGCTCGGCCGGGTCGTCGCGGGCTATCCGAGCCCGGGCGGCATGACCGAGTGCGAGCTCGACCTGGCGGCCTGGGACCGGCTGGTGGCCGGGTACCCGCTCTTCGCGGCGATGGCCCCCGACGTCGAGGCCGTCTTCGTGAACCGCGCGGAACCGGGCGGCGAGGTATTCCTGCTCCCGATCGACCGCTGCTACTCGCTGGTCGGCGAGCTCCGGCTGCGCTGGCAGGGGTTCGACGGCGGGGCCGAGGCGCACGCCGCGCTCGCGTCGTTCCTGGCCGGCCTGCGCGGCTCGGCCAGGACGCTGGCACCGGAGGAGCGCCGAGATGGCTGACCTGGTCTTCGGCTGCACCGGAGCGAGCGCGGTACGGTACGCCGCCACCCCCGCGCTGTCGTTCGCGGTGACGATAACCGAGAGCTCCGGGGTGCCCGTGCACTTGATCGCCCTGCGCTGCCAGATCCGCATCGAGCCGCAGCGGCGACGGTACTCCGCGACCGAGGCGAAGCGGCTGCACGACCTGTTCGGCGATACCTCGCGATGGGCCGACACGGTCAAGCCGATCCAGCTCGCGACCGTGACCGCGATGGTGCCCGCGTTCACCGCGCTGACCGAGATCGAGGTGCAGCTGCCCTGCACCTACGACCTCGAGGTGGCCTCCGCGCGGTACCTGCAGGCGCTGGACGACGGGACGATTCCGCTGCTGCTGCTGTTCAGCGGCACCGTCTTCCTGGCCCAGGGCAACGGCTACTCGGTCGAGCTGGTGCCGTGGAGCTCGGAGGCGTCCCTCCGGATGCCCGTGAGCGTCTGGCAGGACGTGGTCAACCTGCACTTCCCCGGCAGCGCGTGGCTGCGCTGCCGCCGCGAGACGCTGGACGCGCTGTCGGCCTTCAAGGCGGAGCGCGCGCTGCCGACCTGGGACGCGACGCTCGGCGCGCTGCTGGCGGAGGCGGCGGCGGGCAGGACGCCGGACGCGCCGCCGATCACCGCGGAACCGATCACCACCGAGCCGATCACCACCGAGCCGATCACCACCGAGCCGATCACCACCGAGGTGGCAGAGCCGTGAACTTCGTCGCCGCCCGGGCCGTGGCCGATGCGGTCATGTACGAGGGCTACATCCTCTATCCGTACCGCGCTTCCGCCCCCAAGAACCGGAGCCGGTGGCAGTTCGGCGTGGTGATGGCGCCCGGGTACACGGCGGTGGACCCGTCCGAGCGGGACTTCGCTCAGACCGAGTGCGTCCTCGAGCACGCCGCCCAGACGACCGTCGCCGTGCTCATCAGGTTCCTGCAGGTCCAGCGGCGGACGAGCGACGGCTCGTCCTGGGACGAGGCCGTGGAGCACGAGCTTGTCATCCGAGCCGACGCCGGCCGGCTGGCCGACGGCGGGCACGTCACCGAATTCGCGATACCCGGGGGAGAGGAACGGGAGGGGGACATCGTCCGCCGGCGCGAGAGTCTGGCCGCTTCCGTCCTGGTAGTCGCCACCCCGCTCCCTGGCCCGTGGGGCGCCGCGCGACTGCGGGTGCGGCTAGACAACCGCAGTGCTTCGGCCACCGTGCCGGCTACCAGGGACGAGGCGCTGCCCACGGCGCTGGTCGCCGCGCACATGATCATCGGCCTGCACGGCGGGGCGTTCATCTCGATGACCGACCCGCCCGAGTGGGCAAGCGCCGAGGTGCAGGCATGCGAGAACGTCGGCTGCTGGCCGGTGCTGGCCGGAGCGGACGGCGGGCGGGGGGTCATGCTGTCCGCCCCGATCATCCTCTACGACCACCCCGAGCTCGCCCCGGAGAGCCCCGGTGACCTCTACGACGGCACCGAAATCGACGAGATCCTCTCGCTGCGCACGCTCGCCCTCTCCGACGCCGAGAAGCAGGAGGCCCGGGCGACCGATCCGCGGGCGGCGGCTCTGATCGACCGGGTCGAGGCGCTGAACGCGGATGATTTCAGCCGCATGCACGGCACCATCCGCTCGCCGCGCGGCGCCTCCGGCTCCCCCGGCGCCCTGTTCCACGGGCCGGCCGAGGGCCCCGGGCAGTCGGCCGGCTATCAGCCCGACGTCCCGTGGTGGGATCCGGCCGCCGACGCCTCCGTCTCCCCCGACACCGACGCCATCACCATCGCGGGCCGCCGGGTCGCACGCGGCAGCCTGGTGACGCTCCGGCCGGGAGTGCGGCGCAGCGACGCGCAGGACATGTTCCTCGACGGGCGGCCCGCCCGGGTCGAGGCGGTTCTCCTCGACGTGGACGACACCGCCTACCTGGCCGTGTCGCTGACCGATGACCCGGACGCGGATCTGCGCGTCGCTCACGGCCGCTTTCTCTACTTCTCGCCCGATGAGGTAGAGCCGTGCGAGACGCCATGACCGGGCCGGAGACCGTGATCGGGGAGCCGACCCTGACCGGGCGGACCCTGGTGGCGGGCGTGGGCAACGTTTTCCAGCGCGATGACGCCTTCGGCGTCGAGGTGGTCCGGCTGCTGGCGGAGCGGCCGACGACGCCGGGCGTGCAGATTCGCGACTTCGGTATCAGGGGCGTGCACCTGGCCTACGACCTGCTCGACGGGTGCGACCTGTTCGTGCTGGTCGACGCGGCCGCCCGCGGCGACGAACCGGGAACGGTGACCGTGCTCGAGGTTGAGCAGAAGGGGGCGCCAGCCGACGGCGGCGATCCGTTTGCGGTGCCCGTCATCGACGCGCACAGCCTGGCTCCCGACGACATCTTCGCCCTGCTCGCCTCGCTCGGCGGCCGCCCCCGGCGAAGCCTCGTGGTCGCGTGCGAGCCCGCCGACACCGGGGCCGGAATGGGGCTGTCAGAACCGGTCCAGTCGGCCCTGCCGCACGCGGTCCGTGCGATCGAGGACATCCTGCGCGAACACCGAACAGTGGAAAAAGGAGACTAACGAGATGATCGGCAAGCTGGTGAAGGCGGTTGTGATAGCCGCGGTAATCGCGATGGTGATCGATTCGATACCCGACATCAAGCGATATCTGGAAATCCGGGAAATGTAAAACCCCCGCCTGGAAGGGATGTGAATAGCGTGGAGACGGTCATTGGATTCGCCTTCGGCTACTGGGTCGGCACGCGCCAGGGACGGGAGGGCATGCAGAAGGCCCTCGACTCGGCCCGGGAGATATGGGCTTCCCCCGAGAGCCGCCGGCTGGCGGCCGAGGGCCTGTCCGCCCTGGAGTCGGTGGCCGGCCCGGCCAGGGGCATGCTGGGAAGAACCTCCAGCCGCAAGTCGACGATCATCGGCACTGTCGTGGACGAGCTGCTAGAGCGCCGCGTCGGTCGGCGTACTGCGAGCGCTGCGTGAGGACGCGGCGGCGGCATGCATGAGTACGGCGTCTGCGAGGGCGTGCTCGACGCGGTACGCGCTCGCGCTCGCGGCCGCAAGGTAGCCGCGATCCGGGTGCGGTTCGGGGTATGGCACGCCGTCGACGCCGAGTCCCTGTCGGACGCATTCGAGAGCGTCGCGGCGGGCACCGAGGCGGCCGACGCCGCCATTGAGCTCGTCACCGTGCCCGCCCAGATCGCCTGCCGGGGCTGCGGGTCCAGCGCGGACAGCACCGACCTGCTCGCCGTGTGCCCACGCTGCGCGAGCACCGACGTCGAGCTGACCGGCGGCGACGAGATGACCCTGGAGTCGGTCACGTACGTGCCGGAGCCGGCCGCGAGCGACCCAACCTGAGGGGACGATATGTGCCTGGGAATCCCGGCTCAGCTGGTGGACGGTGACGCGGGTCACCCCGACCTGGCCATCGTGCAGGTGGGCGGTGTGCCCCGCCCCGTCAACCTGGGCCTGCTCGAGCAGCGGCCGGGACCAGGCGACTGGGTCCTCGTCCACATGGGCTTCGCCCTGCAGGCCATGACCGAGGCGGAGGCGGCGGACGCGCTCGCCGCCCTCAGCGCCGAGCGCGAGGCCGAGGCGTCCGCCCCGTAAAACAGACGGCCTGGCGGCGGCTGGCCGCGGCGGTCGCCCGGCGGGCCCTGTCAGCTGCGCCACCGACAGGTCGCGCCGCCTGTCGCCGACGCCATCGACCGCGTCTATCGGGGTCGGTGGCGTAGGCGACAGGTCTCGTTTGGGGTCGGTGGCGTAGGCGACAGGTCTCGTTTGGGGTCGGTGGCGTAGGCGACAGCCTCGGCGCGTGGCGTGACCCTCGGTCCGGCCGAGGACCGGTGGCCCGTGGTCGGCCGGCAGGCTGATCACCCCGGCCTGGACGAGCAGGCCGACGGAAGGACGCGCGATCACCGTCAGCCCGGCCGCGCACCATCTCCTAACAGACTCCAGGCAGGCTGAGCCGGGACACCCGCCAATGGCCGACGTACGGTGTGGATGAGGAGCTCAGCGCGGGAGAAGGTGCGGTCGGATGAGCCGTTATCTGAACAGGGACCGGCTGGCGATCGCGGCCGCGGTGGCGGTTCCGCTGGCGGGGGCGGCGATCCTGCTGCCGTGGCGGTCGAGCTGGCCCAACACGAACGTGGCGCTGCTGCTGGTGGTGACCGTGGTCGCGGTGGCGGCCGGAGGAAACCGGGTCGCCGGGGCGCTGGCGGCGCTGTCGGCCGCGGTGTGGTTCGACTTCTTCTTCACGGTGCCCTACGAGCGGTTCTCGATCGCGCACTCGTCCGACGTCGCCACGTTCGCGCTGCTGTTCGCGGTCGGCGTCGCGGTCTCCCAGCTGGCCGCCCGGGCCAGGCGCCTCAAGCGGGTCACGGTGGACGACGCCGGCTACCTGGCGCGGATCGTCGAAAGCGCCGCGCTGACCCAGACCTCGGGATCACCCGACGCCGTGATCAAGCACGTCAGCAGGGAGCTGATCGGACTGCTGGACCTGCGGGACTGCCGGTTCGAGTACGGGATGCTGATCGGCCACCCGGCCCGGCTCGAGCCCGACGGCCGGGTGCTGACCCGGCACGGCTACTACCCGGTCGACGAGGCGGGCCTGCCCGACGACGAGCTTGAGCTGCGGACGTTCGCCAATGGGCAGTACTGCGGCCGGTTCATGATGCGGCCCAACCCCGGCGCCCGCCCCCCGCAGCGGGCCCGGCTGGTCGCGGTGACCCTGGCCGACCTGGCCGGCCACTCGATCGGCGCCCCGACCGCGGCCGCGACCTGAGACGCCGCCCGCGACTGAAGCGCCGCCCGCGACTGGAATGCGGGCGATCCGCCTCAAACGCCTGGCCCGGGACGCCCGGGACCCGGGCTGACGGCGGCTAAATCCTTTGCCGCGAGGAGATGACCCAGCTACGCTGCGCCGCGTGACCGGTCTTGTGATCCGCCCGCTCGCCGCAGGCGAGGAACCGCTGTTCAGTTCGCTGGCCGATGCCGGGCTGGTCGGGCCGGCCGCCTTCGGCGCCCGGTACGCCGAGATCGCCGCCCGCGGCAACTACCGCCCCGCGAACAGCTGGGTGGCGCTGCGGGACGGCGTCGTCGTCGCCCGCGCGGCCTGGTGGGGACGCCCGCAGGACGATGCCCCGATCGTGCTCGACTGGTTCGACTTCACCGACCAGGCCGCGGCCGTGGAGCTGCTGCGGGCGGCGCCGGGCCCGGCCGAGTACTCCCTGGCGCTGCCGCCCGGCTGGCGCGGCCGGCCGGCCGTCGCCGAGGCCGCCCGGGCGCGCATCAAGGCGGCCGAGGCCGTCGGGATGACCCCCCTGGTCGAGCGGTACGGCTACCGGTGGACCCCCGGCTGCGGCCTGCCCGCCCGGCCGGGCCGGCTGGAATTCCGCCCGGAGCCGGACGACGACGTCATCCTCGACCTCTTCCGGCGCGTCCACCAGGGCAGCCTCGACGCGCACGCGCGGCGGGTCATCGCCGAGTCCGGCCTCGACGCCGCCGCTGCCGAGGATCTGGAGATCCTGCGCCTGATGCCGAGCCCGCGCGAGTGGTGGCGGCTGGCCACGGCCGACGGCGAGGTGGCCGGCCTCACCGTGCCCAGTCGCAACTACACCGATCCGGTCATCGGCTACATCGCCGTGCTGCCCGAGCACCGGGGCCGCGGCTACGCCTACGACCTCCTGGTCGAGGCGACCCACCTGCTCGTGGCCGAGGGCGCCGACCGGATCGTCGCCAACACCGACGTCACCAACCTCCCGATGGCGGCCACGTTCGCGAAGGCCGGCTACCCCGTCACCGACCACCGCATCGACCTGGTCCGCTAACCCCGGCTGGCCCGCCGCCGGCCGCTCTGCCCGCCCCCGCCGCCGGGTCCCGGCCGCCCGGCCGGGGGCTAGGCTGAAGTTGATGACTAGCGAACCAGCATCGACGAGCACCGCCGCCCCGGCCGAGCCCGGGGAGCGCGGGGTTATCCACACCGAGGACCTGACCAAGGTCTACCCCGGGACCGACTTCACCGCGGTCGACAAGCTCAACCTCGACGTCCGCGCGGGCGAGATCTTCGGCCTGCTCGGGCCCAACGGCGCGGGCAAGACGACCACCGCCGGCATGCTGACCACCCGGGTCGTGCCGACCGGGGGCAAGGCGTACCTGGCCGGGGTGGACGTCGGCGCCCAGCCGGCCCTGGCCAAGCAGCTGAGCGGCATCGTCTCGCAGCAGAACACGCTCGACCGGCAGCTCACGGTCTGGGAGAACCTCTACTTCCACGGCCGGCTGTTCGGCATCGGGGCGAAGGAGTCCAGGCAGACCGCCGACGCCCTGCTGGCCCGGTTCCAGCTTTCCAAGTGGGCCACGGCGTCGGTCTACGCGCTGTCCGGCGGCATGGCCCAGCGGCTGATGGTGGCGCGGGCGATCTTCCACCGGCCGTCGGTGCTCTTCCTCGACGAGCCGACGGCCGGCCTTGACCCGCAGAGCCGGCTGGCGCTGTGGGATCTGCTGCACGAGCTGCACAACGACGGCCAGACGATCCTGCTCACCACGCACTACATGGAAGAGGCGGACCAGCTCTGCGACCGGGTCGCGATCATGGACCACGGCCGGGTGCTGGCCCTGGACACGCCGGCCAACCTCAAGCAGTCGATCGGCGCCGACACGATCGTGACCGTGCGGACCACGGGCGACCTCGACAAGCTGGGCGAGCTGCTGGCCAAGGACGTGGCCGGGGTCGCCAGGACGCGCGCCGCCGACGGCAGGCTCGAACTGCACGTGCAGGGCATCGACCGGCTGGTGCCGCGCATCGTGCTGGCGGCCGAGCGCGGCGGCTTCGACCTGCTCGACGTGTCGGTCGCCGAGCCCAGCCTGGAGACCGTCTTCATCAACCTGACCGGAAGGGAGCTCAGGGAAGAGTGACGACCTCGGCAACCGCTCAGTCCCCGACCCAGCTGCCACTCGGGCGGATCGGCGGCGGCCCGACCCGCTCGGTCGTCGCCGCGAGCTGGACCGCGCTCGGCGCGCTGCTGCTGCGCGACCTGGTGGTGCTGCGCAAGCACCTGCCGGAGTTCGTGCTGCGGACGATCATCCAGCCGTTCCTGCTCTGCTTCGTCTTCCTCTACGTCTTCCCCAAGATCGGCCAGGGCGTCGGCGGCGGCAGCGGCCGGGCCGCGGAGTCGGAATTCGCGACGATCCTGGTGCCGGGCGTAGTCGGGATCTCGATCATGTTCCAGGGCGTGCAGTCGATCGCGCTGGCGATGGCCCAGGAGTTCGGCTTCACCCGGGAGATCGAGGACCGGGTGCAGGCGCCCTGCCCGATCTGGCTGGTCGCGATGGCCAAGGTGCTGTCGGGCGCGGTCCAGGGCATCATCTCGGCCGCCATCGTGCTGCCGATCGCCTCGGTCGTGCACGCGGCCGGGGTCACCGCGCACCTCGACCTGCACTGGTGGATCATCCTCACGCTGGTGCCGCTGGCGTGCATCGCGATGGCCGGCCTGGGCCTGACCCTGGGCACCAGCTTCGAGCCGCGGAACATAGGGCTGATGTTCGGCTTCATCATCTTGCCGATCACGTTCCTCGGCGGCACCTACTACTCGTGGACCAAGCTGGCCCCGGTGCAGGTGGGCGGGTGGCACTGGCTGCAGACGGTCGTGCTGATCAACCCGCTGATCTACGTGAACGAGGGCATGCGGGCGGCGTTCACGAACGCGCCCCATATGCAGCTGTACGTGGTCTACCCGGTGGTGATCGGCTTCGCCGCCCTCTTCCTGGCGATCGGGCTGCGCAACTTCAGGCGGCGCGTGCTCTCCTGACTCGGGGCGGCGCTCAGGGCGCGGGCGTGCTCGTCGCGCCGTGGACGATCTGAAATGCGACGTAGCCGAGGAAAGCGACTACCGCCAGCCGGGCGATCCACAGCCCCACCCAGGCGGGACTGCCCGCTCGCGGCCGGTACCGGTGCGCCCCGGGCCGGGGCGGTCCGTACGGCGGGGGGATCGGGCCCCACGGGTCGGGCGGATCGGCGATGTGATGGCGCTGGGGCTCATGCGGCGGAAATACCCCAGGCTGGCCGCCCATGTCGCCGCCGTGATGGTGGCCGCCCTCATTCATACGCCGTCCTCAGCATCGTCCAGCTCGCCAGGCGATTGTCACAGCAGCGTCGGCGGGAAGTCAATTAACACCGCCGGCCAAGCGGACGGGGGCTCCCGGCCATGGGGAGTCGCCACGAACCGTTCGATATAAATGAATTTGAATTCAAAATCCTTTTTGCCCGAACGGACCGTGGCGACTCTTTCGGCTGGCAGGGATCGCTGCTGCGCGGCGGCCTAATCGGACCGCTCGGCGCCGGCCTGCTGGCGGCCGGCGTGCAGGTCGAGCAGGGCCCGGTAGCGGACGGCGATGTCGTCCTGGTCGGCCTGCTCGGGAACCGTGCGCTCGCTCAGCCGCTGGAGCAGCGCCGCCTGGTCGAGCAGCACCTGGGTCCGGCCCGGGGGCGCCACCGCCATGACCGTGAACAGCGCGTCGATCTGGCGGATGAGGACGGCGGGCATGCCGCCGGACGCCTGGCGGATCTTCTCGAACGACCGGGCCACCAGCCGCTCGTAGCTGACGGGGGCCGCGATGAGGCGGATCTGGCCGTCGCGGTCGCGGTGGTTCACCTGCGGGTACCACTCCACGGCGATACGGCAGAGGCTGTCGCCGAGCCAGTCGATGCAGGTCATGGCCGTGAACGTGTCGTTCACGGCCGGCGACAGGGCGCGGATCGCGATCTCGACGAGCTGGTCGATGCCGAACGCGATGTCCTGGGTCAGCGTCCGCAGCGGGCCGGTGATGTGCACCCGCTCCAGCCGGCGCCTGATCGTGCCGGCGACCTCGGGCGGCGATACGGTCGCCATCGGGTGCCCTCGGGTGAGGAAGTGCCCCGGGCGGTAGTGCAGCCGGATGACGGCGTCGTACTCGGCGGCGATCGCGACCAGCGTGCCGTGCCGCACGAACCGTAGGTAACCGCTGGTCGGGGCGGCCACCACCGCGCCCCCGCGGTCCAGGCGCGCCTGCAGGAGCTCAGGCGACGGCCCGCTGACGAACTCGGGCGGCTGCGCTGCGCCGACGCACTCGTCGTCGATCGCCCTGGTCAGGTCGCGGGCGATCGACGCGATGACCTCCGGCAGCTGGATCGCGGTGGCCGTGTGATGGATGAAGTAGATCAGCACGCCGAGGTCGACGGCGGTCAGCGCGAGCGCCACCGTGACCGACAGGTGCGGCACGAATGTGCTGCCGATCGAGATCAGCACCAGCATCGCGTAGAAGAACGTCGCCACGAACGTGCCCAGCGTGAGCTGGGCGCCCCGGTCCCTGATGAACGTGCGCAGCATCCGCGGCCCGAACTGCTGCGAGGCGAGGGTCAGGGTCACGATCATGACCGAGAAGACCACGCCGACCACCGTGATGACGGCGCCCGCCAGCGCCGCCAGGATCTCCCTGGCCGCGTCGGGCGAGCCGCTGATCACCCACGAGGGCAGGCTCAGCTGGTGGTGGAAGGCGGCGTGGTCGATGTTCAGCGTCAGCACGAACAGCAGCACCGCGGCGACGCTCTCGACCGCCGGGATCAGCCACAGGTTGGTGCGCAGCGCCTCGTTGCGCCAGTCCGACTCGACGGCGAACCGCTTAAGACCGATACCCAATTTCCTCGCCTAGCGCTGGTCGTAACGTTGCCGACCAGGCTTCCCGGCTCACCGAGAGTAAGGATATCCGACCAGCCCGCTGGCATCGGCCGGCTCCTCGGCGACCTCGACGGAGTCACCGCCGCCTTCGATCATCGCGCCGAGCACGCGGACCAGCCCGATGGCGAACGCGAAGACCGCCAGCAGGATGGCGATGAGAGTCACGTTGGTCATGACTCACCTCCCAGATCCCTGAGCACGGGAAACGTTGCGGTAGGAACGCTACGCCGGTCCTGGGAAGTCGGCGGCGTCGCTAACAGACTCCATGCACAGTCACCGAATCGGCAATTCACGCCTCGGCCTTGGCCGAGACCGGCGGCGTCGGCAGCCACGCCTCGCCCGGCTCGACCACGAAGGTGTAGTCGAGGCTGTACCAGGGCTCGGTCACATCCGGGTCGGGGGCCTGCTCGCCCTCGTGGCGCAGGTAGCTCGCGATGAGCGGGCCGGTGACGCCGAACTGGGCGTCGGTGCCGAGCATGGGATCGTCGTGGCTGTAGATCTGCGACGTGATCGTCTTGTAGCCGGGCTTGTACACCATCGCGTGGACGTGCGCGGGCCGGAACGGGTGCCGGTCGAGCGCGGCCAGCAGATCGCCGACCGGCCCGGTGGTCGGTATCGGATAGCCCGACGGCTTGACGGTGCGGAAGCTGAACATCCCGTTGCCGTCGGTGCGGAACTTGCCGCGCAGGTTCCACTCGGCCTGATCAGGGTCCTGGTTCTCGTACAGGCCGACCGGCGAGGCGTGCCAGACGTCGATCTCGGCCCCGGCGACCGGGTGGCCGCCGGTGTCGACCACCGTGCCGGTGAAGAACAGCGGCGGCCCGTCGGTCGGCGAGCGCACGATCGAGTCGCCGTTGCCCATCACCGGGCTGCCCTGGCGCCAGAACGGGCCGAGCAGGTTGGCCGAGGTCGGCGCCTCCTCGGTGCCGTTGTTCATCAGGCACACCAGCGTCGACAGGCCGAGGCTGCCCGCCATCAGCCGGACCTCGTTGTGGCTGGGCGTGGTGAGCTGCCCGAGCCGGGCGATGACGGTGAGGCTGGCGTCGAACTCGGCCTCGGTCAGCCGGACCTCGCGGGCGAAATCATGCAGATGGCGGACCAGCGCCTGCACGATCTCCCTGAGCCGCGGGTCGTCGGCCCGCTCGGTCTCCGCCAGCACAGCCTCGGTCAGCTGCAGCTCATCCTTGATGATCATGTCCGCACCGTACTCGTGACCGTCCTGCGCGGTCACTAGGGCGGGGGACAAATCGCTACTGGGCGATGAGCGCTGCGGGGAGGACGGAGGCGAGGACTTCGCGGTGGGTCGGCGCCGCCTCGGCGTGGCGGTCACGGCCGGCCGGGGTGAGGGTGATGTAGATGCCGCGCCGGTCCTCGCCGCAGAGGCAGCGCGCGACCAGCCCGTCCTTCTCCAGCCGGTCGATCAGCCGGGACAGCGCGCTCTGGCTGAGGTGCACCGCCTCGGCCAGCTCCTGGGAGCGGAAGTCGCTGCGGCCGCTCTCGGCCAGCCGGTCGAGAACCTCGAACTCGCTGACGCCGAGGCCGTGGCGCTTGCCCATCTCGCGCTCGAGCGCGGCGCAGGCCGCCGCGTGGCTGGCCGCGATGGCCCGCCAGGCGGTCACGACCGGCTCCAGGTCCGGCTCGGTCTCGCTCACAGCCGCAGTCTAGCGCGCCTCCGGAGTAGTTGCAACTACATTAATTGCAGTTGCATCTAATGCACGCGCAAGCATATTGTGGACGGCATGGAGACATCAAGCCACGCTCAGGCTGTGGGCACACAGCACTGGAACCCTCGTCTGTGGGCGATCCTGATCGTGCTCTGCGGAGCGCTGTTCCTCGACGGGCTCGACGTTTCGATGGTCGGCGTCGCCCTGCCCGACATCCGCACCGCCCTCGGGCTGTCCACGTCCTCGCTGCAGTGGGTGGTCAGCGGCTACGTGCTCGGCTACGGCGGCCTCCTGCTGCTCGGCGGCCGGGCGGCCGACCTGCTCGGACGCCGTCGGGTGTTCCTGGCCGCGCTGGCCGTGTTCGCGGTCGCGTCGCTGTTCGGCGGGCTCGTCAGCAGCCCCGAGCTGCTGATCGGGGCCCGCTTCGTCAAGGGCGTCGCGGCCGCGTTCACCGCCCCGGCCGGGCTGTCGCTGCTCACCACCACCTTCCGCGAGGGCCCGATGCGCAACCGGGCCATCAGCATCTACTCCGCGTTCGGCGCGAGCGGGTTCTCGCTCGGCCTGGTCCTGTCCGGCCTGCTGACCGAGGTCAGCTGGCGGCTGACGCTGCTGGTGCCCGCGCCGGTCGCGCTGCTCACGCTCATCGCCGCGATCCGGTTCGTCCCGCGCGGCGAGCAGGTCACCCGGGGCGGGCGCAAGTTCGACATCCCCGGCGCGATCACCGTCACCGGCGCGATGCTGCTGCTGGTCTACACCGTCGTCGCCGCCCAGCAGGCCGGGTGGGGATCGGCCCGCACGATCGGCTCGTTCGCGGCCGTCGTCGTCGCGCTGGCCGGGTTCGCGGTCATCGAGCGGCGCAGCGCGGATCCGCTCGTGCCGCTCGGCATCTTCCGTTCCGGCGCGCTGACCAGGGCCAACATCGGCGCGATGACCCTCTTCGGTTCCTACGTCTCGTTCCAGTTCCTGGTCACCCAGTACCTGCAGAGCCTGGCGGGCTGGAGCGCGCTGTCAACCGCGCTTGCCTTCCTGCCGGCCGGCGTGGTGGTGGCGATCCTGTCCACCCGGATGACCGCGATCATCGGCCGGCTCGGTCCGGCCCGGGTCACCGTGGGAGCCTTCATCGCCCTGGTCGCGGGGTACGTGGTGTTCCTGCGGGTCGGCGTCAGCCCGGATTACCCCTCGGTCATCCTCCCCGCCGTGGTGCTGATCGGGGTCGCCTTCGGACTGGGCTTCTCCGCCCTCAGCCTGGCCGCGACGGCGGGCATCCCGGATGAGGAGCAGGGGCTGGCGGCCAGCTTGTTCCAGACGTCGTTCCAGGTCGGCGGGGCCATCGTGCTGGCCATCGTGACCGCCGTGGTCGAGGCGGGCGGCGCCAGCCAGATCACCACCGCGCAGGCCACCCTGGGCGCCTACCGGCCGGCCCTGGGCGTCATCACCGCGATCTCGGCGCTCGGCGCGCTGACCGCGCTCAGCGGCCTGCTGCCGGCCAGGCGGCGGGCTCAGGTCAAGGACATCGTGCTCGCCCAGGTGGACGCGCCCGCCCAGGCGGACGTGACCGCCGAGGTGGACGCCACCGCCCAGGCGGACGCGACCGCCGAGGAGCACCTGTCTTCGACGTAACGTGGAGAGCATGAGCGTGCGGATTGGAATCTCGCTCGGCGCGGCCGGCGCCTCGGATCGGTTCGAGGCATCGGTCGCGCTGCTCGAGGCGGCCGGGGTCGACTCGCTGTGGCTGCCGGAGACCGTCTTCGGCCCGGCCGTCGACCCCTTCACCGGGATGACGTTCGCGGTCGCCAAGACGACCAGGCTCAAGGTCGGCACCGGGATCTCGGTCCTCCCCGGGCGTCACCCGGTGCTGGTCGCGAAGCAGCTCGCCTCGCTCGCGGGGCTGGCACCGGGCCGGGTGCTGCCGGTGTTCGGCCTGCAGCCGGCCGTTCCCGGCGAGCGCGCGCTGTTCCCGGTGCCCGCCGGGCAGCGGGGCGCGGTGTTCGACGAGGCGCTGGCGCTGCTGAGGCTGATGCTGACGACCGACCTGGTGTCCTTCCACGGGTCCTTCTTCACCGTGGAGGACGCCTCGGTCGGGCCGCTGCCGGTCAAGCCGCTGGACATCTGGCTGGCGGGATCGGCGCCGGCCGCGCTGCGCCGGGTGGGGCGGCTGGGCGACGGCTGGCTCGGCTCGCTGCTGACGCCGGCCGAGGCGGGCGCGGCCGTCGCCGTCATCAACGCCGCCGCCGACGAGGCCGGGCGGCAGGTGGACCAGGACCACTTCGGGATCAGCCTGGCGATCGCGTTCGGCGGCCTGCCGGACGCGCTCGCCGCCTCGATCCATCGCCGGCGGCCCGATGCCGAGCCGTCGACGCTGGTCGCCGACGGCTGGGCAGGCGCGCGCGACCTGATCGCGTCGTTCACCGAGGCCGGGCTCAGCAAGTTCGTCGTCCGCCCGGCGGCGGCGCAGGCTTCCCTGGCCGAGTTCGTCGACGGCTTCACCCGCGAGCTCGCGCCCCTGCAGAGCTGAGCGCGGGCTGGCGCCCCTGCAGACCTGAGGACGCTAGTCCTTGTGGACCGACGCCTGGTAGATCTGCGCGATCGAGGCGTTGAGCCGGGCGTTGAACTGATCGTCGGTCTGGCCGTCGGTCAGCCCTTCGAGCAGCGCCCGGGAGAAGCTGGCGATCATGGCGTGGTCGTGCACGAGCAGGGCGCAGGCCTCGTCACGGCTGTAGCCGCCGGACAGCGCGAGCACCCGCAGCACCCGGGGGTCCGACGCCAGGTCGGCGTAGCGGCCGGGCCGGGTCGGGATCGAGAGCTTGACCATGATCATCGCGTCGGCCGGCAGCGCCTCGACGTGCTTGTGGATGGCATCGTTCAGCAGCGTCTCGGCCTGCTCCTTATGCGGGCTGGTGATGCTGACCTCCGGCTCGAGGATCGGCACCAGGCCCGCCGCGCGGATCCGGTCGCCGTAGTCGAACTGCTGCTCGACGATCGCCGCGATCCCGGTCTCACTGGCGTCCTTGATGACCGAGCGCATCTTGGTGCCGAAGATCCCGTGCTGGTTCGCCTCCTCGAGGACCTCGTCGAGGGTGTCGATCGGCTTCATGAGCTGCACGCCGTCCTTCTCGTCGGCCAGCCCGAGGTCGACCTTCAGGATCGGGACGACGTTCTTCCGCTCCCACAGGTAGCGGGCGGTCGGCAGCCCGTCCACCTCCCGCTCCATGGTCTGCTTGAAGAGAATCGACGCGATGACGCGGCTGCCGTCAAAGGCCGGGCTGGTGTACACGCGGGCGCGCATGGCGTGCACGAAGTCGAACATCTCGGCGTCGGTCTGGTACCGGTCCCGGCTGATGCCGTACTCCGCCAGCGCCCCTGGCGTGCTGCCGCCGCTCTGGTCCAGGGCCGCGAAGAAACCCGTCGCGGTCTTGACCTTCTCCAGCTGATCTGTGTTCATGCTGCCACCTTAAGCCAGCACGGTAATCGCGGTCAGGAGCAGCCCGTCGCGCGCCATCCACCGGCCGCTGAAGCCGGCCGGCGGCACGCCGGCCGGCGGCACGCCGGCCGGCGCGGGCGGCGCGGTCAGCAGCCGGGCCTGGAAGGTGCCGTTGGCCGCGTCTATGGTGATATCCGCGTCGTCGAAGCCGAGCCACCGGCGCGCCAGCGGAAACCAGGCCTTGTAGACCGACTCCTTGGCGCTGAAAAGCAGCCGGTCCCAGCAGACGCCGGGCGCGTCGCGGGCCAGTTCGCAGAGCCGGTCACGCTCGTCCGGCCGCGTCACCAGCCCGAGCACCCCGCCGGGAAGCGGCTGGGCGGGCTCGGCGTCCAGCCCGATCGTGACCACCTCGCGGGCGCGGGCGACCGCGGCGGCGCGGTACCCGGCGCAGTGGGTAATGCTGCCGACGACGCCGGACGGCCATTGCGGCGCGCCGTTCTGGCCCGGCAGGATCGGCGCCGGCTCCAGGCCAAGCGCGCCGAGGGCGTTGCGCGCGCAGAGCCGTCCGGTCGCGAATTCAGCGCGCCGTTTCCGCACCGCCCGGGCGATCAGCGCCTCTTCCGCCGGGAAGAGCGCGGCCTCGGGCGGGTCGCCGAATGCCTCCGCGCTCGCCACCGCATCGGGCAGGATGTCGGCGATCACTCGTGTTCCTCCCGGTCGGGGCCGTGCCCACATGGTGACACGGAAACCCGATGCCCAGCCCCGTTCAAGCAAACGCCACCTGAAGAACATTAGAAACCAGATACACACGGGGCATACTGCGAAGCATGAGCAGAGTCATGGTGGCCGCGCATCGAGGCGTCGCGGCCGGAACGGCGGAGAACACGATCGAGGCGTTCACCAACGCGATCGCGATCGGCGCCGACATGATCGAGTTCGACGTCCGGATGACCCGCGACGGCGAGCTGATCGCCTTTCACGACGCCCGCGTCAACGGGGTCGCGGTGGGCAGCCTCACCCGCGATGACATCGAGTCGGCCATCGGCCTGCGCCCGCCGCTGCTGAGCGAGGTCCTGCATGCCTGCGCTGGCCGCATCAAGCTGGACGTCGAGCTCAAGGAGGACGGCTACGTACCCGAGGTTATGACCGCGCTGAAAGCCATATCGGACCCGGGCGAGTTCGTCGTGACGTCGTTCCTGCCGTCCGCCGTGGGCGCCGCGAAAATCGCGTTCCCTGAGGTGAAAACCGGGCTGCTGGTCGGCGGGAGCGCGCGCTGGGCGGGTCTGCCGACCTCGTTCCGCGAGCTGTTCCCGGTCGGCCTGGCCAGGCAGGTCCGCGCCGACTACCTCGCGCCGCACTACACGCTCGACCAGTTCGGCACCGTCGCCCGGGCCGCCGCCGCGGGACTGCCGTGCCTGCTGTGGACGGTGAACGCCGACAACGACATTCGCGCGTTCGCGGCCGACCCGCGGGTCGCCGTCATCATCACCGATCGCGCCGAGCGGGCGCTGGACATCGTCGCCGACGTGACCTGAGCCGGCTACGCCCTGGCGAACACCGCGTGGACGGTGATGATGTTGTCCAGCGACATCATGCCGAGCTGGTTGAACGTCAGGCCGTACTCGCCCCGGTTGACCGGCAGCTCGGCGTCAAGCGAGATCTCGTCATGGCTGTGCGCGGCGACCGTTCCGCTGAGCGTGACCGGCCGGGTCTGGTCGCGCACGGTCAGCGTGCCGGAGGCGGTGACGCTCTCGCCCGACAGGGTGACGGAGGTGGCGGCGAACGTGACGTCGGGGTATTTGGCCGCGTCGAAGAAGTCGGCCGAGCGAAGGTGGTCGTCGCGCTTCTTGACTCCGGTGTCGATGGACGCGGCCGCCACCCTGATCGTGCCGGTCGCCTCGCCGGCGGCCGAGATCATGGCCTCCCCGGCGACCTGGCCGAAGACGCCCTTCACCTTGGCCAGGCCCCACACGCTCTTGGTGCGAAGACCGACCGACGACCTGGCCCCGTCCAGGGTCCACGATCCGGCTAGCTTCCCGTCCGCAAGCAGTGCCTCTGTCACTGACGCCATGTCGCGCTCCCGGGGTATTTTTGTTAGGAGGTAAAAATAGTTTTGATACCGGAACAATATATAGTGAGTGGGAGTCTGGTCAAGGAGAGCGGCGTGAGCGACGAAGCAGGCGGCAGGGAGCACTCGGTGCTGTGCCTGCGGCTCATGCAGCTGTTCCCGCGCGTGTCGCGGGGCATGCGGCGCTGGCAGGACCGGGTCGCGCCGAGCTCGGGTACCCCGCTCGGGCCCAGGCACGTCGCGGCGCTGCAGCAGCTCCGCGGCGGGCCGGTCACCGTCGGCGAGCTCGCCTCGCTGCTCGGCCTCACCCTGCCCACGGTCAGCGGCGTGCTGGCCGACCTCGACCGGGCCGGCTTCATCGACCGGCAGCCGGACCCGGCCGACCGGCGCCGGACGCTAGTCCAGATTCAGCCCGTTCAGGCCGCCGTGGTCGAGCAGTGGCTGGACGGCGCCGCCAGCCCGCTCGCCCGGGTCCTCGACAAGCTCGAGCCGAGCGAGCGATCCGCCTTCCTCAAGGCGATGAACATGCTCGAGGAAGAGCTAACCGCCGACGACGCCCGCCCCTAGCGAGCCAGCCCCGGTCCGCGCCCTCAGTTCAGATCGCCAGACCGGCGCCGACGGCAGCTTCAGCGCGTTCTTCTGGTGGCGCCTGTGGGTTATGAGGCGGTTGTTGAGGATGCGAAAGTACCGTCCGCGGCGGAGTCGGCGATCGTGTGCCATTGGGGGCGGCGTTTTCCGCCTTCGAGCGTCAGTGTGTTTCGTTGAGGGCAGCCCGCGACCCGAAAGCCCCACGTTGACCCTTTTAGCCATCCGGCCTGTTGTGCGTGGTGACTATGAGGACGGTGGGATGAACGGCGGCGGGCGCGTTTGGCCAGCGGGATGAACGGCGGCGGGCGGGCTGGGCCAGCGGGATGAACGGCGGCGGGCGCGTTTGGCCAGCGGGATGAACGGCGGCGGGCGGGGGGTTGCATGAGCGTGCTGCATGGATCGTTCACCGTTGCCAGGGACGTCAACGCCGCGCCCGCCCGGGTCTGGGACGCCTACGCGAACGCGGACCTGCGGTCGGCCTGGCGGCGGCTGCCGGGGCCGGACGGCGTCCTTGAGCTGGATTTCCGGGTGGGCGGATGGGAGCGGCTGACCGGCACCTCCGCCGCGACCGGGACGGTCGAGGTCATCGCCAGCCACGCGCTGTTCCTCGACATCGCCGCCGGGGAACGGATTGTCTCCGCCCACGAGGTGCTGCTCGACGGCGTGCGGCGGTGGGTGTCGCTCATCTCGATCGCGTTCGAGCCCGCGCCGGCGGGCACTCGGGTCACGCACACCGAGCAGTACACGTTCCTCGCGTGGACCGGCGACGGCTCCCACGATCAGGCGCACCTGCGCGGCAGCACCCAGCTCGCCTTCAACGCCCTCGCCGCGCTCGTCGAGGAGCCGCGACGCTAGCCGAGCCCCTCCGTCAGGGCGCTGGATCGACGGCCGGGCGGGCGATTACCGATTCCTGGCGATGCGGCGCAGGACGAACACGATGATGAAGACGGGGATCACCCAGCCGAAGCCGACGCTCACGTGGCCGACGGTGATGTTGGCAACGTGACCGAGCAGGCTCGTCAGCGCGATCGCGGCGACGACGCCGACGATCAGCAAGGGGACCGGCCGCCGGCAGCCCGGCGACCGGCGGAGCGCGCCCCGGCCCGGCCAGGACGGACCCTGCCAGGCCGAGCCGTGCCACGACGGACCCTGCCAGGGCGGGCCTGACGGCGACTGATCCGGCGAGCCCCACGGGCCGGGCGACCCGGCCGGGCCCCCGAGGCCGGCCGGGTCCCCGAGGCCCGCGCCGCCGAGCGCCGCCCCGCCGAGCGCGGCGCCGCCGGGCAGATCGGTGAACAGCTCGCCTAGCTCCCGGCCGGTCCTGGCCTGCAGCGCTCGCGCGGATCGCTCCTCGAACTCTTCCTGGGTCAGCCGCCCGGTCTGGAAGTGCTCGCTCAGCTCGGCGAGGGCCAGATCGCGGTCGGCGTCCGACGCCCGCATCTCGCCGGCCGGGAATCGGTTGGTCTGGGTGCTCATGATCGATCCTTTCCGGGGATGTCGCCTACGCGTGCACGCTGGCGCGGGCCGGGGACGGCGCGGCCGCTGCCGGGAGGCGGCCGGAGCGGAGCCACAGCACCGCGAGCCGGGTGACGACCTCGGCCAGCGCCATCAGGAACAGGGCCGCGACCCAGGCGTCGACGCTGGTGATCGAGTGCGCGACCGAGAACCGCCCGATCGCGGGGCCCGCCCCGTGGCTGGTCGCGTACGCGAAGCCCATCCGGGCGCCAATGCCGACCACCCAGAGGATGGCGGCGATCCAGCCGGCCCGCGACAGCGGCACCCCGTCGGCGCCCCGGCGCAGGTGGGTCGCCAGCGCGCACAGACCGCCGAGGGTGGCGCCGGTCGCGGCCAGGGTGACCTCGAGCAGCAGGTCGTTGCCGGCGGTGGGGACCGACCGCAGGTAGTAGCAGGCCGCGCCGATCACGATCAGCACCGGCAGCAGCAGGATCTGCCAGGTCAGCCGGGTCTCCCGGATCTGACGGAGGACCAGCAGGACGAGGACCGCGTTAATCAGGTAGTCAGTGGCGTTCATGCCGCAAACGCTACGGGGCCAGCCGCTCCCTGCCATCGGCCGACAAGTTGAGTTCGCAATCTCCACCCGCAGGTTGATTCCTCCACCCGGCCGCCGCGGCAAGGATCGGCTTTTACCCAGGCGGTGCGGCTAATATCCAGGTGTTCTACTCGCCGTCATGATCTGTCACAGGAGGACCCGGTGGATCCGCAGACCGTGGACCAGAACTACGCTCAGCTGCAGCAACAGGGACAGCAGACCGCCGCGCTGATCCAGGCGCTGGCCGGCAAGCTGCAGGCCGCCGCCGCGGCGGGCGACACCAACGCGCGCGAATGGATGCTCGACCTGAAGGAGGTCGCGCTCGGCGTCCAGCAGGAGGAGGGGCAGGTGTCGCTGCTGCTGCAGTCCATTCACTCGATGGTCGACAACCACGTGCAGTCGACCGGGCAGCCGGGTTACCAGCAGGGCTATCAGCAGTCCCAGCCGGGCTACCAGCAGCAGGGCTACCAGCCCCAGCCGGGCTACCAGCAGGGGGGCTACCAGCAGGCGGGCTACCAGCAGGGCGGGATGCTGGGCGGCGGGGGCGGCGGCATGCTGCAGTCATTCCTCGGCGGCGGCTTCGGCCGCGCGATCATGACCGGGGCCGGCTTCGGCATCGGCGACGACATCATCAACAAGATCTTCTAGGCCGGCGTCGCCATGTGGTCGAGCGGGGCGTCGCCGCGACCGATGACCTGCTCGACGACGTCCCCCCAGGCCGGCCGGGACGCGACCGGCACCCGGGGCACGCCGCCGCGGCCTGATGACACAATCTTTCCGTGACGCTACCTCGGCCTAGCCCGCCGCCGGACGGCCCGCCCGGCCCGGTGCGGGCCTCGGCGTCCCCGGGACCGTCGCCGGTCCTGGTCGAGGACGAGAGTGAGCACCGGATCCGCAGGCCGGCCGATCTGCTGCGCTGCCTGGCCTGCATCGTCGCCGTGGTGCTGCTGGCCGGCCTCGGCATCGTGGCCAGCGCCACGGCCGACGGCGTGGAAACCAACATCGTCGAGGTGAGCAAGGCCGTTCCGCACGCCGTGTTCGTCACCGTGCGGCCGATTGCGCTGTTCGCGCTGCTGGCGCTGTCGCTCGCGCTGGCCATCCGCCAGCTCGTCCGCCGCCAGCCCCGCGCGCTGGCGGAGGCGGTGGCGACCGGCGTGCTGGCCGGCGCGGCCGTGACCGCCACCAACTACCTGCTCAGGCACCGGTACGCGTACCGGCTCTACGACGCGATCACCATGTCCAGGCCCGACGTCAGCCACACGGCGGCACTGGACGGGTATCTGGCGGCGCTGGTCGCCTACGCCGCCATGCTCGGCCTGGCCGGGCGGCAGGCGCGCTGGCGGACCACGATGTGGGTGCTCATCTGCATCTACGCGCTGGCCAACCTGTCCGCCTCGACAACGACCGTACTGTCGCTGCTCATTTCCGTGCTCGCGGGCGGAGCGATCGGCCTCGGGGTCCGCTACGCGGCGGGCGTGATCCCGACCCGCCCGAGCGCCGAGGACATCGCGGCGGCGCTCAGCTCAGCCGGCTGCCCGGTGACGGAGATGCGGCGGATCTGGCTGTCGGGCACCGAGGCCGAGTCCCGTCGCTACGCCGCCGTCACGCCGCCGGGCGGCCGTCTCAACGTGGCCGTGTACGACTGGGACCAGCAGGCGGCGGGGCTCCTCTACCGCGTGTACCGGCTGGTCCGGCTGCAGCGGCAGGTGTCGCGGGGGGCGCCGCTGTCACAGGACCGGGCGGTGGAGCGGCTGGCGCTGCTGTCCTACGCGGCCCAGGACGCCGGCGTGCCCATGCCCCGGCTCCAGGCGCTGGTCCAGGCCGGGCAGGAGGCGGCCGTGCTCGCCTACGAGCACCACGACGGGACGACGCTGGCCGACTACGCCCCCGAGCCGACCGACGGGCAGCTCGGCCGGGTCTGGGATGACGTGCTCCGGCTGCACGGCCGCCGGGTCACCCACCGGGCGCTCACCGCCGACCACATGCTGCTGACCGACGACGGCGGCGTCCTGCTGCTGCCGACCCCGACCGGCGACGTGGCCGCGTCCGACCTGCAGATCCGGCTCGACCGGGCGCAGCTGATGGCCGAGCTGGCCCTGCTCGTCGGCCCGGACCGGTCGGCTGACCTGGCGCTGGCGAAGATCCCGACCGCGGAGATCATCAGCACCGTGCCGCTGCTGCAGGCGGTCGCGCTCTCCCGCTCCACCCGGCATGAGCTGCGCCGCCGCCGGAGCGTGCTGCCCGCGCTGCGCAAGCGGCTGCTGACCCACGTCCCCGGCGGCGAGGTCGCGCCGGTGCAGCTCGAGCGCATCCGGCTGCGCACCCTGGTCACGCTGATCGCCAGCGTGGTGGCCGCCTACCTGCTGGCGGGCGAGCTCGCCAGGGACAGCCTGCCGGCCGTGCTGAAGTCAGCCGACTGGCGCTGGGGCATCGTCGCGCTTGGCCTGTCGGCGCTGACGTACGCGGGCGCGGCCCTGTCGCTGACCGGGTTCGTGACCCAGAAGCTCAGCTTCGGCCTCACGGTCCTCGCCCAGCTCGCCAGCTCGTTCGTCACCCTGGTGACGCCGGCCGCGGTCGGCGGGGCGGCGGTCAACATCCGCTACCTGCAGCGCCGGAAGATACCGGCCGCGATCGCGGCCGCCAGCGTGGGCGTCTCCCAGGTGGTGGCGTTCGTCATGCACATCTCGCTGCTTGTGATCTTCATCGCGCTGTCCGGCACCAGCGAGAGCAATCCGATCAAGCTGCCGGTGGTGGCCTACTTCATCATCGCCGGGGTGGTCGCGATCGCGGCCACCGTGGCCGCCCTTCCGGCCGGACGCAGGCTGCTGCGGGCCCGGGTGGCGCCGACCATCAACCAGGTGCTGCCGCAGCTGCTCCAGATCGCCCAGCACCCGCGCAAGCTGGCCGAGGGCATCGGCGGCACGCTGCTGCTGAGCGCGGCCTACATCGGCTGCCTGGCGGTGTGCGTCCGCGCCCTCGGCGGCTCGCTCCCGATCGCCAGCGTGGCGGTGGTCTACCTGACCGCGAGCGCGGCCGGCTCCCTGGTCCCGACCCCCGGCGGCCTCGGCGCGATCGAGGCGCTGATGTCGGCCGGGCTCACGGCGGCCGGGATGCACGGCGCGGCGGCGGTCAGCGCGGTCCTGCTCTACCGGCTGCTCACGTTCTGGCTGCCGGTGCCCATCGGCTGGGTCGCGCTCAAGTACCTGGAGCGCCGCCAGGCCCTCTGATTTACTCGTTCACCACTAACAAACATTAACTACTACTTATCGCCAGTTGCAGACCGCTAAAACCATCCAATTCCCCACGAATAGTCAGATGTAACAGATCCGGCGCCTTCTCGCGGCCAAGGACGAAAAAGGAATCGACCGCGAATTCGGTTGCGGGTCTTTTCTGT
>Ga0335074_10002441_pt1 | contig 25304 bp, 24 predicted proteins | sample Lox_Sample_23_FD_206715 | JGI IMG/M metagenome (GOLD analysis project Ga0335074, IMG submission 206715) | Soil microbial communities from Loxahatchee National Wildlife Refuge, Florida, United States - Lox_Sample_2.3 | ecosystem: Environmental > Terrestrial > Soil > Wetlands | place: USA... | reverse complement strand
CAGTCACCCCGGCCGAGCCAGTCACCCCGGCCGAGCCAGTCACCCCGGCCGAGCCAGGCTCCTTACCCGAACGGGCACGGCAGGCCGGTCCCGCTCGACGACGATCCGCTGACGAGCCCATCCTTCCCGGCCATCAACACCTCGGATAGCCGTTCGTACCGTACCCGGCAGCGGAACTCGGGGGCGCACAGCAAGCCGAGTCTTCCGGCTCAGGGCGGTGCGGGTGAGCCTGCACGGCAGCATTCCCCGTACCCCGCGGGCCCGGAGCGCTCGGTCAGCCAGCCTGGCGGTTACCCGGTCCAGCCGGCCGCAGCCTCACTGCCGCCAGCACCGGCTCCCGCCTTGTCGGCGCCGATCCCGCAGACGCCCGCTCCGGCGGCGAACCCGTACGGCAGCTACGTGAGCGCCCAGCAGCCCAGCTACCCGCAGGATGCACCGTCGCACCTGGACGCGGCCGGGTACCGCAACGGCTACGTCGCTGGCCAGCAGGCTGTCGCGGGCGGCAACTGGTATGGCAGCGCAGACAGCCTCACCCAGCAGCCTGGCCAGGCGAACGGCTTCCTTCCGGCCCCGGCCAACGGCGCCAACGGGTCCGCCACCAACGGGTCCGCCACCAACGGATCCGCCACGAATGGCAGGCGCGGCCGCCACGGGTACCCGCCGATTGACTACAGCAACCTCACGTACCCCGACTCGGTGTATCCGGACCCGCTGCAGGGCGCACATCAGCAGGGCTCACATCAGCAACCACCGGACCAGCAGGCACTGAACGGGCACGCCGCGCCGTACGACCAGCGCGGCCACTACCCCGCTGACGGGGCCTCCGCACAGGATGCACGCCAGGGCTATCCCGGTTACGGCAACGGCAACGGCCGCTATTAGGGACACCGCGCCCTTCGCGCCGGGCTTGACAACACCCTGCGGTCAGCGCCCACAATGCGGAGACCCCCGAAGCAGGTGACATGCAGCCAGGTGCCCGAGACCACGCGCGCAGCTATCACTTGTACCAGCTTGCGACAGCGCTGGACACCGAGGGCTTCCACGCCACTGTGAAGACGTCCTATCCGGCAGCGCTGCATGTTTTCATGCCGGGCGCGGCCATGCTCGCCGAGAGCATCGACTGCGTGCCGGGGACTGACGACAACGGCCGCCTGCACTGGTACTACCGCTGGTCCTGGGGCGAGTTGCTGCACGACGCCAGCGACCCGCCGGGCGCTGCCGCCAAGATCGCCGAGGTCCTGTCTGCTCGCTAGCGCGTGCCCGGATCGGGACTCGGCGCGTGAGTTGCGCCACTGTCACGGTAGTGTTTCGGCCATATGAGCGCCCCTGGCGCCAGCACGGCCACCGGCCGGCAGGTGTCCAGGGACGTGTCATTGCCAGCACCGGACGACAGTCCATGGCAAGCGAACGGAGGGATCATAACGTGCAGGTTGCTCAGGCAAGCAGGCTCGGCAACGTCAGGTACGACATACGCGGACCGGTCCTTCGGCGAGCTCGCCAGCTCGAGGCTGCCGGGCACGAGATCCTGAAGCTGAATCTAGGCAATCCCGCCCCTTTTGGCCTTGATGCGCCCGACGACGTGCTGAGCGACGTCGTCAAGCACGTCTCCGACTCCCAGGGCTACAGCGACGCCCGCGGTATTCAGTCCGCCAGGGACGCCGTCGCCCAGTTCTTCGACCGCCGCGGCGTGACCGGGGTGAGCCCGGAGCACGTGTTCCTCGGGAACGGCGTGTCCGAGCTGATCGTCATGTCGCTTCAGGCGCTGCTCGATCCAGGTGACGAGGTACTGGTGCCGAGCCCGGACTACCCGCTGTGGACCGGTGCGATCAACCTGTGCGGCGGCAGCGCCGTGCACTACCGGTGCGACGAGCAGAACGACTGGAACCCCGACCTCGAGCACCTCGCCAGCAAGATCACCGATCGCACCAGGGCCATGGTGATCATCAACCCGAACAACCCGACCGGCGCGGTGTACTCGCGCGAGATCCTGCTCGGGATGCTCGACCTGGCCCGGACGCACCGCCTGCTGGTGCTGACCGACGAGATCTACGACCAGATCCTCTACGACGGAGCGGTGCACAACTCGGCTGCCGCTCTCGCGCCCGACCTGCTCGTGCTCACGCTGGGTGGGCTGTCGAAAACCTACCGGCTGGCTGGCTTCAGGTCCGGCTGGCTCGTCATCTCCGGTCCGCGTGAGCACGCCACCGACTACCTGGACGGACTCGAGCTGCTGGCGAACATGCGGCTGTGCCCGAACGTGCCTGCCCAGCACGCCATCGAGCCCGCCCTCGGCGGCAAGGTCGACATCACCCACCTGCTCGAGCCCGGCGGCCGCCTGCGCGACCAGCGCGACTTTGCCTGGCAGCGGATGACGGCGATCCCCGGCGTTACCTGCTACCAGCCGGCTGGCGCGCTGTACCTGTTCCCGCGGCTGGACCCGGAGGTCTACCCGATCCGCGACGATGAGCAGATGATGATCGACCTGCTGGAGCAGCAGTACCTGCTGCTATCCCACGGCAGCGGCTTCAACCTGCCGACCACCGATCACCTCCGGATGGTCTTCCTCGCCACCGTTCCCGTGCTCGATGATGCGATCGGCAGGCTGGCCAGGTTCCTGTCCGGCTACCGCCAGTAACCGCCAGTCACCGCTTCCTGACGGGAACGTGGCCGCTCCGTTCCCTCCGCCTCGTCGCGATGCGGTGTGCCTATGTACCGCCTTGCGGTATATCGCCTGACGGTATAGCGTGAGGCGCTACCGAGGCGAGTGCGGAGGCTCCGATGACGGACAGACTCGACCGCTGGGCCGATCCGCCGCTACTGGTCCTGGCCAGCCTCGCGGGCGGCCCGAAGCATGGCTATGCCATCACCCACGATGTCGCGGAAACGATGGGCGTTCGCCTCAGCGCGGGGACGCTCTACGCGGTGATCTCCCGGCTTGAGGCCCGTGGCCTGATCGAGCCGCTCGAGGCCGATGACAGGCGCCGGCCGTATCAGATCACCGCGGCCGGGGCCGAGGCGCTTGCTCAGCAGGCCGAGCGAATGTCCTCGGTCATCGCGTTGTTCCGGCAGCGCCTGAGCACGAGGCCCGGGCTGGCGCAGTCATGAGCTCGGACAGCGACAGACTGCGGCTGGCCCGGCTCGCGCTCGGACTCTATCCGGCGGCCTGGCGTGACCGCTACGGCGACGAGGTGCTCGCGCTGATGGCTCAGTCTGGCGGCGGGACGAGGGCGGCCGGCAGCCTGGCCTGGCACGCCGTACCGGCCTGGATCTGCCCGCCACGGCACCTGTACGCCGACCGAGGGGCCCGGATGCGCGCCAGCCTGTCGACGGTCGTGCTGGCGTGGTCGATTCTGGCCGGATTCGGTCTGGCATTCGCGCTGCTTAAGCAGCTCGCTGTGCCAGCCGGCGTCGTCGTTATGTTCGCCGGCGGCGGGAAGACACGCTTTGTTCGCATCGCGCCCTATCCCGGCATCCTCGCCTGGACCGACCGGGCGTCCGAGGTCGCCCTGGTGGTGTCCGTTCTCGCCATCGCGGCCGGAGCCCTGCCGCTCTGGCTCGTTATGTTGCGCCGGGCTCGCCGCGAGCACCGGCACCGCGACGTCACCCGCCTGCTGATGCCGGTGCTGCCGCCAGCTGGTTACCTGATCGCTGTCGTCACTGAGACCGGGCTGATTCACAGGCACTTCGGGATCGGTCCGGAAGTGTTCCTCGTCTATGTCCTGGCGGGTTTCGCGGCAGCACTCCTCGGGGCGACAGGGCTCGGCCTCGCTCTGCGCAGCATGAAGCCCCGAGGGCCGGCGGTGCGCTTCGCCGGTCGCGTTGCACTTCTCGCCGTCGCCAGCGGACTCGTCGCCGCTATCGCCAGCAGCACCGCTGTCGTCAGCCTCTACCTGGCAGCGAGGTCTCCGCTCGAACCGGTAACGTACTCCCGGTACCTCCTCCCGGTGTCCGAATACAGGCAGCTACTAACGCACGAGCCGTACCGGAGTACCGGGATGCTAATCGCGTGCCTGGTGCTCATCACCGCTGCAGCAGCCGTCGCCGTCGTGAGTGCCACTCGCGGAGCGACGGCGGCAACAGCCCAGCCGAACTAGCGGGTGTTGTCACCTTCCCCGCGTGCCGTCGGCGAGTTCTCGCAGGATGTCGATGTGGCCGTTGTGCCGGGCAGTCTCCTCGGTCAGGTGGAACAGGATCCAGCGCAGCGTGACCGGCTCAGTCCGCCAGCCCAGATCACCTCTCGACGGGGTGTCCAGGTCGAGGGACGCCACCAGCTCGCGGTGCCGGGCGCAGGCAGCCCGGTACTCGGCCAGGAGCTGACTGAGCGGTACCTCGACTGCGATCCGGAACTCGCGATCGGGGTCGTCGCCGGTCCAGGGGGCGTCGATCACGCCGCCGAGCATCCTGGCCTCGATCCACGAGCTCTCGACCCAGCGCAGGTGGCTGACCAGTCCGGAAATCGTCATCAGGGGCGAGTCCGGCAACGGCGCTCGCCGGGCGTCCGCATCTGACAGGCCCGCGCACTTGGCATGCACAGTGTCGCGGGCGTAATCCAGGAACGTCGTGAGAACGGTGCGCTCGTCCCAGCTCGGCGGGACGTCGTCTGCCCGGCCGGGCAGGATCGACTGTGAAGCTGATTCTGAAGTCATGTCATTCCTCTGCTGAGCAGAGGCGCGACCGGGACCGCTATCGGCCAGTCTCCGGAGGCGCCGGGCGGTGTACGGACATCGCGCCTCCTTTCCTGTCAGCGGCCCCGCGATCTGCGGCGACCAGCCGAGGCTAACGCGGCGTGCCTGGCCAGGCAACGGTTTTCCGCTGCCTTCCGCCTAGTCGGCGTCGAGCACGTACCTGGCCACGAAGTCGTTGGCGAAACACCGCTCGGGATCAAGGCTGGCTGCAAGCTGCCGGAAGTCCGCGCTCCGCGCGGGATGCGGCGGGGCCGCGAACAGCTTGCCCCAGTGCGGCCGCGGATCAAACGGCGCCAGCGCCTCCTCGACCACCGGGATGAGCTGCGCTACCAGCGACGGAAGCGGCCGCCAGGTGAAGTGCAGCGCGACGCTGTCGCGCTCGTAGGCAGGGCTGAGCCAGAGGTCGTCGGCTGCCACAGCGCGAACCTCGCAGACTCTGACCGCCGGTGCCAGCCGCTCGGCGAGAGCGCGCAGGCGCATTAGCGCTGCCGCTCCGTCGGCGCGCTCGACCAGCCACTCGGACTGCAGTTCAGCCCCCGCGCCGCTCGGTGCTGCCTGTGGCAGGAAGTGCGGCAGCCGCTCGTGCCAGGCGCCGGAAAGGCCCAGCTGAGGGGTTGTCGCTGACACATCCTCGCCGGCAATGGGATGGACCTGTCGCGATGCGGGGCGCCCGCCGAGCCGGGCCAGGAGCGTGCCGTCATCGCCGGGTGCTGGCATGCCAGCACGAGATTTCACCCACGCCTGGTCGAGGACGTCAGGGACAGCCCAGCTGGTGAACAGGCTCACGCTATAGCCGAGCGCTAGCACCTCGCCGAGCTGATCGGCCGCCCCGCCAAGCGGCACATCGAGCCACACCTGCTGTGCCACCTCGAACCGCGGCTCAACAGCCATCCGCAGCCGTGTCACCGCGCCCAGCGCGCCAAGCGAGACAGCCGCCCCGGCAACGTCCGCCGCGCCCAGCGTCACCAGCGATCCGTCCGCCGTCACCACTTCCATCTCGGTCACTGCCGCCGCAAGGCAGCGATTGGTCAGCCCGGACCCGTGGGTCGCTGTAGCGCAGGCGCCGGCCAAGGTGATCTGGGGCAGCGATGCCATGTTGGCCAGAGCCCAGCCGGCCGCGTCGAGGTCAGCCGCCGCCTTCGCGTAGGTCGCGCCGGCCGCAATCCATGCGGTGCGAGCTTGTGAGTCAACTTCAACTGGCGAGACCAGCTGCCGGAGCGAGATCTGCAGGCCGCTGGTCGTGGCCAGCGGGCTGAATGAGTGGCCCGAGCCCAGCACCCGGACCTGATGCGCGGACGCCACCAGGTCCTGCAGCTCGGCAACGGAGGCGGGCTCGGCCCAGGCTGAGGGACTGAACCGCACGTTCCCGGCCCAGTTGGTCGCTTGCATTCCCGCATCGTCCCATTGCCATGGGCGGGCGTGGCGGGCAGGGCGACAACGCGAAGGCGCTAGCCCGGTCGCCTGAAGTGCCGGTCCAGCTCGCTGGCGTATCTGCGACCGAGCCGGTCGCCATGCTCGGCGATCCACTGCGTGAGCACCGTCGGGCCGGTGGTCGGCCCGGCCGAGTCAGCGCGCCCGGCGGCCATGGAGGCGTACTCGTCGGCAGTCAGCAGCCGGTCTCGCAGCATGACGTCGAGGATGTCGGCGAACACCGGCACGAGCTTGCCGGGAACTCGGACGAGGACGGTCCGGCTGCGCACCGCGGCGCGGATGGTTTCCACAAGCTGGCGGAAGGTCACCGACTCCGGGCCGACAGCGTCGACGACCGTCGTGTCGGTCCGCTGGCCGAGGTCGACGCACAAAGCGGCCAGGTCGTCGACGTGAATCGGCCGCAGCCGGTAGTCGCCGCGCCCGCCGATCGCGAACACAGGCAGCCGGCGCAGCAGCCAGGCGATGTTGTTGAGCAGCACGCCGTCGCCGCCGAACAGGATTGCCGGCCGTGCGACCGCGTAGGACGGCACGCCGCAGGTTGCGAGTGCGCGCTCGACGGCCGCCTTCCCGCGAAAATACGGGTCGGGTGAGTCCTCGCTCGGGTTCGTGATGGATACATGAATAATTCGGCGCACGCCGGCCTTCGCGGCGGCATCGAAGAGCGTCCTGCTGTTGGCCACGGCAACGTCGTGCGTGACTGTGCCGTGCGCGAAGCGCACCCAGTACGTGTTGTAGAGCGTGTCGGCTCCGGCCAGGGACTCGGCCAGGCCGCGCTCGTCAGTGAAGTCGAGCGGCCGGACCTCGATTGGCGTGCCTGCCGGTGCCCGGCCCGGATGCCCGGTCAGCGTCCGCACTCGGTGCCCGCGCTGTAGCAGGTCACGCGCGATGGCCGACCCGGAGTAGCTGAATGCTCCGGTGACTACATCAAGCTGGCTTGTCATCGGTCCTCCCTGCCGAGCCCGAGCAGCGGGATACCGCCAAGTACGTCGAGCAGCCGGGCCAGCGACTTGGCCCGGTCGAACACGGCGAGCGCGGCGTCCCGGTCGCCGTCGAGGCTGGCAAGCAGTTCCAGGCCCAGGAAGCCGGCCAGCAGCGCATGCGCCGCGTCGCCTGGCGGCAGGACCCGCGCGGCCGCTGAGCGTCCGAGCACGCGCCGCATGGCTTCCTCGGCCAGGGCACGCCAGGGTCGCAGCCGTTGCGCTACCCGCTCACCGAGACCAGGCACCGCCTGCGCGCCGGTGATCATCTCGACCAGCACACGCACATGACCCGCGTCCAGGTCCTGCGCGAAGATCGCTCGCGCGGACTGGACCAGGGCGGCGACGGAGTTCGCGTCTCGCAGCAGTCCCTCATATGCCTGCATCCGCCGGGCGCTCACTTCCTCGAGCGCGGCCAGCAGCAAGTCGTTCACCGAGCCGAAGTGATAGAAGACCAGGGCCTGGCTGCAGCCTGCCCGCTCGGCAATCTCGCGCGCGCTCGCTCCAGCGAAGCCGACCTCCCGCAGTGCATCGACCGCAGCGCTTACCAGTGCGGCGCGTACCTCCGCCGTATGGGCGCGCTGACCGACCGTCCCGCTGCCCTGCCGAGGTCCCGCCTTTGCCATCAAACCACCGCCACCTAAGCAGTTAGCTTGAGCAACTGCTCAGGATTCTAGAACACCACCCTCGGCGTCGCAACGGGTGCCCGCCGGTGCGCCGTTACTGCCGCTCTCGTGCATCTATGCCGCACCCATGCCCGGCGGCCAGCCGTGGGTGCGGATCTACTGCCGTCGCGGGCTGCAGCGAGGCTAGCCAGCGACGGGTCGCAGCAGGCGACGTGAGTCGCACGACCTGCACACCGACGGGCGGATCGGATTCCCACTCGCGGATGCGATCGCACTTGCGGGCGAACGACTGGAAGTGCCAGACGATGATCGAGTCTCGGGAGAACGTCTGCCGGAACGACTCGGTGTTGCCGTTGCAGATCGGCCGGCGGTCAAGGTTACGCAGAAGCGTCCGGCGGAGCAGGCGTCCGAGCGACAGCCAGCGCGGGTAGTCCAGTGCCACGATCACCTCCACCCTGGCCAGGACGAGGTCGAGCCAGCTGCTGTAGCCGTGATCGAGAATCCACTGTTCCTTCGCGCAGACCGCCTCGATCCGGCCGCGCTGCTCCTGCGCCGGGACGGCAACCCAGCCCGGTTCCCAGGTCATGTCGTCGACCGGGTACCACGGCAGCCCGGTCCGCTCGCTGATCTGCGCGGCCAGCGTGGTCTTGCCGGAGCCCGTGACGCCGTAGATCATCAGCCGGCTCGGCGTGCGATTGCTCTCGGTCGCGGCAGGCACCCGGCGATGTTATGCCCGCCTTTCCGGGAAAGCTAGCAAGATTTGCCCGCGACAGGCACGATCGGATCATTCAGGCTGGCGGAGGCCAGCTGACAGTCGAGGGGATCAGTCATGCCAGTCGTGCAGGCTAACGGCATTGAGATGTACTACGAGGTGCAAGGCAAGGGAGAGCCGCTGGTGCTCATCCCCTACCTCGCGGCCGACCAGGCGTGCTACGCCTTCCAGGTTGCCGAGTACGCCAAGCACTTCACCTGCTTCACCGTCGACCTGCGCGGCGCTGGCCTGTCCGGCAAGCCGGAGGGTGACTACACGACCGAGCTCCTCGCCGACGACGTGGCGGCTTTCATGCAGGCTGCCGGGATCGAGAAGGCGCATATCTCCGGTCTGTCGCTCGGCGCCGCGACCGGCATGTGGCTGGCAGCCAAGCACCCGGAGCTGGTCAGGTCACTGTCGCTGCACAGCGCCTGGACCGCGACCGACCCGTTCCTGCGGACCGTCGTCGAAGGCTGGCGCATCATGGCAACGGCTCTCGGCAGCGTCACTGACATGGTGATCGCCGGCATCTTCCCGTGGTGCTTCACGCCGGAGCTGTACGCAGCGCGGCCGGATTACATCGAGTCGCTGGCCGATTTTGTCCGCAGCCGGCCGATGCCGCCAGTCGACGCGTTCCTGCGCCAGTCGAGCGCCGTGCTCGGTCATGACGCGACCGCGGTGCTCGGCTCGATTCAGGCGCCCACGCTCGTCACCTTCGGCGAGCACGACATGTGCACGTCAACCCGGTTCGCGGAGCCGCTGACCGAGGCCATCTCAGGTGCCGAGCTGATCGTGTTCCGCGCCGCCGCGCATGCGCCGATCTATGAGGTCACGGAGGAGTTTAACCAGCTCACACTTGACTTCCTGCGAGCTCACCAGGCCTGACTGTGTCGTCGCCTCAGGCCCGAGCCGACGGTTCGGGCGTGAGGCTGCGTTCGCGGATGACGGCGATCCGCTGGGCTCTGGCTGCGACGTAGCTGTCGTGGGTCACGATGATGAGCGTGAGGCCGCCCGCTCGCCAGAGCCCCTCGAGCAGCCGGATGATCTCATCCCGCGTGTTCTCGTCGAGGTTGCCGGTCGGCTCGTCGGCGAGCAGCACGGCCGGCCTCCTGGGCGCTGAGAGTCGGGACGAGGTGGAAGGTCTGGAAGACAAAGCCGAACTCTCGTGCGCGAAGCGTTGCAAGCTCGTGCTCGCGGAGGCCGGCGAGGTCCCGGCCCTTGAAGCTCAGGTGTCCCTCCGTCGGCCGGTCAAGACCCCCGAGGAGGAAAAGGAGGGTTGACTTGCCGCTGCCGGTCTGGCCCTGGACGGCGAGGAACTCTCCCTGACCGATGCTGAGGTCGACACCGTCAAGCGCCCGAACTATCTCTCCGTCCTTCTCGAAGAACCTCCGGACGCCGCTCAGCTGGTATATCGCTTCAGTCACTCGACCCTCCGCAACGCGTCAGCCGGCCGGAGCCGGGCCGCCCGCCAGCTTCCGAACAGGCCGGCCAGCAGACCGCCGACGATGGCCAGGACGACGGCCAGAGCGATCACGCCGATGGTTATCGACGGCACTAGCGGGACTGTGACTGCGCCCCAGGTCACCGGGACGTTACTGCCGGCCTTGAGCGTGCCGAACTCGGCCGACCGATGCACCACGGCGCCCATCATCAGCAGGCAGGCGAGGACGAAGGCAGCGATCAGCGCCAGCACCGAGACCCACCTGCCCAGGTCGCTCGCCAGCCTGCTGACCGTAGACAGGGAGCCGGTCACCTCCCTCGGCAGGCTGCCGGCGTCGGTCACGGTGTCGCTCGGCAGCAGCCGGGAGATCTCGCTCTGCACGGCGGGAAAGTCGGCGGCGCTAGCCGCGGCCACGTAGATCAGGTTCACCTGGCTCGCCAGGTTGCCCACATCGCGCTTGTCCGGGCTTCCCGGCGCCTGGGCGCGAGAGAGGGGAATGTAGACGTCCGGCGGGCTGGCCCCCACCGGAGCGATGATTCCGATCACTGTGAAGCGGACGTGCCGGATGGTGATCGCTGAGCCGACCCTCAGGTTGCTGGCAGCCGCGTAAGCGGAGTCCACGAGCGCGCCGTCCGCATCGGAGTCGGCGACGGTGAAGTAGTGGCCCGCAACGACACTGGCAGCACTGAGCGGGCCAAGCGAGCTATGCCCGGTGCTCACGCCGTCCACAGAGTAGGTGCCGCCCGGCCACTGGTAGACGAGCGCAAGGACGCCGAGGACCGCCGCTACGTCGTGGAGTCTCGCAACTGCCGGAAGCGTCGAGTCGCTGACCGTCGCGTTCAAGGGCGGGTAGAGAATCTCGTCGTCGCCCGCGGATTTCTTTGCCGGACCGATGAGCGCGCCGCCGCCGCACAGCAAGTTGGGCCCCTGCCGCGTGCACCGCACGCCAGGTGCGATGGAGCACGCACGTGACGTGCTGTGGCGACATCTCGCCGTTGCCTGGGCCAGCCCCGTCAGGGGAGCCGGGCCGCTCACGGTCAGATCCGTGCCTACGCCATAGAGACCGCTCAGCACGCCGGTCTCCGCCTTCTTCACTCCGGCCGAGGCTGCGCTGACGGTGACCACAAGGCCGACTCCGAGCGCAAGCCCGAGCGCGACAAAGGCCGTCTGCCGGACGCGGCGGCTCAGCTCCCGTCGCAGGTAGGTAAGGAAGAACCTGCTCATCTCTCCATCCGTTTCGGCGGCACCAGGCGACCGGCAGTGCCAGGCCCGTGCTCACTCGCTAGGGCGCCGAGTACGACAGCAGCACGAAGGGTGTTTGCGGCTGGCTGCCCTTGACCTGCGGGTTCGTGTCTTTCAAGGCGGCCGCATAACAGACCGCCACAGCCGGGCAGGAGACTGCGGTCACCGAGTAGTACTCCGTGCCTGGCGGCAGCTGTGACACCCGGAATGCCTGCCCGCCGTCCGCTGTCATGGCGAGGACACCTCGCTGCTGCCCGGTGTCGTTCTTCACTCCGGGCAAGTTCGCTGTCGGGGTGGCGCCTGCGACCCAGCAATCGGTGCTCGACGGACAAGAGATCTGCCGCGCTGCGAACTGGCGAGGAAGGCCGCTCGCCGCAGACTCGCTCCAGGTGGCGCCGCCATCGGAGCTGACCAGCACCTGGCCGGCCGAAGCCCGTCCGCCGCTGCCCGTGGTTACGCAGTCTGCGACGTCAGCGCACGAGATCGAGGTGAAGCTGCCGTAGGCGCCGGACCGCGGACCGGCCGGAAGCCTCGCCAGCGCCCAGGAGACCCCTCCGTCGGAGCTGTAGGAGACCTCGCCGCCGCCAGAAGGCGTCAGTAGCTGCGTGTCCCCGCCGGCAACGCAGTTGTCCACCCCAGGACAGTCGAGGGACTGCGGGCCAAACCCGCGCGGTAGCCGCGTGACTTTCCAGGTCTGCCCGTCGTCCGTCGTCACCATGGCGTAACTCGTCGACTGGCCCGGAGCCGGCGGTACCACGCTACTGATGACGCCGTCCCTTTCCCCGACCGCGATGCAGTGCCCCGCAGCCGGACATGAAAGAGCACCGACCTGGACATCGGCAGGGACGTGAGGGCTCCTCGTTGCCGGCCAGCTCCTGCCACCGTCCGACGTGGCGAAGAACCGCACGTTGCTGCTCGGCCAGCTGCTCGCGGTCATGCAGTCGTCGGCACCGGCACACCCGATGCCAGCCAGGAACGCGACGTCTGGAACGGGGGACTGCCGCCATGTTCGGCCGCCGTCGTGGGTGACCTCAAGGCCGCCCGGCGGCTCGCCGCTGGCCAGACCAGGCCCGTAGGCAACGAAGTAGCAGGCGGTGGTGGTCGGGCAGTCGAGATCGGGGAGCTTGTCAGCGCTCAGGACCGCGGACACCTGCCACCTGTCGCTCACGACATCGCCGACCAGGCGCCATTCAGGGCGGCTTCCGCCCCCGGCGAGCCGCGTTCCGCCGGCACTCAGGGCAACGGTCAGGCCGTACGAGCCAGCGCCGATCACCAGCAACACAGCCGCAACCACAGCGACGAGCACCAGCAGCCGCGCGCGCCCTGCGAGCCTGACCGACAAGCGAGCTATGGCAGTCAGCAAAGAACCGCTCGAATTCCAGTTTCTGCGCTTCCCGCGACACCGAAGCGCGCGAGTCGTCGATCACGACCCCCTCGGCTGAGGCATGTTCCTGCACGCCACTGAACACGCACGACGGGGTGAAAACGCGACACCCGAGTTCAACTGGCCTGCCGCCCGCAATCGTGCCGTCCGGCCGGGCACCGAGCCGCGCCAGCCGCTCTCTCATCGCCCGGCTCGCCGCTGCCCGGCCAGGCAAGCCCGCCGTCAGCCGGGACCCCCCGGCGCCGGCCACCCAGCGCAGTGCCGCGATCGCAGCGTCCGTCGCCTCGGATACCTGTAACTCAGCCACGCGGCCCACCGCCGCCCGCCTCACCCGGCCATGATCATGGCACAGGCCGGCGCGGCCGAGCCAGCGAGAAGGCGCGCGGCGGGCCGCTGGCCGACGTCGGCCCGGCACCGGGCCGGCGGCGGGCCGTGAGCTAGGAGCCGCGCACCGCCCGGATCGACTCGCGCAGCGACGACGTCGTCGCCAGCACGGCGGACGGCTCGTATCCGCAGTGCGCCATGCAGTTCGCGCAGCGCGGGTCCTTGCCGCGGCCGTAGGAGTCCCAGTCGGTGGTCTCGATCAGCTCCTTGTACGTCTGGACGTACCCGTCGGCCATCAGGTAGCAGGGCTTCTGCCAGCCGAGCAGCGAGTACGACGGGATGCCCCACGCGGTGCAGCTGTACTCGACCTTGCCCTCGAGGAAGTCGAGGAACAGCGGCGTATGGTTCAGCCGCCACTTCTTCCTGTTGCCGTCCGCGAAGGCCTTGCGGAACAGTTCCCGCGTCTCGCCAACGCCGAGGAAGTGCTCCTGGTCCGGTGCCTTCTCGTAGGCGTAGGCGGGCGAGATCTGCATGTCGTCGACCTGCAGGTCGTCGTTGAGGTAGTTCAGCACGTCGATGACGGTCTGCGGGGTATCGGTGTTGAAGAAGGTGGTGTTGGTGTTCACCCGGAAGCCGCGTCGCTTGGCCTCCCTGACCGCTGCGACCGCCTCGTCGAACACGCCTTCCTTGCAGACCGACTCGTCGTGCCGCTCCTGCAGGCCGTCAATGTGCACGACCCAGGCGAAGTACGGCGACGGCTTGAACTTGTCGATCTTCTTGGGAAGCAGCAGCGCGTTCGTGCAGAGGAACACGAACTTCTTCCGCTTGATCAGCTCGTTCACGATCACGTCGATCTGGGGGTGCATCAGCGGCTCGCCGCCGGCGATCGACACCATCGGCGCCCCGCACTCCTCGATCGCGCCGATCGCCTGCTCGACCGGCATTCGCTGCTTGAGCAGGCTGGCCGGCTGCTGGATCTTCCCGCAGCCCGCGCACTTCAGGTTGCAGGCGAACAGCGGCTCCAGCTCCACCAGCAGCGGGAACTTGTCCTTGCGGCGGAGCTTCTGGCTCATCAGGTAGGTCCCGACTCGCAGGCTCTGGCGCAGTGGCATGCTCACGATCGCACCGTCTTTCTGATCAGTACTGCTGTCCTGTTGGTCATTGGCCGTCTCCTGCCGTGCTTACCGGGCCGGGGCTAGCAGAGCCCGGGCGCCGGAGTTCCTTGGGCAGCCCGAACTGCACGGTCTCCGTGGCCACGACCACTTCCCTGGTCTGCACCTCGCCTAGTCCGGCGAGGGCTGACACGATCTGCCCGACGATCGCGGGCGGCGCCGAGGCTCCGGCAGCGAGCCCGATCGTCGATGCCCCGGCCAGCCAGCCGAGCTGAATGTCCTCGGGCCCGTCGACCAGGTAGGCCCTGGTCCCGGCCCGCTCCGCAGTCTCGACCAGGCGCTTTGAGTTCGACGAGTTCGCCGAGCCCGCGACCAGCACCAGGTCAGAGTCGGCTGCGATCGCACGGACCGCACGCTGCCGGTTCGTGGTCGCGTAGCAGATGTCGTCGCTGCCGGGTCCGGTGACGCCGGGGAAGCGGTCGGTCAGCGCGTCCACGATGCCGCTCGCCTCGTCCGCGGCCAGCGTGGTCTGCATCAGGTAGGCGACCTTATCCGGGTCGGACGGGCGCAGGCTGGCCACATCATCCGCGGTCTGCACCAGTGTCATCGCGCCGGGCGCCTCGCCCATCGTGCCCTCGACTTCCTCGTGACCGGCATGGCCGATCAGCGCCACGAGGTAGCCGTCCGCGGCGAACCGCCGCGCCTCGGCATGCACCTTCGCCACCAGCGGGCAGGTCGCGTCGATGGCGGCCAGGCCGCGCCGGGCGGCTTCGTCACGGACCTCGGGTGAGACGCCGTGCGCGGAGAACACCACCATCGCCCCGTCCGGCACCTCGCTGAGCTCGTCCACGAAGATCGCGCCAGCCCGCTCCAGGTCGGCGACGACGGTCGCGTTGTGCACGATCTGCTTGCGCACGTAGACGGGCGCGCCGTGCTGCTCCAGCGCCAGCTCGACGATCTCGATGGCGCGCTCCACGCCTGCGCAGAACGACCGCGGCCCCGCCAGCAGCACCTGCCGCGGCCCGGCGGCTGCCGCCAGCCTGGCGAGCACCGGGGCTGCCTGCCGCAGCGAGCGCAGCGCAGTGAGCCCGCCGTTGACGATGCGCGGGTTCACCACCGGGTGATCGGTTGTGTCCGAGATCGCCCTGAGGACGATCGCGGGAATGCCTGCGGCACCCGCCAGCAGCGGAGCGGACTCCATGTCGACCGCGACCGCGCCAGCCGCGGCCAGGCCCGCGTGCTGGCCCGGCCGGACGAGGTGCCCGACGGTCGCGATTGTCCCGGTCCTGGCGCGCAGCCCGGCCCGCCGCAGCTCGCCGGTCACCAGCGGCGCGGCCTGGCACGTCACCGCACTGCCGTCCTCGCCGGTCACCGCAGAGGCCACGACGAGCTCGCCGACCTGCAGGTCGGGCGCCACCGCGCCGCCCACGCCGGCCACCGCCACCATGTCCGGCTCGCCGGCCGCGATGGTGGCCGCGGCGGCTTCCGCCCGCCGCGGGCCGTAACCGGTCCTGATGACCCGGACCTGCCCGTGCTGACTTGTACCGTTGCCGGCACTGTTCTGGCCGGCACCGGCGTTCATGCCGGGAACGTGGCCGTTCTCCGCCCCGCCGTCCGTCAGGCCGCCGGCCGGAGCGGCTTGTGCCGCGAGTGCGCCGCGCAGCCCGCGCCGGAGCGCGCGATCCTCGACCCGCAGCGGCGCGCACACGGTCAGTCCGCTCATCGCGCGCCCTCCTGGGCCCCATCCCCCGGTACTCTGCCCTCGGGCGTCACCGCGTCCAGGTAGCGGCCGAGCGCGCTCACCGGGAACACCAGCCGGTACAGGTGGTAGTTGATGTAGAAGTCGCCGGGGAATCCGGTGCCGGTGAACTGCGGCTCGTCCCAGCTGCCCGCTGGCTGCTGGGTCGCGGCCAGCCATGCCGCGCCCCGGTCAGCGGCTCGCATCGCCTCGTCGCTGCCAGCCGCGAGAAGCGCCAGCATCGCCCAGGCGGTCTGCGAGGCCGTCGACTCGCCTCGCCCGGCCCAGCTCCGATCGGTGTAGGACCGCAGGTCCTCGCCCCATCCGCCGTCCGGGTTCTGGTGCTCGATCAGCCAGCTCACCGCTCGCCTGATGCACTGCTTCTCCGGCAGCACGCCAGCGGCGATCAGCGCCGGAACGACCGCGCCAGTTCCGTACACGTAGTTCGCGCCCCACCGGCCGAACCACGACCCGTCCGGCTCCTGCGCCCGCAGCAGCCAGGCCACCCCGCGCCGGACCGCCCTGGCACCGCGCAGGCCGGCGGCTGACAGCGCCTCGATTGTGTGCGCGGTGACGTCGGCCGACGGCGGGTCCACGACCTCGCCGAAGTCGCAGAACGGGAGCTTGGTCACCAGCCGCGAGGTGTTGTCGGCGTCGAAGGCGCCCCAGCCACCGTCCCGGGATTGCATGCCGAGCAGCCAGTCGAGCGCGCGGGCAGTCGCTGCGCCGGCCTGCGACGCGGTCGCGTCATCCGGCTGCTCTACCCGGCCGAGAGCGAGCAGTACCTCGGCGGTGTCGTCCACGTCCGGGTAGCCGTCGTTGTCGAACTCGAACGCCCACCCGGCCGGTGCGAGGCCGGGCCTAGCGACCTGCCAGTCCCCCGGGCCGTGAATCTCCTCGCTCAGCACCCAGCGGGCCGCGGACTGCAGCGCCGGATGATCGGCCGCCACTCCGGCGTCGCCCAGTGCGACCATCGCCAGCACGGTGTCCCAGACCGGCGACTGACACGCCTCGAGCCGCCGCTGCTTCCCGTCCTGGCCGTCCTCCCAGATCGTGAACCGGTCAAGGCCGGCCAGCCCGCGCTGGATGATCGGATGCTCAAGCCCGTAGCCGAGCAGGTGCAGCGCCAGCAGCGAGTAGACCCACGGCGGCTGGATGCCGCCCCAGCAGCCGTCCGCCTCCTGCCTGGCGATGATCCACTCAGCGCAGCGGCGGAACGCGGCCGTCCTGATGGCCGCCGGAGCGCGAAGCTGGCTGAACTGCCGCTCGTACCGGTGCAGCAGCCGGTCAAGACCGCCGAACACCGCGCCCCACGGGTCCCGCCTGCCCTGGCTCCCGGCCGTGTCGCGCCGGCCCGCCACTGGCTGACCACCAGGGCGCCGCGGCACGCGAACGCCAGCCGAGTCGAGCTCCTCCAGCCCGAACGGCAGCGGCCGGACTGGCCGGAGCGAGCAGACGACGGTAAGCGGCACGATCGTCTGACGCGCCCAGCAGGCCCAGTCGTACACGTTCAGCGGGAACCACCGCGGCAGGTAGATCAGCTCCGGCGGCATGACCGGCAGGTCGTCCCACGGCCATTCGCCGAACAGGGCCAGCCAGATCCGGGTGAACACGCGGGTCGCTGCGATGCCGCCATTCGCCCTGATCCAGTCAGCCGCCTGGCCCATGTGCCCGGCCTCCGGCTCGTCGCCGGCCAGCCGGAGCGCAACGTAGGCCTCAACTGTGGTCGACAGGTCGGCCGGGCCGCCCAGAAAGTTGGCCCAGGTTCCGTCCTCGCGCTGGCTGGAGCGGATCCACCGCGCCGCCGCCGCCGTTTCTTCCTCGGTCCTGATCCCGAGGAACTCACGGAGCAGCAGGTCCTCGGCGTCCATGGTGACGTTGGTCTCCAGCTCGCCCTGCCACCAGCCGCCAGGATTCTGGCGTGCGGTCAGGTGACTGACAGCGCGGTCGAGCGCCCGCCGGACCGATGCCGCAGCTGCCGGCACCTGGCCGACCGGCACTGGGCCGACCGGTACTGGGCCGACCGGTACTGGGCCGACCGGTACTGGGCCGACCGGTATAACAACCCTTTCAGTCACCATTGCCGCGCCGTGATGAACTCGGCGATCGTCGCGAACTCAGTTCTGACGTCCTCCGGCATCTCGGCGGCCTGCAGGCAGCTCAGCGCCGACGCGAGCTCGGCGTCCGCCATGTCCTCGGTCCGCTGCTTGCCGCCGGCCTTCTCCACCAGCGCGGTCGCGTGCTGAACCTCGTCGTCGGTCAGCGGCTCTGGCTTGCGCAGCAGCGTCCCGAGCTCGGCTCCGGCGTCGGTGTCGCTGCTGAGCGCGGCCACGACCGGGACCGACTTCTTGCGGGCCCGCAGGTCGGAGCCGACGGGCTTGCCCGTCACCTCGGGCGCGCCCCAGATGCCGAGCAGGTCGTCAGTCAGCTGGAAGGCGAGCCCCGCATGCGCGCCGAAGCCGCTCAGGTTCATCGCCAGGCCGGCCGGGGCACCGAGGTAGATGACGCCGATGCTGCATGCGCACGCCATCAGCGCGGCGGTCTTGTCGCCGGCCATCTCCAGGCACTCGTCGACGCCCACGTCCTCGCGGCGCTCGAACTCGAGGTCGGAACCCTGCCCGGCGATCAGCCGCTGCACGGCCGCGGACAGGCAGCGCGCGGCCCAGACGCCGTAGGGCGGCGTCTCGAGCAGGATGTCCTGGGCGAGCGCGAGCAGCGCGTCGCCGGCCAGGATCGCTGGCCCGACACCGAACACGGTCCACGCCGTCGGCCGGTGGCGCCGCTCGGTGTCGCCGTCCATGATGTCGTCGTGCAGCAGCGAGAAGTTGTGCACGAGCTCCACCGCCACCGCCGCCGGGGCGGCCCGCTCTGCGCTGGCCCCGGTCGACCGTGCCGACAGGAGTGCCAGGGCCGGCCGCAGTGCCTTACCGGCGCTGCCGCCAGGGGGAAGCGGCCGGCCATCGGCATCTGCCAGGCCGAGGTGGTAGGCAGCCACGGTTCGGACGGCCGGGCTGAGCCGGTCGACTGCCTCGGCGATCGCAGGGCCGGTGAGGTCACGAGCCGTCTGGACGCCCGGGGGCATCGTTACTGTCATGACGCACCGGACCGGGCTGCCTGAGTACCGGCAGCGTCTCGACGACCGACAGTGTCGAACTCGGCCGCGGGCAGCGAGGCCAGCCCGCGGGCCAGGACTTGCGCAGCGTTATGTCCGCTTCGCACGGCACCCTCCATCGTGTCCGGCCAGCCGGTGTCAGTCCATGCACCGGCTAGCGCCAGGCCCGGCACCGAGGTCGCGGCACCGGGTCGCAGAGCGCCAGCACCTGGCCCCTGCCGGAACGTCGCGCGACGTTCCCTGGTGACAAAAAAGTCAGTAATCCCTGCCCCGGCCGCAGCCGGGAACAACTTCTCCAGCGCGGGCAGGAACACCCCGCGCAGCTCGGCCGTCGGCGTATCCACGACGTCGTCAGCGGCCGAGACCGAAACCGCCAGGTACTGCCCGGCCGGCAGCCCGGCATGCCTGGTCTTGTCAAATACCCACTGCACAGGCGAGTCGACCGCAGCCGCGAACGGCAGGTCCATGACCTTCCGGTCATAGACCACGTGCACATTCACGATCGGCGAGTAACCCAGCCGCTCGATGCTCGCTGCGTCCGCTGCCCCGGCGCTCGCTGCCAGGCGCGCGGCCTGCCCTGCCGGGACGGCCAGCACGACGCCATGGGCGAGCAGGGACCCATTAATACCCTGCGAACCATCAGCCTCGCCAGCCAAATTGACACCGTCAGCACCAGCGGCATCACCAGGCGGGGTCGGCTCACCGCGGCTCAGGCCGATGCGGAAGCCGCCGGACGGCAGCCGCTCGATGCTCGCGGCCCGCGCGCCGAGCCGCACGGCGGCGCCGAGCTTGCCCAGCAGCGCCCCGGTCGCCTCGGCGTGCAGCTGCCCGAGCGGCACGCGCGAGATGCCGATGTCCGCGGCGTCCCGGCGGCCGAGCAGAGCTGTCCTGATCACTTTCGCCGCCAGGCCCGCGCTCGCATCGTCGCCGCTGATGTTGAGCGACGACACGACGAAGAGGTCCCAGAGCCGCCGCCTGGTGCGCTCATCCTGCCCGCGCGCCGCGAGCCAGTCCCCCAGCCGCTGCCGGTCGAGCGCCGGGCTGGCCGGGTCCGCGAAGCGGAACGCCAGCGCTGCCCTCGCCACCCGGGCGCGCTCGGCCAGCGAGAGCAGCGGGTAGCCGGCCAGCGCGCCGGTCAGGTGCAGCGGGCTCGGCAGCGAGCTGCGCCGCAGTCTGGCCCTCGTGGGGCGAAGACCAGAAAGAACAGTCACGTCGAAACGGTCCTGGATCGCCACCGAGCCGGTGACCCCGAGCCGGCCCAGCAGCTCCTGGTAGCTGGTGCAGCAGCGGAGAAACACATGCTGGCCGTTGTCGATGGTCATGCCGCCGCGCTGGTAGGACGAGGCGGCGCCGCCCAGCCGGGGGCGGGACTCCAGCAGGGTGACGGCATGCCCGGCGTCGCACAGGCTGATCGCGGCGGTGATGCCGGCGAGCCCGCCGCCGATCACCACGACGTGCCGGGCGGTCACGAGCGACCTCCGGCTGTACCGTCTGCTGCACTGCTGCCTGCGCCACCTGCGCCACCCCTGCGGCCGCCGCTGCCCATCCGGCCGAGCCCGGCGAGCGCGGCAACGGCGATCACCGCCTTCTCCCGGCCGGGCAGCGACATCCTGGCCGCCAGCGCGTCATCCGGCCGGGCTGCGATGTGCTCGAGCAGGCGGCGGTAGATGCCCGCCATCGCCCCCGTGCAGGCGGCGCTCCGCCGGTCCAGCATCGGCATCAGCCTGAGTCCGGTCGCGTACCACTGCCTCGCCCGGTCGGCCTCAAACCGGATCAGCTCGGCCATCGGGCCGTCGATCTTGCCGTCGGCGCCGCCAGCCGGCCCGGCCGGGGTCAGCGTGCAGCCGAACCGGTCCAGATCCTCGGCCGGCAGGTAGACGCGGCCGGTGCCGAGGTCCTCGCGGATGTCCCTGAGGATGTTCGTGAGCTGCAGCGCTACGCCGAGGGCGTCGGCTAGCGGCTCGGCTGCCTGCGGATCGCTGCTGCCGAACACCCCGAGGGACAGGCGGCCGATCGAGCCCGCCACGCACCGGCAGTAGTGCCTCAGCTCGTCGAAGGTGCCGTACTGGACGCCGCGAACGTCGGCCTCGCAGCCGTCGATGAGCTCACCGAACGCGACCAGCGGAACGGCGAACCGGTCGGCTGAGTCCCGGAGCGCGATCATAACCGGGTCACCGGTCGCCGCCGCGGCGGCCGCGTCGCCGTCAGCCAGCGAGGTGATGGCCAGGCGCTCGGCAGCGAGGGCGGCGAGCTTCTCCGGCACCGGCAGGCTGCCGTCGCCGATGTCGTCGATCCGGCGGGCGTAAGCGTAGACCGCTGACAGCGCACGGCGCTTAGCAACGGGCAGCAGGGCGATGCCGTAGGCGAAGTTCTTGGCCTGTGTCCGGGTGATCAGCTCGCACTGCCGGTAGGCGGCATCGATGCTGGCGGCGGCTGGCTCCGTGGCGCTCATCCGGCTCACCGTCCCCGCACCAGCGCGCTGATCAGCTCACGCATAGTCCGGCCCTTTCCGGGCCGGGGGGTGACCGTCAGGACGTCGTAGCGGGCGGCCGCAAGTGCCCCGAGCGCGGCGCGGCCGCCGGCCAGGTAGCCCGCCACTGCCAGCCGGGCCCAGCCGCGAAGCTGGCCGATCAGCGGCGCGCCGGAGTCGAGCAGGCCTGCCGCGCGCGCGGCCTCGGCCTCGACCAGGCCGCGCAGCTGCGGTGACGCGGACTGCCCGGACAGGTCTTGCTCGCTAACGCCGTGGGCGCGCATGTCCTGCGCCGGCAGATAGATCCGGCCGGCCCGGTAGTCCTCCGCGACGTCCTGCAGATGCTCGACGACCTGCAGGCCGCTGCAGATCGAGTCCGAGAGCCCGGCCCGAGCCGGAGTGCTACAGCAGAACACCTGCAGCACGATCCGGCCGACCGGGTTGGCCGAGAGCTTGCAGTACCCGAGCAGCTCGTCAAACGTCTCGTACCGGGTAACGAACTGGTCCTGCCGGTTCGCGGCAATGAGGTCACGAAAGGGCTGGGCCGGGATGCCGCAGTCACCGACGGCCCTGGCCAGCCCGGCGACCGCGCGGTCGCGTGGCTGGTCGGCCGGAGTGGCATACAGCCGGGTCAGGTCTTCGTCGAGGCCGTCAAGAAGCCTCAGCCGCTCGCCCGGCGGCGCCTCGTCGCCGGCGTCGTCCACGGTGCGGGCGAAGCTGTAGACGGCCATCAGATACTCGCCGTAACGGCGCGGTAGCAGGCGCATGGCGACCGGAAAGTTCTCCGCCGCCGCTTTTCCTGTCATTTCCTCGGTCGCTGAAAGCGGGGCCGCCGTCCCCCCGCCCGAGGTGCCGGGCCAGGCCGCCGCGCGGCTCTCACCAGCGGATGGGACAGCGGCAGGAGCCGGAGCGAGCGTCGCGTCAGCCCCCGCCCTGTCCGAAGTCATGATCCCTATTTGCGCATGCGCCGCCGATATTATGCAAATAATGACGCGTGCGTCACCTGATTCCTGCGTCAGCTTCAGCCTCTTGCCATCGCCAGCGACAGGCCGCTGACCTGGGGCGCAGCACCAGCCAGCAGGGGCGATCCGGAAGCGGGCCTTCTCATCGGGAAACATCGCGGGCATTACTTTGCCGTGCGAACTTTGTGCCTCAGAAGTCGCCCCGGCGTGACCTGCCGGCCGGCCGCAGGCTACGCTGCCTTCGTGAGCCGTGTACCGGCCCAGCCTAGGAGTATGCCGCCGACGGGCTGCCGGGGCGGCACTACGGACCGGAAGCTCGTGACGGCAGTGGCGCCTGTGACGTGGCTTGTTGGGGAATCAAGCCAGACAGGGGCTGGTTCAGCCAGTTTGTGAAGGGGAGCCTGACGGACACCAGACGCGGGCCTGCGGGCAGTACCGGCTCAACAACCGCGAGCGCCGGACCAGCCGGAGCACGGCCAGCCGGGACAAGGCCTGCCAGCCCGCCGGCGACAGGTGCGCGGCCAGCCACTGCCGCCAGGTCCGCGTCTGCCGCGCGGCCGGTCAGCCAGCAGCCGCGTCGCCCCGAGCCGGCGCCGCCGCTGCGGCCCTCTATTGATGGTGGTGTGCCGGCGCTCCAGCGCGAGCTGGGCGCGCACGGCCGGGAGACCGTCAGAAGGCTGCTTCAAGCCGGGCTAGCCGAATTCGAGGAGGCGGGCTTCCAGGCAGCGCGGGTTGAGGACATCGTCCGCCGCGCCAAGACCTCGCACGGCACCTTCTATCTGTACTTCGCCAACAAGGACGACCTGCTGCGGACGCTGCTCCGGGACGCGCTGGTCGACATGGCCGCCATCACCGACGAGTTCCCGGTGGTGACCAGCAACGACGCCGGGCGCGCCGCGCTGCGTCGCTGGGTCGGCAGCTTCTGCGATACCTACATGGCCCATGCGACGGTGCTGCGGATCCTGAGTCAGGCCGAGATCGTCGGCGAGAGCGTCTTCAGCGACGGCCTTCAGCTGTTCTTCCGGCTGTCGGAGATCATGACCCAGGGCATGACCGCCGCGCAGACCGGCCCGGCCGGCGAAGGCGTGCTGACTGAGCATGCCGAACTCACCGCAGTGGCCTGCCTGATGATGCTCGAGCGGATTAACTACCTCATGAGTGCCGAGGTCCGGCTTCCCCGAGAAGAGATGATCGACCGGCTGACCGCGATTATCTACGCCGCGTTCCGGGCCTGAAGTTTTTAGTCCTTCCCGCCAGTCTGCATGACGGCTGCCAGTCTGCCCGCCATAGTGGGCACATGATCGTTTACGGGGTAGATCGGCTTCTTCTCTCCACTGTGGCGGTTGTGCTGTCACGGTCACCACCATCGACCGGGCCGGGAAGCGAGTGTCGACGGCGGTCCAGCTGCAGAACATGAGAACAGGAACCGTCTACAACCTGACCAGCGGCAAGGCCAGCAGTGTCCCGGACGGCAGGTACAACGTCGGGACGGACATCGTCACTCCTGGTTCCTCGCCATCGGACACCATGGTCGACCGGGCGATCACGGTATCCAGGCCAGTGGCCATCACGCTGGACGCACGGCAGGGGCGTCGCGTCAGGTTCACCGTCAGCGACCCGAGGGCCAGGAGCAGTTTCGTGTTCCTCGCGGCCGGTTCCCCCGCCACGGGCCTGGAGTATGCGGGTGGCGGCGGCGAGGTCATGACGAGCTACGTAGTCCCGACAAAGCTACCGTCCGGCTGGAACTTCTACGCGTGGGCGGGTCTGGCCTCGGAGACGCGGTCGGGATCGCCGGTGGTGTACGGGCTCATCCGGGTCATCAAGGGCCGCATCCCGTCGGCTACAACCTGGTCCGCCAGCGTTTCAAAGCTGACCGATCTTCACGTCAGCGTGCGACGGCTCAGCCCCGGCCAGGCAGCAGATGTCCAGCTGGCACCGGATGTGTCCGGGCCGGACAAGCTGCCGTTCCCGATCTGGTCGGCGAAGGCGGAGTACGGCGGCCCGGCCCCCTACACGGTTGATTTCCGGCTGACGCCCGGGTACGCCTGGCAGCAGACCGGCCCGTACGGAGAGGCTGTCCTCAACAACCCGCCGATCTGGCGGGCACGCCGGTACACCGAGACCTTCGGCGCGGTCACCTTCAGTCCTGACTGGGAGGCTGAGCAGGATGTCGGGGTCATCGGAAACACGCTCTACTCCGGGACACTCGACGGCGACTTCCTGATCGAGGATCCTGCGTACACGTCGTTCACCGGTGATTCCGCTGGCCTTCCTGCCTCGGAGCTCACCGAGCTGTATCTGGGCAGCAAGCTGATCGCCCGTGGCCGGAACAACGAGCCGAGAGCCAGGATCTCGGCAGCGACCAGGTGGTACCGCGAGCAAGTCGTGGCCAGGCCGACCTCGGGGCAGATGTTCGCCAGGGTGACGCTCGATTACCGGTTCCAGGCTGCCGCCCAGCCGAATGACCTCAGCTACTCTCCCGACTACATCGTGCCCACGATCAGGCCAGCCGGGCTGAATGCTGACAACGCAGCCAGACCTGGCGGTAAGACAACGGTGCCGATCCGCCTGACCGACTCTGCTCCCGGGCAGTCGGTGCGCAGCGTTCAGGTCTGGGCCTCGGGCAACGGCGGCAAATCGTGGAGCAGCCTGACGGTGCGGCACGCTCGGGGCAGGTGGACCGTCACGGTCAGCAACCCGAGGAAGACCGGCTACATGTCGCTGCGGGTGAGCGCCGTCCTCAGCAGCGGCGTCAGCACCGAGGTCACGGTCATCAACGCGTACGGGGTCTGATCGCCCACGCGGTGCCGCGGTGCCGCGGTGCCGCGGCGCGCAGCGGCGCTCGGCCTGCGCTCCGCCGCGTGCTGCGCGGCCTCGGCACTGCCAACCGGAACCTGGCCGGCCGCTTCCTCGGCGAGCGCCACATCAGCAACATCTTCGCCAAGCTCGACCTACCGCCCTCCGACGCCGATCACCGGCGGGTGCTGGCCGTTCTCGCCTGCCCTCGATCGTGACCGGCGTTCTCGCGACACGAAGAACACGACAGCGG
>Ga0335074_10002440_pt1 | contig 25306 bp, 28 predicted proteins | sample Lox_Sample_23_FD_206715 | JGI IMG/M metagenome (GOLD analysis project Ga0335074, IMG submission 206715) | Soil microbial communities from Loxahatchee National Wildlife Refuge, Florida, United States - Lox_Sample_2.3 | ecosystem: Environmental > Terrestrial > Soil > Wetlands | place: USA... | reverse complement strand
ACCCTCCGAGATACCGCTCGTAGTCAAAGAGAAAGCGGCTCACGGTGTGGATAAAACACACGTGGACGGCATCCGCGCGAACGCGTACGCCTTTTGCCCATGCGCTCGTCGAACTTACGACCAGATCGTAGTCGCGCAAGTCAAAGGCTTCGAACGCGCGCGGATAGAGGGGGGCGAGGTATCGGAAGCTGCGATTCGCGCCGGGAATACGCGCGAGCAGCGAGGGGCGCACGCGCTGCGGCGGGATCAAATCGCCGACGGCGCGTTCGTCGTAAAGCGCCGTAAAGATGGGCGCCTGCGGCCAGGCGCGCGCGATGTGCGCGAAGACGCGTTCGGCACCGCCGCGCTGGTTTAAGTAATCGTGGACAAGCGCAACGCGAATGGCGCTATGAGTCTTCGCGCGGTAGAACCAACGCGATTGTCGGATTGCTCAAGTACTCGCGTGCGACGCGCTGGAGATCGGCGGCGCTCGTTTGGGAAATCGCGTCGAGCGTGCGCGTCAGATAGTCGGGTTGCTGACCGTTCTCATCATAGACCACCGCAAGCCAGGCCCGTTCCTCGAGCGAGTTGGTGCTGCTGATGAAATCCCCGGACGCCATCGCCTTGAAGTCGTCGATCGAGCCCTCGAGTTTGGTCGTTGCCAGAATGCTGGCGATCGAGAGTGCCGTCGAGAACGAGCGGTTCGGATTTCCAATGCCACCATTGACATAGAGCACCAAGTCCGGCTGAGCGTTCTCGTACTGATAGACCGCACCGACGGCGCGCGATGCGTACGTCTCCGACACGACGCCGGGCACGTCGGCCATGTCGGCAAGCGTGCGCTGCATGAACGACGCAAGTACCAGCATCGGCCCGAAATCCTTGCTGCCGACCAGCGGCGCCGGATACTGGGCGATCAGCCACGGCGCGGAGATGTCGCGTTCGGCGACGAGTTGACGCGACGATCCGGTCAGCTTCGGCAGCTTCACGTTGATCGCGGTCGTGTTGCCGTCGGGTAATGTTTCACCGAACGTCGCGAGCGTGCCGGCCGGCAATGCATCGATCCGTCCCGCTGCGCTAACGTAGGATCCGCCCCGCAGATAGTACGTGGCGTAGAACGCTTTGACGTCATCGGGTCCGAGCTGCTCGAGCGCGGCCGGAAGGCCGAATTGCGGAAGACCGGCGTTTGCAGAGGTTGCCACCGTCGAGCTGAGCATGTCCAGGCCGACTTGCAACGCAACCTGCTGATTTTCCGCGATGCGCGCGATGAGTTTCCCGCGCGCCGCGCGTACGGTCGCTGCGCTGAACGCCGGCGCCGAGAGCCCACTCCGCGCGAGCGCGAGCACCTTACCCGCGTCCTCGGGGAGCGCTTCGATTTCGAAACGGACGTCGTTCGGATCGACGGTGAAGCTGATCGATCCGCCCGCAGCCGCGATCGCATCGTCGAGCGCCACGCCGTTGACCGGCGTCGCGATGATCGTCTGTGCGGTCAGTGCAGCCAGACCGTTCTGCGCGAGCGACTGGCGGTTGAGGCCGGCGCGCACGACGTAGACGACGTGCAGCAGCGGCGCGGCCGCGTCCTGTTGCGTAATGAGCGTGACGCCGCCGCTTCGCGTCACGACCGGAACCGCCCCGGCTGCCTGCGCAAGCGACGGGACGGCTGCGATCAACAAAAACGCGGCGATGGCGGCGATACGGAGCTTCACGAGGTCGGTTCCTTCGAGGTCGCGGTGATGAGACGCACGACGACCGGATGGGCGAGATATTTTTTGACGACCGAGGCGACATACTGCGGGTCGAGCGAACGCGCCGCTTTCCAGTACGTGCTTTGCGCATCACTCGGCGCGTAGGCACCGTTGCCTTCGGATGAATACCAACCGAGATTGTCGGCCTGCTCCGTCGGCGATTGCGAGTCCGCCGCGAGATGGTACAAGAACGCCTCGCGCGCCGCCGCAAACGACGCCGCGTCGAGCGGTTGCTGCAAGCCCGAGACCGCGGCCAGAACCTGCGTCTCGACGAGCGCCGGTTTACTGCCGCCGATCGTGACCAACATGACGCCGGGATCGTGGAGCGTTATGAACTGCCCGTTTACGTACGCGTCCCCAGTCGGGTCGAGGGCCTTGCTCACCACGCCGGTTTGGTCGCGGAAGAGATAGTCGGCGACGAAATCCAGTGCGGTGGCAGCACGTTCGTCAGCAATCGGCGGCCCCGTCCAGGCAAGGCCTTCGCCGGTTACCGCTGCCGTTAGCGTCCTATCCGCGGGCGCCGGGGCCGTCGCCGAAACGATCGGTGCATCGGGCGTCCCCGGTGTTCCCGCCGTTACCGCCGCGAGCAACGACGGATCGACGTTGCCGGCGAGCGCGAAGGTCGCATTCGCCGAACGGAAGGCGCGCTTTGCAAAGGCGTTGATCTGCGCAAGCGTGATACCTTTGAGATCGCCGAGATCGCCGGGGATCGGCGCAAAATGCGCGGGACCCGACGAGAAGATCTGCGCGAAGAGCGCGTCGTGCAACAGATCGTCAGGCGAATAGTGCTCCTGAGCGGAGAGCACCGCAACGTCGGTGCGCGCAATCTTCAGCGAATCGTCGTCGAGGGCGGGCGCGAAGTAGGCCGCGCTCATTGCTGCGACGACGCGGCGCGCAGCGCTTGCCGGAACGCTCGCGCTAACGTCGACCAAATCGGGATACACGTTGATCGCGAGCCGACCGCCCACGCCGCGGACGAAACTCACCAGCGACTTTCCGCTCTCGAGCGTCGCGGCGGCAGCGGCGGTCGCCGCTAAACGCGAGATGCCGGGCGTCGCATTGTCATAACCGGCGGCGGGAGCGCGGAACCACAGGTCGACCGCCGCCGATGCTAGCGTAGGGTCGGGAGCCATGGTGTAGCTGCCGCCGTGCGGCAAGCTGCCGGCCACGGGCTCGCCGGCTGCAAAAGCGCCAAGCGGCGCCAGCATTGCTGCAAGCGCCACGGCGGTAAAGACCGAGCTACGCACTAGGCCGGCTCCGGCCGAATCGTGGGGGGAATGCGCGACGGTTTCTCGCGCGCCGGCTCTTCTGTTGGAGCCCGCTCGGGCTCAGCGTCGGCGACGACGGCCGGTCCGCCCTTGTCGTTGCGATCATAGGGTTTCCCATCGAGAATCGCGCGCACTTCGTCCGCGTCGACGGTCTCGTATTCGAGCAGCGATTTGACCATACGCTCGACTTTATCCCAATTTTCTGTGAGCAACGTGCGACCGCGCTCATAGCAGCTCTCGATGATCCGGCGTACCTCGCCATCGATCTTGCTCGCAACCTCTTCGGAGTAGTTACGCTCCTCACCGAAATCACGTCCCAGGAACACCTGGTGATTCCCGCGCCCGAACTGAATGGGGCCCAGCTCGCTCATGCCGTACTGGGTCACCATCCGGCGTGCCAGCTCGGTTGCTTTCTGGAAATCGTTGCTTGCCCCGGTCGTGACGTCGCCGAATTGAATCTCTTCCGAGAGACGTCCGCCCAGTGCCATCGTAATTTGCGCGAGAATCTCCTCGCGCGTCATCTGATGCCGGTCGTCTTCGGGAAGCGACCAGGTGATGCCCAACGCCATGCCGCGCGGGATGATCGTCACCTTGTGCACGGGATCGGCTTTGTCGAGCATTCCGCCTAGAATCGCGTGTCCAGATTCATGGTAGGCGGTATTCTCCTTTTCTTTGGCGCTCATCACCGTCGACTTGCGTTCGGGACCGACCATCACGCGGTCGATCGCCTCATCGCAGTCGTTCATCTCGATGATGTTCTTATTTTTGCGCGCCGCGAGGAGCGCTGCTTCGTTGAGCAAGTTCTCCAGATCCGCACCCGAGAATCCAGGCGTGCGCTTAGCCAGGACTTCGAGTGAGACTTCCTTGGAAAGCGGCTTGTTGCGGGCATGTACTTCGAGGATCTTCTCGCGGCCGCGGAAATCCGCGCGGTCGACGACGATTTGCCGGTCGAACCGGCCCGGACGCAGCAGCGCCGGATCGAGTACGTCGGGACGGTTGGTCGCCGCGATCAAGATCACGCCGGTATTCTGATCGAAACCATCCATTTCGACCAGCAGCTGGTTCAAGGTTTGCTCGCGCTCGTCGTGGCCGCCGCCGAGACCCGCGCCGCGCTGGCGCCCCACGGCGTCGATCTCGTCGATGAAGACGATACACGGTGCCGACTTCTTGGCTTGATCGAAGAGGTCACGGACGCGCGAGGCGCCGACGCCGACGAACATCTCGACGAAGTCCGAACCCGAGATCGAGAAAAACGGGACGCCGGCTTCGCCGGCGATCGCTCGGGCAAGCAACGTTTTACCCGAGCCCGGCGGTCCGAGCAGCAGCACGCCCTTGGGAATGCGCGCGCCCAGCGCCTGATACTTCTTGGGATATTTAAGGAAGTCGACGATCTCGCCGAGCTCCTCTTTGGCTTCGTCGACGCCGGCGACGTCGGCGAAGGTAACCTTCGGGCGATTTTCGCTCATCATTTTCGCGCGCGAGCGCCCGAACGAGAGCGCCTGGCTCCCGCCGCTCTGCGCCTGACGAAGTATAAAGAAGAACAGCGCCGCGATCAACAGCAGCGGCGCGATGCTTACCAGACTCGAAACCAGACCGCTATTCGTGGGCTGTTCGAAACCGTACTCGCCGTTCTTGATGTGCTTCGAGAGCTGCTGGGAGAACGAGCTGTCGGTGTTGGGAAGCGTCACCGTGTACTTGGTCCCGTCGGCGAGGTCGCCCGACGCTTCGAGCCCCACGGCATGGAACGAGCGGACGTCGTTCGCTTCGAGCTTCTGATAGAACACGCCGTAGTCGAGGCGCGTCACGCCTTCGCCCGGCTGCATCAGCTTCTCCACGACGAAGAAGACGATCAGCACGGCAGCGACGATGAGGAGAATGGATCGAAGGTGTTTGCTCACGTAATTTTTGCTTTCAATTTCTCAACGGTGCACTCCGCGCGCCGTTTGGCCCTACCCCTAACAACTCGGACTCGGCTATCGTTTCCTTAATCGGTACCGGTCTCACACAGGCTTAACCGTCGGTAAAGTCCTCTGGTCGAAGCTGCGCCAGGTACGGCAGGTTTCTAAACAGTTCCTGGTAGTCGAGGCCGTAACCTACGACGAACTCGTCGGGCGCCACCAGCCCCACGTACTCGACCGGTACCTCGACCAACCGGTGATAGGGCTTGTCGAAGAGGACGCAGGCACGCAGACGCGCCGGGTTGCGCTCTCCCAGTAACGCTCGCAGATACTCGAGCGTGAGGCCATTGTCGATAATGTCCTCCACGATCACCACGTTCCGGCCGCCGACCGGATCGCTGAGATCCTTGAGCAGACGGACTTCACCCGACGAGCGCGCGGCGTTGCCGTAACTGGAAACACAAATGTAATCTACATAGATCTCACTCGGGCCATCCGGCAGCCGGGAGATCGCACGCGAGAGATCGGCTGCGACATAAAGCGCACCCTTGAGAACGCCCACCAGGGTGAGCGGCCGGCGGCGATGGTCGCGCGCGATCGCCGCGGCTAGCCGCTCGATTGCTGCCCCGATTTCGGCCGCCGAGAACAGCTCGCGGGCGATCGCCGCGTCGTAGCTATGCATCGTTTTTGTCACGGCAACTCGTGGTTCCGAATGATCATCCCCCGGTCGATTCGCAGTTCGACGCCGGTCTTCATATGAAAGCGGCCGGATCCACCGCGCTCGATCGCACGCACCGCCGCTTCAACGTGCGCGAAATCGACGTCGCGCAAATCTTCCTGCGCCGCCAACACCGCGCGCACCTCGCGGCGCAGGTCGGCGCGCTGCGTGCCGTCGCGTTCCTGCGATACCAAATCGGCGGTCCGCGCAACCGCCGCATCGAGTCCCGGAAAGAGCGGGCGCAATGCCCCGAGTGCCGCGCGCAGCGCGTTGCGGCGCAGACCACGATCGGCATTGCTGGGGTCGACGGCGTAGGGAAGCGCGTGGAGGTGGCAGAGCCGGCGCAGATCGTCCGAGGCGACATGCAAGAGCGGTCGCGCGAGGTCGACGCCGTCGCGCAGCGGGCGCCGCGCGCGCATGCCCGCCAACCCCTCGGGCCCCGCGCCGCGCAGCAGCGCAAGTAGCACCGTTTCACTCTGGTCCTCTTGATGATGGGCCGTTGCGATAACGTTTGCACCGTTCGCCTGGCCGATGCACGCAAGCGCCTCGTAGCGCGCGTCGCGCAAGGCGGCCTCATCGCGACTCACACCCTCTAACGCCGCGACGCGGACCGGCAACCCGAACGTAGCCGCGACGCGCAAGACCACGCACTCGTCCTGCCATGCCGATTCACGCGTGCCATGGTTGACGTGCGCCAGCGTCAACTCGAGACTCATCGGTTTACGCAGTGCAGCAAGCACGTGGACGAGCGCCACCGAATCGGCGCCGCCGCTGCAGGCAACCGCAATCCGGTCGCCGCGCCGGACGATGCCGTCCCGCTCGATGGTCTGTTCGATCGACGCCTGAGGTTTAGCGCCCCGCATCAGACGCCCGAGATGCGTTTCATCGCGAAGAGACGACCGTTGCGAAAATAGAACGTCGTATCCGTGACGAACACCGTCGTCGAATCTAGATTCTGTTTCTTCTCATACATGAGCGTGTCGACGAATGAGGGTTGCGACTTCGCCGTCCCGTAAATCGATTCGACGAACTGCGGCGACGAGCCAAAGGTGATGCCGTGCGATGTGCGCAGCACGATGCCCGCCGCACGTGCCGGAACCGCGCGATCGACCCACGCCAGCGGCTCCTCTACTGCGTCGAACTCAATTGCCGTATCGTGGTGCGCGCACACGTAATAGGCGCCGCTCACCGTGTCGTAGAGCAAACGGGCACCATTGCTCGAGCCGCCGGAATATGATGGAAACCACGCTGACCCGGGGAGCGTGATGTCGATCCCATGCGTCGCCGATGTCGGCGTTGGAGAAGTGCCGGGCGGGTCACTCATCCACCAGGGCAATTCGGGTTCAAACCAAACAGCCGGCGCCGGCATCCGCGCACTCGGGCCGCCGGCAGGGCAGCCCGTCCGATCCGCGACCGGCACGACCGACATCAGAGAAGCCAATATTACACTAACGAACATTGCGGGCGATTTCCCGTTCCACTTCGCGCTTGGCCACGTCGGCGCGCTTATCCCAGAGTTTTTTGCCGCGCGCAACGCCGAGTTGCACCTTGACCTTACCGCGCGTGAAGTACATACGCAGCGGCACGATCGTAAGGCCCTTCTCCTTCACCCGCGACTGTAAATCGGCGATCTGATCCTTGTGGAGCAAGAGCTTGCGCGGACGATTCGGGTCGACGTTCGAAAAGCTGCCCTGCTTATAGGGCGGGATGTGCATGCTCATGAGCCATGCCTCGCCGTCGCGAAAGCGCGCGTAGGCCTCGTTCAAACTCACGCCGCCGGCGCGAATCGACTTCACCTCGGTGCCGGTGAGCGCAAGACCGGCCTCGAGCGAATCGAGAATGTGATATTCATGCCGCGCGCGCCGGTTGTCGATCGCCGGCTCGTTCTGTTTCTTGGCTTGCTCTTTGATTTGAACGCGGGTTTGCTTAGATTTAGCCATTACTCCGTCGGGCGGCTCCGTCCAATGCGGTAATCATCAACGGCATCCAGCGAGCCTCTTGAAACGAACTTACCTTCACCGTCGGCGAGCACCATACCGGAGGCGTCGCTGAGTTGCGCCTCGAGACCCAGCACGTTCCGACGCTGCCAGGCGATGTGTCCCGTGATGGTGATCGGGGCGCCGATCGGCACGGGCTTGCGAAAACGTACGTTGATGCTCGCGGTGACGCCGCGGTGTCCCGCAGCGCCGGCGGCGTGCGCCATCGCCTCATCCATAAGCGACATCACGATGCCGCCGTGGGCCACCGACTTCCAGCCTTGGAACTCCGCGGCCAATGTCGTCTCCGCGCGAACGCCGTCGCCTGCGGGTTCGAACTGCAGACGCAAACCGATCGGGTTTTCTGGGCCGCAGGCAAAGCAATAGCCGTCGTCGACCGGTATGCTCACCGTCCCGACTCCAATCGCATCGCCAAATATTCAGGGAGGTGCGCTTCGTGGATCTTCTCTTGCACCTCTTGAATGGGATACGGGTAGCGCACCCACTCTACCGTGCGCTTCTGCGGTTCATAGAAGACGAACGATGCTTCGGGGTTGAGATCGCGCGGCTGGCCGATGCTGCCGACGTCGACGATATAGCGCCGGCCTTCCTCGAATTCAAGTACGCCGCCTTGCTGCATGTGGCGGTGACCGACGCTACCGTCGGGCTCCTGCACCCAGTACTCGGCGATATGGGTATGGCCGATAAAGACCAACGGCGCATCGGTCAGCGCAAATGCCTTGGCTGCAGTCCGCTTGTCCAAAATATATTCGAAGTAGTTGACCGGCGCGCCGTGTACCATCAAGAACTCCGGATAGCGGATCTCGTATGAGAGCCCGTTGAGCCAGGCGCGGCTTTCGTCGTTGAGCACGCGTTGGGTCCAAGCAATCGCCGCACGCGCCGCATCGTTGAAATATTCGACGCCGAAATTTTCCAACGCCGCTAGATCGTGGTTGCCCAGCACGGCATGCTTCAGGCGCGTGCGCAAGAGCTCGATGCATTCGTTGGGGTTGGGACCATAGCCGACGACGTCGCCAAGGCAGAGTACCTGATCGGCCGGGTCCATCAACGAGAACGCGCGTTCGAGCGACTCGATGTTGCCGTGAACATCGGAGATGATCGCGTATCTCATGCGCTCAGGCTCGGCACCGCTGCGACGACGTCGCGAAATGCGGTGGCAAACGCCTCGCGCATCGGCGGCGTTCCCGCGCTGACGCGGACATACCGGTCGAGCGGCGGCAAGCCGGGCTTGCGAATCCACACGCCGTGGCGCGTCAGCAATTCGTTCATGACCGCGGTCGCGCGTGCCGCGTCGCCGAGATCGATGCACACGAAGTTGGTCAGCGAGCGGATCGAGCGCAGTCCCAGATCGCGTGCCAACGCGTAGTAGTCTTCGCGCGCCTGCGCGACCGCATCGACGACCTGACGGCGGAAGGGCTCGTCGGCCAGTGATGCCAGCGCACCGACCTGCGCGTTACGGTTGACGCCGTACTGCAGCCGGATTTTCTGCAGGATGCCGATAACGCGCTCGGTCGCGATCGCGTAGCCGATGCGCGCGCCGGCCAGACCGTACGCCTTTGAAAACGTGCGCGTGCGAACGATCCGGTCTTCTAAGTGGATCGGCAACAATGACGATTCCTCGACGAAATCGGCGTAGGCCTCGTCGAGCAGAAAGACCGCGTCGTGCGGGATCGCGTCGAAGAATCTGCGCATCTCGTCGCGCGCGATGAACGTGCCGCTCGGGTTGTCGGGATTGGAGAGATAGATCACTGCCGCCGATTCGCGCGCGGCGACCGCCGCAAGCTCGTCGAGGTCGAGCGTGCCGTCGTCGCGATAGTGCGCGAACACCAGGCGCCCGCCATAGCCATGGACGTGATAGTTGAAAGTCGGATACGACCCGCGCGTGGTCAACGCCGCAGCACCCGGCGCGACGAACGCGCGGACCACGAGACCCATGAGGTCATCAATGCCGGCACCGACGAGGACTTCGTCCACCCGAACGGCGTGCTTGCGCGCGAGCGCCTCGCGCAGTTCGTAGGACTCGGGGTCGCCATACCACCAAATGCGATCCAACTCAGCGGCCATTGCAGCGACGGCGCGAGGTGAAGGGCCAAAGGCACTCTCGTTGGCTCCAAGCCGAACAAGCGAAGGGCGGCCCGTTTCACGCATGAGCTGCTCGGGGCCGATAAACGGCGTCATTGGCGCGATCGCCTCGACTAAGGGCACTGGGCGGATCACCGCTGCTTCTTTACCTCCATGGAATCAGACGAATCGGTGTACGGTAACACGCGACCCCATCTCCAAGTCTTCGGTTTCTTCAGGGACGACAATGTATCCATCAGCGTGGGCCGTTAAGCTGACCAGCGACGAGCGAACCGGCATGGGCCATGCGGACCATTCATCGCCGCGCGCCTCGAGGCGGACTGGAACGAACCACGTCCAACCCCGGCGTGAGTGAGCCGGCGAGCCCAAGCTAGCGACGACGGTCGCGACCGGCACCGGCGCGCCGGCGAGCGCCCCGACGATCGGCGCGACCACCGCCTCCAAAATGACCAGCGCAGACGTAGGATTCCCGGGCAGCCCGATAACCGGCTTGCTCCCTACGGCGGCCAGAACCGTCGGTTTGCCGGGTTTGACCCGCAGGCCATGCACGAGGACCCCCGGCGCCCCGAGCGCCGCAATCGCCGCCGGCGTGCGGTCGAGCTCGCCGACCGATGATCCGCCGGTGACGATCGCCGCGTCAGCTTCGGAAAGCGCCCGGCGTAGGGCGCGCTCGAGCGCGCCGGGGACGTCAGCGACGGTCGCGCCGTGAACGGGCTGGGCTCCCATCGCCTGCAAGGCACCGGCGATGGCATGACGGTTCGAATCGCGTACCTGGCCGTCAGCGGGATGCATGGCCGGCGGCACGAGTTCGTCGCCGCTCGAGATCACTGCGATACGCGGCCGCGGGAAGACGGGAACGGCCGTGACGCCGAGCGTTGCGAGCACGCCCATTTGCGGACCGCCGATCCGCGTGCCCGGCTCGAGCACCGCGGTTCCGGCGCGCATGTCACCAGCACGCGGATTGACGTTGGCTCCAGCATCGATCGCAGTTTCGATGGCGACGCTTTGACTCGCCTGGCGCACGTCTTCGATGGGTACGACGGTGTCGGCACCGTCAGGAACGACGCCGCCGGTCGGAATGCGCACGGTCTCGCCCGGACGTAACGGCGCGCCCCACGGCCGCCCCATCGCGATTGCCCCAACGATCGCGAACGTTCCCGGCGCGTGCGCGGCATCGATTGCAAAACCGTCCATCGCGGACCGCGGTACGCTGGGATAGTCGGCATCGGCTACGACGCGCTCGGCAAGAATCCGCCCAAACGAATCCTCGAGCCGGATGCGTTCGGGCGCGCGCGGCGACACCGCCACGCGAGCGAGGAATGTCGCAACCGCCTGCGCAGGCGACAAAAGATTTTCTTCGATGAAGACGAAGCCGCGCTGTTCCATGCTCGATATCGCTCTTGTTCGACGCGATCCGGATCGTGTGCGCCAATCGGCACAACGCCGTGGGATCGACGTTTCGTTCGTCGACGAGATTCTGCGTCTTGATGCACAGTACCGCTCCACGCTTGCCGAAGCCGAGCGACTGCGGGCTGAGAAGAATCGGCTTTCGGCGCAAATCGGCAAAGCAGCCGATAAGGCGGCCGCCGCGCAGGAATTGCGCCCGCAACTCGATGCAATTGCGGCCTCGATCGCGGTTGCCGACGAAGAGTCCAAGGCGCTCGCGCCCGACGCGCCCGGATCGCCGCTACGTGCGCTGCTCGAAAACACGCCAAACGTCCTCGACGACTCCGTGCCCGACGGACGCGGCTCGGACGAGAATGTCCTGGTGCGAGCCTGGGGCACGCCCCCGGCATTGGCGTTCGAGCCTAAACCGCATTACGAGCTGGGGGAAGCCCTCGGCATTCTCGATTTCGAGCGTGCGGCCAAGCTCTCGGGCAGCCGCTTCTGCGTGCTACGCGGCAAAGGCGCGCAACTGCAGCGTGCGCTGGCGCGTTTCTTTCTCGATCGCGCTGCCGCCGGCGGCTACGAAGAAGTGGCGCCGCCGTTGTTGGTGACGCGCGAAACGATGTGGAGCACCGGTCAGCTCAGCAAATTTTCCGACGCGATGTTTATGGATCCCGACGCCGATCTGTTCATGATTCCAACGGCCGAAGTACCGCTAACGGCATTGCACAGCGGTGAGATTCTCGACGCGGCAGCACTACCGGTCAAACTCACGGCGCACACGCCGTGCTTTCGCAAGGAAGCCGGCGCGGCGGGAAAAGACACGCGCGGACTCATGCGACAGCATCAATTCGAGAAGGTCGAACTCGTCTGGCTGAGCGCGCCGGAGCAATCCTTCGATGCCCTCGAGCGACTGACCGCCGATGCGGAAGCGCTCTTGCAAGAACTCGAGCTGCCGTATCGCACGATGCTGCTCTGTGCGGGCGACACCAGCTTTAACAGCGCGAAGACCTACGATCTCGAAGTCTGGTTACCCAGCGCGAACACCTATCGCGAGATCAGCTCGTGTTCGAACTGCACCGATTTTCAAGCGCGCCGCGCGTCGATTCGCATGCGGCGGGATCCCGCGGCCAAGCCCGAGCACGTGCACACGCTCAACGGTTCGGCACTTGCGATCGGCCGCACACTACTCGCGATCTTGGACAACGGCCAACAAGCCGACGGTTCGATCGTGATTCCTCGCGTTCTCGTTCCCTACACCGGCTTCGACCGCATCGGCTAGCTTTTGTCATCCCGAGCGTAGCGAACGAAGTGAGCGTAGTCGAGGGACCGTCGCGCTCATTGCTTCGAACCGCTTCCTCACGAAGCTATCACGGAGCGATCCCCCAACGTGCTATTGCGACAAGGCGTCGGCGAGCGCGTCGACGGAGCGCGAATTCGGTGGACGTTCCGTGCCTGCGGGATAGAACGCTTCGATGTGCACGGTCGTCTGCGTCGCGCCTTGGCTCTCAAGGCTTACACGCAAACGCTCGGCGTTGACCAGTCCAAAGCCCGCCTCGATCATGTGGGTTGAGCGGTCGTCGACGTAGATATTCGCACCGAGCACCCGAGCGAACGCATCGAGGACGCGCTCGTAGGCGGCATCGACGCCAAGCGGTACGCTCACCGTGCGATGCGGGCGTAAGCCGACCCTCGGACGTTGGCGCTTGCGTAAGCCGATCGATTCGAGCAGACCGGTGAGGAACGAACTCATCGTGCCATGATCCACGCGACTACCAGACCGAGCACGCAAAGCGCGGCGAGTGCCGATGCCGGGATCAGGCTTGCGCGCCGCCGGGTAAATGCAAGCGTATACACGGCTTTAAGCAAATTGTTGGACGACGAAGCGATGACGATGGCTACCGCCGAAAGGCCGATGCCGATGCTCGTGGCGCCGCTTTGCGCAAGGCTCACGACGAACGGATCGATATCGGTAACGCCCACGGCAGCTGCAAGCGCCAGAACGCCGTGCGCGCCTACGTGCGCCTGAACCCACTTCGAGAGCAGCGAGATCGCGATCAACAGCGCTGCGAAGACCAACGCCGTGACCAGGCGCAACGGATTACCCGCGACCATGTCGGCAGGCTTCGTGCCGTTACCGCGATACGCAAACGCGGCAGCGATACCGATTGAGATCGCGGCGAGAACGAGCATCGGTATGAGAATCGCGTGCGCCAGCGGGACGTTGAATATCGCGACGACGACAATTATGCGCACGTACATCATGGCGGTCGCGGCCACGACGCCGGCGGTGATGTTCGGTGTTACGCCTTGGTCGCGTGCGGTGCGTGCCAGCACGACCGTCGTTGCCGTCGACGAATACATGCCGCCGAGCGCGGCGGCGACCAGCACGCCTCTTCGCGGCAACACGTAACGTTGTAACAGATAGCTGAGATATGAGAGCGACGATACGGCGACGACTGCGAGCCAGACGTTGAACGGCGTAATTTGCGTGTGAGGAATCGGCGGTGCGCCGTAGAGCAGCGGCAAGACGACGCCGACCAGCAGCAAGAATTGACCCAGGGTGACCGCTTCCGATTCGGGTACGCGCGCGACGAGCGCGTGCAGCCACGCGCGCGAGCCTACCAGCAGCACGGTACCGACGATCAGTGCAAACGGGACCCATAGCGGCTGCGTGAGCGCAATCGGCCCGAGAATGAACGCGATCAGCGTGCAGGCCGGAATGATCAGCGGGCCGTCCGCGGATTTGCGCTTACCCTCGAGCACGGCGCGGATATAGAGAGACACCCACCATCCGAGCACCAGAATTCCCGCGATGAATGCGAGCGCGTAGCGGGGCTCGACTAAGTAAAGCGCGGTGCCGGCAAGCGAGATGAGCGGAAAGGTGCGAATGCCGCCGGGTACCGCCGGTTCCTCGCCGCCAAAAAATTCCTCGAACGCAAACCCGAAGAAAAGCGAGAGCGCGAGGAGGACGGCGTAGTTCACATGCCGCGCCAGATTTCGCGCACGGTCGTGCTGCGATCGACGCTCTCGACGTCACGGTACGTTGCGCCGACAAAATCCATCGACGGATTGGTGACGCCGTACCAAAAATGCTCGTTCTTGAAGTGATGCCACAGATGGTACTTCTTTACGTACCGTCCCAGCGGCGTGACTGGATTGAACGGGATGTGCGCGACGTAGTGAACCCACTCATAGTAAAACAGTGCGCACACGCTACCGAACGAGAGCGAGAACGCAAGCGCCGGGCTACGAACGACCGCGAGGTAGATGCCGTAGTACACGAGGACCGTCGGTACGACGAACCACCAGGGCAGAAAGAGCAGCTCGATCTTGGGCGGATCAATGTGATGATCGTAGTGCAACTTGTGCTGCAGCTTGAGCACGAACGGAATCTTTGAGGGCTGCGCGTGAAAGAGAAATCGGTGCGTCGTGTATTCGGAGACGAAAAAGATCGCCGCGCCGATCAGCGCTCCCGCGAGCGAGAAGGGTACCGCACCAAAACCAAATGCACCGATAGCGGCCACGATTCCAAGCGCCAGAATGCCGTTGCTTCCATGGCGTAAGAACGCAGCGATCATCCAGCGTCTTTGATCATATCCAGCAATCCCTGACGATCGAGAAGGCGGATATGACCGCGTTCGCGTTTGAGCAGTTCACGCTGCTCCAACTCCGCGATGGCCCGCGCCGCGACCTCTTTCACCGTGCCGGCGGCAGCGGCGATTTGCGCCTGCGTGAGATTCGGCAGCGGCGAACGCGCTGGGCTGAGCCCGCGCTCGGGCATGGCGTAGGGCACGAGCACATGCGCGATGCGCGCGATGATCGGCATCGTAGACTGCGTCGCCAATGCCTGCATATGGTCGCGCCGCCGCTGCGCGTTCACCCGGCCGATTGCCACCAGCAGCGACGGATTGCGTTCGGCGACGTCGAGCACGACGCGTCGAGGCAGACGCAGATAACGCGCAACCTTCGATAGCACGATTACGCGGCCGCTCGCCGGCGCTTCGTCGAAGAGTTCGAGCTCGCCGATCAACTCGTAGGGAAACATTTCGAGAAAGATGCGTGGCCGGCCATTGCCGTTGCCGGTCGTCAGCGCGAGCACGCCCTCGAAGACAATCCCGAGGAAAGGCCACTCGCCGTTCTCGGTAATGATCGTCTGCCCGCGGCGCATGGTGTGCAAACTCGCCTGTGCAGACAGCTCGGTGCGCGCGTCGTCGTCGAGCGAAGAAAAGACGGCCGCGCGCCGCAGGACGCCCGCCGGCGAAGGCGCATCGTGTTCGGCCGCGACGCGCGTGAGCCGAACGACCCACTCGCGATCCCCGGTGCGCCGATGATCGAAGAGCACTTCGTGCGGCCGGATCTGTTCGATACGAAAGGCCAGCCCGCGCGGCTCGTTGTCGGTTATGACGGTGACCGAACCACCGATAGGAAGATGATCGAAGACTTCGGATATTTTTCCTGGGCGCTCCCAGACTGGAAGAGCGCGCAGATCGACACGCGTGATAACGTCCATTTAGCAAACGCTTTCTCTTTAGCGGGTGGAACTACTGCCTGGCTTCGGGGATGGAAGCGCGGAAAGTGGAGCCAGCGCGACCGGCGTACGGAGCGATTTCCATGCGCGCTCGGGGGTAGCCGGCAACTTGTCCATGTGCTTGAGGAACAGTGCAAGCGTCCAAATCTGCTCGTCCGAGAGCGTCCGGGTGAACGCCGGCATGCCCGTAAGCCGAATTCCGTGTTTGATCTTCCAATAAGTCTCGCCGTCCGGATCGTCCTCGACGCCGTGGCGCGCAAGCTGCGGCGCATGCTGGTAAAGTCCAATTGCAATGGCCGACGGCCGCTCGCCGGGGACGCCGTGACAGACCGAGCAATTCTCGCCGTAAAGCTTGATAGCGGCCAGATAATTGACCCCGGTCGGCGCAATCGGGTCCGGCTGCACCGGCATCTCACGGGCGATTGTCGCGCCGAGCGAGCGCGACGCGGCCCAGCGCTCCATCTTCGACGGACGCGCGTCCGCATTGGCCGGGATCAGCAAGCCTTGCGTGATCCCCACGTAGGCCACGGCTAATCCGACCACAATCGTCGCCAACACGCCGAAGATGAATCCTTTGAACACTCGCCCTCCTTTTGAGAGCCGTATGGATTCGCAGGTCAAGGCGCAGTTCCCCGACGAGCAGTCAGCCGACGGCCGATTCGTGCGGCAGGAGGATCGTTTCCGCGGCTGGGTTTCCGCCGACGGGCATACCGGCTTTCCGGCCGTAGCCGGCCGCTATCAGCTCTTCGTCTCCCTTGCTTGCCCCTGGGCACATCGCACGATCATCATGCGCAAGCTCAAGCGACTCGAAGCGGCGATCCCGATGACGGTGGTCGATCCGATCCGCGACGACCGCGGTTGGCGCTACGGCACCCACTTTTTGAGCGAACTCTATGCGCTTAGCGATCCGACCTATCGCGGCCGGATTACCGTGCCGGTGCTGTGGGACATGCAAACCAAACGTATCGTGAGCAATTCGGACGACGACATCTTGCGCATGTTCGAAACGGAGTTTAACGCCATCGGCGATCCCGAGCCCGACTTTTACCCACCTGAATATCGCACCGAGATCGACGCCCTCAACGAAGAGATTTTCCGCGAGCTCAACGACGGCGTGTATCAAGCCGGCTTTGCAACCAGCCAAGCTGCGTACGAAGAAGCGGCCTATCGCGTCTTCGCAATGCTCGATCGCCTGGAAGGACGTCTCGCGACGCGGCGCTTTCTTTTTGGGAAGAAGCCGGTCGAAACCGATTGGCGCGCATTCGTAACCCTCATCCGTTTCGATCCGGTGTACTACGGCCACTTTAAATGCAATTTGCGCCGCATCGTGGATTATCCGAATCTCTACGGCTACTTACGAGACCTCTATCAGTACCCAGGTGTCGCGCAGACGGTGGATTTCGATCACATCAAGCGACACTACTATTATACGCACGACGACATCAATCCGACGCGCATCGTCCCGATCGGGCCGCTGCAGTACCTCGAGATGCCGCCCGGACGCGAACATCTGTCGGCGTCTTAGTAGATCGCGTCGAGATCTACCGCGCGGCGAGCCGCACGAGCACGACCCCGGCCGCAGCGCCGGCGAAGCCCAGCAGCACGGAAGCGCCGGTATAGATGAAGGCCGGCAGCAACCCTTCGCCGAGCAACGTGACGGCATCGAGTGAAAAGGTCGAGAAGGTCGTGTAGCCGCCGAGCACGCCGGTCGCAAGCAGCACGCGCAGCAGCGGCGTCATGCCGAGCGCGCGCGTGAGGCCTAGCTCCGCTACGATGCCGATGCACACGCTCCCGCTGACGTTAATAAAGAGCGTGCCGTACGGGAAGCCCGGGCCGAAGCGCTGTAAGAAAAGTTGCCCGACGACATAACGCAGGACGCCGCCGATCGCGGCGCCGATTGCCACCGCGATGACCGCGCGCCACTCGATCACGGCGCGCCTCGAGAAATGCGCATGAGCTCCAACTTTTCAAGGGTGATCAAGCCTTCGCTGATCATGGAGCGCAGGGTCGGGAGAAAGGCCAGAATCTTCGTTTCCTCTTCGATTACTTCGATGAGGATCGGCAGGTTCGTCGATTGATCGAAGGTGCGTGCTGCATGCACGGTCTTGTGAACGCCGAAGCCTTCGATGCCTTTGAGGACTGTTGCGCCTGCAAATCCCGATGCTTTGAGCGCGTCGACGAGCGCCATATAAAGCGGACGGCCATCGAAACGGTCGTCCTCATCGACGAAGATACGCAGCAGTTTCCCAGTCGTTCGGTCCGGCACACTGAGCCCAATTCCCGCTACAGCCCTTGATCGCCCTTTGCCTGGCGCCACGACGGCGCCTCCTCGCGTACAGTAGCGGCAACACAGCGATGAAGCTTGCTTTACGCTCACATGGCCAGATATCTTCTACGCAAGACCGTCCGCACTTTGAAAAGACTAGGGCGACTGTACTTCGGGCGGAGGCTTTCGCAACCGCCTGAGCGCGCCGCTATGCGACATAGGTGCCCTGATGACGCGTATCGAGATCGCGTCTATAACGCATCCGCACAAAAATGAGCAGGTACCGCCGAGCGGCGGAACACGCGCTGGTCTGCTGTTGGTGGATTTTCGGCGCGTAGCGCCCGCGACGAACCTATGGCGGCGTGGTAAAACCATCAATAACGAGCACGGGGCAGTGCGCGTATCGGGAAATGCGGTCGGACACGCTGCCGATCAGGAAACGGGTGACACCTGAAAGCCCGCGTCGACCAACGATGATGAGATCAGCGCCCACTTTGCGAGCAGTGTCCACGATCGCCTCCGCGGGATGACCGCCTTCCACGACAAGAAGCTCCGCGTTCACGCCGCGGCGCTTCCCCGATTCGATCAGTTCGGCTGCAGCAGTTTCGTAAAAGCGTCGCGCTTGCCGGCGGGAGTCCTGGCGTTCGTCATGCGTTTCCGCGTGTTCAGCGTGCCTGGCGACTGAGACGAGCTGTAGCTTTGCTCCAAACTTCTCGGCGATGCCGACACCATATTCGAAGGCACGCCGCGCATGGTCGGATCCATCCCAGGCGATGACGATGTGAGAGAACATAGAACACCTACCAATGCCGGATCGAGGGGAAGAGGATCAAGAGGAGGATCGTAAAGGCGAGAATGTAGGAAAGGTACGCCGCGATCACCCCAGATTGTGTCGCGCGAACCAACGCGCCAATTGCAAGGAACGGCGAGGCCAGCGCCCGGTAAAACGGCAGATCGAAATACGGGCGAATGTAACTCGTGTACGTCTTCACGTGGTCGTTGACGCGGACCTCACGGACGGTCCGGACCGCGGCGTCGAGGATCACGCGCGTCGGGTTCGCATATCCCGTTCCGGTGTATTGTGTCCAGGAACGGTACGGCTCACCCGAAGTCCATACCGCTGCCTCGCGCATTGCCGGCCGGCCAAAGCAGCGCGCGAGAATCCAGAAAAATATCGTGAAACCGATCAATACAACGCCGAGGCCGCTCGGTGAGATCGAAGAGAACCCGCCGAACGTTGGCTGAACCAATGGATACGTGCCTATCATCGCGTTCGTCGCCGACACGCCGGCAATTCCGTCGATGCTCGGACCAATGAGATGGAGCAGGGGCGCCGCCAGCACGCCGATGGCAATGATGGCTAGGGCACCGAGGGCAAGACCGATCGCTCGCAGCGGTGAACCCGAGCTTTGGGTTTCTGGAGCATCGCTCCGTGTTGCGCCAAGAGCACCAATCCCAATAAGCTTTGTAAATGTGACCACGGCAATACCGGCGGCGACGCCGAGTGTCGCACCGGCAAGAGCAAAGGTCACCTCGCAGACGACGTTCCCGGTGCGAAATGCCTGCATCAGTGCCTCAAGCACCAACCATTCGCCGACAAAGCCCGCAAGTGGTGGCAGTGCTGCGAGTGACATACCGCAAAGCAAGATCACCACAGTGGTCAGCGGCATCGTACGTGCAAGTCCACCCAGCGCGTCGAGCCGAGCCGTGGATTGACGATCGGCGACGCCGCTGATTGCAAGGAACAGCGTGCTCTTGGCCAGGGCGTGCGCCGCAATCTGAAGGTACGCTGCGGCCAGCGCAAAGCCGGTCAGCAGCGGCAGGTGGATTGCGACGCCGACCACGGCGACGCCAAACGCCGCGAGGATGATGCCACCGTTCTCAATACTCGAGAACGCGGCGAGTTTTCTCATGTCGAGCTGTGCCGATGCCCAAGCAATGCCGAAGAACGCCGAAATCGCCCCAATGATGATTGCGACGATTCCCAACCATTGTGGCGCGCTTGGAAATCCAACGATAAAGCGAGTAACGCCGTAGAAGCCAACGTTGAGCGCTCCGCCGGCCATCAGGGCCGCGACGACGGAAGGCGCCGCGCTGTAGCCGTACGGCAGCCACGCCTGCATGGGGAGCATGCCGAATTTCGCGCCGAAGCCAATGAGCAACAAGATAAGGACGATACCCGCAGCCGGCGCACCGATACTTGCCCCGGCGCTAAGAACGCGGGTTACCTCGAAGCTACCCGCTGCATGCGACAGAAACAAGAGCGCGCCGACGAGACAGGCACCGGCAATATGCGTTACGACGATCGTGATGTACGCGGCTCTCGGCGAGTAGGAGTCGGTGCCCGAATACGCTATGGCCCAATAGAATGTGAGGGCGAGTAGCTCCCACGCGAAGATGAAGAGCAGCACGTCGTCGGCAGCGCAGGCGAGCAACGATGCGAAGAGGATCGCGCAGGCGCTAGCCGATGCAGTACGGCCCGTTCGCCGTTCATCCGAAGTGCGAGGCCCCAGTCCGTAGACACCAACGACGAATGCGACCAGTCCGAGGATGCCGATGAAAAACGCCGTGGTCGCGTCGAGACGTAGGGCGACGTGTGTAGCGGGGCTACCAAGCAAAAGGCTTTGCGCGTTGAGACTGAGGCCATCAATCGTTGCGACGATGGACAAGATGCCGGCGGCGCACAGGAGTGCGTAACCACCGATGCGCCCGAGCGAACCGGGGCCTACGACAGACACGAAGGTGCCGATAATGCAGAGGGCTAGCGCAACGAGTAGCGGCGTCATCGATCAACCCCTCGTGCCAGGATGTGACCGAGAGCCACCCATAAACCGTGCAGGATCGTTAATGGCGAAGGCGGCGTACCGGGAATCAGAACATCTACAGGGAGTACCGCGTTTACCGGTCCCACCACGTTCGGCTGCCCGCGGAAGATACCGCCGGAACAGGCGCTTGTTCCAAGGGCGATGACGATCTTTGGATCGGGCATCGCGTCATACGTTCGTTGCAGCGGCTCAGCCATCGCCTTCGTCACCACGCCGGTTACGATGAGGACGTCGGCGTGACGCGGAGTCGCTGTCAGAAAGATACCGAGGCGATTAGCATCGTAGAACGGGTTGAAGATTGCCGCGAGTTCTTGCTCCTCAGAACCATCGCTTCCCGCATCGACGTGCCGCACATGCACGGATCGACCGAACGCGCGTGCACGCTTTTTTAGTTCGTTGAAGGTTACGTCGGGTGTATCGGCGAGCATGGCAAGTTCGAAATGGGGCTGTACTTGGAATACTTCCGGCGCAACACGAGTGCACTCGCCGCATTGAAAACAACGCAGTCGATCAACGCGGGTGAGGCCGTCGTTGCGCGAAATAGCATTTGACAAGCAAGACGCGGCGACGGCTTCGCCTCCCTGGGCCGATGGTCGCACTACTTCGACCTCGCCGCGGTAGCGCAGGGGCATTACGTCATCGCCTTTGGGGTATTTCGTGGTCAGGATGCCGCCGCGCAATCCGTAGCCTATCCAACTCACCGATCCACCTCCGCTTGCACCGCACCGAAGGAGTGCTCGATGAACGAGAAATCGGTGAAGATGTTGCCCGGTAGCGACGGGACGAAGAGCGGCCAGTTCGCGTAGGAGGCTGAGCGAATGGCCACCCGCGCGAGCACTCCGTCCGCGATTCGGACAAAATATAGCAGTTCACCCTGGGGCGACTCGACACGCGCAATCGCGGCACCGTTGGTTATTGATGGTCGAACGAAGTGGGGCCCAGTTGGATTGGCATCGAGCGCATTTCGGGCAAGCTGGAACGACCGCTGAATCTCGGCCACTCGTACCAGCGCTCGCGAGACAGCGTCGCCGTTGTATTCTATGGCCTCTTCGGCAGCGAGAGGCGTATAAAGGAACCCATCGCGTGTCCGCACGTCGCTTGAGACACCGCTGCCGCGAGCGACTGGTCCCACCGCCCCATACCGTGTTATCAGATCAGCTTCAAGACGGCCGGTTCCAATCAGGCGATCCATGAAGGATTGCGTCCGGATCAGCCGATCGACGGCGGTACGCGCATGGTGTTCAGCGAGATCAAGATCCCTAGCGCACGTCTCTCGCAGGGGCTCCAGCACATCGCCGCGCGTTCCGCCGACGCAGATCACGCCGCGAGCGAACCGATTGCCCGTCGCATCGCAGAGGAGCCGATGAATGCGTTCCTTCGCGGCAAAGACTTGAGCGGACCCGACCGAGAGCGACCCGTCCTCAGCGAGCTTGGCAAGGGAATCGAGATGCTGATGGATGCGCTCGAGCTCGACTAGAACGGCTCGCGTGGCCCGCGCGCGATCCGGCACCTCGATTCCCATTGCGCGTTCCGCTGCGCGCGCAAACGCGGCGGCATGACTCGATGCCGTCGCGCCGGAGGCGTGTTCGGCGACGAAGGGAGCGAGTTCGATTGGTAAACCTACGAACCGCTCCTCGAGTCCACGATGTTTAAAGAACATCGACGGGTAGACGTCGATGAAGTCCTCGCCGCCGGTCTCGACGATCCACCTCGCCGATTCAACGATACCGGAGCGAACAGGTCCGTACAACACCGTCGAGACTTCCGATGACTCGACGTCGAGAAGCTGCTGTGCGGGAACGATTTTCGTTAGCGGACGATGCTTCGGCAGCCCATCGAGCTTTATGCCGAAGCGCTCAGCGAGTTCGCGCTCATACCAGTCAGCTGCCGGGATGCGTTGACTCAAGGCGCGCGCGGAGTCATAGAGCGGACCTGCGAGGTCAAGCAGCTGCCCGTCTTGTTCAACGACGTAATGGAGAACGGTTTGGGACTCCACACAGTCGGCGAAGATCCACACGAGGCGCGCGCCGTCTTCGATCCGGCGTTCTGCCGCGGTCTGTAGGCTTGCGGGCGCTATAATCACGGGTGACCTCCAACGATGTCGCTCGCGCGATTAAGCAAAACGGCCAAGTGTGCCGGAACCACGAGTCCCAAGCCGAGGACGGCAACAAAGATCAACAACATCGAGCCAATCGCGCCCAGGTCACGCTCGCCTCGTGACATGCCCTCGGGCATAGGTCCGACAGTTACGCCCATCGTCCAGCGCACAAGGCCGCAGAAAGCCACGAGTAGGAGTGCAAGCATCACGGCCGCGATCGGCCAGGCGCTGCTCGAAAAACCGCCCGTCAAGATCATGAGCTCGCTGCGAAAGGTGCCGAAGGGTGGCATGCCCGCGAGCGCAAGGCCTGCCAGCGCAAAAAGCGTTCCGGAAATCGGCATCACGGCAACGCCGCCGGAGATTCCGTCGATCTCGCGTGTACCGAATCGAGCCGCAAGGCGGCCTGCTCCAAAGAATGCGAGCGCCTTGGTTGCGGAATGGTTGACCACATGCAAGAGTGCTCCAACGACAGCAAAGCGCACCCCAAAAGCAAGACCGCAAGCGACTATGCCCATGTGCTCGATGCTCGAATAGGCCAGCATGCGCTTGATATCGCGTTGACGCAGCAGAAAGAATGCTCCAACAAACAGCGAGAGGAGCCCGACGATGAAGAATAGGTGTTGCGTCATGCTCGGACCGAACGCCCTATTTGCAATCGACGCAAAACGCGTAATCACGTAGAGCGCATCAGAGAGCAGCACGCCTGAGAGCATTGCACTGGTTGGCGTCGGGCCGGCGCCATGCGCATCTGGCAGCCACGTATGCATCGGTGCAAGTCCCATCTTGGTGCCGAAACCGATCAGGGCAAGAAGGAACGCGAGCCGCAGGACGTCGCCGTTGAGTTTCCCCGCCATTGCAATGTACGTAGCCCAATTTGGCGCATAGTGCGCCCCGAGCACGCTGGTTCCGGACGCATAGAGAACCACAACACCGACGAGGCCGATCGCGAGTCCACACGAGGCGATGAGAATGTATTTCCAAGCGGCTTCAAGGGAAGCTTCGGTACCTTGGAGGCGTACCAGCAACGCCGCTAAGATCGTGGTCACCTCAAGTGCGACCCATAAGCCCGCCATGTTGGTCAGTAGCGGCACCACCGCCTCGGCGCAAGCAAAAGCGTTCGTCAGAGCGAGAAACTCACGGCGATAGCGTTCATCACCGTCGGCACCGATGGACTCGGCGCGTACATACCAGGTTCCATAAATGCCGACGGTTCCGTATACGATCGCGACGGGAATGAGAAACAACGATGACAGCGCATCGAGCGTGGAATGGCCGTCTGCGGTCGTTACCACGGTCGCAAAGATGCACAGCGCCGTAGCAACGCCCGCGATGGCGGTGACGGCGCTGCCGATACGCGATCGAAGAACCAGCGAAAGAATTGCCGCGACGATGGGGATAGCGACGATCGCAACGATGAGTGCGCTCACCCTTGCAACCTCTGAAACACGGTTACCGAAGCCGCGGCTTGTCGTTCAACGAGCGCCCGAACGAGGACGGCGAAAACCACGACCGCGACGAGCACGTCGATCAATAGTAGAATCCCAATGACAAACGGCAGCCCGGGGGCAAGCGTTATCGTTCCAAAGAACAGGCCATCCTCGAGCGTGAGGAACGCGACGACTTGCGCAAGCGCGTTGGGCCGAAGAATTGCAACAAGGAACCCGATGAATACCATTGATAATGCAGTGGCTAAGTCGGCCTTCGGTAGGAACGCACCTTGATGGAGCGGCAGCTGCACCGACGTCAGGATCGAAATGCCAATCAGTGCCCCCGCGATGAGGAGCGAGAGCAGGACATTAATTCGTGCGGGAAGCTCGATTCGCGCGGAAATGCCGCGCGCGAGTGACTGCATGTACCGAGGGAGAAGGATGCCTTTAAAGAGCAGCGTGAGGGCTGCAAGTACGATAAGATCCCATCCTCCCTCTGTGATGCCTACACCAAGACATATCGCCGCGACCAACCACGCTTGGACAGCATAGACCCGGATGAACTCAGAAATCACCACCGAGCGAAAAAGCTGAAGCTGGACGAGCAGCAATAGCGCGGCGATCGTTCCTGCGAAAGCCTCGGGAACGGTCAACTCTGTCATCCAAACCCCACAACAAAGGCAAAAACGGCAAGGATCGCGACCAGGAGGCCGGTCGCGATGAATTCGGTGATCTTGTAGAGACGAAGCTTCGCGAACGTTGTCTCGATCGCGACGATGACGACGGCGACGGCGAGCATCTTTGCAAAGAGGGTGATGACGGCGAAAGCTACCGATCCGATGCTTCCACTCGAGGAGAGGCCCATCGGGAGCAGCAGTACATTCACGAATACGGTGTAGAGCAAGAACTGCTTCATCGACGAGCCCCATTTAAAAAGGGCCATCCAGGGACCGGAGTGCTCGAACCAACGGGCATCGTCGATCATTCCAAATTCGATTGTTGCAGATGAACTCTCGATCGGAATGCGGCCCGTATCGACCAGCATCATCATGAAGAATGCCGCGGTTGCAAGAACGTGGGCCGGGC
>Ga0335074_10002439_pt1 | contig 25307 bp, 24 predicted proteins | sample Lox_Sample_23_FD_206715 | JGI IMG/M metagenome (GOLD analysis project Ga0335074, IMG submission 206715) | Soil microbial communities from Loxahatchee National Wildlife Refuge, Florida, United States - Lox_Sample_2.3 | ecosystem: Environmental > Terrestrial > Soil > Wetlands | place: USA... | reverse complement strand
GATCTTTTGGTACGCGGGGGGCTGCGGAGGCTGCTGAAACTTGCGGGACGTGGCAGCCTGAACGCGGCGCCGCCGGGTGGCTCCGGTTTCTGGGGTTGATCCGGGCTTCGCGGTCGATCCGGTGCATTCCAGAGCCACGTTCCAACTCTGAAACAGCCTGCCCCGGGCGCAGGGTCACCATCGAGGCGACGGTACAGCTCTGACGTAACGGCAACGACCACTCCTGCCGCCGGGGAGCGGCCCGCCAGGGCGAGCCCGATATTCATCGTCGCGAGCCCATCTTGCGATCGCCGTACAGAGCCATGCGATCTGCATAGGGAACGGCGGCTGTGGCTACCAACTCGCTAGATGCATCGTGAACGGATGGCTCGTGATCGAGGCCACTTATGGGTCCGTTGCAGCCGAGACACGCGCGTGCTGAGCAGGCCAGATCTGACTCTCGCGGCTACAGCGGCCCTGGCCGATCGCGGGACCGCAGGGCTCGGCGCTGGTAAGGCATCATTGGGGCTGTGACCCGCCCAGTGCCCACCCGCGTGCTCCATATGGTGCGAATCGAGCGACTTCCAAGCGTTATCGAGCACGGACTGCTTTCGGACAACGAATGCAGGCGACGACAAATCGCTGGGGTTGAGATCGGGTACGACCACATCAAGCAGCGCCGCGCCCTTCGCGTCGTGCCGTGCGGAGTGGGCGGCACCCTAGCTGACTACGTTCCCTTCTACTTCGCCCCACGAAGCCCGATGCTGTACGCCATAACACGCGGCCTGGTCAGCGAGGAGGCCGCACGCACCGAGCAGATCGTCTACCTGATGAGTTCCACCCAGACTTTGCGCGGGGCGGGCCTGACCGTGATAGCCAGCAACCGACACGCCGAGCTGGGGTACGCCGAAATGACCGATCAGGACAGGGCCCTAGACGACAATGACTTCATCGACTGGCCCCTCATGACGGCGACGTACTGGAATAACACGCCCGACGATCCTGACCGCAAGGAACGCCGACAGGCGGAGTGCCTCGTCCACCCCCGCGTTCCATGGCAGGCCATCGAAGCAGTCGCGACGAAGACCGACTGGGCCCGTGCTCAGGTCGAACTCGTACTGGGTACGGCTGGTCAGCCGAAACCTGTCGTTGTCAGAGCCGAGTGGTACTTCTGAGGGATGCCGATGCCGATCACACGAGGTACTGGGAACCTCCTCACACAAGACGCCGATGCGCTCGTCAACACCGTCAACACCGAGGGCATCATGGGCAAGGGGATCGCTCTGCAGTTCAAGAAGGCATGGCCCGCCATGTTCAAAGACTACGAGGCAGCCTGCAAGCGGGGTGAGGTCACGCTCGGTCGCATGCACGTATGGGAGACCGGATCTCTGGCTGGTCCTCGCTACATCATCAACTTCCCCACGAAGCGGCACTGGCGTTCCCGATCCAAGCTCGTCGACATCGAGACCGGCCTCCAAGACCTGACCAGGGTGATCGGCGAACTCGGCATCGTATCCATCGCTATCCCACCCCTCGGATGCGGCAACGGCGGACTGGACTGGCGTGACGTCGAGCCACGAATACTGCGCGCGCTCGAGCCGCTAGCTGGCACTGTCGGCGTACGCATCTTCGCTCCAAAGGGTGCTCCGAGCGCTGCTGAGCAGCCAAGCCGTGAACGAGCGCCGAAAATGACACCACCCCGCGCCGCGCTGCTGGCGCTTATGCGGGAGTACGAGCGAGTTACTTTCGAACCCCCGACGCTCGTTGAGGTCCAAAAGCTCGCTTACTTCCTCCAGACCAACGGGGAAGCGCTTCGGCTGGTCTTCACCGAGGCTGTATATGGTCCGTACGCAGACGACCTGCGAAAATCTCTGCGCAACATGGAAGGGCATTTCATCATCGGTTTCGGGGATGGCTCACTGCCCATCACCAAGGCCGAGCCAATCCAAGTGAAACCCGAGATCTACGAGGCACTGGATAGATACATCGCCAGCCATCCGGCGACCGCTGCGCGGATCCGTTCGGTACTAAGCGAAATCGAGGGCTTCGAGAGCACTTACGGACTGGAGCTTCTCGCGACAGTCCACTGGGTCATGACTCACGACAGCACTGCAATGGCGAACAGCGGTGTCGCCCACCAAGAGGTTCGCCGATGGAATCAGCGCAAGTCCTCCCTCTTCACCCAACCGCACGTTGAGAGCGCCTGGCACGTGGTGCATGACCGGGGCCTTGCGGCAACGTCCTAGCGTCTAAACGGGCTCCGGGAGGTCGCTCGGGGGACGTGTACTGACTGTCTGACTTCAGGCACGAGGCACCCCAGTCCACCGGATCCTCCCGCAAGCCCGGATCCTCCCGCAAGATCCCAGGCCTCCCCGTACCTGTGATCGCATAGGGGCGGATGAGGATAGCGGGACGGACGAGGAACCAGCAAAGCGCGGGCCAAACCGGCCAGGCAGCCGCCGCGCCGTACTCATCCTTATCGAACGCTCACTACGACTTGCGCGGCGGGATGAGTCAACGCCGTCGGCTGTGGCCGACGGTAGGAGTCCGGGGAATCGCGGGCTGCTGAATGCCCCAAATGCCTGAGTCGCTAGCTTTGCGGGTAAGCACCGGCAACAGCAGCCCCTGGCGCTCTTCGTCTGTCAGCGGCGTGCCGTCGTCGGGCTCGTCGAGTGGGTCACTCATGGGGCACTTCGACTCCACAGGCCGCCTCGTTCGACCAACTGCCGGGTAAGCCGGTCCTCCTTCTCCCCCGCCTCGCCTGTCGCCTGGTCCTCGAGCCGCACAGTCTGCTCGGTGGCAGCTACCTGCCAGCGGGCCAGTTCGCGGGCTCGGTCGCGTACGACCGTGGTCAGCGGGCGACGGGTACGAGCAGGTACCTAGCCGTCCGGCGAGGGCTGCGGCGCTCATGCCTGGTGCGTCGCGGAACGGCGCCGCGACAGCGTGAAGTTCTCCCTGCTGCCGCCCTAGCTGCCGGGAATCTCGGCGGCGGCCGTGTGTAGTCCCTGCCGTCCTAGCTGTCCGGCGTCTTGGCCGCCCTCGTGTGGTCCGCGACGCCATCCTGGGCCGGGGCGCCATCCTGGGCCGGGGCGCCCGCGACGTCAGCGCGGGGCTCCGGCATGGCATCCTCGACCGCCGGTGAGACGGCCCCTGTTACCTCGGCGCCTGACGGCTCGGCGATGCCCGCCGCGCGGCGCTTGGAGATCACGATCGCGGCCACGATGATGATCACCGCGGCCAGGGCGACCCCCACCCGCAGGCCCGTATTGCTGCTGTACTTCACGATGCTGGTCGCGATCAGCAGCGAGACCAGGTTCATCACCTTGATCAGCGGGTTGATCGCCGGTCCGGCGGTGTCCTTGAACGGGTCGCCGACGGTGTCGCCGATGACGGTGGCGGCGTGCGCCTCGGAGCCCTTGCCGCCGTGCGCGCCGTCCTCGACCACCTTCTTGGCGTTGTCCCAGGCGCCGCCGGAGTTGGCCAGGTAGACCGCCATCAGCACGCCGACCGCGATCGCGCCGGCCAGGTAGGCGCCGAGGGTGGAGTAACCGAAGGTGAACCCGATGGCGATCGGGGCCAGCACCGCGAGCAGGCCGGGGGTGACGAGCTCGCGCAGCGAGTCCCTGGTGACCAGGTCGATCACCCGGCTGTACTCGGGCTTCTCGGTGTAGTCCATGATCCCCGGGTGCTGCCGGAACTGGTTGCGCACCTCCACCACCACGCCCTGCGCGGCCCGGCCCACCGCCATGATCAGCAGGCTGGCGAACAGGAACACCACCGCTCCGCCGATGATCACCCCGATCAGGACCCTGGGCTGGTCGATCGACAGGCTGAAGGTGCCGCCCGCGCTGCCGAGCGCCTGGGCGACGATGGTGTGGAAGGAGCCGAACAGCGCGGTCGCGGCGAGCACCGCGGTCGCGATCGCGATGCCCTTGGTAATCGCCTTGGTAGTGTTGCCGATCGCGTCCAGGTGGGTGAGCGCCACGGCGGCGTCGCCTTCCACGTCGCCCGACATCTCCGCGATGCCCTGCGCGTTGTCGGTTACCGGGCCGAACGAGTCCATCGACACGATGACGCCGACCGTGGTCAGCAGTCCGCCGCCGGCCAGGGCCACCGCGAACAGCGCGATGGTGGCGTTCCCGGTGGCGAGCAGGTAGGCGCCGAACACCGCGCCGGCGATCAGCAGCGCGGCGTACGCGGCGGACTCCATGCCGCTCGACGTACCCGACAGGATGACGGTGGCCGGGCCGGTCTCCGAGGCGTTGGCGATGTCCTGGACCGGCCGCCGGTTCATCTCGGTGAAGTACCCGGTCAGCAACTGGATGGCGCTGGCCAGCACGATGCCGATGGCCACCGCGCCGAGCGCGATCCAGCGGGGGTTGCCATGGTAATGCGCGATGGCCGGGTCGGTGACGCCCGCGAAGCCGCTGAACCTGGCCGGCAGGAAGGTAAAGGCAGCGATCGCCACCCCGATGACCGAGATCACCGCCGAGATGAAAAAGCCCCGGTTGATCGCGGTCATGCCGCTGCGGTCGCCGCGGCGCGGCGAGACCGAGAAGATCCCGATTACCGCGGTGATGACGCCGATCATCGGCACGATCAGCGGGAAGACCAGGCCCTTGTCGCCGAACGCGCTCTTGCCCAGGATCAGCGACGCCACGAGCATGACCGCGTAGGACTCGAACAGGTCCGCCGCCATGCCGGCGCAGTCGCCCACGTTGTCGCCGACGTTGTCGGCGATCGTGGCCGCGTTCCGCGGGTCGTCCTCGGGGATGCCCTGCTCCACCTTGCCGACCAGGTCCGCCCCGACGTCGGCCGCCTTGGTGTAGATGCCGCCGCCGACACGCATGAACAGCGCCAGCAGCGCCGCGCCGAACCCGTAACCCTCAAGCACGCTCGGCGCGTTGGCCTTGTAGCTCAGTACCACGACCGCCGCGCCGAACAGGCCAAGGCCGACGGTGAACATCCCGGCCACGCCGCCGGTCCGGAACGCGATCCGCATCGCGGGCTGCTCCCCGCCCTCGCGCGCCGCGGCCGCGACCCGGACGTTGCCGCGGGTGCACAGCGTCATCCCCACGAACCCGGTCACCGCCGAGAACACCGCGCCGACCAGGAAGAAGATGCTCCGGCCCCATTGCACGCCGGGGCCGGAGGCGGGTAGCAGAAGCAGGATGAAGAAGATGACGACCACGAACACGCCGAGGGTCTGGAACTGGCGGCGCAGGTACGCCGCCGCGCCCTCCTGCACGGCGCGCGCGATCTCCTGCATCCGCTCGGTTCCCTGGCTGGCCGCGAGGACCTCCCTGACCAGCACGCCGGCCACGCCGAGCGCAAGCAGGGCGACGACCCCGACGATGACAACCCAGGTCAGGTTGGAGCCGCTCACGCTGACGGGGTCTGCCGCCAGCGCGGGGACGAGCCTGGACATTCGACCTCCTGGAAGCCGGTTCTTGGAATAACGCCCTCGGCGCCGATCGGGAATAAACGAGTGCCGGGAGTCTACGCAGGCGCGGGCGCAACCACGAACACCGGGCCGTTCCTAACAGTTTTGTTATCTTTTCGTTATCTTCACGATAAGGGAACGCGATGCAGCTGACCAGCGGTGGGGCTCGGGGAGAACCGTACGCGGCCTGCGCAGGCTCAGGCCGTGGCCGCCGCCGACGGCCAGCTCATCTGGACACTGACGCCGGAGCTCGTCGACGAGACGCGGACGTCATCGGCGAGGCCGGATATCACGGCCAGCCCGAACCCGGCCGGGATCGCCAGCGCGCCATCTTCCGCGCCCTGGACGGTGACCGGGGCGGTGCTCGTCGGGGCGGCGTCCCGCACCACGACCACGAACCGCTCGCCCTGGTCGGTCATCTCGATCCTGACCGGCTCAGCCGGGCAGTGCCGCCGGTGCACCTCGACCGCGCGCGAGCAGGCCTCGCCCACGGCGAGGCGCACCTCATCGAGCAGCGCTTCGTCCACGCCGCTGCGCCGGGCCACCGCGGTGGCGACCAGGCGTGCGGTGCGGACGTGCGCAGGCAGCGGAGTGAACGCGACTTCTACGGTGGCCATCGGCGCTGGTTTCGCCGCCCTGGCCGGCGTTACTTCTCGGATTTCTTGGCCGCGATGGCCAGGTCCACCGTCTCGTGGATGCCGAACACCTTCGTCAGCCCGGTGATCCGGAAGATCTTGAGTATCCGCTCCTGCGTGCAGACCAGGTCCAGGGAGCCGTCGTGCGCCCGCACCCGCTTCAGCCCGCCGACCAGGACCCCGAGGCCGGTGGAGTCAAGGAACTCGACCTTTTCCATATTGACGACGAGCTGGTAGTTGTTCTTGTTCACCAGATCGATGAGCAGCTCACGGAGCCGGGGCGCCGTGTAGACATCGATCTCGCCCTCGACGTCGACGACCTCAATGCCGTCCTTGTTGTAGTGACCTAGCTTCAGATCCACAAATCCTCCAGCGCCATCACGGCGTCTTCTGTCGTCCCGCCTCGGCGCGGGCTCACGTTCGTCAGGGGCGGGGCGATCCTGTCGGCATTCAACCACGCTCCGGTGTCATGTCTATACGAAATCATGCCTCCGGGCATCCCCCAACGGGTGACACACTGAAAACCTGGTGTCGACAATCGCTGATCCCCCCCATTCCACGGGCGGCTGCCCGCCGCCCGTGCCCCCCGGCCCCGGCCGGGCCCTTGGCATCCTACTCGGCGGCGAGCACGCGGGCCGACCGGTGCACGTCGAGCACATCCCCGCCCGGCAGGCACGCGAGGTGCCCTGGCCGGACTGGGTTCCCGCCCAGATCACCGGCGCGCTGGCCGGCCGCGGGATCCGCGCTCCCTGGTCCCATCAGGCCAGCGCCGCGTGCCACGCCTGGGCGGGCCGGAACGTGATCATCTCGACGGGCGCGGCGTCGGGTAAGTCCCTCGGCTACCTGCTGCCCGCCCTGACGTCGGTCCTGGCCGGTGACACCGTGTTGTACATCACGCCGACCAGGGCGCTCGCGGCCGACCAGCTGGCCTGGCTCCGGTCCCTCGCCCTGCCGGGGGTCCAGGCCGCGACCTTCGACGGCGACTCGAGCACGGCCGAGCGTGCCTGGGCGCGCAGCCACGCCAGGTACTTGCTGACCACACCGGACATGCTGCACCGTGCGCTCCTGCCGGGGCACGCGCGCTGGTCGGGGTTCTTCAGCAGGCTGCGCTACGTGATCATCGACGAATGCCACGGGTACCGCGGCGTCTTCGGCTCCCACGTGGGGCACGTACTGCGCCGGCTCCGCCGGGTGGTGGCCCATCACGCCGCGCCGGACGCGCTGCCGCGCCCGGTGTTCGTGCTCGCCTCCGCGACGATCGGCGCCCCCGGCGCCTGCGCCAGGCTGCTGACCGGGCTGGACGCCGAGGTGGTGACCGAGGACGGGTCACCACGGGGGCCGCTCGCGTTCGCGCTGTGGGAGCCGCCGCTGACCGAGGCCCGCGGCGAGGCCGGGGCGCGGCTGCGCCGGACCGCCAACGCCCAGACCGCCGAACTCCTCGCCAGGCTCGTCGGGGAGAACGTCCAGACGCTCGCCTTCATCAGGTCCCGCCGCGGCGCGGAAACCGTCGCCCTGGCGGCGCGCAGGTCACTGCGGGCCCACGAGGCGCCCGCGGCGCAGGTCGCCGCCTACCGGTCCGGGTACCTGCCCGAGGACCGGCGCCAGCTCGAGGCCGCCCTGTCCGAGGGGCGCCTGACCGGCCTGGCCACCACCACCGCGCTGGAGCTCGGCGTCAACATCACCGGCCTCGACGCGGTGCTCATCGCCGGCTGGCCGGGGACGTGGGCCTCGCTGTGGCAGCAGGCCGGTCGCGCCGGGCGCAGCGGCAGGAGCGCGGCCGCGGTCCTCGTGGCGCGCGATGACCCGCTGGACACCTACCTGGTCCGGCACCCGGAACTGCTGCTGCGGCACCCCGTGGAGGCCACGGTCCTGGATCCGGGCAATCCGTACGTGCTGGCCCCGCACCTGTGCGCCGCCGCGGCGGAGCTGGCCCTGACCGAGGCGGACCTGGACCTGTTCGGCCCGGCGGCGCGTCAGGTCGTGGACGAACTGACGAGTTCAGGCCGGCTGCGCAGGCGCGCGTCCGGCTGGTACAGCATGCGCCGCGGCACGGCCGCGTCGGGGCTGCGCGGGGCCGGGCTGGCCCCGGTGCGGGTCGTCGAGGAGGCGACCGGACGGCTGGTGGGCACGGTGGACGAGCCGTCCGCGCACCTGCTGGTCCACGACGGCGCGGTCTACCTGCACCAGGGAGACAGCTACCTGGTCAGCCGCCTGGACCTGGCCGAGGAGGTGGCGTTCGTCGAGCAGCGCGACCCCGGCTACACCACGACGGCCAGGGCCGTGACCGAGGTCGAGATCCGGGCCGAGCTTCGCCACGCGTCCTGGGGCGAGGGCGACGTCCGCTTCGGTGACGTCCAGGTGACCCGCCAGGTGGTCTGCTTTACCAGGCGCCGGGCCGACACGGGCGCGCCGCTCGGCGATACGCCCCTTGACCTGCCGCCGCGCCGCCTGCAGACGCGGGCGATCTGGTGGACGGTTTCTGACGCCGTGCGCGGCAGGCTGGCCGGCGCGGGAGTCGATCTCGGCGGCGCCGCCCACGCCGCCGAGCACGCCGCGATCGGGCTGCTGCCGCTGTTCGCCACCTGCGACCGCTGGGACATCGGCGGAGTATCCGCCGACCTGCACCCGGCCACGGGCAGGCTCACGGTCTTCGTCTACGACGGTTACGACGGCGGTGCCGGGTTCGCCGAGCGGGGTTTCCAGGCCGCCCGGGACTGGCTCAGCGCCACCAGGCAGGCCATCTCGGCGTGCGACTGCGAGGCCGGCTGTCCCTCATGCGTCCAGTCGCCCAAATGCGGGAATGGTAATCACCCGCTGTCCAAGCCAGGGGCCGTCACCCTGTTGGATGCTCTCCTGGCGGGCAGCCCCTCACCACCGCCCGGCCGCTGACCCATTTGAACCATTTAGCCCATTTGTCTTCTAGGCACCTTTTGCTCCATAAGAGGGGGGGCGGCGGCTTATACCGGGACAGCGGCGGCTCATACCACGGTGGGCGGCGGCTCATACCACGGTGGGGGCGGCTTATACCACGGAAGGCGGCGGCTCACAAGATGAGGAAGGGCCGCGTACCGGTGATCACGAGGCCGGCCGGTCCGGAGCCCGTCGCGGGCACCGCGCGCCGTAAGGAGGCGGGCCCCCGCCGGGGGGGAGAGCGGGGGCCCGCGCGCACGGTCCGGCCCTGGGGGGGGAGGCCGGCTCCGTCCTTATAAGAAAGCTTATCCGCATTGGGCTCTCATATCGACCCTAGATGCCCCGATGCAGCGTCAGCCAACCGATTTTTACATATGTGACAGGCACCTGAACAGTAGATCAGAGCCAGTAGTTAAGAGATTCTTCGGAGCAGGACAGGCGGCGGCCGGGCGGGATACCCCCGGCCTGCGGCGTCCGCGCGGATGGGGTCGTTAGGGCCTTGCCGTCGCTCTTGTGCACAAGTGTCCGCGACTTGATCGTTGTGGGGAGATCGGTGAGTCACTAGTGCACGGCATGTGAGCGGGCGGACTGATTCAGATCACGAATTGGATACGTGCCAGGTCTTTTCATGCGAGCGTTTTCGTCGTAGAACGGTGGTACGGACGTTGGAGCGTCCGGGCACGGCAGCCAGGTACCCACGCGCGACCAGCCGCGGGAGGCGTGTCAGGGCAGGTCAGGCCGACATGAGCGGCCGGCCTGACTGACAGAGAAGGTGCACGCTTGGTAGCCCGGCATGACGTGCTTTGCGCAGCGGCGCCCCGGCCAGGGGCGCCGCTTGCTGTCCGGGACGACACGAATCGCCGGGCCCGCGCGCAGGCGCGCTAATATCGGCCCTCAGACCCACAGGATGGGAGAGGGACACGATGGCCCGCAGCGAGACGCCGGAGCCGTCCGGCACCGACCAGTCACTCGGGGACCTGGTCGCGCTGGCGGCCAAGGACGTCTCCCAGCTCCTCCGCAACGAGATCGAACTGGCCAAGATCGAGCTGCGCGGAGACCTGCGCCGGGTCGGCCTGGCCGGGGCGCTCGGCGTAGTGGCCGCCTTCGTCGCCTGCCTGTTCCTGGTGCTGGTGTGCTTTGCCTTCGCCTACGGCCTGGTCGCCCTGGGCATCTGGATCTGGGCGGCCTTTCTCATCGTCGCGGGGACCTGCGTGCTGCTGGCCGGGCTGGCGGTCGGGATCGCCGTGCTGACGATGCGCCACTTCTCTGGCCTGCGCCGGACCAGGAAGTCGGTCACGGAGGGCTTCGGGATGCTCCGCCGCGGCGGAGGGCGCCCCGTGGTGAGCGGCGACGGCCAGGCCGAGATCGGTCCCGACGGCCAGCGCCCCGAGATCGCCGGCAAGTCCCGGTGAGGTGAGCGCGATGGCGGTGGGCGCGGATTCCGCGGTCGAGATCGGCGGGCCCTGGACCCACCGGTCGGTAAGCGCCAACGGGACCCGGTTTCACATCGCCGAGGCCGGCGACGGGCCGCTCGTCCTGCTGCTGCACGGCTTCCCCGAGTTCTGGTGGACGTGGCGCCACCAGCTGGCCTGGCTGCCCGAGGCGGGCTTCCGGGCCGTGGCGGTGGACCTGCGCGGCTACGGCGGGAGCGACAAGCCGCCGCGCGGCTACGACCTGGTCACCGCCGCCTCCGACGCGGCCGGGCTGGTCCGCTCGCTCGGCGAGGCGAACGCGGTCGTCGTCGGCCACGGCTGGGGCGGGCTGATCGCCTGGACGCTGGCCGCCTACCACCCGAAGGTCGTCGGCCGGCTCGCCGTGGTGTCGGCGGCCCACCCGCTCCGGATGCGCTCGGCGGTGCTGACCGACCCGCTCGGGCAGGGCCGCGGGAGCGGCTACGCCTTCGGGTTCCAGCTGCCCATGCTGCCCGAGCGCCAGCTGGTCCGCGGCGGGGCCTGGCGGGTGCGCCGGCTGCTCGAGAGCTGGTCGTCGCCGGGCTGGCCGGACCACCAGACCGCGCAGGTCTACGCCAGGGCCATGCAGATACCGTCGGTGGCGCACTCGGCCCTTGAGTACCAGCGCTGGCTCGCGCGGAGCAGCATCCGCCCGGACGGCTTGCGGTACGCCTGGCGCATGCGCACCCCGATCCAGGTACCCACCCTGCACCTGCACGGGGCCCTGGACACCTGCGTGCTCCCCCGGACCGCGCGGGGGGCCGGACGGTACGTCGAGGGGCCGTACCGGTGGCACGTGATCGACGGCGCCGGGCATTTCCCGCACGAGGAACGCCCCGACGCCTTCGACACCGAGCTCCGCGGCTGGCTCGCCGACCCGGAACCGGAACGGTGACGCGGGACCGGGACCGCGATCCATCCGGCCGGCCCCGGAACGCGCGCCCGCGCGATGCTCTCGGGCGCCCGCTCGACCGCGCCTCGCCGGCCGCGCGGGCCGGGGCCGGCGAGGCGCGGGTGCCCGACGACCTGGCCCTGCCCGGCGCGCAGGCGGCCGCGCTGGCCGATGAGCTGCTGCGGGCGGGACGCCCGTTCCACGCCCACGAGGTTCTCGAGGCCTCGTGGAAGTCAGGCCCGCCGGGCGAACGTGACCTCTGGCAGGGACTAGCCCAGGTCGCGGTGGGACTGACGCACGCGCACCGGGGCAACGCCCGCGGCGCCGTCGCGCTGCTGACCCGGGGGGCCCGGCGCGTCCGCGCCTACCAGGCGCAGGCGCGCGCCGCACCAGGCCGCGAGCATCCGTACGGAATCGACCTCGCTGCGATCCTGGCCACCGCGGACGACCTGACGGCGCGCATCGAACGGCACGGGCTCACGGACATCCCGCCCGCCGACCTGCTGCCCGGGCTGCTCACGGCCGACCGCTAGTCGCAGCCCTGCGTGGAAACCGGCGCGGTGGCGTGCGCGCCCGCGCTGGCATCGGCCGACACCTCGGCCGCCGTCAGCGCGAAACCGGTGTCGGACTCCCCGATCGCGGCGGCGAACACCACCCCGTCGACGGTGCCGGCCGGCGAGAGCAGCGGGCCGCCGGAGTTCCCCGACCTGACCAGCGCCCTGATCTCGTAGATCTGACGGGTAACCGTGCTGGTCTTGTAGATGTTCGGACCCTGCGCGTTCAGGATGCCGCCGATCCTGGCCGGGTCGGCCTGCAGGTACTGCGAGTCGAGCGGGTAGCCCGCGACGACGGCGTCGGCGCCGGGGTCGGCCTGCCCGGCGAACTGGAGCGTGGGCAGGTTGAGCCCGGGCACGTACAGCACCGCGACGTCCACCTGGGGGTCGTAGAACACCACGGTGGCCGGCAGGGTGTTGCCCGACGTGGTCGTGACGGTCTGCCGTTCCGTCACCCCGGCCACCACGTGCGCGTTGGTCAGGATGTGGTCGGGCGAGATGACGAACCCGGAGCCTTCGACGGACAGCGAGCAGGACGGCGCGATCCCCTGCACGCGTACCACGCTGGCGCGCGCGGCCTGGTATCCCTGGCTGTTGAGGACGGCCGGGTCGGGGGCCGGGATCGCGAGCAGGCGCTCGGCGCCGATCCCGGAGAAGACCTGGGCGAACGTGGTGTTGCCCGCGAGCAGCCTGCGGAAGTCGGAGAACATGGTCTTGGCCGGCGCCGGCATGACCTTGTCCAGGGTCTGGAGCACCAGCGAGTTGTTGACCTGCTGGACCACCAGCGGGAACGGGGACCCGATCAGCACCGACCCGACGACCCAGGCGATCAGCAGGAAGGACACCACGCTGACCACCGAGCCGCCGATCGAATCCAGCGCGGTCGCGGACCCGGAGGTCACCGTCGACCGCATCGCCGCGCCGATGGAGGAGGCGATGAACTGCCCGATCACCGCGAAGCTCACGAGCAGGACCACGGCGATGACGTCCTGCTGCGTCTGGCCGCCGACCAGGGCTTTGGAGATGCTCGGGCCGAATTCCGCGCCCAGCAGCGCGCCGCCGACGAACCCGGCGAAGCTGAGGACTCCGACGATGAAGCCCTGCCGGTAACCCGACACGGCGAACGCGGCGACCACCACGATCAAGATGAGGTCGAGCACATCTCCGCCCACGAGGTCAACGGTATAGCGTCATCCGCACTCGCCAGCCCGCCGCGGCGGTCACAGGTCGATGATTTCGCCGGTCTCCCACGGCTGCTCCCAGCCGCCCAGGCGGAGCAGGCGATCGACGAGCATCGCCGTGAAGCCCCAGATGAGCATCCCCCGCACGCGGAAGGCGGGCGTGGTGCGCCCGTCGGGTACCCGCACCATCGTCCGGACGGCCGGATCGGCCAGCTCACGCACGCCGATCCGCTCCACCGCGGCCACCTCGCCGGGATCGACAGGCGCGACCGCCGCCGGGCGCCGCCACCACGCGAGCACGGGGACGACCCGGAACCCGGTCGGCGGGATGAACAGCTCCGGCAGGGTGCCGACCACGTCGACGCCGGCCGGGTCGACGCCCACTTCCTCCGTCGCCTCGCGCAGCGCCGCCGCGACCGGCCCGGAGTCGGCGGCGTCGATGGCCCCGCCCGGGAAGGCGGGCTGGCCCGCGTGCAGCCGCAGCCCGTTGCTGCGCTGGATGAACAGCAGGTCGGGTCCGTCCGGACCCCCGGCAAACAACACGAGCACCGCGGACGGCCTGCCGACGCCGGCGGGCGGCAGGAAGGGCGGGGGCGTGTCCACCTGGCCGGCGTCGGCGGCCAGCTTGCGCAGCCACGCCGGTACCGGGGGGTCCCCGGGACCGCCGGGGGTCAAGAGAACGGGCCGGGCTTGACGAGCTTCGCGGCCACCACCGGGTCGATCGGACCCTCCCCGTACGACGGGCACCAGCGCGCCACCGCGCACGCGCCGCACGCGGGCCGGCGGGCGTGGCAGACCCGGCGGCCGTGCCAGATCAGCCGGTGCGAGAGCATCGTCCAGTCCTTGCGCGGGATCAGCGCGGCCACGTCGGCCTCGACCTTTTCCGGGTCGGTATTGCCGGTCCAGCCGAACCGGCGGGCGAGCCGGCCGAAGTGCGTGTCCACGGTCAGGCCGGGTATGCCGAAGGCGTTGCCGAGCACGACGTTGGCGGTCTTGCGGCCCACCCCGGGCAGCGTGACCAGGTCGCGCAGCCTGGGCGGCACCTCGCCGCCGAACCTCTCGCACAGGGCCTGCCCGAGCCCGATCAGGCTGTTCGCCTTGGCGTGGTAGAACCCGGTCGACTGGATGATCTTCTCCAGCTCGTCACGGTCGGCGGCCGCGTAGTCCGCGGCGGTCGGGTACCGGGCGAACAGCGTCGGCGTGACCAGGTTGACCCGCTTGTCAGTGGTCTGCGCGGACAGGATCGTCGCGACGAGCAACTCCAGCGGCGAGCCGAAGTTCAGCTCGGTGTGCGCGTCCGGGTACAGCAGGGCCAGCTCGCGGTCGATCCGGCGGGCGCGCCGGACCAGGGCGGTATGCGAAGGGGACGCCTCGGTCACGGTCCAAGCTTAGGCCGCTACGGCGCCGGCTCCGCCGGGCAGGCGCGGGCCCCGGCTCCCGGCCCGGCGTGCACCGCGCACCCCGACGGGTCGTAGGGACCGGGGACCAGCCCGGCGGCGAACCGGGCCGCCCGGGGGTCGGCCGGGTTGACGTGCCGGCCGAGCACCACGATCGCCACGTGACGGGCGCCGGCCAGCTTGAGCGCGGCGGCCGCCGACTGGGCGCTCGCGCCTGACACCCAGGTGTCGTCAAGCAGCAGCACGCTCCCCCCGGCCCCGGCCCCGGCGCGGCTGGCCTGGAACCGGCGCACGTCCAGGTCGCGGCCCTGGCGTCCGGGGCGGATGGCCAGCGGCCAGAGCGGCACCCCCAGGTAGGGCGAGGCCAGCGCGAGCAGCGGGTGCGGGCCCGGGCGGCCGCACCCGCTGGGGACCACGGCCAGGCGGTCGGGCGCGGGCATGGCCGCCGAACGCCAGACGCAGGCGCCGTGATCACCGAGGAAGGCGAGCAGCAGGGCCAGCACCGACCTCCGGGCCGGCGCATTGCCCGCCTGCCCCGACTTGTAGCGCCACAGATCATCGGCGTACGCGGTCCCCTTGACCGCGTACGAGACCGGGACGACCGCGTCGGCCAGCAGGCCGTGACCGAGCAGGTGATGGGAGTCGCACTGATAGCAGCGGGCCCACCCGGATCGTGCCGGGCCGCGGCACAGGATGCAGGCGCCCGCCGCGAGTCCCCGCGGCCCGGCCGCGCGCGGACTGGGCGGCCCGATCGGGTACAGCGAGGGCAGCGCCGAGCGCAGCGACGGCCGCACGATCTCCCGGCTCACAGGCCGATGCTACGGAAAGGAACCGTCAAAACACCCGGCGCGGCCGCGAGCCGGCCAGCGCGAGCCGGATGTGACGCACCTCACATGCACCCGGCTCCTGGGCACCGCGTCCTCTGAGTGGGGCACGCGGGTGAAATCTCGCGCTTATGCACGCCTGTCACTTCCTGATGCGGCAGAATGTTCCGTGCCAAGAAGGCGGCCGGGCTCCAGCGCGGCATCTCCCGCTGCCTGCTGCGACTCATGCAAGGATTCTGGGTGATTGACGGGAGCGTAACCGCCGGTAACGGGTCCCGCCTGGACCGCGCGCTCTGGGGTGCCGCAGACCTGCTGCGCCGGCACTGGGTGCTGGTCCTGCTGCTGGTCGCGGGGCTCGCGCTGCGCGCCCTGGCCCAGATCGGCTACGAGCCGGCGCTGCTGTTCATCGACTCGAAGAAGTACATCTTCGGGACGACATCGGACTACAACGACTGGGGCTCGTACGACCCGATCGGCTACACCCTGGTGGTGCTCCGCCCCGTCCTGATGTTCGCCGACCTGGCCTTCGTCGCCCTGCTGCAGCACGTCCTCGGGCTCGCGATGGCGGTCGCCCTTTACGTGCTGATGCTGCGCCGCGGCGTGAGCCGCTGGCTCGCCGCCCTGGCGGTCGCGCCGGTCCTGCTCGACGCGTACCAGCTGAACGCGGAACAGACGATCATGCCCGACGTCGTGTTCGAGGCGCTGCTCGTGGCGGGGATGCTCCTGCTGCTCTGGCAGCCCCGGCCGGGGATCGCCTTCGTGATGCTGGGCGGGCTCGCGCTCGGCGGGTCCGCGCCCATGCGCCAGGTGGGCGAGGCGCTGATCGTGCCCGCCCTGGTCTACGTGCTGGTCGCCACCCGGGGCTGGCGGACCAAGCTGCTCCACGGCGTGGCCCTGACCGCCTGCTTCCTGGTGCCGGTCGTGGGCTATATGAGCTACTCCGCCGTCATCCTGCACTACGGCTTCGAGATGTCGAACATGGGCGACGCGTACCTGTACGGCCGGGCCGCGCACGCCGCCGACTGCGCCACGCTGAAGCTCCCCGCCGACGAGCGGCCGCTGTGCCCCACCCCGGCCCAGGCGGCCACGCTCGGCGTCGACGGCCTGGTCAACTCCAAGCACGCGCCGCGCGTGACGTACCTGCCGGTCAACGTCCAGCTCGGCCTGCTGATCAACACGATGCCGTGGCAGCGCGGGCTCGCGTACAACGTCATCAGGCAGCAGCCGCTGCGGATCGCCGGCGACATCGCCAAGGACTCGGTGAAGATCTTCGCGCTGACCAGGAACACCCAGGAGGGCGACACCCCGATCTCCCGCTGGCAGTTCCAGACCAGCTACCCGACCTACCCGCCGGGCATCACCCTGTACGGCCCCAACAGCGCGACCAACGTGTTCAAGGCCGCCGGGGGCGGCGGCGAGGCGCGCGTCGCCCGGTCCGCCACCGTCGTGCTCAGGGATTACCAGCTGCACGGCGGGTACACCCCGGGCCCGGTCTTCCTGCTCTCGCTGCTGGCCGGGATCGCCGGGATCTTCACCTACCGCAGGCGCGGTGACCCGGTGATCCAGAGGCAGGCCCTGGCCTGCCTGCTGATCACGGCCTGCGGGGTCGCCGTGCTGCTCGGCGCGGACGTGTACGAGTTCTCCTGGCGCTATCAGCTGCCCGCCCTGGTCACGCTGCCGATCGCGGGCGCCATCGGCGCGACCGCGCTTGTCCGCTACGTCCAGAACCGCCGCGGTACCGCCGCCGCCGCGCGCGTGCCGGCCGACGACGTCAGCGAGCTGGCCGTGGCGGGATCCGAGCAGGTGTCCTGACCGATGCCCGTCGCGCCCGACGGTGCGGACGTCCGCATGCTCGCCTCCGGCGTCGTCTACGAAGACAGCTGGATGCGCCTGCGCCGGGACGAGATCGAGCGGCGGGACGGCTCCCGCGGCACGTACGCATTCGTCGAGAAGCCCGATTTCGCGCTCGTCATCCCGGCCGAGGACGACGGCTTCCACCTGGTCGAGGAGTACCGGTACCCGATCGGCCGGCGCACCTGGTCCTTCCCGCAGGGCGGGTGGCCGCACGGGCAGACCGGCACCCCGGAGGAACTGGCCCGGCTTGAGCTCATCCAGGAGACCGGGCTGCGGGCGAGCACGCTGACCAGGCTCGGGTTCCTGCACTGCGCCCACGGCATCAGCAGCCAGGGCGGGCACTTCTTCGTGGCCACCGGGCTGACCCCGGGGCCGCCGGAGCGCGAACGGGAAGAGCAGGACATGCGCCAGGCCTGGGTGCCGCGACCGGCGTTCGAGGAGATGGTAACCGCGGGCGCCATCACCGACGACTCCACCCTGGCCGCCTACGCCCTGCTCCTGCTCAGCGAAGCAAGGGAGCGAACAGGTCACCGCGCCGGGCCACCCGGTCCAGGACCGCATCCGCGGTGAAGAACAGGTCGCCGGGCTCACGGCAGGCTTCCACCTCGTCCCAGCTGACCGGGGTAGAGACCGTGGGCTGCTGGCGGGCCCGCAGCGAGTAGGGGGCGACGGTGGTCTTGGACCCGTTGTTCTGGCTCCAGTCGATCAGGACCTTGCCGGTGCGCAGCACCCTGGTCATCCGCGACACGACCAGGCGGGGCTGATCTCGTTCCAGGCGCTCGGCGAAGGCCCTGGCCTGCTCGCTGGCCTGGTCCGAGGTGACCCCGGAGATCGGCGCGTACAGCTGCAGGCCCTTGCCGCCCGACGTCTTGGCCAGCGGGGCGAACCCCTCGGCCTCGAGCAGCGGCCGCAAGGCCTCCGCCACCCGGCAGCAGTCCACGATGTCGGCCGGGGCGCCGGGGTCCAGGTCGAAAACCAGCAGGTCGGGCTGGTGGATCCCCGGCACCCGCCACTGCGGCACGTGCAGTTCCAGGCCCGCCAGGTTAGCCGCCCAGATCAGGGCGGGCAGGTCGTCCACCACGAGATAGGTCACGGTCGTGCCCCGGCCGCGGGAGCTGTCCGAACGGACCGTGGCGGTGCGGATCCAGTCCGGCCGGTGCGCGGTCACGTGCTTCTGGAAGAACGCCTCGCCGTCGACGCCCTCGGGGTACCGCTTCAGGGTCAGCGGCCGGCCCGCGATGTGCGGCAGCAGCACGGGCGCCACCCGCTGGTAGTAGTCGAGCACCTCGGCCTTGGTGAACCCGGCCTGCGGGTACAGGACCTTGCCGAGGTTGGTCAGGGTCAGCGTCCGGCCGTCCACCAGGACCGCCACCTTGGTCTCAGGGCTCACGGATCACGTCCGCGGGATCCTTGTCGTCGCGCAGCCCCTTGTAGACCGGGGCCCGCATCCGCCCGGCCCTGGTCCACCGGTCGAAGGTGACGTCGATCACCAGCCTGGGCTCGACCCACACGGCGGTCCGGGCGTGCTCGGGCGGTACCGGGCCGTCGAACGGCGAGTCCGGGCGGCGCAGCGGCGCGAGCCGCCCGCCGAGCATCCGCAGCGTCTCGACGCTGAAGCCGGTCCCGACGTGGCCCGCGTAGACCAGCCCGGACGCATCGTTCACCCCGATCAGCAAGGACCCGACCTGCCCGGTCCGGTTACCCTGACCCGGCTTGTACCCGGCGACGATCACCTCCTGGCGCAGCACGTTCTTGATCTTGCGCCAGTAGTCCGTCCGCACGCCGGGCGCGTAGACCGAATCCAGCCGCTTGGCTACCACGCCCTCCATGCGGCGGTCGACCGAGACGCCCTGCACGGCCTGGAAGTCCTCGCCGGCGAACGAGGGCGGGGTCTGCCAGCACGACCCGGCCAGGCCCAGCCCGTCAAGCAGCGCGCGGCGGTCCCGGTACTTCTCCTCCAGGAGCGGCCGTCCGTCCAGCTGCATCAGGTCGAACACCAGGTACGTCACCGGGGTCTGGCCGGCGAGCAGCGCCGCCTGCGCGGCGGAGGTGACGTGCATGCGCGGCTGGAGCGCCTCGAACGACGGCCACCCGTCCTCGCCGAACACCACGATCTCCCCGTCGAGCAGGAGCTGCTTGTGCGCCGTGGCCGCGCCAAGACCGGCCAACTCGGGATAGGCGACCGTGATGTCCCGTTCGGTCCGCGACATCAGGCGCACCCGGCCCCGCTCGATGAAGGCCAGCGCCCGGACGCCGTCCCACTTCATCTCGAGCGCCCAGTTCTGGCGGTCGGCCGGCATGGCCGTCCCGGACAGCGCCAGCATGGGGCGCATCGCGGCGGGCAGCGGCTGCCGTTCCCGGTGGATCATCCACTGGCTGCCGCGGGTCTGGAACAGCACGTACCCGCCCTGCACCCGCCGCCCGTGCAGCGTGACCTTGACCTCGTCCGGCGCCCACTTCAGCGTCTCGTAACTGCCGTGGTCCCAGATCGTGACCGCGCCCGCGCCGTACTCGCCCCGGGGGATCGTCCCCTCGAAGCCGCCGTACTCGAGCGGGTGGTCCTCGGTGTGCACGGCCAGGTGGTTGACGGCCGGATCGTCCGGCACGCCCTTGGGCAGCGCCCAGGACACCAGCACCCCGCCGCGTTCCAGCCGGAAGTCCCAGTGCAGCCGGCGGGCGTGATGCTCCTGGATGACGAACGTCCCGCCCGCCTCGTCCTCGGGCCTTTCCCCCGGAGCAGCGGCCGGCGGCACGGGCTCGGGCGTGCGGGCAGCGTCTCGCTTGTCCCGGTACGCCTGCAGCCTGTCCACGTCACCTGTTTACCCGGTTACCCGGGCTGAGAACTGATCCCACCGTCCGTTCGGCATGAAGGGGTTTGAAGCCGCCACCACGGCGGCAGCTAATGTCTATAATTTGACTTCGGATAGTTAGGAACCGGATGGGGCTAGACGGCTACGTCGTCCTCGGCAGCGCGGTGGTCGGGCTGCTCGTCGGGATGACCGGCGCGGGCGGCGGCGCCCTGATGACCCCGATGCTGATCTTGCTGTTTGCCGTGAAACCGGCCGCCGCGATCTCCAGCGACCTGGTCGCCGCCGTGGTGATGCGGCCCGTCGGCGCGCTGGTGCACCTGCGCAAGGGCACGGTCAACCTGCGTCTGGTCGGCTGGATGACGCTCGGCTCGGTGCCCATGGCGTTTCTCGGCGCGTACCTGCTGCACCTGCTGGGGAACGGCGCCGCCGATCAGCTGAACGTCGAGCGGGCCCTCGGCGCCGCGCTGCTGGTCGGATCCGCCGCCATGGTGTTCCGCTGGTTCCTGGACGGCAGGTCCGCCCTGGCGCGCACGGCGGAGATCCAGCAGGTCACCATCCGTCCGCTGCTGACCGTGCTGATCGGGATGGCCGGCGGGCTGATCGTCGGGATGACGTCCGTGGGCTCGGGTTCGCTGATGATCGTCCTGCTGCTGTTCACGTACCCGCTGCTGAGCGCGAAACGGCTGGTCGGGACCGACCTGACGCAGGCGGTTCCGCTCACCGCCGCCGCGGCGCTCGGCGCGCTGGCCTTCGGGCACGTCGAGTTCGCGGTGACCGCGTCGATCATCGTCGGCAGCGTCCCCGCCGTGATCGTCGGCTCGCTGCTGTCGTCCCGGGCGCCGGACAAGTACATCAGGCCGGTCATCACGTTCGTGATCTTCGCGTCCGGCCTGAAGTACGCCGGGGCCGGTACGACCGCGCTGGGGTGGACGCTGGCCGGCGTGCTGCTGGCCGCCGGCGGCTACTGGCTGGTCCGCACCAGGATTTTGCCGAACGGGCGGCTGGTGCCCGTGGTTGAGGACCGGGAGCCGGATGACGCCAAGGTGACCTGACCCGGCGGCGCCCGCCCATACAGTGGTCTGCGTGACCGAAACCTGGCAGGTTGAGCCCTCCGGGCCGTTGCGCGGCGATATCACGGTGCGCGGGTCGAAGAACGCCGTGACCAAGCACATGGTCGCCGCGATGCTGGGCGACGGCCCGAGCACCATCCGGAACGCCCCGGAGGTCGGCGACGTCGACATCACCGCGGCCATGCTGGAGTCCCTCGGGTTCGGGGTGAGCCGCGCGGACGGCGAGATCACGATCGCGCCCGGCCGCGAGGTCCAGCCCCGGGTTCCCGAGGCGTTCACCGGGCTGAACCGGATCCCGATCCTGATGCTCGGGCCGCTGCTGCACCGGACCGGGGAGGCGTTCGTGCCGCTGGTCGGCGGCGACCCGATCGGGCGCCGGCCGGTCGACTTCCACGTCACGGCCCTGCGGGCGCTCGGCGCCGAGGTCGAGGAGGGCCCGGCGGGCATCACGGCGCGGGCCAGCGGGCTGCACGGCGCCCGCATCGACCTGCCCTACCCGAGCGTCGGCGCGACCGAGACGGTGCTGCTGTCCGCCGTGCTGGCCGAGGGGAAGACGGTGCTGCGGAACGCCGCCACCGAGCCCGAGGTGGTGGAACTCGCGCTGTTCCTGCAGCGGATGGGCGCGCACATCGAGCTCAGCCCGGACCGGCGGATCGTCGTCGAGGGCGTGCCCCGGCTGCGCGGGGCCTCGAGGTGGCTGGCCGGCGACCGGCTCGAGGCGTTCTCCTACCTGGTGGCCGGGCTGATCACCAGGGGCGAGGTCCGCGTGCACGGCTGCCCGCAGGACCGGCTGGTCACGGCGATCAGCACGCTGGCCATGATGGGCGCCAGGTTCGACATCACCGACGACTGGATCACCGCGACCGCGCCGGAGGGGCTGCGCGCGGCCGCGGTGCACACCGACACCCACCCCGGCTTCATGACCGACTGGCAGCAGCCGCTGATGGTGCTGTTCACCCAGGCCGAGGGGATGTCGGTGCTGCACGAGACCGTGTTCGAGAACCGGCTGGTGTACGTCCCGGCGCTGCAGAAGATGGGGTGCGAGATCGAGACGTTCGCGGCGTGCCTCGGCGGGCCCGCGTGCCGGTTCCACGACACGAACGCGGTGCATTCCGCCGTGATCAGGGGCGTGTCGAAGCTGCGCGGCGCCGACGTCACGCTGCCAGACGTGCGCGCCGGGTTCTCCGCCGTGCTGGCGGCGGCGGTCGCCGACCAGCCTTCAGCGCTGCGCGGGATCCACCACATCGAGCGCGGCTACCACCGGCCGTTCGAGCAGTTCGCCTCGCTCGGCCTGGTCATCCGGCGCGGCTGAGCCCTCGCGGCAGGGGTCAGCCTGCGTACTTCTGCACGAGCGTGCCGAGGTTGGGCAGCGCGGCCGTGATGTGCCTGGCCGCGCCGCCGCGGACGGCGTTGTACGCCTTCACGATCGCCGGCCTGTTGCTCTGGGCCGCGTGCGCGTCGGTCACGGACAGCAGGGCCTGCGACACCTCGTCACCTCGCTTGACCAGGTAGTCGCCGAACCCGGACGAGCCGGAGGCGCTGAAGTCCGCCCAGAACGGCTCGAGCTGGATCACCATTTCCGGGACCAGCTGCTCCACCTTGCTCCGCAGGTAGCCCGGCGCGAGGCCGTTCGCCGTCTTGTACGCGAGCTTGACCGCGGTGCCGGAGACCCCGGACTTGGCGGAGAGCTCCTGCTCGATCAGCTTCTGGCAGTCGTCGACGACGTGCGGCTGGGTATCGGGCGCAAGCAGGATTTCCTGAAGCGTGGCGGCCATAGACGTGTTCTTTCTCCTCGTCGCCGGGGGTTTCCCGAGTAACCTCGCGTGCCCTGGGAGCCCCTGACACGGCCGTGCCACCCCGCTCCCCTTCGCAGGCCGGACAACAGTAACGCGCGGGGTATGCCGTCCGTCAGGGAGTTCGGCTAATGTCACCCAAGCGTCAACTGCGGTGCTGGTTAGGCTTCTCCCATGACCACGGCTTTCGTGCTCGGCGGGGGCGGGCTGCTCGGCGCGCACGAGGTCGGCATGCTCCGCGCGCTCACCGAGGCGGGGGTCCGGCCGGACCTGGTCGTGGGCACCTCGGTGGGCGCCATCAACGGCGCGATGGTGGCGGCGGACCCCTCTGGCGCGGCGGCGCGGCTTGACCGCATGTGGCAGGGCGACGAGCTGCGCCTGGCGTTCAGCGAGACGCTCTGGGGGCGGGCCGCCCGGCTCGTCCGCTCCGGCACGCACCTGCACTCGCTCGAGCCGCTGCGCCGCGTGCTGGCGGACGCGCTGCCCGGCGAGGACTTCGCCGACCTGAAGCTGCCGTTCCAGTGCGTGGCGGCCGCGATCGAGACGGCCAGCGCGCGCTGGTTCAGCAGCGGGCCGGTGGTGCCCGCGGTCATGGCCTCCTGCGCGGTGCCTGGGCTGCTGCCGCCGGTCGAGGTCGGCGGCGTGCACTACTTCGACGGCGGCCTGGTCGACTCGATCCCGGTCGGGCGGGCCGTCGCCCTGGGCGCCAGCACCGTCTACGTACTCCAGGTCGGCCGGATCGAGAGCCCGCTCGAGGTCCCCGCCCGCCCGTGGGAGGTGGGGATGGTCGCGTTCGAGATCGCCCGGCGGCACCGGTTCCACGAGGAGATGTCCTCGCTGCCGGAGAACGTCCGGGTCCATATCCTGCCGACCGGCGGGGAACGGCTGCCGCCCGGATTGGCACAGTTTCGCAACCGGGACCTGGCTAGGGTGGGGCGGAGTATCGAGCGAGCGTACACGGCGTCCGCCAGCTACCTGGCGGCGCTGACCCGGCCCTAATCCGGCCTTGTCTTGGTCCGGCCTCCTTTCCGACGGGAGGGTGCTGTTGGTCCCGCCTCGGCTGCTCCGCCGGCTCGTGCTGGCCCCGATGGTGATCGTCATCGCCGTGGGCATCATCGTCCTGTCACCGCTGCTGGGCCTGCTCGCGCTGCTGTTCGGGCTGGCTGGCCTGTCGCGCGCGGGCCGGATGCGGAACCTCCGGCTGGTCTCGTTCGCCGTCGTCTGGATGACCGCGGAGCTCGTCGCGCTGTTCGTGCTGCTCGGCCTGTGGGTGATCAGCGGGTTCGGCGGCCGGATGCACACCGAGGCCTACCAGAGCCGCCACTACGCGGTCGTCAGGAAATTCCTCGACTCGCTGTACCGGGGGGTCGAGCGGACGTACGGGCTGCGGGTCGAAGTCGAGGAGCCGGAACTGACCGCCGAGGAGCGGATCGCGCGGCTATCCCGCCCGATCATCGTGCTGTCCAGGCACGCGGGCCCCGGTGACTCGCTGCTGCTTGTCCACCAGTTGCTGAGCGTCTACGGGCGGCGGCCGCGGGTGGTCATGAAGGCCTCGCTCCAGCTCGATCCCAGCCTGGACGTGATGGGGAACCGGCTGCCCAACGTGTTCATCCAGGGCCGCCGGATGGGCGAGAGCATCTTTACCGACGAGATCGAGCGCCTGGCGCGCGGGCTTGACCGGGACGGGGCGCTGGTGATCTTCCCCGAGGGCAGCAACTGGACGCCAGGGCGCTGGCGCCGCGGCATCCGCCGGCTCGAGAACGCGGGCCGCCGCGACCTGGCCGCGCGCGCCCGGGACATGCCCAACCTCCTCCCGCCGCGGCCGGGGGGAGCGCTGACCGCCATCGCCGCCTGCCCAGAAGCCGACGTGATCTTCGTGGCGCACGAGGGGCTCGACACGATCCAGTCCGTCGCCGACATCTGGCGGAGATTCCCGATCGACCAGGTCATCCGCGCGAAGTGGTGGCGGGTGCCGTTCGATCAGGTGCCGAGAGCCGCCGACCACGAGGCCCAGGTGCAGTGGCTGTACGACTGGTGGGAGTGCATCGACCGGTGGATCACGGAGAACCGCCCTGCCGATGCCACGGAGCGGCGGCTTGGCGAGCCCCAGGCCTAGATGCCATCATGACGCGGCGCCGGGCGCCGTTTGCCCGTTGAGTTCACACCCGCGAAACACCACCGTCATATGGTGCAGGCATGCGGCTGACCGAACGCGAGCAGGAACGGCTGCTCCTCACGCTGGCCGCCGACGTGGCCGAACGCCGCCGGGGCCGGGGCCTGAAACTGAACCACCCGGAGGCGGTCGCCATCTTGACCTCGTTCGTGCTGGAGGGCGCGCGGGACGGGCGGACGGTGGCCGAGCTGATGTCGGCCGGCCGCGAGGTGCTTGGCCGCGGCGACGTCATGCCGGGCGTGCCCGAGATGCTGGACTCGGTGCAGGTCGAGGCGACCTTCCCGGACGGGACCAAGCTGGTCACCTTGCACTGGCCGATCCGGTGATCCCCGGCGAGATCT
>Ga0335074_10002438_pt1 | contig 25314 bp, 24 predicted proteins | sample Lox_Sample_23_FD_206715 | JGI IMG/M metagenome (GOLD analysis project Ga0335074, IMG submission 206715) | Soil microbial communities from Loxahatchee National Wildlife Refuge, Florida, United States - Lox_Sample_2.3 | ecosystem: Environmental > Terrestrial > Soil > Wetlands | place: USA... | reverse complement strand
TCGGGTTCCAGCAACCCCGGCAGGCCGAGGAAGTCCTCCTCCTCTGCCGTGACACCGAACTCGTTCCCGTCGTAAAGCACGCGGTCGAAGTGGGCGGATGCCGCCAGCGCCTGGAAGGGACCGCCGCTGAGATCGTCGGTTGTATCACTCTCTTGCAGAGAGCGCCGGGCATCGGCGAGTTCGCGCTCGTCCGGCTCCAGATCGCCGGGCTGGTGCAGGACGTGGTCACGCTCGGCTTCCAGCTCGGCCGCGTAGCCCAGCAGCGACGGGATAGACGGCAGAAACACCGATGCGGTCTCACCACGGCGCCGGGCGCGCACGAACCGGCCGACGGCCTGCGCGAAGAACAGCGCCGTTCCCACGCTCGTGGTATAGACGCCGACGGCTAGCCGGGGGATGTCGACGCCTTCGGATACCATCCGGACCGCTACCATCCAGCGATCAGCCGACGTGGCGAACCGGGCGATCTTCTTGCTCGCGGCCGGATCGTCGGACAGCACCACGACCGGCCGGGTACCGGTGATGCCGCGCAACAGCACTGCATAGGCGTGCGCGTCGGCGTGGTCGCTTGCTATCACCAGGCCAGCTGCGTCCGGCATGCCGTGTCGCACCTCGGTGAGCCGCCGGTCGGCGGCTTCCAGGACGCGCATAATCCACGCGCCGTCCGGGTTCAGCGCGGTGCGCCAGGCATGTGCCAGCTGATCGGAAGTCATCGGCGCGCCGAGTGTGCCAGCGAGTTCGTCACCGGCTCTGGTCCGCCAGCGCATCTCTCCCGAGTAAGCCAGGAAGATGACCGGACGAACGACGCCGTCGGCCAGCGCCGGCCCGTACCCGTAGACGTAATCGGAGACACTCCGCAAGCTCCCGTCAGCATCACGCTGGTAGCTGACAAACGGAATCGGGTTCGTGTCGCTGCGAAACGGGGTGCCGGTCAGCGCAAGCCTGCGACCGGCTGGCTCGAAAGCCGACCGGACGGCTTCGCCCCACGACAGCGCGTCGGCGGCATGGTGAAGCTCGTCGAAGATGACCAGCGTCCGCTTGCTTATCGTCCGCTGCCGGTGCAGCGCCGGATGTGCGGCGACCTGAGCGTAGGTGACTGCTACGCCGGTGAAGTCCGTGGCGACCTGCCCGGCGGAGTTGCTGAATTCCGGATCGATGGAGATCCCGATCCGGTGTGCCGCCTGCGACCACTGGTACTTCAGGTGCTCGGTAGGAGTGACAACGGTGATCGCGGCGACTTCGCGGCGAGCAAGTAGCTCTGCGGCGACCGTCAGCGCGAAGGTTGTCTTGCCCGCGCCGGGCGTCGCCACGAGAAGGAAGTCGCGTTGCGCGGCCCGGAAGTACGCCCGGTACGCCTCCTTTTGCCAGCTGCGCAGTGCAAGCAGCAGATCCGGTCGCCTGGCTTGATTGTCGGGGAACTCGGGGGCGCGGGAGGCGGATGCGGGGATCGTCACAGGAGCGAGAGGCTACCAGCGGCAGCCGCGAGTCACCGGCAGCGGCGCGGCGCGAGTTGCAGCGCAAGCCCGCGGTGAATTCAGCGTGACCGATCACCCGGCCCGGCGCGATGCGGCATAGCCTCAGTTGCTATGACTCTGGACCTTCAGGCAATTGCGGCTTCTGCTGGGCGGCCGGCGGAGGAGCTCACCCGTCGCGATGTGGCACACGCGCTCTTGCGCACGAGAGCCGCCGAGGCCGGTGCGGCGCTGCCGGATATTCGGAGGCAGCTGATCGCCGCGGGCAATCCGCTCTCTGCCGCGTTCTGGGACGCCACCGCGCTCACGATGCGGAAGATCGCTGATAACTCGGCAACCGTCGGCGAGGTGCAGAGCTGGCTTGAAGCCACCGGAACCGAGCCGGCTCCGATGCTCGGCATGCTCGTCTGGGACGACCACGCAGAACGGGGCGAGCTGCAGACTGAGATCTACGATCTCCTGGTCGCGCACCTCGAAGAGCAGCTTGCGCACGGGCAGATCGACCCCGACGCGCTCGCTGCCGGGGACGCCGCGGCGCTCCGCGAGCATCGCCGCCGCCAGGAGGAGTGGATGATGGCACCGCTGCCGGACGGGCGGGTGCCGATGTGGACGGTGCTAGACGAGGCAGATGACGAGTTCCTTGCTGAGTGGGCCGAAGCCGAAGCTGACGCGCTTGCAGAGCTGCGTGACAACCTAAGCGAGTTGCCAGTACGCCCCGTTCCCGAGATGGACTTGCACGTGGCGGCGACCCGCTTGCGTAGCTTGCTACGTCAGCCGGAGCCATCCTGGCCCGGTAATTTGCTAGCCGCGTGCAGCGGCCTTGGTAAGGCCGATCTGCCGGAAGATGACACCGAGTTGTGGCTGCGGGTAGCTGCCGGAATTGTCGCGCCCGCTGACGAGTTGAGCGAAGGTCACGACGGCGCGGCCGATTCGGGTCCCGACGAGCTGACCGACGACGAGCAGTCCATGGTCGCCCTCTGCGCGCTCGACCACTACGACTGGCTCGCCGTCAGCACAGCGCTTGCCCGCGGCGGTCCTGGCACTGCGACGACCGCCGATGCCCTGGCGCGTTTTGTCGGCGAGTACGACCCGGACGACGTCGATGATCAGGCGGACGCGGCAGCCGGCATGTTCTTGCATGTCGTCCCGCTCTGGCGGGCTCTAGGCGTTGTCGATGACGACGACGCGCTGACGGAGCTTGGCCACTGGGGCATTCCCGAAGCTGTCCAGCGGGCCTGGGAACCAGCAGAGCAGTAGCCAGAAACGCCGCCTGGCGGTAATGCTATGGACGTAACTGCCTCATTCGGTGACCGGCGGTCATCCCGCTGGAGCGAGGAGCCTGGTCGATGACCGCGTGGGAATACGGATACATCTATGTGGTGCATACCGTCGGACCTGCACCTGCGGTATGCGTCGTCATTGACAGCTCGAAGCCCCGGGTAATGGACGGTTGCCATGGGCTACTGCGCGCCGCGAATATCCTCGGTGCAGCCGGCTGGATCGTCAGCGGTCACGGCGAGAAACTCGCTTGCTCGCCGTGGGTCAACGAGCTGGTCACCCCCATCGAAGGGGCCATCAAGGGTGACAGCATGATGTGTTACTTCATGCGTCGCCCGGTCGAGAGTAATGCGGCCGTCGCGCCTTAACGCGCGCTACCGGATGCCGGGAGTATTCGGACCGCGGACTCCGGTGTCACGCGGCAGCGGGATGTCGCGAGCGGCAGCCCGCTCCTTGCTTTCCCAGTCCTCGATGGTGCGCAGTACGTCCTCGGTGTAAATCTTCAGGTGCTGCCGGTACACCTCGCTGAACGTGCGCAGGTAGGCAAGCTCGGCGTGAACCGCGCGCCGCTCCTGATCGGTTTGCGGCGGCAGGCTCTCGTTGTCCATCGCGGCTACAGCGGCAGCCCGTGCGCGGTCGCGGGCTTCGGTGAGGAGCATGTCGGCGTGCTGCTGTGCCTGGACCATAATCTCGTCGCGGCGGACCCTGGCTTCCTCGGTGAGCCGGCCGCTATAGGCCTGCGCGTCGGCCACATAACGGTCGGCGGTGCGCTGCGCACTGGACAGTATCCGCACCGCATGGATATGGGCATCGTCCTTCCCGAAGAGGACAGCGTCGTTGCCGTTGCTGGTGCCGAGAATCCGGCGGCGCAGGCGCTGGACCTCCTGCCAGAGCGAGGATCGCTCGTTGATCAGCCGGACCATCTCGGCCTGGACTTGCGCGAGGAAGGCGCGAACTGGCTCTTCCTCGTAACCGTGGCGCGCCCAGCGCGTCAGCGGAAAGCTGACTGTGTCCAGTTGATCGGGAGTCAGCCGGTGCTGCTCGTCGTACCAGGCGTCCGTTGTCATGGCTCACTCCAGCCAAAGTCCTCGACGTGAATCTGCGTGGGAGGCATCCCGGCCGCGGCGAGTCGTGCGGCCGTGTCCTGAACCATCTCGGTAGGACCGGCGAGGTAGGCGTCGTGGCCTGACCAGTTCGCGGTGCTGAGGACGGCATCTGTCAGCGTTCCGGCCTGGCCCGCCGACCGGCCGGCGGAAACGACCGGCACGACCGTCAGCCACGGATGGTCCGCAGCGAGCTTCTCCAGGCTCGGCAGGTCATAGAGGCCGTCGGCGGCTCGCGCGCCGAAGAAGAGTTGCACGGCGGGGGGCCGCGGCAGGCTGGTTAGCTGCTCGACCATCGCCTTCAGCGGCGCCAGTCCAGTGCTCCCGGCAACCATCAGGATCTCCCGGGACGACGCCAGATCCAGTCGCAGCGCGCCGACAGGCGGTCCCATCCGGAGTTCGGCGCCGTCTGGAGTATGCGCGGTCAGCGCCATGCTGACCGCCCCGCCGTCGATCAGCCGGACATGGAATTCCACGGTGCTGTCCGCACGCGGTGCATTCGCCATCGAGTAATAGCGCCACAGCCTGGGGCGGGCCGGGGATTCAATCGCCGCTGACTGCCCTGGCAGGTAGTCGAGCCGGGGCTCGGGCCGCACGGTCAGCACCGAGACATCGAACGCCCTGCGCTCCCGTGCGACTACCGTGCCCGTCCAGTAGGCCGGGTTGTGTTTCTCGTCCTCGCGTGCTGCCGCGATCATCACGCTTGCAATCAACTCGTACGCGGCTTTCCAGTCAGCCTCTAACTCGCTATCCCAGGCTTGGCCGCAGAAATGAGCGAACGTGGCGAGAAGGCTGGCGCCGACCGCATCGTAATGCTCGGCGAGCGCCCCGAATTTGCGATGGTCACGGCCGAGATCGCGAGCGAACGTCGTGAGCGCGTCCAGATCTTCCACATTGGACACGATGGTTACCAGCGCCGCCACCAGATGACTGCGCTGAGCCTGCATGGATACCGGGAACATGTCACGGGTTTCCGGGTGCTTGAGGAAAAGGTCTGAGTAAAAGTGCAGCGGCACCTCGTCGCCATGCATGGCGACACGCGCGAAGCTGCTCTTGAGCCGGGCGATATTCACGCCGAGCGCCTCTCTCCGGGGTACGCGCCGTTTCTGTGGCTACGCAGGGATCGGGATCGCTTAGCGATTCAGCACGTCATCCCGGACGGTTTCGGCAACTGCTCCGACCGTGATGAGGTCGCCCTCGCTGAGGCCAGCCTCGCGCAGCGTGTCAGTCAGGTACTCAAGGACGCGATCGAAGTGCGCATCGGCCAGGCCGGGCAAGTGCCGATGTGCCGTCCGGAGATCGCGGCCGGCGTAAGCGTGCGGACCGCCGAAGGCCATCGCCAGGAACTCGGCGAGCATGCCGGCCTGGCGCTCTATATCGACGCCGTCGAAGTACGGTGACAGCAACGTGTCAGTAAGCACCCTCTTGTAAAAGGCGCTTGTGACCGCCCGCAGTTCCTCCCGGTCGCGGAGCAGGTCATACAAACTCACGTGCGCGCTCATGAGCCACCATCGCGGACCCGCCAAGCGCATGCTCGCCGCATAAGTAGGGTCTTGTTACGGTCCATGGACCCAGACCGTAGTGCGACGGGCATTACTGCAGGCTTGCCCAGGTGTTTCCCCGCCAAGCCAGATCTCGCTGACTGGCTGGGCCGACCGACATCAGAGGTGCGCCGCGTCACCTGCGGTGGCAGCGCTGGGGTCCGGCGTAGTCGCGGCCCGTGCGCTCGCAGGCTCGCTGGTGCCCGCGCCCGAGCGGCGATCGCGGATCGCCGGGACGACAAACGAGGCAAGGAATGCGACCAGGGTCAGGGCAGCCGCGACCTCGAATGCCCGGGCGTATCCGTCGTTGAGGGCGGCGCCTATCGCGGCGGAGTGCCGGGCGCCGGCTCCGGCCGCGTCGGCCTGCGCGATCGCGTCGCCACTGAGCATGGCCTGGGTGCGGTCGGTGGCAATGGTCGCGAGGACGGCAAGTCCGAGCGAGCCTCCGATCTGGCGCGACGTGTTAAGCACGCCGGACGCGAGCCCCGCCTCGGAGAACGAAACCCCTGCGGTGGCAGCAGCGGCGAGAGGCGTGAACAGCAGCCCGAGAGCCAGCGCGATGAGGCAGCCGGGTCCGAAGACGTGCTGCCAGTACGAGGCAGCCGGCGTGATACGCGACAGCCAGGCGAAGCCCGCCGTCGCCACCACCGTTCCTGTCAGCAGCAGTGGCCGCCCTCCTAGCCGCGGAATAAGGCGGGAGCTGACCTGCGCGCCGATGATGATGGCCAACGCCATCGGCAGGAACGCCATGCCCGCGCGCAGGGCGCTGTAGCCGAGGACATTCTGCAGGTAGAGCGACAGGAAATACCACATCGCGAAGAACGCTGCCCCGACCAGGAACATCACCATGTTCGCGCCGGTTACTGATCGCGAGCGGAACAGGCCGAACGGGACGAGCGGCGTGCGGGCGACGCGCAACTCGATGACCGCGAATATCGCGAGCAGCACGGCGGCGCCGGCCAGCAGGATCAGGGTCCGCGCTGATCCCCACGCGTGAGTCTCCGTACCGACGATTGCATAGATCAGCGCCCCGAGGCCGAGCGTCACGACTACCGCGCCGGCGATGTCCAGCCGAGGTGCCGGGCCACCGCGATCGGAGGCGCGCGACTCAGTGAGCCAGAGCAGCCCGGCGATCATCCCGGCCACGCCGATCGGGATGTTCACGAACAGAACCCATTGCCAGGACAGCGTCGAGGTCAGCACGCCCCCGAGAATCGACCCAGCGGCCCCGCCGGCCCCAGCGACCGCGCTCCAGATCCCGAGTGCCCAGGCTCTCCGCTGCGGCGCGAAGGTGGTAACGATGATCGTCAAAGTCGCCGGAGAAAGGAGGGCGCCGCCGACACCCTGCGCCGCCCGGGCGGTCGTGAGCCAGGTCGAGTTCTCCGCCAGGCCGCCGGCCAGGCTGGCGATCGTGAAGAGCCCCAGGCCGAACAGGAATACCCGGCGGCGGCCGAACAGGTCAGCGGCCCGGCCGCCGAGCAGCAAGAACCCGGCGAAGGTCAGCACGTACGCGTTGACTACCCATTGCAGGCCAGATGGCGTGTAGTGCAGGTCACGCCCGATGGACGGAAGTGCCACGTTCACGATCGAGACATCGAGCACGACCATGAACTGGGCCACGCAGGCGATCGCCAGGATGACGCCGTCCGGGACGTGCCGGGCACGGCTGAAATTCGACATGCGACATGTCTATCATGATTAACGCCTATCGCGCCACCCGGCTAGACTCGCGTCATGCATGCCGACGCTATCGGCTCTGGCCGCGAGCCGATACCGCCCGGCCCGCTGACGTTCCAGGCCAGCACCTGGTACCTGCTTGCGATGGCGGGATCGCGGGCTCGCCACCTGTGGGCGGACATGCTCGCGCAGCTGCAGATGAGTCCAAGCCAGTTCAAGGTGCTCCAGGCGCTTGCCGAATCGGGTCCGCTTGGCCAGCACCAGCTTGCCGATCTCATTGGCATTGACCCCCGGAACGCCGTTCCGCTGATCGACAGCCTCGCGGAGCGCGGGCTCCTCGCCCGGGACGTGGATCCGGCCGACAGGCGGCGCCGGGTGCTGACGCTCACTGCCCGCGGACAGAAGCTCGCCGCCAAGCTCGCCTCGATCGCCGTCGAGATCGAGGATGACTTCCTCAGCCCGCTCACCGCCGCCGAGCAAGGGTCACTGCGCCAGATGCTGTTGTCCCTGCTGCGGGCCTACTGCTAGGGCAGTAGCGTCAGGCACGACGATACAAAGGAGCATCGCATTGACCGCGCCAGGGTGGGATCAGGCCTATACCGGCGAGGAACCAGCGCCGTGGGACATCGGGCGCCCGCAGCCCGCCTTCGTCGTGCTGGCCGGCGGTGGCAAGCTCTCCGGCCAGGTACTCGATGCCGGCTGCGGCACCGGCGAGCATGTCCTGCTCGCCGCCGCGAACGGCGCCGCTGATCCGGTGGGCATTGATATCTCGCCGACGGCGATCTCGCGAGCGCGGGCGAAAGCGGCGGGGCGAGGCCTAGCGGCACGATTTGAAGTCGGTGACGCGCTGGAGCTCGACAGGTTCGAAGCCAGCGCCGAAACGATCATTGACAGCGGCCTCTTCCACGTTTTCAGCGACGAGGACCGCGCCCGCTACGTAGTGAGCCTGTCCGCCGCAGCGCGCCACGGTGGTTACCTCTACCTGATGTGCTTCAGCGATCGCCAGCCCGGCGAGGACGGCCCGCGCCGGGTGCGCGAGGAGGAGCTCAGGGCTTCGTTCAGCGACGGCTGGGCCGTGGAGTCGATAACGCCCGACAAGTTCAGCGTCGGCAGCTACTTCAGCGGCGGCGTCGCTGAAGCCTGGCTGGCCGTGATCCGCAGGCTCTGAAGTGATCCGCAAGCTCTGAAGAAGGCCACGGCTGCCGCCCGCGCCTAGCTGCGGCGCGCGCGGACAGCACCGGTCAGCATCGGCAGGATGAACTCGCCCGCGGACGTTTCCGGCCGCTGCGCGAGGTAGTCCCGAATCCGGCCGAGCAATGCGTCCCTGGCTTGGTCATCCATGACCAGAAGTTTGGAGTGCGTTCCGACTGTCGCAAGCAGAGAACCGGCGGTGCGACGCTGCCCGTGCGCGAATTCGGCGCGCTCTGCAGTGCTGAACAGGCCACCAAGGTCCATGGCGGCCAGCCGGATGTCAGCTGCCTGCGCTTCCCAGGTAGTGAACGTGAGGCTAGCCGAGCCCTCGCTGACCCGCTCAAGGCCAGCTACCCAGTCGATCCGGTCGTCGACGACGTTCCAGAGACCAGCAAGAACGCCGCCAGGAACCAGGACACGCGCGATTTCAGGGCCTGCCACGGTCATGTCGAACCAGTGCAGTGCCTGGCCAGCCAGTACCGCGTCGACCGAGGCGTCGGGCAACGGGATGCTCTCTGCCGTTCCGGCCAGCGCACGCACATCCGGCAGCAGCCGGTGCAATTCGGCCAGCATCGCCGGGTCCGGCTCGACCGCAGTGACGTCAGCGCCGAGCGCGGTTAGCGTAGCGGTCAGCTTGCCTGTGCCAGCGCCGAGGTCAAGCACGCGCGGGCCGGGCGCGGGCTCAAGCGCCCAGCGGACCGCTGCCTCGGCGTAGTCCGGCCGGTGCTCGGCATAGGCGGCTGCGACGCCGCCGAAGGATGACCCGCGACGAGCCCGTTCGTCCATTGCCACGAAAAGCACCGTACCGCGACGACTGGCCGCCATCACCGGTGAGTGCGCGCTCGGAAACGCCCGGCTCTCAGCGCCAAACCGCGTCGGTGTTCGTAACTGACCCGATGGCCAGGCACCGGTCGGCCGTCGCCTGGTCTGCGTGACCGGGGCGGCCTTGAACCATTCCTGCGCCTCCGGCTAGCGGTGACGGCGCGGGCGGATGAGCTGCCCATGGATCGCGCGTTATTCGATGAGGAAGTAGGCCCACGGGCTGTCTGCGGCCAGGTTGGCGTGATCGGATCGGGCAGGCAGGAACTCGCCCCGGACCCGGTAGGGCACGCCGACGGAGCCGCCGCGCAGGCTGAGCTTCAGCAGCACGGTGCTGGACTTGGACAGCTCTCCGCATCCCGTGGTGGCTCCGGTCCAGGCTCCTCCGTAGTAGATCTCCACCTCGAACTTGACGCACTGGCCGCGCTGATTCGGCGCGACCGTCAGCTTGGAGTCAAGCACCTTGTTCTTGGCGAACAGATAGTAGAGGTGCCCGCGGTGGTGCTCGGTGCCGTAATTGCCGGTGACATGCTGAGAGACCGCCGCGCGGACATGGATTGTCTTGGACACCGATCGGGCGGCATATTTCGCGTCCCCGCCGAACTCAACGGTGAAGGTTGTGTTATGCGGTGCACGGTAGGTGATGGTGAGCTCACCCTTGCTATTGACGCTTGCCCGGCGGAGCAGGACGGTTTTCTTTCCGGACAGGTCATGGGCGTAGATAGCGAGGGTCCGGACGGAGTAAGTCGGCCCAAGGTGCGCGGTCAGCTTGATCTTCGGCTCGTAGTTGAAGGTCGTGTGGCCGGTACTCAGCGTCAGTGACGGAACGAGCTTGTTGACCGTCACCGTCTGGGCGGCGCTCGCGGCCGCGACGCTCTGCGAGCCTGCAAAGCTGGCGGTGTAGGTAAACGTGCCCGGACCTGGCGGGGTGTCGGCGAGGGAGAACGTCCCGCCGGTACCGGTCGTGACCGAGAACGCCTCTGATCCCGTGCTGCCCTGCTCGGTCCGGTTGATCATGACTGCGGTCCCGGCCGGCGGTGCACCCGTGCTGAAACTCAGCGTGCCGGTGACAGCCACGCTCGTGCCGAGATACACCGACGACGGAGCGGACAGCGTGATGCTGGACTGGGTCACCAGGGGCTGGTCAACGACCTGCAGGTAATACTGGGACGGGTTGTCCCCGAAGCCGGTGTTGTAGAAGATGACTCCGTACACGGCCGAGCCGACCCAGGCCACGCTGCCTGCCTCAAGGACCGAAGCCTGATACACCGAGTTGAGGGTGAGCGCGTTCGCGGGTGTGGTCGAGCCAGCCGCATAGGTGTACAAATCTGGCCCGGACAGGTCAGTGCCCGTTCCGCTGATCGTGGCCGTCCCGACGGCAACGTTGCCGCTGGCGTCAATGGCCACCGCGTTCGTGCCAGTTCCGTCCGGACCGCCGTCGGCCAGGTATGAACCAGCTGGGCTCAGACTGGCGGTGCCGTAGACCTCGGCGGAGGCCCCCGAGCAGGCAATCACGACGTCAGCGCCGCCTGCGGTGACTGCCATCGAGCTGACGAAACCGCAGTCCTCCGGGGGTGCGGCCGGCGCCAGCGTGGTGACCGAGCTCCCGGCCGTATCGAAAGTCGCGACCGGGCCAGCACTGTCGTTGGGCTGTCCGGCCACGAGAACGCCGCTGTCAGACGGGTCCGCGGCGAGCAACGGGGCTGAATACCAGGTGCCCATCGACGGCACGGCGGCGAACGTCGGAGTAGTGGCGGATGCGTCCACGTCACCGATCGCGCCGGAGGCACCGGCCGTGCTGTCGTTGTAGCTGATCCACACCGCTCCGCTCTGCACGGCGACGTACTCCGGCTGGTCACCCGATGGCAGCGAGTATGTCGCGGTGATCTGCAGGGAACTGGTGCTGATCGCGACCACCTCGCCCGAGCTGTCGAGCGCGGCGTACAGCGTGCTGCCATCCGCTGACAGCGCCATGCCATTCGCGCCGGTGGTATCCGCGATCGTGGTGACGTCGTTCCCTGACAGGTCGGTGACCACGATGCCGCCGGATCCGCCCTGGCTGAAGAACAGGTGGCTGTCCGCGGTGTCGGCGACCATCTGCTGGAAGCCGGAAATCGGCAGCAGTGTGCCTCCGGTATCGGCGAGCGCGCCGACGGCCGGCAGCATCGTGGTCAGGCCAATTCCGGCAATGACCGCAGCACAAAAATGCAGTTTGACCCTACGCATGTGTGTCCCCGTCAAGCACTGCTATCTCGTTCAGCCGACAGAAATCCTAAGAAAAGTAGCAGAATGGATAGCAATCGTCGAGGTCGTGCGGCGTCACGCCGACCGCGCAGAGGGGCTGAACGATTACTCCTAGTAGCATCGCCTGCGGGCCCCCGTCGTTTGCGGGGAGCTAAATCCTTCCGTGGAGGTTCCAGATGGCCGAGCTCCCGCCAGCGCCAGAGGGAATTGTGCTGGCTCATTTCATCGTGTCGGACGATGTCGAGCGCTCCCGGCGCTTTTACACCGAGGTTCTCGGCGGCAGGGTGGTCTTTTCCGGAGACGTAACCTATGTCGCATTGGCCAACACCTGGATCATCATCAATGTCGGCGGAGGCCCTACCGACGATAAGCCGACGGTCATCCTGGAGACGCCACGGGATCCTGACCGGGTCAGCAGCTTCCTCAATATCCGGGTCAGAGACATCCACGCCGTGTATGCCGAGTGGAGCGCCCGCGGTGCCCACTTCCTCACGCCGCCGAAACAGCACCAGTACGAGATCCGCTGTTATATCCGCGACCCCGACGGTTACCTGATCGAAGTGGGGCAGACCACGGACCCAGAGGGCGACTGGACGCCCGCTCACTGGCCGCCGAGTACTCGCTCCGGCGATTCCGAGTGAGATTCGGGCATGACCACCGCCATCATCGGCACCGGAGGAATCGGTTCGGCGATCGCCCGCAGGCTCGCTTCGGGTGGCGAGACCCTGCGTCTGGCGAGCGCCGACACTGAGTCGGCACACAGGCTGGCCGCAGAAATCGGCCGCGCCGCGGTCGTCGCCGCTGACAACCGCGAGGCGGTGCAGGGCGCCGATGCCGTCGTCCTCGCGCTGCGATTTACCGCACTGAAAGCTGTCGTAGCCGAGATCGCTGACTCGCTAACGGACAAGCTCGTGGTCGTTCCGAGCAACCCGGTGACCGCCGACGCTCAGGGCAATATCTCTCGCCTGCTTCCGGACGGGCAGTCCTCTGGCGAGGTGGTCGCCGGGTGGTTGCCCCCGGGATCGCAGCTGGCAATGGCGTTCGGAAGCATGTCGGCCGGTCTCTTCGAGTCTGCTAGTAACAGGTCACCGGAGTCGGCGGTCCTCTTTTACGCGAGCGACGACGACCGTGCCGGCCAGGAAGTCGAGCGACTGATCCGGACGGCCGGCTTCGAGCCTGTGAGGATCGGCGGGGTCGAACAGTCAGGCCGGCTCGAGGTTGGCGGCGACCTTCACGATCTCGTAGTCGGCCCCGCAGAGGCGCGATCGCTGATCTGACGTCTTTACTGGAACTGCCATGCCTTTGCGATGCGCAGCATCCCCGCTCAGGGAGCTCCAGTCGGGCATGGTCGTCGACGGCAGTTGCCCGGAACGGGACGGCACGGGGTGGAACGCCTCTTTGACGTAGGCAAACCTCGTGTTGTTAGGGATCGTGGCGATGGATAACTCCCTGCGTAATCCGGCGGACAGCCAATCCGGGCTCACCGCCCAGGCGGCCGCGGACGCGATCACCTTTATCAGGGGGACGGGCAACCGCCCGATCTCGTGACGTGGGCCAGTCCAGCCTTCACACTGATGGTGGCCACGGCCGCTTGGGCAAGCGGATCCTGGCCCTGACGCCGGGGAGGTCCGGTCATGCGGATCCTAGGGATATCAGGACGACTGACGGCGACGGCGGCAAGTTTGCTGATCGCGGCCGTTGGTGGTGGTGCAGTGACGGCCTCAGCGGCGGCTGGCACGGCGCCGGGCAACGCGCCCGCCGCACGGCTGGCGGGCGGCGGGCTGCGCGCTGCTGAGCACCCCGCCGCAGGTGCGGGGCTGGCTCCAGGGAGCTTCCTGTTCGGGGTCTACTGCACCTCCAGTCACAACTGCTGGGCCGTGGGCTACACCACCACCTCGCACGCGTACGTCAACCAGGCTCTCCACTGGAACGGCAGCGCCTGGAAGGCGGCGAGCGTGCCCAACCCGGGCGGCCGGGGTTCAGCGACCGTGACCCCGTCCAATGAGCTGTTCGCGGTGCGGTGCCGGGCTAGCGCCGACTGCTGGGCAGTTGGCCAGTACAGCACAGGGACGAACAAGCCGTTGCGCAACGAGGCGCTGCACTGGAACGGCAGCAAGTGGAAGATCGTCGCGACGCCCGATCCGGGCGGCGCCGGTTCGTCCGACGAGAGCGAACTCTACGACGTGACCTGCACGTCCTCGGCGAACTGCTGGGCCGTCGGTGACTACGGCCGCTACCACGGCACGATCGTCGAGCCGGTGCGGTTCCGCAATCAGGTCCTGCACTGGAACGGCAGCAAGTGGTCGCAAATGCAAGTCCCTAACCCGGCCGGGACCACCACGGGTCATCAGAATTCCCTGATCAGCGTCCGGTGCCGGTCGTCGGCTAGTTGCTTCGCGGTTGGCGACTACGGCACCACGGGCACCTCCCTCGTCGTGCACAACCAGGCGCTGCGCTGGAACGGCAGCAAATGGAAGCTCCAGCACACGCCGAATCCGTCCGGCGCCGCCGCCACGCACGTCAACCTCCTGGAATCGCTCGGCTGCGAGACGGCGACGCTGTGCTTCGCGGCTGGCGAGTACGGAACTGGCCTGCCGGTCGTGACGGCAGCAAGTGATCAGATCCTGCGGTGGAATGGCACGAGGTGGTATCAGGTGGGTACGCCGAAGCTATCGGGTGCATCTCCGCTGTCGGACAGCGAACTGTTCGGGACTGTTTGCGTCACTGCGCGCAACTGCTGGACAGTCGGCAGCTATACCAACACAGCCAGCGCGCTGGTCAACCAGGCGCTGCACTGGACCGGCAAGAAGTGGTTCCAGGTGCCGACGCCGAACCCGGGCGGCAGTACGACGTCGAGTGGGTTCAACACGCTGATCTCGGCGCGATGCACGTCGACGAAGAACTGCTGGGCGGTCGGTTACGACGAGAGCACAACACAGGGCGGCGACGAGATCCTGCACTGGAACGGCGCGAAGTGGTCGGTGTATAACCTGGCCGGCTGACGAGAAATTGGCGGGGAAATCGTTCATGAGGTGCGAAGAGGCTACCTCGCGCCCACGACAGTCATTTCCTGGCTCGCTGGACGCGCGGGCTGTCCGGGGCCCCCGCTTGCGGCTCGTGCGCAAGGGCGTGCACGTTCTCGCCAACGGAGCATCTCTTAGCCCGATCGTAAGCAGCACGGTCGTGCGCGCGCACGACGGCACCTTCACCGTGGTAACGGTTGCCCCCGTGCTCCGGAGCCAGGCAATGCAACCCCAGGCCGGCAACCTGACGGAGCTGTCAAGCTCCCCGGTCGCGCTGCCCTCCGGGCCACGCCTGCGGGCATGGCCGTCAGCTAAGTGTCACGCCAAGTGTCACGGGCTCTACCGCCACAGCCGACGCGGGAAATGGCGCTAGAGCCTGACTTGCGCCGCCGCCATCGCGACGGCGGACGAGCGGACTTGGGGGCCGTCCGTCTCCGCGACGATGGCCATGGCCCTGGCGATCGCGCCGAGCACGGTCGCGCCCGAGCCGAGCCGGGAGACCACGATGTCCGGCGGCCGGAAAACGCCCGCCGCCACCGCCGTGCGCAGATCGCCGAGCCACGGCTCGAGTGCCCTGCCAATGCTGCCGTCGAGGATGATCCGCTCAGGGTCGAGCAGTGCCGTGATGCCGCTGATCGCGGCGGTCGTATGCCTGATCAGCTCGCCGACCACCTGGCTGCCCACCAGGTCGCCTCCCCTGGCGACAGCGAAGATGTCGGCCACGTTGTATTCGGGACCCAGCGCGCTCGCCGCCCCGCGCCGGATGAGTTGCGTGGTCCGGGCCAGCAGCGCAGGCCCCGAGGCCACCTCCTCGAAGCCGGCCGTGGCCCTCGCGCCCGAGAGCGGCACGGGGAAGTAGGCCGCCTCGCCCGCCGCGTTGTGCCTGCCGCGAATCACATGCCCGTCGACCACCACGGCGCCGCCGATGCCGGTTCCGAGCGATAGCAGCACGAAGGATTGCGCGCCGCGCCCGTCGCCGCGCCACGACTGCCCGAGCGCGCCGAGGTTGGTGTCGTTGTCGACTTCGAACGGCCAGGTGAGGGCGCCTCGGAGTATGCCCAGCAAGTCCAGGCCCTGCCAGTGCACGTTCGGGCCAGCCGTGGCCAGGCCAGTGTCCGGGTCGATCAGGGCCGGGATGCCGACGACCGCCGCACGCACTGGCATGGCGAACTCCGTCGCCCGCGCGTCCAGCGCGGAGATGCATTCGAGCAGCGCGCTGACTGCGGCGTTGCCCTCCCCGGTCGGCCGGAAGTCTTCCGCGACGATGCTCCCCGCCAGGTCCGCGAGCGCGCCATGGCAGCGGGTGCCGCCCAGGTCGACGGCGATGACGCCGCCAGGACGCCCGACGAACCGCAGGATCGTCGGCGTCCTGCCGCGTACCGCTCCGGCCCCTGGCTCCTCGGCGATAAGCCCGGCCATGAGCAGCCGCTTCACAATGCGGCTGACCGAGGCAGGCGACAGCTTGAGATCGGTGCCGAGCTCCCGCCTCGTAGCCTGCTCCCGCGACCGGATGGCGTCGAGCACTAGGAATGTGTTCAGCTCGGCGATGTTGCCGACATCCATACCAGCAGTTTCTCGCGATCCGGCGGCGCCAGGGGGAAGCCCGTCAGTGTACACGCGCATCCCCACCAGCCGCCGTGCCCACGATGCCGACGGCAGGCGACACCGTCGATTTGCCCCCCCCCGCCTGAAACTAGATCCTTCGCCGCTTCCGTTCCAGGCTGAGTCGCATCGGAGCAGGTCTACACGCTTCCAGCCTTGTCATTCCGAGTCGGGAATGGTACTTTTCCAGCACTTCTTTTCAAGCTGAGAAAAAAACTGAGGCTAGCGAAAACTTCGATGGAGGGCAGGGTTCATGCGCGCTTTTTGGTCGCGTATCGGTGTCGTGCCTCGTAGCTTCGTCGCAACGAGCCTGCTGGTGGTCACCTGTCTGATCGGCATGCTGGGATTCAGCGCGGTCGCGTCGGCGGCGCCTGTCAACGCCAGCGCACCGACCATCTCGTACGTGATGTCGAACGAGAATCCGAATGACACCGGACTGCAGACCTTGATCCCGGCCGTCGATGCCTACGGCAACGCGATCACAGGACCCCAGGTGGGCTTTGTGCTGCTGGCGAACGACGGCACCTGGACCGGCGACAATCCCGGTGACTCGATCACGTACACATATCAGTGGTGGACGTCGACGACGGCGAACGCCAGCGCGGCCGGCACATCCATCTCGAGGGACGCCAAAGCGAGCGATTTCGCGCCGACGACCGCCCAGGTCGGCGATTACATCGGAGTGACGGTGACGGCCACGGACACCACGACCGGGACGTCAAGCTCGGCGATCGCCGAAACTGCTACGCCAACTGTTGGCCTGAACCCGGCGCAGACGAGCAAGTACACCACGACCATGAACCAGCCTGAGTCCGACGGCGGTCTGCCAGCCTACGATACCTTCGCCTACCTGACGGCGTACGGCTACCCGGACAACACGCCTCCCAGCGCGGCCATCGCCTACCCCGCGACTACCACCACGACTTTCCCGAACAACTCGACCGGCACGGGCATCCACACCTCGGCGAGCGGCACTGGCACCTACAGCGACCCGGTCACCACGGCGGACTACACCGGCATGCTGCCGGCCGGCTCGGAGATCTACGTCCCCAGCGACCAGAAGTACTACATCGTCGAAGACTCCTGCACTGAATGCAGGAGCGATATAACCGGATCAGGCACGAACAGCGATGGCACGCTTGGGGTCGGGCAGGACGGCGGCCCGGGGCTCGTCCATTTCGACCGCTGGGTCGGGGGGGACGGCGAGGACTTCGCTGATGTCGTCGCCTGCGAGGACCAGATGACGGGCCAGAACCAGTATGGCGGCCCACTGATGACGCCCGTCGTCCTCAACCCGCCGAGCGACGAGCCGGTGGACACGAACCCGATCTACGACGCAGCCAACAACACCTGTGACGGCAAGCCGTTGCAGGGGGGGACGGTCGGGGAGTTCACAAACGCCACCGCGCCAGGCTCTGCCGCCGCGACGGGTACGTGGACCGCCAGTTCGACGGTGCCGGCAACCAGCCCCCTGCCGGATGGCACCGGCGATTGCATGACCGACCCCGGTAACAGCGCGGATGCGGGCACTGTCATCCTTCTGAGGCCATGCCACGCCGGCGCCGCCAATCAGAACTTCTCGTTCTGGGGCTCCTACATCATGATTAACAACATGTGCGTTGACATGGGCAACGGCACCGCTGTCAACTCACCAACCGGGAATACCCCGCTGGTGACCACGCTGCAGAAGTGCAACGACGACGCTACCCAGCAGTGGTCGGAGAACCCTGACGGGACAATCAACGATATCCAGAGCAGCAACTGGGGGCTGGGAGAGCTCGTCAACCCGGTTACCGGTCGAGACCAGCTCTACGCGTTGAACGTCAGTAGCACTTACTACGTGGACAACTACTGGAACTACCCGGGCCTGGTCGGCGCCAACGGCACCGCCGACCCGGACAGCACGGCCCCGGTGAATGTCAGATCACTGCGGCATGGCTCACGCGTGTCCAGCCTGAGGCTCAGCCGGGACGGCGCGCCGCGGCGCGTTTTTGTCCGGGTGAGCGGGCTGACCACGCCGACCTTCCAGTTCGAGCTGGCGCCGGATCCTGACCCAGCGCCCGGCACAGACGACATTGCGCTGCATGCCACGGCGAACCGCTGCGCCCGAGGCGGGAGGTTCCCGGACACCGCCGCCGTCAACTCAGCCGGCACTCCGTACCCTCCGGTCGCCGACGAGCAGAGGGAGTGCTCGAACGGCAGTTGGTCGGGAATCGTGACGATCCCGGACGACGGCTCGGTCACGCCGGGCACGTATCAGGTCATCGTCAACAGCCAGGTTGACTACCTGCCGCTGCAGTCCAACGGGACGACAACCGCAGTGGTGGCTGGCGGGACGATCAGCGGCACGATGCTCTCCGAGTTCAGCGCGTCCAACCTGACGACTCCGATTACCGGGGCGTCAGGCCCCATCACGGTGACGGTGTCAAGGGGACGCCCAGTTGCAAAGGCGGGTCGTGGGTCCGGCAGCGTCGCCGGCGAGTCCGGTGGCAGCGCCACGAACGCGACCCACACGGACGACCGATGAGCCACGCACTAGACGCTGAACCCAACGGGAAGCAGGCTGGTTAGCTACGAGCTAGGACGTTCTCTGGTGGGTCGCCGCGGAAATCCGGCTGCGATCCACCAGAGACATCCCACGTGTCAAAGAGCCTGGACGCGTTCGAACTAAATGCATGGAGCTGGGCAAACTGTTCGAGGAGTGGCTTGAACCATTTGCCTACGCGGGCGTGCTGTCTGCTGATTTTCACGTTGGCGGCATCGCGTGAGCGGGCGAGCAGACCAGTGGATCCGGCGGACGACTATCGGATGCGTCGGCATGCTGGCGCCGATCGCCGGAACCGTGTCCTATCTGCACTGGCCGCCAACGTGGCCGTCGCCGAGCAAACGGCAACCGGCCGGGTGATCGCCGCGTGGCCGTCATTCGCCCTGATTGCCTCCCACGAACTGCTGATGCGCCAGGTCCGCCGCGCCACCGACGCCGACGCATCCCCACAGCAATCTCGCCAGTCACGCAGCCGGCCAGAACGCGGCAGCATGGTCGGCACGAGTGGTGGGGTCGGCTGGTCAAACAGTCGGGACTTGCTGGCGAACTGGACCCGCAAACTTAGAGCCGTGGTCCATCTCCGCACCGCGCTCGTTCAGGAGCCGGTCGGGGAGCAGGTCCGGGTCGACGTCAAGTACCGGCCATCACCCGCCCACCGAGGCGGACGGTTCCTGGCCTTCGCCCGCGGCGTCGCCCCTGCACACATCTTCGACGCCATCCGCGACGCCGACCCGCTCGATGACATTTGCGCGCCGGTTCCCGGCCGACCAGCGGCGGCGGTATGACCAGATGCGGACGTTCCCGGCCGGGCTGCTGGTCACGGGGGATGCGATCTGCTCCGTCAACCCGATCTATGGACAAGGCATGAGTGGCCGCGCTGGAGGCAGCCGCGCTGCGGGACAGCCTGGCCGGCGGCCCGGCCGGCGAGGCACGCCGGTTGTTCCAGGCCGCGGCCACACCAGTGAACCACGCCTGGCAGCAGGCCACCGGCGCCGACCTGGCGATCCCGGCCGTGGCCGCGCGCCGCGTCCCCTTCCCGCCCGGATCATAGGGTGCTTATGTCGGTGCCTGCAGGCCGCCGCCGAATATGACGCGGGCTGCTCGACCCGCCCGCCCGGCTGCTGCACCCCGCCACGCTCGCGCGGGTGCTGGCCGGCAACCTGTCCCGGCGCCGCGCCCACCTCCGCAGCTGCCACCAGCCGCCGCGGGCTCGCAGGGGCGGCCCCCACCGCCGGCGGCTCGCCCTACGTGTTCTATGTCGCTCCCAGAGTCGAGATCGCCGAATCCGTAGGTTCTTCATTCTCAGGCCGTGTACCGATTACCTGGTTATGTGGATGTGAGCCGCATCCGACGGGACGCGCCGGCCCCGGGGTTCGTGATAGCGATCCGGGCCGGCAACGGGTCGCGTCTAGTGCGATCTGGGCGTCGTGCCTGCGAGAGTCGTCGCCGGCTTCGGCGACGGCGAGGGCGACGGCCAAGCTCAAAGTCGCGGAAGCTGGTGCAATGATCCGTCAGCCCAGCACCTCGGGCGTGACGAAGCCGGTCTCGTACGCGAGTACGACGGCCTGGACGCGGTCGCGCAAGTTCAGCTTCGTCAGGATCCGGCTGACATGAGTCTTGACGGTGTTCTCTTCGACCACCAGTTCGCGGGCGATCTCGTTGTTGGACAGGCCGCGGGCTATCAGGCGCAGTACGTCTAGCTCGCGCGCGGTCAGCCGGTCCAGCTCGGGCGGCAGGCCATTGGTGCGGCGGGCGGCCAGCGCGAACCTGGTGATGAGGCGCCGGGTGATGGACGGGTCGATGAGGGCGTCGCCGGCTGCCAGGCAGCGCACCGCGGTGACCAGCTGGTCAGCTGGTGCGTCTTTGAGAAGGAATCCGCTGGCGCCGGCCCGTAGCGCCTCGTAGACGTAGTCGTCAGCATCGAAGGTCGTCAGGATCAGCACACGGGTGGCCGGTCGCAGCGCAATGACCTGGCGTGCGGCCTGCAGGCCGTCAAGGACCGGCATACGGATGTCGAGCAGGGCGACTGCCGGGCTCAGCTGGCGTACCAGCTCGACAGCCGCTGCGCCGTCGCCCGCCTCGCCGAGCACCTTGATGCCGTCCTCGGCCTCCAGGATCACCCGGAAGCCGCTGCGGACCATCCGCTGGTCGTCCGCGATCACGACGGTGATCGGCTGCTGCCCGGTCTGGTCGGTGTCCACCGTAGTCCTCAAGAGTGATCTGCGACCGTGCAAGGTCATTGGCGGGCAGGACGACCGCCGCGGGCCTGCTGCCTAGCGTTTGTTGCATCGAATCTGTCCGGCGGGCCGGTCCCGCCTGAATCAGACGGAGGCATCGCCATGACACCTCTAGCGGGATTCGTCCTGGCCGTCATCGCGGGCTGGATCACCCGCGATGGCCGCCGGGCCGCCGCCATCATCATCATCCCATTCCTGGCCATGACCGGCCTGCAGACCTACGGCATCGCTGACGGGCACGGCGTCAGCCCGCCCAGCACCGTCTGGCCGCTGAACGGCAGCTCGGTCCCGTACTACGTCGTGCAGCTGCTCATCATGGCTGCAGTCCTCGGCGTCGGGGCACTGCTTGGCACCGTCCGGGCGCAGCGGGCGGCGGCAGGCTCAGATGGCAGCGACCTTCGCCGCCGCACCAAGATAGCCGCAGTCACCGCCTCGGTCCTGACAGCCGGGTCCTGCATCGGCGCCTGGCTGGACTCCGCCCCGGTGGCGCATCACTCCTCGGCAGGCTCGCCGCCGGCGCAGGGCCTCATCGGCATGGGCGTCCTGATCCTCAGCCTGATCGTGCTCGCCGTCATGACGATCGCCGGCAGGCGACAGGCCGCCCTGACCAGACAGCCTGGCGCGGCAGCCAGCGTCCGCGCCGGTTACAGCGGCTCTGGCAGCGGTACGCGAGTCGGCGCGCTGGCGGTCGGCGCGGCGCTCATGCTGGGCACGGCGGGCGTCACAGCCGCGCACGCCGGGCCCGCGGCAGCAGGCGGAGTCGTGCACGTCTACGAGACCGGCACTGGCGGCCCGGCGGACACCGACGTGTTGACCGGCGCGATCGGTGACCACGGAGTCGACCACCTCGGTGTGCTCGACCACGGGAACGTCAACAAAATTGTGCTGACCAAGGGCTCATTCGAGGTCAACGTGAGCAAGCTCGGCTCACGCCTCAAGGTCGTGTCATCGAACCATGGTGCCTGCATCCTGGTGCTCAAGGGCACGGCCCCGATGGCGGTGTCTCACGGCACCGGTGCGTACTCGGGCATCCACGGCAGGCTCTCGGTCACGGTCGTGAACGCTGTCGTTTTCCCGCGGGCCAAGACCGGCCGCTGCGACGAGAACATCCACGTCGCCAGGGTCAAGCTCACCTGGGCAACCGGATCCGGGCACGTGTCGTTCTGACCGGCTGGCGGATGTGCCGCCTGGCCTGCTGCCGGCGGGGTGACCCGCAGGCATCGGGCCACAGCCGGCGTTGCCCGGCAGCGCCAGGCGGGAGGATGATCGGCATGCCGCCGAAAGCGGGGATGACGATGCAGGCAAGCAGGCCAGCAGCCATTGATGGCCGCCTACCACGGATGCGATGGACGGTCGGCGGCCTCGGGATCCTCGACATATTGGCGGCAGCCTTGCTGAGCGGCATCGTGCTAGCCGTCGGCTTCGGCTGGCTGCATACCGGCGGCGATCACCTCGGCGTCGCCGCCGCGGTAGGGGTGCTGGCCATGACGGCGCCGGTTGCCGGCCGCCAGCGGGCGCCAGTCGCGGCTGCCGGGATCATGGCGGCGGCGGCGCTGCTGAATGGGCTCGCCTTCGGGTCGCTCGTACGCTGCGGCGTGGCACTGCCCGCGTTCTTCCTCGTGGTGTTCGCTGTCGGGGTACGCCGTGACCGGGGCTGGTCTGCGCTTGGCGTTGCGCTGTGTGTCGGCGGCGTAGTGGCGGAAGGCATGTACGACCCGCAGATTCAGGCGTCTGGCCTGGCATTCGTGCTGCCGGTGCTGGTCGGCTTCTACGCGGCGGGGTGCCTGGTCCGCGCGCGCACCGAGATGGCGAGTGCGCTGCGCCACAAGTCAGCTGAGCTGCGCCGCCAGCGCGAGCAGACAGCACATCTGGCCGTGCAGGCGGATCGCGCAGAGATATCGGCCGACCTCGAACAGAGCCTGCACGCGCAGATCCGCGGGATCGCCGCGGCCGCGGCTGCCGGGCTTGAGGTCCTGGACACCGATCACGCGGCTGCCCGCCAGGCCATGACTGCAATCGAGCACGACGGCAGGCATGCACTCGAGCACATGCGCCAGATGCTCGGCTCGCTGCGCGAGCCAGCGCCAAGCGAGCCGCAGCCGACGCTGGCTCGGCTGCCGCAGCTGCTCGCCAGCGCGACCACCGCGTCGGCCAGGCTGTTAGTCGAGGGGAACCCGCGCACGCTGCCGGCCGGGCTCGAGCTGTCCGGGTACCGGATTGTCGAGCACCTGCTGGAGGCGCTGGAAGACGCTCCTGAGGCAGCGGTCGAGGTCAAGCTCCGGTTCTGCCCCGACGCTGTCGAACTGCACGTGAGCGGACCGTCCTCGGCTGGCGCCGATCTGCGCGCCGTGCTGGCAGCAGCCGCAGCGCGAGCATCGCTGCACAGCGGGACCGTACAGCACCGACTCGACGGCCGCATCTGCTACGCATCGGCCAGGCTGCCGCTCGTATCTGGCCATGCGTGAGGCGGCCGGCCGTGTCGTCGGCCTTACCGGAAGCTGGCGGGGTGACCTGCTGCTGGCCATGTTCACCCTGGCCTGGTTGATGGCCGCGGCGGCAGCGACCGCCCGGCTTGGCGAGCACCTGGTGGCGCTGGTCCTCCTGGTGTCGGTTGCCGGCGCGCTGGTGCTGCGCCGCCGGTGGCCAGGGCCGGCAGTGGTGCTCGGCGCTGCGGCGCTGTTCCTCGCTGTGCCGTTTGGCCTGACCGGGCTGGACGACAACTGGCTTGCGCTGCCGGTCGCGTGGACCGCGTTCCTGCTCTGCTTCGCGCTTGGGGCTGGCGCTCGTGTCACCGTGGGGCTGGCTGGAGTCATCGTGCTCGCGGTAAGCATGCAGGTCGCCGGCGGGCCTGGGCAGTTCAACCCGATTGTGGAGATGATCACGCTCGGATCGTGGCTTGGCGGGCTGCTGATGCGGTCCCGGCGGAAGCTGACCGACCAGCTGGAAGCCAGGAACCAGGAGCTGGCAGCCGAGCAGGAGCGATTCGCGCAGGAGTCGGTGCGTTATGAGCGTGCGCGCATCAGCAGGGAATTGCATGACATCGTCGCGCACTGGCTGAGCGTCGTGGTCGTGCAGGCAAGCGCGGGCCAGCGGGCGAAGGACGCCGAACGCGACGGCATGGCCGAGGCGCTCACGTCCGTAGCCGAGGCGGCCGCCCAGGCCCGGCAAGAGATCGGAAGGCTAGTCGAGCTGCTGCGCGGCGACGTGCCGTCCGGCAACTCGCCGAACCTGCAGATGATTCATGAGCTAGTCCGGCGCGCAGCGACAACAGGCCTGACCGTGACCTGCCGGTTCACCGGCAGCTGCGAGCTAGCCCCGACCGCGTCCGAGACCGCCTACCGGCTCGTCCAGGAGGCCCTGACCAACGCGCTCAAGCAGGCTCCCGGCGCGCCAGTCACGGTGACCATCGCCCAGGACACTCAGGCCGCACGCGTGGCGATCTGCGTGCAGAACGCGGCTCCGGCCGAGCAGCCGGCCCCGCTCGCGCGGTCGGGCGGTCAGTACGGCCTGCCAGCGATGCGCGAACGCGTGACGGCATGCGGCGGCAGCCTGACCGCGGGTCCGGATGGGCACGGAGGCTGGCAGGTGCGAGCCCTACTGCCGGCATCGACCGCTGGCCGGTCGGAGCAGCCTGCGCCGGCCAACTCTGGCTCGGCACACCCTCGGCAGCAACCTGCCTCCCGTGGCGCCCGGAAGAGCGTCTGATCATCGTCTACTTCAACGACCAGCTCCCGGCGTATCCGAACCACGGCAATCTGTGGGCTCGCCGTAGGCGTGCCGCTAGCCGCCACCGGTGCGCAGGTCGGCGGCTCGGCGTGCGGTTATCACCACTCCCGCGCACCTGGCGACTACGTCCGTGCTGCAAGCAGCCCAGACCGCATATCTATAGCCGCAAGTGCTGGGAGTGAACGCACGGATCGGCCGCAGGCAGTGTGCTTTGGCTCGGCGGCGCGCTCAGCGTGTCCAACGCCGCTGCGATCCCTCGTAATCGAGCAGGCGCCACAGCATCGCTGACTGCGGTCTGATGGCATAGACCACATCGAAATCAGGGTCAGCATCCGGAAGATATTGCCGCTCCTCCTCACTGTTGTATTTCGCAGACAGGCCCGCCACCACCTCGGGAACCTGGGCAGGGGTTCCCAGATCCTCGGCTGTGCCGCGCACGATCACCACGTCGTCGGCGCTCTCCAGGTGCACCACCACGCGCCGGTCGGAGGCGAGGTTGCGGGCCTTGACGGTGGAGCGCTCGCTGTAGAGGTACAGGACCTGGTTGATCACCAGTCCCCACACTGGGGCCACGTGCGGTGCGCCAGAGGGCATCGTGCTGCATAGCCAGTAGCTGCGCGCCGCCGCAAGGCGCGCCGCGACCTCTGCCCAGGACACGGTGCTGTCTGGCACACCCTCATGATCGCACCGCGAGCGCTGGCCGGTCGGCAACCAGATACCGTCTTCGCCACTTCCGAACGCACTACTTTGCCGCTCCTGGTGTGCTCCGGGATGGCGCGGTGCATGTTATGAAGCAACTTGGAGCCTGTTACGGCCACGATCGCGGCTTCCTCGTCAGGGCCCAGTTGCTGTTCCA
>Ga0335074_10002437_pt1 | contig 25326 bp, 20 predicted proteins | sample Lox_Sample_23_FD_206715 | JGI IMG/M metagenome (GOLD analysis project Ga0335074, IMG submission 206715) | Soil microbial communities from Loxahatchee National Wildlife Refuge, Florida, United States - Lox_Sample_2.3 | ecosystem: Environmental > Terrestrial > Soil > Wetlands | place: USA... | reverse complement strand
GATTACCGCCGCGGCTTCAAGTTCTCCACTTATGCCACCTGGTGGGTGATGCAGTCGGTGTCGCGCGCACTGGGCGAGCAGGCGCGCACTATCCGCATTCCCATCCACATGAACGATCAGCTCAACAAGTTCTTCCGCGCCTCCCGCCAACTCGAGCGCGATCTCGGCCGCCCGGCGGAGGACGCTGAACTGGCTAGCCAGATGAAGACCACCGGCGATAAGATCGGCAAGCTGCGCACCATCTCCCGTGAACCGATTTCGCTCGACACGCCCATCGGCAGCGACGAAGTATCCACGCTGGGTGAATTGATCGCGGATCGCTGGAGCGCGTCGCCGGCCGACGCGGTGCTGGCTGCCGAGGTGCGCCACAAGACCTCCGATTTTCTCCAGACATTGGTTCCGCGCGAAGAGCAAGTGCTCCGGCTGCGCTTTGGGGTGGGCTGCAACCGTGAACACACGCTTGAGGAAATCGGCGCCGATTTGGACGTCACGCGCGAGCGCGTACGGCAAATCGAGCTGCGCGCGCTGCGCAAGCTGCGCCGTCCGGAGAGCGCGCGGCGTCTGCGGAGTTTGCTGGCGTAAGGCTGGAAATTATGGCTGCCCGGAGGGAGGGTCCCAGAGCTGCCGCAACTCGCACTCCCCTTCGCCGGCGTGGCTGAGAAAACATTTGGTAAGCTCGATGGCCTCCTCCTTGGAGTTTGCCTTCAAAATGGCAAATCCACCAACTACTTCTTTCGATTCGGTGAAAGGACCATCGGTGGTCATCACCTTGCCTGCGGATCGGCGGACGCGTGCCCCCAGCGCGGTAGGAAGGCAGCCTTCCGTGGAAATCAGCCAGCCCGCCCGCATACCCTCCGCGATCAACTTGCCCATGGCCGCCAGTTCCTCCGCCGTTGGAGGCGTATCGCGCTCAACCGTCTTGTAGATGCTCAGAAATCGCATGGCTCTCTCCTCATCATATTAACCGCGGATCATTGCCCGCTCTACGAGTAGGTCGAACTGGAGAGCGCCGGTTCGACCGGTCGAACAGAGGGCGAGGCAGCTTTTATGTCAGCGGCCCGAGGCGATTCGTGCCCACTATCCGGCGCTCACCCTATAGCAGGTCTACAGCGCGATAACGTACTACCTGGGCCACCAGGAAGGAGTCGAGCCTGACGGGGCCCAGCGCGAACGCGAGGAGGATGGATACGGCGCCGGGCATCCCGCGCCGCAATCGTTGCCGGCTGCCGGGGCCAGGAGCCGGCGATAGATTTCCTCTCCGCCGTCGGCGAAGCTGTCCGGACTTCCTGACCTTCAAGTGCTGTCAATTGCCGCCCGGGAAGGCACGATCCTCGCCACGGCGGACCTATAGGTCGTCCGGACGTAGACCCGTGTGCTTCGCCATTTCAGCGAGAGCACCGGTCCTAACTCCTCGTTGTCATGATAGGCGAAGCGATATTGGGGCACCCCTCGCGGCGCAGAGTTCTGTGCGACCCGGACGTGCGAACCACGCGCCAGCCGATCCGTTGTAGAGCCGCGAGGGCGCGGCATGCCTTGGTCGCCGGCCAAGCGCTCACGCGGCGATCGAGAATTGAAGTGTGCCGGAGGCGGCCGGCATCGCTCCGTGCTCGATCTCCTCGGCGATTACGCGGAGCGCGAGAGCCTTCGCCTTCACCGTGGCTTCGCCGGCGGTCGCGCCGTACACGGTTACGCCTGGCAGTTCCGGAATGTCGGCAACCCATCGGCTATCGGTTTCGCGGAGCAACCGGATAGTGAGCTGCATTGGTAAATTTTAGCCCTTAATGCGCCAGGGCTTCCACTGGCGCCATCATTGGCTGCTTATGCTTGCACTCGTTATTGGGACACTGCAGCAGCGGTCCGGCCTTCAGCCACTTCTCCACCATGTAAGGGCTCCCGCACTCCGGGCATTTCTCCTGCACCGGCTTGCCCCACGTCACGAAGTTACAATCCGGCCACCGGCTGCATCCGTAAAATGTCTTGCCGCGCTTCGAACGGCGCTCCACTACTTCGCCTTCGCTGCACTCCGGGCATTTCATCCCGATAGTCGTTTGCTTGACGTACTTACAGGTAGGATAATTACCGCATGCGGTGAATTCGCCGTAACGGCCGGTCTTCACCACCATATTGCTGCCGCACACCGGACACCTCTCCTCCAACTGCACATCGGGCTTCTTCTGCGCCCCGCCGATCTGCTTGGTAGTTTTGCAGTCCGGGTAGCCTGTGCAGGCGAAGAAGGTCCCGAAGCGTCCCTTCTTCAAAACCATGGGACGGCCGCAGTTCTCGCAGTACTCTCCCTCTTCTTGCTCGCTCAGGTTGGCGACATCCAGGTCCGGCAGATCGACCGTTAGCTCACGGGTATAGGTGCAGAAACCTTCCTTTCTCTGCCAAAACAAGGTGAGGCCTTGGTCCGTTTCTCGCAGGTCCAGGTCATAGAACTCATTGATTTGGGGATAGCGGTCCTGGATTTTCTTCAGGCCTTCCCTGGTCTTGTCGCAATCTTCCCGCCGCCGCTCGACGTTTTTTTCATCGAGTTTCGCCAGCGTGGCCTCATGTTTCGCCTGGATCTTCTTCCGGCGCCCGGCCCCGTCGCGATCCGTTACCTTTCGCTCGGCTATGCGCTTGTCAAGCTGCGCCAAATCGGCCTCGTACCTGGCCTGGGCGTTTTCCTCACCGTCCTTGAGGGCCTGGCGCGTCCGCTGCTGGCTCAGAGCAATCCCTTTCTGGAAGTTTCCCAAGTCGGTCTCCGCCTTTTTGGTGGGGAAGTCGGGATAGCCGGTGCAAGCCAGGAAGCTGCCATGTTTTCCCCACTTGACGACTAACGGCCTCCCGCATTTCTCACACGTCAAGTCGGTGGGTTTCTCCATCCGCTTGATGTCGGTCATGTGCTCTTCGGCGTGCTTCAGGTCTTTGTCGAACTTATCGTAGAACTCGGCGATAGCTTCGCGCCAGGCGATCTTGCCGCCTTCGATTTCATCCAGTTCCTCTTCCATGCGCGCGGTGTACTGGATATCGAAGATATCGTCGAAGCTCTCGATCAACAGCCCGGTGACCACCTTGCCTAACTCGGTGGGATAAAACCGGCCGCCCTCCTTAGTCACATACTCACGTTCCTGAATCGTAGACAGGATGGACGCATAAGTCGAAGGCCGGCCCACGCCATCGGCTTCCAGTTTCTTCACCAGCGTGGCTTCGTTATAGCGCGGCGGCGGCTCGGTGAAGTGCTGTTCGGGCAGCAGGCCGCGCAACTTCAAGTGTTCGCCTTCAGCAACGGCCGGCAGGCGATGCTTCTCCTCTTCATCATCCTCGTCGATTTCGTCCTTGCCTTCCTTATAGATCTTCAGGAAGCCATCGAACTTCGGCACCGAGCCCGTGGCGCGGAACAGATAATCGCTCGCATCCTTACCGCGCGCCGCGATGTCGATGGTGGTTTGATCGAAGACGGCGGGAGTCATCTGGGATGCCACAAAGCGGTTCCAGATCAGGCGGTACAGCTTCAGTTCGTCCTCGGCAAGGTGCTTCTCCACATCCTCCGGCGAATACTCCATCGAGGTCGGACGGATACCTTCGTGCGCATCTTGCGCGTCTTTCTTCGATTTATAAATGTTGGCGGAATCGGGCAGAAACTCGGGACCGTACTTTACCGCGATATAGGCGCGGACATCCTGCACGGCTTCGTCGGAGATGCGCGTCGAGTCCGTACGCATATAGGTAATCAGGCCGACCGCGCCTTCCTTACCGAGTTCGATGCCCTCGTACAGGCGCTGCGCCAGGATCATGGTGCGTTTCACGCTGAAGCGCAGCTTGCGCGAGGATTCCTGCTGCAGCGTGGAGGTAATGAAGGGCGCCACCGGGTTGCGGCGCTTTTCGCGCGTGGAAACGGATTTCACTGTGTAGTCCGCGCCTTCGAGTTGCGCCAGCACATTATCGATGGATTCCTGGCTGGGGAGTTCCGGCGTCTGATCGTCCTTCTTGACCAGGTGCGCCTTCAGCATCGGCGGCTTGCGCGCGTTCAATTCGGCATCCAGCGTCCAGTACTCTTTCTTCTGGAACGCGGCGATTTCGGCTTCGCGCTCTACGATCACGCGCAACGCGACGGTCTGCACGCGCCCGGCGGACAATCCACGGCGCACCTTATCCCAAAGCAGCGGGGAAATCTTGTAGCCCACCAGCCGATCGAGCACCCGGCGCGCCTGTTGCGCGTCCACCAGTTTCTCATCCACCATGCCGGGATTCTGGAACGCCTTCTGAATGGCGTTCTTGGTGATCTCGTTGAACATCACGCGGTAGATGTGCGGTTCGCCATTCTTTTTTCCTTGCAACTCTTCCTGCAGGTGGAAGCAAATGGCCTCGCCCTCGCGATCCGGGTCGGCGGCCAGATAAACCGCCTCCATAGTTTTGGCGCTCTGCTTTAACTCATTGATCAGCTTGCGTTTGCCTTCGATGATCTCATAATGCGGCTGGAACCCGTGCTCGACATCGACGGCTAAGTCCTTTTTCGGCAGGTCCTTAATATGGCCCAGCGACGCTTTTACGACGTACTGCTTACCCAGATATTTATTAATAGTCTTCGCCTTAACAGGCGATTCCACGATTACAAGAGCTTTTGGCATATGAAGACTTCAGTCCACCACCAGATATCCCAGAGGCTACCACACTTTCACGAATTTCTTTCCGGGAAGCTGTTTCACCAAACCCAGCATTTCCAGCTCAAAGAGCGCGGCGATGAGTTCAGAAGCCGAGCTATCTTGAACAATTTGAAGCAGATCGTCCAAATGTATGGCGGTGTCCACTTGGAGGACGGCAAGTAACCGGCGGCCCACTTCGGGGAGGGTACCCTCAACTTTTCCCCCTAAGTGGGATGCGGGATCGCCTCCCGCGGATGCATCGGAGCCGCCCAGCAGCCGGCTCCGCCCACGTTCGATTAACTGACGGCGGACTTCGGCGGGAAGTTCCACGATCACGTCATTCCAATCCTGCACGAGCTTGGCACCCTGTTTTATCAATAGGTTAGGTCCCCAGCTCAATTGGGACGTGATATTTCCGGGAACGGCGAAGCACTCACGACCCTGATCGAGCGCCAGCTTGGCGGTGATCGCCGAGCCGCTGTATTGCGCGCCTTCCACCACCAGCACACCGGCGCTCATGCCGCTGATAATCCGGTTACGAATCGGGAAGTTCTGGGGAAAAGCGGTCGATCCCATGGGAAATTCCGAAAGGATAAGGCCTTTCGCGGCCAGATCGGCAGCCAGTTTAAGGTTCTCCGATGGGTAAACGATATCCACGCCGCAGCCCAGCACCGCGACCGTATCGCCACCAGCCGACAGCGCGCCCTTGTGGGATGCCGTATCGATACCGCGGGCCATGCCGCTCACGATGGTGAGACCGGCGCGCGCCAGATCGGCGGCAAGCCGTTCGGCGACGGCGACGCCATAAGGGGTGGGACGCCGGGTGCCCACAATGCCGAAGTGGAACGGCTGCAGGAGTTCCAGGCGGCCGCGGGCGAAGAGCAGAATCGGCGGATCGAAAATTTCACGCAGCAGAGCCGGATAGCGCGGATCGTTGCGAACGACGGTGACGGCGCCGTGCTCCGCCATTTTGCGTTGCTGATCGAGCGAATCGTCGAAGGAGCAGCCGCTCACGATGCTCTGGGCGACGGCCCCGGAGACGCCGGCTTGCTCCAATTCGGTGCGCGAGGCGCGGAATACGGCTTGCGGCGTGCGAAAGCGGTCGAGCAGCTTGCCCGCCATGCGGGTGCCCAGGCCGGGGATCAGGGTAAGCGCCAGCCAATGCAGTTCTTCCTCGCGGTTGAGGAGGGACACGTCGGCGTCCGGCATCGTTCCTTCCATGCAGGTTGTCTCCTAAGATGGTTAAGGTGGCGTGAGGGCCAGCTTCTCTCAAGGAAAAAGAAGGAATTAGCCGTCAGGATGGGTCAGGCCATTGTTTTGTGGTGCCTGTCGGCTTTTAGCCGGCGCCTCCGGGGAAGCGCATGAGCCGCCTGAAAGGCGTCCTTCAAGCGGACCCCAGGGCAGGATCGCCCGCCCCACATTTTTGACCCTTTCATTCGCAGATGCCGGCAGACTACTGCAATCGTCCGCCCCATGGCTCGTCGGTAAGAGGTTGCGCGGCAAGGATTACTCCCTGCCGCGCTCTGGGAATACGGCTCCTTACTGATTCACCTCAAGAGTGAATGTAGCGGTTTGCGTCATGCCGCCGCCGGTGGCCGTAACGGTGATCTGGTGGTCGGCGATCGAGGCATCCCGGCTGATCAGGGTAGTGAGGGTCGAGGTCCCGGCCCCAGGCGCGGCGATCGTGCTGGGGTCGAAGCTGAAGGTAAAGGCCCCGTTCCCTCCGGAAGCCGACAACGTGATCTTCGAGTTGAAGTTGTTGCCGACGGTGGTGGTGATCCTGACGTTGCCCCGGCCGCCCTGTTGCACACTGATCGACTTGGGCTGAATCTTGATCGTGAAATACGGGCCCACCGGGGTGACGGTCACCCTGACGGCGGCGTTCGAGGTAGCGGATCCAGCGGTTCCGGTAATCGTAATCGTATAGGTGCCGTTTGCAGTGGTGGACCCCACGTTGATGGACATCGTGGAAGTGCCGTTGCCGGTGATCGTAGTGGGATTGAAGGTTACGGTAATGCCGGTGGGCGCGCCGCTGGCCGTAAGGGTAACGGCGGAATTAAAGCCGTTGGCCACCGTACTGGTGATGGTGCTGGTGCCCACTGTGCCCTGCGGAACCGAAAGCGGAATCGGCGAGGCCGAGAGCGTGAAGCCGGCCGCGTGCGTTTCGCCGCTGAGAGTGGCCGCCAGCTCCTGGCCGTTCGGGCTTCCCCATCCGGTCGCCAGATCATAACCTGCGGTCGCGTCGTAGCCGTTGCTGCCGCTGGTGATGTCGTGGAAGTTGGCGGTGTAGTTCGAGCTGGCGCCGATGGCATACAACGTGGGATTGATGAACCCCAGCGGCTTTCCGGTCTCTTCTACCTCGGCTTCGTTCGCCAGGGCCAGATATCCGGCCCATAACGGCGCGGCAAAGCTGGTCCCGCCGTAGGCATTGGCGGTGCAGGTGGTCTGGTCCGCGCAAACATAATAGGTGAAGTTGGCGTTGGCGGAGACGTCCGGACCATTCCGGTCCACCTGCGAACACTTGGCGCAGCCGCCGGCCGCCGCCACTTGCCAGGAGGGAATCGGGAACGGATACTGCGATATGCCGCCGCCGCCATCGGACCAGGCCGTCTCGGAGGCCCAGGGGCCGCCCGCGCTGGCCGTCTCTAAATCCGTGCCGCCGACGCTCGTCAGATACGGATCGTCGGCCGGGTAGAAATAATTGGATTGCGTCCACTTGCCGCTGTCGCCGGCGGCTTGAAAAATGTTCTGGCCTTGCATGGCGAATTCCATGAAATAGGGATCGTCCTGGCCGGGGTCAGGCGGATTCCAACCCCAGGAGGAACTCAAGTTGGCGTTCAGGGGCGAAGCAGTTGCCATGGCATTGAAAATGGCGGTATCCGATGAGCCAACGTACACCACCAGGCTGGCGAGCCCCGGCGCCATTCCGAGCGCCTGCGTCATATCGATGGTTTGTTCGGTGTCGTTGCAATCATCCACCTGGAGGCAACTCGTGCTGGTCCCGTCTGTCGAAAGAAGGGTGATCGGGACGCTCAGCGTCTGGCCGGCATTGGTGTAGTACGTCTGCAGATCGGCCAGATCGGTGCCTGCGAACTCCAGCAAGCCTACGGACTGTCCGGCTCCGGTCCTCCTCCCGCCATAATAAGCGGCGCGCATATCGCTGCCGCAAAACGATTGTTCCGGGCAGGAACCGGTAGTCGCAGCGGGCGCCACTCCGGGAGGCCTGGGAATCAGCAACGGTTGGGGAATCGAATAGTTGTCGAGTCCGGAGATATGCCACAGCGGGATGGCCAGATCCGGCGTAGGTTCGCGGTCTGGCGAGTAGAATATGCGATTCTCCGTGGGATGCTGGTAGATGCCCATGTTCACATGCAAGGCAGCTTCGATGTCCGCCACGTGTCCGGTTACATCCAGGTTCAGACGGTTGCGCGACGTAGCGATTACTTTGAGACCCTTGGATTGCGCGAAGTTTCTAACCGTATCGTAATCCGCCTGTGTTGGCCCAAACTGCGCGGTGAACTGGTCCACGGTAAGAAACCGGTGGTATGACGGGCTCGCAGGATCGTAGAGATCCCGCAGCAAACTCTGCAACTGATCTTGATTGCGCAGCGGCAGAACCAGCACCAGCCGCATGGTCTGAGACGAGGGGAGGCGGCCGACCAATTGCGCCTGTCCGTTGGCGACCGCCTCCCGCACGTGAACGGTCATGGGAGACGCGCCCCGCGCCGGCGTGACAACACACAGAACCGGACCCATCGCCAGGAGTGTAAGCAACGACTTTGTGACTCTTCGAATCATGAATTCTCCTCTGCCCGGGCGCGGCGAATTTTGGGCTTCTCTTTCAGCACGGCACACCCGCAAGGCTCAGCCGCGGAATTGCTCTTTGATGTCAGGAAAATAGCCGATATGCCGGAATTTTTGTTGCCGGACCCAGACCCCGCCAGTATACCCCGAAGCACCCGCGCGCGGCGTCCTGGAAGCCACTTTTTTACGTTTCTCCCCGAAACGAGTGTTACGCGGCCCGTGTCATACATGTATTACGCCGTATTGCGCGCGGCTCAGGGCTTTAATTTCAGCCCCGCCTCCGGGTGAACCCGGATGGAACAAGTTGTGACTTGGCACCGTGTTTGCGAACGACAGGCCCCACGAAACGATGGCCTGTCCCACCCGACTTCGGTGCGCCGGGGTAGTCCTCGGGTAAAGGATGGGGACCGGGATGCTTTAACTCGGGGACTTCAACCGTGGTAAGGCTGTCAACGCACCACCATACACCAGCAACGACAGGAACAGAGCAGCCTTCTCCTGGTGCAGATCTTGAGTGACCAGCCGATAGGCTCCCAGGATCATGGCCGGATAGATCAACCGCGACAGTTCCAGACGCTTCCAGCGCGCGGCGCTCCACGCCAGCAACAAGGACAGGCTGGATATGACCGCGGTTCTTAAAGTGGCGCAGTACGCATGGTTTGTCGCCGGACCAACAAAGTAGTGATACGCTGCCGTCAAACTTCCGGCCAGGATACCCGCGCACAGCAGCGCCGTGGCGCCGGCCATTACGATACGGACCGGCAAAACAGTCCGGGTGGTAAGAGCGTAGACCGCCACGGTGGCAAGAGCGCCCATCCCAAGAACCAGCGGTCGGGCGGCCTCCCATTCCGCCGATCCTAGCAGCATGGCGACAGCTTGAGTCAGGGTGCCTGAATAGGCCAGCGCCAACAACAGAAAGACCGCCGCATGCCCGGCCAAAGTGGTGCGATTATAGAACCGGCCGGCGGCCGCGGCGGCAATTGCCAGGAGATACCACGCGGCGTCCGTGCTTCCGGAAAGCAAAATGCCCGTACCCGCCAGCACCTGTACGATGGCAAAGGCCGAGTAAGTGTAAAAGTTACGGGCGGGCGCGCCCAGGCGGTCGAGTAGCAGGAAGGACACCAGATAGCATCCGGCGCCGCCTGCCAGAACCAGGGCGCCAAGGGCTGGCGCGAGCCGCGGATCGGTCGCCGAGAGCCTCAGAATGCCGTTCAGTACGATGGCAAAGACAATGACGCTCTGGGCGATTTCGAATCCGGTGAAGACGAACCCCCGCAACAAGGTACGCACGATTGTGCTGGCAAGATAAATCGCCAGCAGCGCAAACAGAGCGCCGATCAGCCAAGCGTGCGAAATTGGCGCGTAGATTTCGGGCAATCCATGTTCATTGGTCACCAGCCAGGCGGCCAATAGAACCGAAAGATCCGCCGCAACCGCCGCCAGCCAGCGCTCGTTCAGCCAGTGATCGAGACACGCGGAAAGTTCCACGGCGGCGGCCATGGTCAGGAAAACCGTGGTGAACGGCGGTACGTCGTGCGAGGCCACCAGTAGCGCTCCGGAGGCGCCCAGCACTGCGAGCGTGGCAATGGTGGCTACGATTAACAGGTTCTTGCGCCAGGAGACCGCCAGACCGAAGATGCCGAACACCATCAGCGTGGCGGCTGCGCTCCATGGGGAAATCGTATGAAACTTCAGCGTAGCTTCCCACAGCAAGGGCGATAGAATCAGTCCCGCGGTCAGGCTGTGAATGGCGGCTTCCAGCCGCTTCGCGGCGGGCGCCCGCGCTGCCAGCACAAGCCACGCCATGGCATACAGGATACCGGCGGCCGATCCGATCCGCGGCGGAAGGTAGCCACTTTCCGCGAGGCTGCGCAGCAGGTATGCGCCTGCCAGCCCGAGAAGCGCGCGGCCGGCTAACGGAAAGATGGATGCCTCCGCGGGCGGCGTAAACGCTGCTGCGGCTGCGCCTGGCGCGGCGGGAGGGGCGGCGGCCCGACTCGCGGCCAGACCCAGGTACACTTCGAGTTGCGCGACGCGGTTGGCCAAATCGCGCACCTCGCGCTCCATTGCCTCCCATTCCGCTTGCGCCATCGAAACCTCCTTCGGTCCCGGTTCGCCCTTGTAGCTTTATGCCGCCTGGCTCTCCTCCCACGGCGGCAGCAGCTTGACTAATGCCAAAAGGATGGCGAAGGGCAGGATCATCAGCAGAATCGCCGGCAGCAACCCTTCGCGCGTGGCAAACTCCATCTTGTAGCTGGTGTATCCCAGAAAGCTCTTGGAGAAGAGTTGTCCTCCGATCACCACGTTCCAACGCATGGCGAAAATGCCGACCATCGCGAGAGAGGCGGCGGTGATGTATAGAACGCGGCGGGTGGCTTCAGCGAATTTCCATAATTGCGTGGCAGCCAGCATCGCTAACGGCATGACCGTGCCGATGAGGAGCTGCAGAATTACATGCGAGGCCCACAAGCGCGTGTGGACCATGAAGTCCAGGCTGCGGAAGGATTCGTCGGCTTCATAAGTACGGTGAACCAAGTCCATCATCTCCAGCGTGAAGTCGATCAGGAAGGTATAGAAAAGGTACTTGGCGATGGTGTCCAGACACCGCATATCAATGGCGGCTTTCCGCAGCTTCATCGACGCCGCATACAACACCAGCACCGCCGCAATGCCCGAGACCATGGCGGAAAAAATAAACACTACCGGCATCAACGGCGATGACCACCACGGATTCGCTTTAACGGAGCCAAAGATGAAACCCACATAGCCGTGCAACAGAAAAGCCGACGGGATGCCGATCACGGTGATGGCATAACCTACCTTATTATCGATCCGCAGAGACTCCGGGCTGACATTGTAGGAGCCGAGCGTCAGGGCTTTGTAAATAATTCGGGTCCAGCCGGTGGCGCTCTTTGCGAGGCGGACGATCTCGGCGCGATATTCCAGCCAGATCTCGAGCAGTAGGACCACGAGCAGATACCACAGATAAACAAATCCGAACATCGCCATGGCGGACGAGCGGTGGGGCGTCAGATACATTTCAAACGACCGTTCGGGGTGGCCCAAATGAAGCTGCAAAGGAAGTGGCGCGACCAAAAGGAAAGAAAGCGCGGTCAATAAAGCCAGCCGGTAAGTGGGGCGCACCGCCTCCACCTTGAAGACGCGTTCGAGCGAGGCGAGGATGAACGCTCCGGCCACCAAGCCGGTGATATAGGGGTAGAGCACGATGAGCATGCTCCACTGCAATTCCACCTCGTTCGGGTACATGAAACCATCGACGCCGGGCATCATCATTGCTCCTTAGCGCACCGCTCCGTCCAGGCCGTTGTAGTAGACTTTGGCTTCGGTGGCCATGTGCGGTTTCAAAACCTGCACCATATGGGTGCGCAGGAATTCGTGCACCGGATCCTTGGGGTTCTTGAAATCCACCAACTGCCGCGCGCCCGTCGGACAATTCTCACAGCACGCGGTGGTCAAGCCCTTGGTGATGCGGTGGTAGCAGAGCGTGCATTTGTCTACGGTCTGCGTTTTCGGATGCAGATAGCGGCAACCATACGGGCAGGCCTGCACGCAGTAGCGGCAGCCCAGGCAGTAGGTTTGGTCCACCAGCACTACGCCATCGGGGCTGACGAAGGTGGCGCCCACCGGGCACACCTGCACGCACGGCGAATTCGCACAATGGTTGCACAGCTTGGGCACGTAAAAGCTTTTCACGTCTTCGCGCGCCAACGGTGCAAAGCCTTCCATGCCGCCGTCGGGCGATTCTACTTTCGGGTGCTGCTCTTCCTCCACCTGGTAGCGCTCCACCCAGGTGCGAAAGTATCCTTTGGGAACGCTATTCTCCCGCGCGCAGGCACGCACGCAATTCCCGCAGCCGATACACTTGTCGATATCGATCAGCATGCCCCACCAGTGATCGGCCATCTTGTAGGCATCCGGGGCGGGTTCCGCGCCAGTGATTTGTTCGAGCGTGGCGCTTACAGAGGCCAGCACCAGCAACTTGCCGCCAATTTTGAAAAGGTCGCGCCGGGTCGTCTCCATAGGTTTCCTCAAATATGCGGATTGTGCGGCTTGTGGCACGTGTTGCAGGGCACATCGCCCATGTGTTCGGCCGTCACCACCTGCGGGAAGTTCCTGGGCTTGGCGGCGTCTTTTTCATGACAGCGGCGGCAGAGGTTGGCCACATCCGGCAAGGCAGGCTTTATCGTGCCCGGATCGTTGGCATGCTGCGCTTGCGCCCCATGGCAGGCTTCACAGGCTACATGCGCGTGAGGTCCGCCGGCGCGCACTTTAGCCTCCTCATCATGGCAAGCGATGCAACTTTCCTGTCCGGCAAAGGATATGGGACGCTCGCGAACAGTTTCGAGAGCGCCGGGACGATAGTGGCCGTATTGGCCGAATGCCCTGGGAATCACCACCTGCCGCACCAGGAGAAAGACGCCCAGCCCGGCGGCGAAGACCGCCGCCAGCCGGACAAGATGGGCCGAATCTCGAACAAAGCGGCGCAATTTTGCCCCCTAGCTTCGGGTTCGCGGGTCCGCAATTATAGGACCAACAGACCCTTAAGGATTAAATAGGTTATTAGGGGTGATTTTCGGCGCTTTGCGGTGGAATTCTACAAATATGGGTTGGGGCATATGCCGCGATATGGGGGAAAACTCAGCAGGTATGAGAAATTCCGCTCTTTTGGCCTCTGTTTCGGCCAGCCCGGCCGGGATGGGAACCGGGGTTTTGATGCCGCCACTCGGCGCGGCAGAGACGGGGTTGTTACTCAGTCCAGCGAGCCAAGACTGCGCGCCAGCGCGAACAACAACCCTGACCCCCATCCCCGTCCCCGCGCCCGAAGGGCGCTACTGCGCGGATCTCAGCTCGCGCTTCATGTGCGTCAGCCCGGTCTTCAATTCGTCGGTGGCTTCCGCCACGGCCGAAGTATCGTAGATCACGTGCGGGGTGAAGAAGACGATCAACTCGTCGCGGGTGGTGCTCCTCGATTTGTTGCCGAACGCCGCGCCCAGAACCGGAATGCGCTGCAGGAACGGTATCCCGCTGGAAGTGTCGTTGACGGTTTCCTGAATGAATCCCCCGACCGCCACGGTATCGCCGTCCTGCACCGTCATCTGCGTCTGAAAGCTGCGGTTTTGAAAGGAGGGCGACGAAATAGCGGAATAGGTGTTGGCGCTCGGAGTGCTGATCTGCTGGTCGATCAGCATGGTTATCACGCCGCTCGAATTGACGCGCGCCATCACCACCAAGGTCACGCCCGCGCTGACATTGGCGATGTTATTGGCGAACAGAGTATTGCCGTTGGTCTCCACACCCGAATTGGTGGTGGATGCCAGCGTTGGCACGGTGCTGCCGACATTCATCACCGCGGGGATGCTATCGGTGGCGATCAAGGAAGGCTCGTTAATCGTCTTGGCTTTGCCGGTGGACTCGAGCGCGGTCACCGCGGCCAGCAATTCGCGGCTGTGCCCGACCAATAGTCCGCCCGTCAAGGTCAGCCCGCCGCTCAGAGCAGAGCCCAGAAAACCGCCCGGCTGTCCCGGCGCGGTAAAACCGGACGGCACGGCCGCACCCTGCGATTGCAGGTAGGACTCGACGCCGTAGGCCAAGCTGCCGGTGAGGTTTACTTCGAAGATCTTAGCTTCCACCAGGATCTGTCGCGGCGGAACATCCAACTGCGTCAGAAGCCGGGAGATCTGCTCCCATTCTTCGGGCGTGGCCTGCGCCAATATCGTGTTGTCGAACGGATTGGGAATTACGCGGGGACCTTTGTAGTTGCCCGCGCCAGTCCCGGAAGCGCCCAGATAAGTGCCGGTATGGTCGCCGCCCGCGCCCTGTTGGGCGGTTCCCTGTTCAGCCGTGCCCGGCTGCGAGGTGTTCCCGTACGCGCTGGCGAATAGATTGCCAAGGCCGCCCATCCCGCCCATCCCGCCGTATCCTCCGCCATAGCCGCCGTATCCGCCACCATAACCGCCATAGCCACCGCCATAGCCACCGCCGTAGCCGCCACCGCCGTAGCCGCCCATACCGCCGTAGCCGCCACCGCCATAGCCGCCCATGCCGCCGTAGCCGCCACCGCCATAGCCGCCCATGCCGCCCCCCCCAGCCAGTCCGGTGCCGGGACCGATATTGTTCATCATGCTGCCCATCATGTTGTTGTTCATCTGGCTCAACGCCAGCAACGCGGCCGGATTGCCGCTATACAACGCCATGATGGCCAGCGCCAACGTCTCCGCCCGGCCATACTTCACGCGATAGACGTAGTTATCCACCGCGCCGGCGGGCGGTTTCACGGGAATATCCAGTTTCCTTAGCCATAGCGTGACCTGATCGAAAACTCCCGGATTGGGCGCCACCGCGATAACGGTATTGATGCGGTCGATCGGCACGAATTTTACGGAGCCGGCTTTGTCGGACAGCGAGACAGCTTTGAAAACAGAATCCAGTTGTTTCACCAGGTCTGACGGGCGGCCGTTCGACACATCGTAGATCCGGACGCGCTGATTGACGAACGAATCGCTGTCGAACGTCGCGATCAGATCCATAGTGCGCTTCATGTTGCGATTGTTGTCCTGCAGGATCAGCAGGTTCGCCGGATCGTAAGTCGCGGCGGCCGCGCCCTCGCCCAGGAACGGCTGGATGAGCTTCAGAATCTCGCTCGCCGTGGCGTATTTGAGGAACACGAGATTCAGGGATAATTGTTCATCCTCAGGAAAATTCTTGCCGTTCACTTCGGGCGGAATCGGGGCCTGGGATGCTTTCTCGACCGGAACGACACGATACAGTTCGCCCACTTTGACCATGGCCGCGCCGTTGACGCGCAGGATGGTTTCGAGCAGCGACATTAAATCGGCGGGCCGCACCTGGCCGAAGGTGTGTAGCGTGACGCTGCCTCCCTTGAAGTGCGGATCGAGAAGATAATTGATTTTCAAGCGGCGGGCGATGATATCGATCACCTCGGTGAGCGATGCATTCTCCAGCATGAAGCCGGTATCGGTGATCGAGGTGCGCGAGGGAGCCTGCGACGGGGAAGGTGCCGCAGGGCCACTAGAGGGAGCGCCTGGCCGGCCCCCAAAGGGCGTGGGACGGGGAGGAGGTTGGGGCGTTTGCTGCGCGGAGGCAATTCCGATCAGGCCAAAGGCCGCTACAATGACGGCCAGAAAGCGGGGACAAGCGAAGCTCACTGGCTACTCCTTGTCCGCTTTCTGCGCATCGGTCTTGGCCGCCGCGGGCGCAGGGGCGCCCTTCTGTTGCGTTTCCCAGATCCGCTTTTCGTTCTCGTCCAGGTCGCTCTTCTTGCGCGTCCAGGAGCGCTTTCCGAACGGCGTGGACTCTACAAAGCGGACGGAGTCATCACCCTGCTCGACGGCGGTGATGCGCTCGCCGGCTGCCTGGCTCTTCTGCGCCGCCGCCTTGCCCGGCTCCTCCGCCTCGGCCGGCCATCGCCGGAGGCCGAAAGGAGTCTGCCGGTAGAACCACACCTTACCGTCTTTATCCGTCCAGCGGTAAGATCCGGGTGAGGTTTCCACGGCATCCTTGGGAATGCCGGCGTTTGCGGCCGGTTTCCTGGCTTGATTCGCCGCTGGCGGCGGCGAAGTCTTGGTGGAATCCTGGGCGCCCAGCGAGGCCGCCATCAGACACATACCGATCAAAACTTTCATTCGCGATTGCTCCTTTTTCCAGGTCCGCTCGATGCGGCCGGTTTCATTTCCCGCTGTCACTTTCCCAATAACATCTGGAACCGAACGGGGTCGGCTTGATTACTTTGCGCATGCCATCCGCCACGGTTCCCTCAGGCGATGTATCGCCGGACACGCACGCCCGAATGCCGGTAGGCAACTCCAGTCCTGGCTTCGCCGCAGCCGTGGCAACCGGAGCGGGAGGAGGCGCTGCCGGTTCCACCGGCGCGGCGCTGGCTGCCGGCGTGGCGGGCTCGTTGCGATCGATCATCTCGTCAACCTTCTTGGTGATGGTTTGGCCTTCCCACTCGAGCACCAGTTCATCGCTATTCACCGACACCAACTTGAAAGCTCCCACTTGATCGCCCGGCTGATAATCGCGATGCGGCGCTTTGGGCCCTTCGCTCAGTATGGCGATCGGCCCATCCCCCATATTGATCACGCCGTGAAACACCGGCAGCGCGGGCATCTTGGGCTTGGGCGGCGGCGGCGGCGGCTCCACCACCACCACCGGATTGCGGTCTTTGGCGAACAGCATCTTCTGCGCGATATCGCTGTAGGCGGCGGGCCGCATCGGCTCGGGAGCGGGCCGCGGTGTGGTGGGCGGCGGCGGGATCGGCCGGATATGCTGCGAAAGCACACCCTTCTCGCGCGCTCTGGTTTCCACGTAAGAGCGGCGCAGGTGCACAATGATCGCCGCGCTTAGCGCCAGCAGCGCCACGTTCGCGAATAATAGCTTCCGCTTCACAATGCGGCCGGCCCCTTCTTCACCGGCACTAACTTGCGCGGCACCACGCCGGAAAGACCCAGGCGCACCATCACCGTCTTTTCCTTGGGATCGGCCGAGATCACGCGAATCTGATTGGTCGCGATCAACTCGGGCCGGTTGGCCAGCGCGGCCATGAAGTTCACGAACTGTTCAATGCGGCAGGTGAACGAGACCGCTACCACTACTTCGCCATAATCGGCGGCCAGCGGCAGGACCTTCATCTCCTCCGCGCCCCGCACATCGATGCCTTCATCCTTGCCCGCGCGGCGAATGATTTCGAGCAACTGCGCCTGCGCCTCCGGGGCGGTATTCGCCGGCAGGATGCCTTTCTCGCGAGTCGCCAATTCCCCGGCAACTTGTTTGGCCACCTTTTCTTTCCCCGGTATGGTGGCGGCCGCTTCACGCAATTTCGCGAGGCGCTGCTCGGCTAACGGAACCGAATCGTAAACCACTACGGTCGCGGGTTTCTTATCGGCCATCACCACGAAGCGCAGGATGAGGATGAACGCGACTCCACCCGAAAGGATCAATAGCGTGCGGCGGTCGAGCGTGCCGGTGGTCATTTGCCCGGCCTCCGCTGGGTGCGCAGGCGGAAATTCTCCGCATTCTGCGCCTTGCTGATGCCGTTGAACTCGGTGTTTTGAAATAGAGGCGAATCGTCCAGCAGTTTGAGGAGCGGCGCGGCCTGATCCGCTTCGCCCGAAACCATCACAGCGTCGCGCGACAACTCCACGGTGTTGGCCCATACCGGCGACGGCAACAGACGCGTAAGCTCGTTGATGACGTCCAAATCGGCGCGCGTACGGGCGCGGAAATCGTCCAGCAGGCGGGCGCGGGCGCGCATTTGGGCGATCTGCTGATCGAGCGCGGCGGCGCGCGCGGCTTGCGGCCGCAGGCGTGCGATGGCGGAATCCAGGTTTCCCAGATACTGGCGCTCCGCGTAGCCGGGCCACGCCAGAGCGGCGATGAGCACGATAAGCAATAACGCGGCGGCCGCGGCAGTAGGAATGAAAATGCCGCGCGAAGCCGATTCGCGCCGCTCGGGAGGCAGCAGATTCGCCGCCGGCGCCAAACGTGGACATGCGCTTGCCAACGCCGCCGCATAGGGCAATGGATTGCGCGCCAGATCGTTCTCCACGGGATTCACGCGCGGCGCGGGGAAAAGATTTTCCAGCGGCAGCGCCTCGGTGGCGGGGTCGAGGCGCAGTTCGGCGATGGCTACCGCCGCGGCGCGCGCGGGCGGCAAATCGAATTCCGCGGAGAAGACCGGACGCGCCGGGCTTTCGCCATACACATACACGGAAGATCCGGAGCCTGGACTGATGGCCACGAACTCCCGCGGTGGCGGCACCGAAAGCCGGATCGCGCCGTGAATCGCGGCGGCCGCAAAAGTGAAACATCCGGTGGCGATGCCCGCGGCGGTGAACAATTCCAGATAGCGGTCGATGGTCTCGCGTAGCGCAATGCCCACCAGCACCGCGCCGTCAGCGAGCGGCGACCATCCGAACAAAACCTCGCGGTCGCCATACGGGTTGATGCCATCCAACTGAAAAGTGATGGCCGCTTCCAGATCCTTGTGCTCGACGCCGCGCAGCAGAATATGCCGTACGACCACTTCCGGCTTGGGCAACAAGACCGTCGCGGTGAGGTGCGGCGTGCCCAGTTTATCCAACAAGGCGCTGTATTCCGCGCCCCACTGCGCGGCGGGCCGTTCGCGAAAACGTGGGATGGCGGTGCGCGCCAGAACTTCGACGCCCATCGGGCGCGCGCGCGCCACGGCGACTTCGAGATCCAATCCCAAAATCTGAATTCCCGCGCCGGTGCCGAAGGCCCTCAGGCGCCGGAGTTGTGGATAGTTCCCCAAATGGTTCAGACGCACGGAATGCGGGAAAAAGACGACCGCGGTATTTCGTGAGGCAATCCTGCCGCCTCACTCCGGAGGTTCCGCATTTCGACTAGCTGGGAGACCAGGTTTGGTGGGGGCAGGCGGTTTCGTCCAATGCCACTTAGTTTTCCCCCTTTCCTGTAGTAGAAACGATGCCTGCGTCGTTTTGGCAGGGTGCCCTGTGCCGCAAGTTGAGCACTCGGGTGATCTCGCACCACGTTCAGGGCCCCTGCAAAAGACATTGCCGGCCGGATCCACCGCGATTCCGGTTCTGCCGTCGTTGTTGTGGCCGCCCAAAGCCGCCCAAATATGTTGCCCAAATCAACGCATGGGGATCGGGCTGGATCTTGGCGGCGAACGCGGCGGTGCAGGGTATGGGTGGCTCTTGGGCAAACGGGCGTGGCCGGGCGCACAAAGCGTTGGGGTGTCGCGATTGGGCCGACCCATTTGCGAGCAGTCCGCATCGCAAAGTGAAGCAGCCGTATACTCACCACCCTCTCCCTGGAAGCCTTCCGCGCAATACGGCTAAGGCGAGTCCGAACGCCTCTTCGTATTCTTCGACGAGGCATATGGCACCGCGGTCGCAGGCCCATTTCCATTCGCTTTTACGATAGGATGTGTGGAGGTGGAGCGGCCGGATCAATTAGCCGGCTAAGAGCTACAACGAAATGGCGGAACTTGAAATTCATCACGAAGAAGCCCACGCACACGATCCGGTGGGCCAGCGCGTGGGTGTCATGGCCGCGCTGCTCGCCGTGTTCCTGGCGGTGGTGACCATTCTGGCGCACCGCGCGCACACCCAAGCCATCATTCGAAAATCGGAATCGAACGACCAGTGGCAGTATTATCAGGCGAGCCGTTTGAAGCTGCACAACGCCGAGTTGGGCGAGCGCCTGATCAGTGTTCTGGGACCCAACAATCCGGGCGCAAAGCAGAGCCTGGACGGCTTCCGGGCCGACCAGCAGAGATACGCGGCCGAGACGCAGGATCTGAAGGCCAAGGCCGAGAAGCAATTACAGCTATCCGAGGCCGCCGAAGTCCGTGCGCTGCATTTCGATTTGGGCGAAGGCCTGCTGGAGATCGCGCTGGTGCTCAGTTCGCTATATTTCATCTCGCGGAAAATGCTCTTCCCGGTGGCTGGCGCAATTGCCGGCGTGGCGGGGTTGATTGTGGCGATTACCGGATTCTTCGCGTAGGGGAAAACGAGATTCCGCCTTGGCACATGCTAAAAGCACACAGGCAATTACATCGCCCAATTCGACACCGACCTACGGGAGTACCAGCGCACCTTCGCCGGGGTGTTCTCGCGGGGGCTGACGCGGCCCAGGCATTGTGTGGTGTATTTCTTCGATCTCCTGTTCACATCGTCGCGGCGCTGTCAGGACTACCTGACTTTACGTAAGCTGGCCCCGAGCATTGTTGCCAAGCCGGGTGGCGCGCGGACTAAGCGCGGCGCGAGCGCATTCGAAGAGGCGGCGGCTCGGGACCGGTTCCACGAGAAGCTGTCGGCGCTCGGGTGTTGGCGTGTGTTCAGTCCAAATAATCATTTCGCAGAGGATAATCAATTGCGCACGCAGGCGGATTACATCTTTCGGTGGAGCTTCATCTGCCCCGAGATCGCTAGCGAAGCTGCCAGGCTTCGCCGCCTGGCAAAAGCCGTGCTCCGCGAGGACGGGTTCTCGGACTTCACTCTGGCGGAACTGCTGGTAGGGCTTCAGCACGCCGCCCATCATGCGAGCTATTGCCGTCATGCTCTGGAGATACTGATGAGGCTAGCTGGCCGTAGCCCTACTCGCTCGGCCCGGCGGTCACTGTCACCAGGTGCTGGCCGCGTGGCAGGAAGATGTCATCCGGTCCGGCGGGATCGAGCGTGGATGGCGCGCCGTCGATCTCCACGGAAACCGGCTTGCGATTCAGCAGCACGATCGCACGCGCCGCACTGTGATACGACAACTCCACTGTGTCCGTCCCCGTCAACTGCGCGGACGCCAGTTCGCCATTGAAATGCGTCACCTGCAGCGCGGGAATCTCCGTGCCCGGTTCGACGGTATGGGCGCCGGCCGGCAGGAACAAGAACGATCCATCGCGCACCGGCCACGGCAGTCCGTCCACCAGCGCCGCGCCGGACCATCGTAGTCCCACGCCATGCGGGGAATCGATTGTCACCTTCCCTCCGGCAGCTTCCGCGCGGGTAACCACCGCCACCGAAGCAGGCAGCAGCGCCAAATCCGCCGGCAGGATGGAATTCTCGAAATAGACGGCCACTTGCGGAAACGCGCCGGCCGCCGAATGCACCACTTCGAAAAGCTCCGCGCCGGTCTGTTGCTTGGTGGGATAAACATTCTGATAGCGCTCGACGATGTTCAGGTCGATGGCCAGCCGGTCCTGCCGCGGCGTCAGCGGACGATAGCGCTTGGCGATCTCCTCATAACGCTGCGGCGCTTCGTTCCAAACCGTCGCCGGATCTTCCACCAGAAACGTGAAATTGTGCCGGTCGAGCAAAGGCAGTAATTGGGCCGAATCCGCGCCGATGGCATCGCGCATCGAGGTATCCAGGCGGTCGTCAACATGCGTGAGGACAATATCGAGACCATTCCCCGCGCGGCGCATCGACTCGATTTCGCCGAGCCACTGCTGCTGCATCTCGCGCGCCAGTCGCGCACGGTAATCCAAAAAAGCCCGCTGGGAAGGTGCGTCCTTCCGCGCTTGGAACAACTCGATGGGATCGAATCCGCCGATCGCGCGGAACTGCGCGCGCACATTGTCGTTCATGGGCGTGAAGCGCGAAGGATTCGACAGCCCTTCGAGTGACTCGAAATACAGCTCGGCCAGATTCACGCCGTCCCAATCGAAGCGCCCGATCAGGTCTCTTACGCCCGCCGACACCGCGTGGAAGCAATCGGGATTCGAAAGGTTCATGAGCTTGCGCCAATCGAGCTGCGCGTCCTGCAGGACGGCGGTTTTTTCGCGCCACTGCGGATGATCGTCCCAGAATTTGTCGCTTACGTGCGGCAACTCCAGCCAGGCGTAGACCAGGATGCCATGGGCATGGCAGGCCGCGATCAGGCGCTTCAGATAGGCGTCGCGTTCGGGGTCGGGATCGTAGAAATGCCAGGCGGCCGCCTGCAATGCCGAGATGCCCGCTTTGCGCCAGCGCGCGGCGAAATAATCGAGATCCACACGCAGGCGATAGGAGGAATCAAAAAACGCCCACAGACGATTCGAGCGGAATGGCGGATCGAGACCCAGGTCGGCGAGGGCTTGCAGCAAATACGGAAAGCGTTCGTAGCCGCGCTCTCCGGGCGAAACTTCGACCCACAACACCGCGCCTGATCCGCGGCGGAAACCGGCCATCATGGGCGCGCCGGTCCAGCGTTCCTTGGCGAAGATGATGGCTTCGGCGGGAACTTCGAAGCGCGGCAATTCGAGCCCTTTCTCCCACACGATGCCCAGTTTGGGCATGTGGGTGTCTTCGATGCTCGAAACCTTCACGTTGTCTTTGCCCGGGCGGAAGCCGAACGATTCGGCCGTGGAAGATTCGCCTTCGAGGATCAGGAAGTCGCCGCGTTGCACGCGCGCCAGCCATTCCGCCGATCCGGCCGATCCCGCGCGCAGCACGAAGATACGGGCAGATGCGGCGGGCTGCTGGATGAATCCGACGGATTCGAGCAGAAGCGGCCAGCCGCCGTGATCGTCCGAAAGCACGGCGAAGGTGGGAAGCACGGCGGCTTCGAGCAGAGGTGTAATCAGCAGGGCTAATAAGAAGGGAATTGGGGACCGGGGATGGGGACCGGGCTTTTGTTTAATAAGTAAACGCATACCAAAAACCCGCCCGAAAGTCTTTGAACGTGGGCCCGTAAGGATCGCCGGGCACTGTGTAACTGCCTCGTAAGTAATTCACCGTGAAATATAACGACGGTGGCATGGCCGCATGCCGAAAGCGTACGCCCGGCCCGACCTCGTAGAAGTTAGCCCAGTCCTGCCGCTTCTGATCCTGAGTTATATTCAAGTTCAAGTAGAATTGAGTTTGTAACTTACCAAGAAACGGCGTATAACCAGCGCGATTTTGTGAAATCATGAGTAAGTCGTTGTCAAAACGGCTTACAAAGACGGCGTCATCATTCGATTCGAAGAAAAGACCGCCCGTCTCCGATTGCAATAGATGGCCAAAGCCTTTGGTAAACGACGCGCCGCCGCGATAATCGGGCGCCAGGTGACCGGTCAGATATCCTGCCGACGAACCGGCTTCCGCCCAGCCTAGTAACCCGTGCCAGACATTGCTGGCTACGCCTAGCGCGGGTATGAAGGCGCTCTCGGAGAGATACTGCGGCGCCAAACCGCTGTTCTCCGGTCCGATGGTCCCACGCGTATCGCCGATGAATCGCACGCTCACATATGGATGTACCGGAAAGTGCAAATGCAGCTCCGTCTTCACCTGGCCGTAGCCGAACAGGTCGTGCCAGCGTGTGGAGAACATCGGATACATCCAGACCGTGGTGCGGAATGTTTCTAACTCGGGTCGTAGGCTGTGATAAGCCTTATGCGCTTCCGTGGCGATCTTAGGGTCGGAGCTTTTACGCGCCAAGTCAAACCAGCGAATGGCCTGTTTGTCATTATGCAGCATGTTATAAGTCCAGCCGAGCTTCAGCATGACCGCGAAATCGGCGGGATCGTCTTCCTGGGCAAGCTGCAGGTATTTGAGCGCGTCGCGCAGAAACCCGGCTTGCAGGCTGCGTTCGGCCATCGTCTTGGCATCGATGGATGGCGGAGCTGCGGCGGGCTGCGGCGGGCGGGTGCGCAAAGTTTGCGGTAGGCGCAGAACCGCGCGCACGCGATTGGCGAGGTCTTCGTCCGCGCCTTTCATGACGCGTTCGAGCAGCGGCATGGCTTCCTCGGTGTCGCCGCGCGCCAGCAGAAGAAATCCAAGTTGCGCGGCGGACAGGTAATCCGTGTCCGAAAGATGCGTCAGCTCGCGGAACTGCTGCTCGGCTTCGGTCTGGCGATTCATGCGCAATAAAAGATAGGCCAGATCGCGCCGCAAGTCGAGATTCTTGGAATCGAGCTCCAACGCCCGCTGGAATTCCGAGACAAACGGATAGCGCGCCGGAAGCAATTCGCGGGCGGCTTCGGCAGCGCGCGGCTCGCCTCCGCGAGATGCCGCCAGCAGCGCCGCGTGGGCTTCCTCCGTGCGATGCAGCTCCTTCAGCACGCGCCCCAGATCCACCAGCACACTGCGCCGGCCGGGAATCAGGCGCCAGGCTTTTTCGTATTGCTCCGCCGCGAGTTCGAGTTCGTCGCGTTGCTCGGCGAGGGTGGCCAGCTCGAAATGCGCGCTGAAATTATCCGCGCCCATCTGGATGGCTTTCTTCCAGCGCGCGATGCCTTCGGCCAACGGCCGGTCGATGTTCTCGAATGCGCGCTCGGCGGTGGCGCGCGATTCCGTATCGCCCGTCTTGCGAATGCGGTCGAACACCCGCCGCGCCTGCACCTGCTGCTTGGTTTCGTTGCATAGGAACGCGTATTCGAGCGCGACGTGATAATCCTTGGGATCGAGCCGCATGGCTTCGCGGAACTGGTCGCGCGCCGCTTCGTTTTCGCCGATTCTCAGATCGGTGTAAGCCAGATCCTTGCGCACCGCGGTGCGATCCGGCGCGGCCGCGATGGCCTTCAGGAAATTCGCGATGGCGTCATCATAGTTGCGCGCGCGCAGCGCTTCGTAGGCCTTGTTCAGCGGCGCATAGGCAGGGTCGGGCGTCTGCGCGGCAACCAGGCTGCACGCCAGAAGGAATATCCATAGCCGCATGATGATACCCACTTAGTGGGATTTAGCCGGATTTGTCGCAAAGAGATTTTTTCAGCCCCGCTCCGTCTTTTCAGCCCCGCTCCGTGAGGACGGGGTTGCCAGATCTACTTACTTTCAAAAAAGGTCAGTGAGTGGCGGGAATGTCAGCAAGAAGCTCAAACCCAACAAGATCAGAGCAGCGGTAATGATACGCCCCGCGGCGACCGTCTGGTTGCGCCAGCGCCATTCGAAAATCCCCCAGGCGAACAGCCAGATCAAGAGAGCCGCCGTGGTTACGCCGGAGAGGGGCCCCGTCGGTTTATAGAGAATAAGATCGCTTCTGAGCTGCGCCCATTTATCCCCGGCGATGGCCAGTACGGCCAGAGCGAAGGCTCCGATGCCGGCCGAAAGAATGGCGGCTGCGCCGGAACCGTTCGTCGGCACTGGCGCGTTGGAAGATGCGGCGTGCTTCGGCGTATTCATTTTTCTTCTCCCCATCCCAGTTGAATCGTGTGACCGCCGTAAACCGGCGCTTCCTTGGTGATCATTGCGCCGAAGAAGCCCGCGATGCCCGCGGCCAGAAACGAGGCCACGGCAAAACAGAGCACCGCCGCGCGAAGTTGCCGGTGGTTTCGGAGGTCGTGGCCATACTTGATGAAAACGAACGCGACCATGGTGATCGAAATCGGAGCGAACCACGCGACGTGCTCCTTCCACTCCATCCCCAGCGCGTGCCAGCCGATGATGCTGGGACTAGACATCAGCAGCCTTTGCGGAAA
>Ga0335074_10002436_pt1 | contig 25326 bp, 23 predicted proteins | sample Lox_Sample_23_FD_206715 | JGI IMG/M metagenome (GOLD analysis project Ga0335074, IMG submission 206715) | Soil microbial communities from Loxahatchee National Wildlife Refuge, Florida, United States - Lox_Sample_2.3 | ecosystem: Environmental > Terrestrial > Soil > Wetlands | place: USA... | reverse complement strand
TCGCTATCCGGCTCGTTAGCGCAGCGGTTTGATCCCAAGCCAGCGGAACGCGTTGTTCCAGGTGATGTCCTCAAGATCCGCTGGCGGGAGGTCCAGGGTCCGCAGCGTGCGGCCCGCCGGGTCCTCACGCGGCATGGCCGGGAAATCCGACCCGATGAGCAGCCGGCTGGGACCGAGGTAGTCGACGATGAAGCGCAGCGCCCGGCGGTCGAAGACCAGCGAGTCATAGTAGAAGCGGCGGGCGTACTCCAGCGGCGACGGTCCGTCGTCCGGCATGACCGCACGCTCGGGAATCGGCGGCTCCTCGTTCCAGGTGCCGCCCCAGAAGTACTGCGCACGCGGCAGCATCAGCGGGAAGCCGCCGGCCGCGTGACTGAACGCGATGCGCAGCTCCGGGCACGCCGCCGCGGTCCCGCCGGTGATGAGTGAGGCGGCAGCCAGCGCACCCTCGAGCCCGACCACGTAGGTGCCCATTGCCCTCGCGGGCAGCCGGTCAGTCACGGCCGGCATGGCGTGCACGAAGATCGCCAGCCCGAGTCTGGCGGCCTCGGTGAAGAACGGCAGGAACCGCTCATCGCCGATCGACTGGCCGAGCACGTTCGAGGCGATCTCCACCCCCGCGAGGCCAAGGTCGCGAACAGCGGGCAGTTCTGCCGCGCAGGCATCGGGATCCTGAAGCGGCAGCATTCCGAGTCCGACGAAGCGGGTCGGGTCGAACGCGCAGAGTTCGGCGGTGAACTCGTTGACATGACGGGCGAGGTCCAGGCCATCGGCAGCGGGCAGGTCATAGCGCAGCAGCGGCGGCATCGGCGTGAGCACCTCGGCGTCGACGCCGGACGCGTCCTGCGCCTCGATGCGGCGCTCGGCCGTGAAGAACACATCCCTGGCACGGAACGGGCGGGGACCGAAGACCAGCAGCCGGTCGGTGCTGTCCTCGATGGCCTCCATCCGCGGGAAGCACTCGGGCGCGTCCGGCGGATAATCTCGCGGCAGCAGGTGAGCGTGGGCGTCGACCAGCACCTCAGACCTCCGTGGCGGACGGGTGAACGGAGACGTGGATGGCGGCTTCGCCGGGCACCTCGCCGCCGAGTGTCTGGATAGCCAGTTCCACCTCATCGAGGCCGAACGTGTGAGTGTGCATCTTCTCTAGCGGGAACCGGCGGGACTCGATCAGCGCGATCGCGTCGGCCATGCCCTTGGCGTCGACACCGAACGCGCCGCGGACGGTCAGCGCGCGGTTGATGATGAGGTCAGTGCGCAGCGGTATCTCCCGGTTGCCCTTAAGCCCGGCCAGCACCACCCGGCCGCCACGCTTGGCGGCCAGCAGCGCATCGGAGACCGGACCTGCAGCGAGCGGGGTGAGCTCGAGCACGACGTCGGCTCCCTGGCCGTCGGTGATCTCCTCCACTGCCGCGACCACGTCCACCGCCTCGTCGCCGTCCACAACGAGGGTGTGGTCCGCGCCGAGCTCGCTCGCCATCGCGAGCTTGTGCGCGTCCGTGCTCAGCCCGGTGATGATAGTCGTCCCGGCTCCGGCGGCGCGCGCCGCGACAACCGCGGCAATCCCCCGCTGCCCGGCGCCGAGCACCAGCACGGTGTCGCCGAGCCCGACCTCGCCAAGATGGCAGGCCCAGCGGACCCCGGCGCCCATCCCGTTGTAAAGGGCGGCCACCTCGGCTGGCAGGGTCTTGTCCATCTTGTGCAGAACCGAGGTGGGCGAGAGGTACATGTACTCGGCCATCCCGCCCCACAGCGCAGGCGCTGTATCGACGCCGGTCACGCCGTGACCGTACTTCCGGTTGCGGCAGAACTGGTACCGCCCGGTCAGGCAGTCCTGGCAGGACCGGCACGGGACGATGACCTCGAGCGCTACCCGGTCCCCCGGCTGGACCCCCCACCGCTCGGCCGCGCGGTCCCCGATCTCCTCAATAATGCCGAGCGGTTCATGACCGGGGATGAACGCAGGCCGCGGGCCGCCAAGATGACCACGGTAGGTCTCGACGTCGCTGCCGCAGATGCCGTTGGCCTCCACGCGCAGCAGCCCGTCGTCCGGTCCGGTCTTCGGCCGCGGGTACTCGCGCATCTCGATCTTGCCAGGCGCCACCTGAACTGCGGCCCGCACCATATCGGTCATCAATCTCTCCTTTATTCCTTGCCACCCAGTCCTAGGCGGGACGCACGGCTTCTGCCGGGAGCACCGGGACGGCGGTACCTGACCAGCCGCCGAACAGCCGGATGACCATCGAGATCCCCGCGTTGCGGGCGCCGGCGACCGCAATCAGCAGGTGCTGCAGGTCGGTGCCCGGCAGCATCAGCTGGAACTCCGGCCGCGATGCACCGTCGCCAGGCCCGCGCACGCCGTTGTCGTCGCAGTGATCCTTGCCCACGGCTGCCAGCTCGGCAGTACTGCGGCCGGACCGCTCAGCGAGAAACTGCCGGACCGCGGCCCGGTCGAACCCGGCGCCGGCCAGCAACTGCGCGTGCTCAGGGCAGAACACGATTCCCGCCGACGCGTACCGGAAGATCCACGCCCCGGACCGGCCGATGGTGTCGGCGAAGTCGGCAAGCAGCTGCTCGGCGCTGCCGGTATGACGGTTGTCGACGAACTCGCAGGTTCGCAGCAACGTCGCGGACACCGCCGAGGCCTCCGCAGCCTGTCCGGCCTCAGCCGCCAGCGGCGGCCACGGACTCTCTTCCTCGTTCTCGGCGAGGCAGATCGACCAGCGGCCCGGCAGCCCCTGGGTAGCCTGCTCGAGTTCGTGCGGGTGAATGCCGTAGGCGTTCCTGACGATCAGCCCGATGGCACGCGGGATCGTTGCGTTCGGCCGGAAGCCTGGACCGAACGCACCGCCGGCGCAGTTGAAGCCAAGCTGCTTGCGCACCGGGCCGTTGACCACGATCAGCGGCGCCGGACCGCTGGTCGACTGCCACCCCCCGCCCTGGGTGCTGCGCTCCAGCATGAGCGCCTCCCAGGCCGCGAGGACCACCGGGAAGTACTCGGGCAGGCAGCCAGCCATCGCCGCATTGATCGCGGCCAGCTCGACCGTCACCTCTCGCTCGAGCTGGGGCAGCCTGCCGATCACATCGGCCGGGCTCCGGCCGGCCGCGGCGAGGAACTCCGCCACCAGCGGCCGGCTAGCGGGGACCAGCGGCAGGCCATCCGACCAGCCCTGCTCGTAGCAGTACTCGACCGCGGCCTGGGCTGCGTCCGGGTCGGGCGCTACGTCCGTTGTGCTCACGACGCGGAGGTCAGCATCGCTACTACGGCGGGCAGGAGCTGCTTGGCGCGCTGCCGGACCTGGTCGGTTGTGAGCACCGCGACCGGGTGCGGTGTCCGGAGGTAGTGGTAGCCGGGCGCGCCGCGCAGCTCGGCCATCGCGTCGGCGGTGACCACGAACGCGTCACTGCAGATGACGGCCGCCGGCAGGCCTGCCTGCTCGAACACGATCCCGTCAGCCACGGCGGAGGCGCTGCACGATCCGCAGTCGCCCACACCGGTGAGCACCACGTCGCAGTCCTGCCGGTAGCGCTCGACCAGGTCCTCCGGCGCGGGCGCGGCGAAGTTGGCCTTCGTCGCCTCGACGGTGACCGTGGCGCCATGCTCGGTCACCAGCAGCTTGCCGATCTCGCTGAGCAGCAGCGCCGCATTGTGCTTGGTGTTGTCCATCAGGCCGACGCGAGCGCCTGCCAGGTCCGCCCGCCGCGGCGCGAGGTCGAGGCCGGGCGCCGGGGCCGGCGCCCTGGCGGCGCGGCCGGTCGGGTCGAGGATGGCATTCGGCATCGGTTCCTCCTGCGGGTCGCCCCTGCGCCAGTCCTGCGGGCGTTCCCAGGGGGTCGCCCCCTGGGCAACACTGCTAGTCGTGCTCGTGAACGATCACGCCGCGGATGTTCTTGCCGTCGGTCATGTCCTGGTAGGCCTCATTGACCTGCTCTAGCCGGTACTTGCGGGTGACCAGCTCGTCGAGCTTGAGGTTGCCGGTCTTGTAGAGGCGGATCAGCCGCGGGATGTCATACAGCGGGTTGCTGTCGCCGAACAGTGCCCCCCGGATCTGCCGCATGTAGCTGATCAGGAATCCGGCGGGCAGATGGACCGCGTGCTCGTCGAAATGACCGACTGCGGTGATGGTGACCTTGCCGCCCTTGCCGGTCATCAGCACCGCGGCGGTGACCATTTCCTCAGTGACTACTCCCGGCGTCAGGATGACGTGGTCCGCCAGCTGGCCCCAGGTGGTCTCGACCACGAAGTCGCGTGCCTCCACCGCGGTCGCGAACGCCCGCGTCGCACCGAAAACGGTCGTTGCCATCTCGCGCTTGAACTCGACCGGGTCGACGACGATGACGTCCTTCGCGCCCGCGAACCGAGCGCCCTGCACGGCGTTGCTGCCCACGCCGCCAGCTCCGAAGATCACGACCGTGTCGCCCGCTCGCACGCCTGCCGCATTCACCGCGGAACCCCAGCCGGTGGGCACGCCGCAGCCGATCAGGCAGGCGATCTCCCACGGCAGCTCCTCTACCAGCGGCACGCAGGCCCACTCCGATACGACCGCGTACTGCGAGAACGTACCGAGAGTGCAGAATCCGCCGAGATCCTCGGCGCCCAGATGGAAGCGGAACGTGCCGTCGAGGAACATCCCGGTGCCCGCGTTGAGGCCCTTCACGCACATGTTCTGGTGCCCAGTCGAGCACGGCCGGCAGGCCCCGCAGGCCGGGATGTAGGAGCAGATGACGGGGTCCCCCGGCTTGACCCGGCGCACGTCCGGCCCGACCGACTCGACGATCCCGGCCCCTTCGTGACCGCCCACGACCGGCAGCCGCACCCGGGCGTCACCCGAGGTGATGTGGTCATCGGAATGGCAGAGCCCGGCGGCCATCATCTTCACCCGGACCTCGTGCGGCTTCGGGTCGTCAAGCTGCAGGTCCACCAGCTCCCAGCCGATATGCGGGGCACGGGCGATCGCGGCGCGGGTGGTGATCCGCATCGAGACTCCTCTCTAGAGCTGGGATAGCACCTCGGCGCCGATCAGCGCGATGTGATCTAGGTCGTGGATATCGAAGATGTGCAGGTAGATGGTGTCGGCGCCGACCTTGGCGAGCGCGTCGATGCGATCGGCCAGCAGTGCGGGCGGCCCGATCAGCATCGACTCGCGAATGCGCGACGAGCCGACGATCTCCGCCCGGCGGTCCGCCTCGGCCTGGCTCGACCCGATCGCGACCGGGATGAACCCGGACTTGCGCACGGTGGCCGGGTCGCGGCCGATCGCCTCGCAGGCGGCGCCGAACACGTCGAATCTGGCCCGCGCCTGCTCCACGGTGGACAGCGCCGCATTGAACTCGGTCGCGAACCGCGCGGCAATGGCCGGCGTCCGCTTCGGCCCGGCGCCGCCGACGATGATGGGCGGGTGCGGCCGCTGGGTGACCTGCGGCGGCGACTGGTTCCGGTCGATCGAGTAATACCGGCCGTCGAACGAGAAGTCCTGGTCACCGGCGAGCCACAGCCCGGTGATGATGGCGAGCTCTTCCTCGAGCCGGTCGAACCGCTCCTTCATCGGCGGGAACGGCAGGCCGAACGCGGCGTGCTCACGCTCGTACCAGCCGGTGCCGATGCCGAGCTCGATCCGGCCGCCACTCATCTCGTCCACTGACGCCACGATCGCCGCGAGCAGCCCTGGCTGCCGGTAAGTCGCCGCGGTGACCAGTGTGCCGAGCCGGACCCGCTCGGTATCCCGCGCCAGGCCGCCGAGCGTCGTCCACGAGTCGGTCGGCCGGTAGCTGCGGTCGGTCGGGTCGACACCCATCAGGTGATCGGACCGGAAGAACGCGTCGAACCCCGCCCGTTCCGTGGCCAGCGCGAGGGCCAGGATCTCGGCATACCGCGCGCCGTGCCGGGGCTCCATGAGGACTCTGAGCCGGGGACTTGTACTCATCGACAGTCAGTGCTCATGGATGATGACGCCGCGGATGTTCTTGCCGTCGAGCATGTCCTGGTAGCCCTGGTTGATCTCGTCCAGCCGGTACCGCCGGGTGATCAGCTCGTCCAGCTTGAGGTCACCGGCCTGGTAGAGACCGAGCAGCATCGGCACGTCGACGAGCGGACTGCAGCCGCCGTAGATGGACCCCTGGATGCGGCGCTGGTAGCCGATCAGCATGCCGGGGTTCTCGTCGATCATGCCCTTGCCGACGGCGGTGATCGTGACCTGCCCGCTCTTGCCCACGACACCGATAGCGTCGTGGATGACCTGGTCGTCCAGGATTCCGACCGTGATGATGGCGTGGTCCGCCAGCTCGCCCCAGGTGGTCTCGACCACGAAGTCGTGCGCTTCCTTCGCGGTCGCGAACGTGTGCGTCGCCCCGAATACCGCGGCCATCTCGCGCTTGAACTCGACCGGGTCCACGACGATGACGTTCTTCGCCCCGGCCAGGCTGGCGCCCTGCACCGCGTTGCTGCCGACACCGCCCGCGCCGTAGATCACCACGGTCTGCCCGGCCCGAACGCCCGCGGCGCGTACCGAAGATCCCCATCCGGTCGGCACTCCGCAGGCCACCAGCGCGGCAACGTCGAACGGGATGTCCGCACCGATCTTGATAACGGAGAACTCGGAGACGACCGCGTACTGCGAGAACGTGCCCAGGACGCAGAGCCCGCCGTAGTCCTCGCCGCCGGCGTGGAAGCGGAACGTCCCGTCCGCGAACATCCCGGTGCCCGCGTTCTTGCCGGCGTCGCACAGGTTCTGCCGTCCGGTGGAGCAGTACCGGCACGAGCCGCAGGCCGGAATGAACGAGCAGGTCACATGGTCACCCACGGACACCCTGGTGACGGCCTCGCCCACCATGTCCACGATGCCCGCGCCCTCGTGGCCGCCGACCACGGGCATGCGCATCGGCGCATCACCCTTCTGAATGTGGTCGTCGGAGTGGCACAGCCCGGCCGCATAGAACTTGATCCTGACCTCGTTCGCCTTCGGGTCGTCAAGCTCGAGCTCGGTGATCTCCCAGGGCTGCCCCCCGGCGCGGCACACCGCGGCTCGGGTGGTGATGCTCATGTGAACCCCTCTCCCAGCTGGTGGCTAGTCCACCTTTAAGCAGGGCCGCTGGGGCGCGCCACACCCTTTTCTGCGACGCGGAATAGCAACTTCCGCGTGTGCTCGTGGCCGTGTTAACTTCCGCGACGGCACCGATGATCAGGCAGATCCGGCGTGGAAGGTGCTGTGCTTGCTAGAAGGACAGAGTGATCGATAAATTCCGCTCCGATCCGGCAGCCGCGCTGGCGGTGATCCCGTCTGGCGCCACCGTGGCCGTCGGCGGATTCGGCAGCTCCGGCAGGCCGGACACCCTGATCGACACGCTCTGTGAGCTTGACCGCCGCGATCTGCATGTGGTGGTCAACAACGTCGGCGGCGATTTCACCGGCATCGGACGGCTGCTCGCGGAGGGGCGGCTGCGGCGGGTGACGTCCTCGTTCCCGGTCCTTCCCGATTTTTATGACGAGTACTTCGCCGGCCGCGTCGAGCTCGAGCTGATTCCGCAGGGCACCCTCGCGGAACGACTGCGGGCCGGCGGGGCCGGGATTCCGGCGTTTTACACGCCCTCCGGAGCCGGCACCATGCTGGCCGACGGCACCTTCCCGCTCGGCTACCGCACCGACGGCAGCATCGCGGCGAACATGCCCGAGCGTGAGCATCGCGACTTCGGCGGCCGGGAGCACGTCCTCGAGTACGGCATCATCGCCGACTTCGCTCTGGTCAAAGCCCACAAGGGCGACCGGCGCGGCAATCTGCGGTTCCGGCTGTCGGCGCGCAACTTCAACCCGCTGGCGGCGATGGCCGGCCGGCACACGTTCGCGGAGGTCGAGCATCTCGTTGCCACCGGCGAGCTTGAGCCCGACGACATCCATCTGCCCGGCGTGTTCGTGGACGAGGTTCTGCTCGCCTCCGAGCTGTCCCCGAAGCAGCCGACGATTGCGAGGCTCCGGTCATGACGCAGACGGCAACGGCGGTACCGGTCAGCGGCCGCAGCCGGGAGGGCATCGCGCAGCGGCTGGCCGCCGACCTGCGCGACGGCTTCGTGGTGAACCTGGGCGTCGGCATTCCGCTGCTGATCCCGAAGTTCATCCCGGCTGACGTGGAGGTCATCCTGCATGCCGAGAACGGCGTGCTGGGCATGGGCCCGCTGGCGGCAAGCGGACAAGAGGATCCAGACCTCACCGACGCGGGCAAGCAGCCCATCACGCTGATCACCGGAGCCGCGATCGTCGACTCAGCGACGTCGTTCGCGATCGTCAGGGGCGGCCATCTGGACGTGACCGTGCTCGGCGCGCTGCAGGTTTCCGGCAGCGGCGACCTGGCCAACTGGTACGTGCCGGGCAAGAACCCGGCGGTCGGCGGCGCGATGGACCTGGTCGCCGGCGCCCGCGAGGTGTGGGTCACGATGGAGCACGTGGACCGCACTGGCAGCCCGAAGATCGTGCCGGAGTGCGCGTTCCCGCTCACCGGGCGGGCCGTGGTCACCCGGATCTACACCGATCTGGCCGTGTTCCGGTTCGACGACGGACAGCTGCGGCTGACCGAGTGCGCGCCCGGCGTGACACCAGAGGCGGTGCGCGAGCGGACCGCCGCGCCCTACATCGAGGATCTGTGACGTGACGATTGACATCGCTGCCATTACCGCGTTCGACGTGCACACGCACGTGCACAAGTCCGTCCGCGGCGACGAGCCGGACCGCGGCGGGGGGACTGCGGCACGGGAAGACATGGGCGAGTACTTCCGCATCGGCACCATGCCCAGGTACACGGTGCCGGAGCTGGCCGACTACTACCGGCAGCGGAACATGGCGTGCGTCACCTTCACCGTCGACAGCGTGTCCCAGACCGGCGATGATCCGGTGCCGGACAACTTCGAGGTGGCGGACCTGGCGGCCGAGCATGCCGACGTGATCATCCCGTTCGCCAGCATCGATCCCGCCCGGGGCATGGCCGGCGTACGGCAGGCCCGGCGGCTCATCACCGAGCACGGCGTGCGCGGGTTCAAGTTCCATCCCGGCACGCAGGCCTTCTACCCGAACGACCGGATGGCGTACCCGCTGTATGAGGTGATTGAGGAACACGGCCTGGTCGCGCTGTTCCACACCGGCCAGACCGGCGTGGGCGCTGGCACCCGCGGCGGCGGCGGCATCCGGCTCAAGTACTCCAACCCGCTCTACCTCGACGATGTCGCCGCCGACTTCCCGGACATGGACATCATCCTGGCCCACCCGTCGTTCCCCTGGCAGGACGTCGCGCTGTCGATCGCCACGCACAAGCCACGGGTCTACATCGACCTGTCCGGGTGGTCGCCGAAGTACTTCCCGCCCCAGCTCGTGCAGTACGCCGGGAGCCTGCTGAAGAACAAGGTCCTGTTCGGCACCGACTTCCCGGTCATCACGCCCGAGCGCTGGATCAAGGACTTCGACAACCTCGCGATCAAACCAGAAGTCCGACCGCTGATCATGAAGGAGAACGCGGCCGGGCTGTTCGGCCTGGGTTAGCCAGCCCTGGGTTAGCCAGGCCCGGGTTACTCGCTGGGCGTCTCGTCCAGCACGATCAGCGGCAATGGCCCGGCCAGCTCGTCCGCCGGGGCCGGGGCGTAGGCGAAGTTCTTCGCCCGGGCGCCGCCGTCCACGACCAGGTCGGTGCCGGTGATCAGCCGGGCGTAGTCCGAGCACAGCCACGCGACGGCATGGCCGATATCGGTGGGGGTCCCGGTGGTCCCCATCGGGACCATCGGCGACCGCTGCCCTGTGTACCGGCTCGGCCGGCGCCATGGCTCGTCGCCCGTCGGGCCGCCGAGCCCGCCGCCGCGGCCGTGTACCAGGACTCCGCCGGGGCCGAGGCCGCGCCGGGCCATGTCAGCGAGCAGCTCGGGGTTGTCCGGGTTTGGTGCGGTCGGCGTGAAGCTGTTCACCCGGATGCCGTACGGGGCGAGGTCCATGGCCGCGGCCCGGACGAAGTTGTTCACGCCGCCCTTGTGGAACGCGTACGCGATCACTCCTGCCGTCCCGGACCAGGCATTGGAGGAGGAGATGCAGACGATCGACCCCCTGATGCCGCGCTCGGCCATAGCACGCCCGACGTGCTTGGTATTGAGGAAGTAGCCGAGGGACGAGACCCGCACGGCCCGCTCGAACGCCTCGGCGGTCTCGTCCAGCACACCGCGCCCGCCGAGCAGCGCCGCGTTGTTGACCAGGATGTCGATGCGGCCCCACCGCTCCAGCACGTCGCCGACGTAACCCTGCACGGCGGCTTCGTCGGTCACGTCGCCAGGCGCCGCCATCGCCTCGCCGCCGTTGCGCTCGATCCGGGCAATGCACGCCTTGATCGCCGCCTCGTCCACGTCGTTGCAGGCGACCTTGGCGCCGTACCTGGACAGCGCGAGCGCGACGCCGCTGCCGATGTTCGGCCCGCAGCCGGTGACAAGCGCGACCTTGCCGTCGAGTGAGATCTCCACCTGCTCAGTGCTCCGTTTGCTTGGCTGCGCGGTATTTGATCGGAACGGACGTGCCGGACCAGGCCGCCCAGCCGAACGGGCGGAAGACCATCGACATCGCCGCGTTCGCTGCTCCGGCGACGAGGATCGGGATGTCAGCGGCGGCAGGCATCAGTGCGAAGGCCCGCTCGCCGTCATCGGCCGTCCCGGCGTGATCGCCCTTCCCGGCCGCGACCATCTCGGCGCGCGACCGGACGGAGTGCTCGAACAGCCACTCCTGCACGTCGGAGCGGCTGTAGCCGGCGTTGCCCAGCAACTGGGCGTGCTCCGGGCCGAGTACCAGGCCACCGCTCGAGTGCGGGCCGCCGACGTAGGCGCCGATCCTGGCCAGGGAATCGGCGAAGTCGTGCAGCACCGCCTCGGCGCTATCGGTCGACCGGTTGTCGACGTACTCGCAGGTCCTGATCAGCATGGCCGAGACCGCGTCGGTCCCCGCACGCAGGCCGCCGACGACGCTGAGCGGCGGCCACGGCGACATCTCCTCGTTCTCGCCAAGGCAGATCGACCATCGGCCGGGGAGGCCCTGGGTCGCCTGCTCAAGCTGCTGCGGGCGAACGCCGAAGCCGTTCCGGACGATCAGGCCGATCGCGCGCGGGATGGTCATGTTCGCGCGGAAACCAGGACCGAACACGCCGCCGCGGCTGTTGATCTCCAGCCTGGCCCGGACGGGGCCGTTGACCACAATCAGCGGGGCCGGGCCGCTGGTCGACTGCCAGGCCCCGCGGCTGGCCCGTTCTTGCATGACGGCCTGCCAGGCGGCAAGCACGACCGGGAAGTACTCCGGGCGGCAGCCCGCCATGATCGCGTTGGCCGCGGCCTGCGCGACCGTCACGTTCCGGCCGAGGTGGGCAACCGAGCCGATCACTACGGCGGCGTCCAGGTCTGTCGTGGCGAGGCAGGCTTCTATATCTGCGCTGGTGGCGGGAACGACCGGCAGGCCGTCCGTCCAGCCTTGCTGGTAGCAGTACTCGATGGCCGCCTTGGCCTGCAGGGCCGGGTCGGTGACCGGAGCGGTCATGCAGATACGGCCATAGCCGGCTCGGTGAGCAGCCGGACGATCGCCGGGACGGCCTGGGCCGCCCGGCTCCGCACGCCGTCCGGGGTCAGGTTCGCCACCGGGTGCTGCACCCTGACGTACTTGTAGCCCGGTGCACCGCGCAGCTCGGCCATCGCATCGGCACTGACCGCGAACGCGTCGCTGATGAGTGCCACCGCCGGGGTTCCGGCCTGCTCGAGCAGGATCCCGTCGGCGACCGCGGACGCGCTGCACGATCCGCAGTCCCCCACCCCGGTGACCACGACATCGCACTCGGCGCCGAGCTCGGCAAGCGTCAGCTCGGGCGCGGTGCTGGTGATGTCGGGCTTCTTCATGGCCAGCACGACCAGAACGCCATACTGGCCGGCGAGGAGCTGGCCGACCTCGTCCAGGAACTGCTCGGCGTTGCGCTTAGTGTTGGCGAGCAGCCCGAGCCGCAGTCCGGAGAGGCTCTCCGGGCGCGCAGCGAGAGCGAGGCGGTCATACTCGGTTGCGTTGGCCTGGCTCACCGTGGGATCGATGATGCTGTCGAACACAGCTCACTCCTCGGATGGGACTCGCTGACGCCGAGGGTACGGGCTGAGCTGGTGAGCGGCCAGTCCGATTCCGTGTCGCGGAATGGCAGGAGCCGATGGCAGCAACTGGAGGAAGCCGGGTGACGCCCCGCGAGGCGGCGCGCCTGCTCGCCGAGCGCGAGCCTGTGGTCGCCAGGCTGGTGGCAGAGGCCGGGCTGCCGACCTTTCCGAAGCCCGCCGAGACGCATTTCGCCACCCTCGTCCGGGCTATCACCAGCCAGCAGCTCGCCGGTGCCGCCGCGCGGGCAATCCACGGCCGCCTGGTCGCGGCGCTCGGCGGTGAGGTCACTCCGGAGCGCCTGATCGAGCTGCCCGACGAGGCGATGCGGGCGGCCGGGCTGTCCGGCGCTAAGACGGCAGCACTGCGCGATCTCGCCGCCAAAGTGATCGACGGCACCGTGGTGCTCGATCCGCGCCGCCTGGCCCGGCAGAGCGATAGTGAGGTCGTGGCGCGCCTGTCGACCGTGCGCGGCGTCGGCCGGTGGACGGCCGAGATGTTCCTGATCTTCCAGCTCCGGCGGCTCGATGTGTGGCCCACCGGAGACCTCGGGGTCCGGCGCGGGTACGGGCTGGCGTGGAGCATCCCGACGCCCACGCAGCAGGAACTCGACCGGATCGGCGAGGTGTACCACCCGTACCGGAGCATCGTGGCCTGGTATTGCTGGCGTGCGGTCGAGCTGTATGCGCCAGGCCGGAGCGCCGTGCCGCTCTAGCCGATGCCGGCCGGCCACTGATCCGGCCAGTCGCGCCGGACTCGCGCGGGAACCGGCATCTGACCGTGTTCCTGGACGCCGGCCACGGCGGCCTGGACCCCGGCGCGGTGGGCAGCACGAGGTCCGGGCGGGTGATCTACGAGGCGGACGAGACCCTACCCGTCGTCCTGGACACCATGGCGATCCTGCGCAGCGCGGGTTTCCGGGTCGTCGTGTCGAGGACCAGGCCGACAACGGTCCTGCGCCCCAGTTCTGGCGATGTTTCCGGGCACCTGCTCACGGTAACCGGCGCGCATGACGACGTCGCCGCGAGGGACATCTGCGCGAACATGGCACACGCGAACGTGCTGGTCGGCGTGTACTTCAACGCGGGCGATGGGGCCGCGAACGCCGGGTGCATCACCGCCTATGACGCCGTCCGTCCGTTCGCGGCGCAGAACCGCCGGCTGGCCGACCTGGTGCAGGCGGACGTGCTCGCGGCGATGAACGCCCGCGGCTGGCAGATCCCGGATGCAGGCGTCCATACCGATCAGGGCCTCGGCTCGTCGCTGACCGCTGCCAGCAACGCCTACGGGCACCTCATGCTGCTCGGCCCGGCGAAGAAGGGCTACTTCACGACGCCCAGCAGGATGCCAGGAGCGCTGGTCGAGCCGCTGTTCATCACCGACCCCTTCGAGGGCTCGATCGCCGCCAGCAGCGGCGGCCAGCGCGTGATCGCGTCCGGTCTGGCCCGCGCCATCGAGCAGTACTTCGACCCACCGCGCGCATCTTGACGTGGGAAATCGCCGAACGGTCCTATCATTTCCTCGTCGCGTCGTTCTCGGTCGAGGCTAGGACAAAATGCTTCATCGGCGAACTGGCTCCCACGCCAGGGCGGGCCGCCCGCCTCAGATCAGGCGCAGGCGCCGGCGCGTGGCCCTGCTGATCGCCGCTCCATTCGTTGTCGTGCTGGCGTGGGCGGCTATCTCGTACTCGCACTGGATGCTGGAACCCACCAGCATGACCCTCAGCGAGCGGAGTGCCGAGTGGGTGAGAAACGACGTCCCCTTCGGCAACGGGCTCGTCGACGAAGGCGAGCGCCTCTTCTACACCGCGCCGAAGACGGGCGGGCCGCAACTCAAGAAGCTGCCGACGGTCGGACTGAGCCCAGCGCGTAGCCATAAGCGCGGGTCGAAGGCGAAGGCGCACACGACGGCCGCTTACTCGCCGCCGCGGATCAAGCCCGTCTTCGCACACCCGCTGCCTGGTGAGGGGGTCTGGCATCCGACTGGCCCCCAGGTCGACGGCGGCGCCCCGGTGCTAGTCACGACCTACCGCCCCGACCCGAGCTATCCGCAGGTGCTCGCCTACGTCGCCTGGTTCGACCACACCCGGACCGAACTCGCCTACTACCCCGGCCGGTATGAGCCGCCGAACGCGGCGGTGCGCGGCCCGATGATGGTCCCCTACGATCAGCGCTCGCGGCTGCTCGCGACCTTCAACGGCGGATTCACCTACGTCGACGGCAGTAACGGCTCCGCCGATAACGGCCGCACCAACGAGCCGCTCAAAGACGGCAACGCCACGCTCATCTGCTACCGCAACGGACGCCTCGCGATTCTGAGGTGGAGCGGCGGCCCGGACGTCGGATCCAACGTCGCCTGGGCCCGGCAGAGCCTGGCTCCGATCATCTGGAACGGGCAGCTCAACCCGCAGCTGAACACCGACCCGAACAGCCCGCAGTGGGGTTACACGCTCGGCGGCACCCTCCGGGTCTGGCGCACCGGGGTCGGCATCGACCGGCATGGCAACCTGATCTATGTCGCCGCCGATGACCAGACGGTCATCTCGCTGGCAAAGATCCTCCAGCACGCTGGCGCGGTCCGGGCTATGGAGTTCGACATCAACCCCGAGTGGCACACGCTGATCACCTACACACACAGTCGGCATGGGCTCAATCCGACGATGGTCGGGCCCAACCCGATGCAGTCGCCGGACCGCTACCTTGTCCCCGACGACCGCGATTTCTTCGCCGTCTACGAGCCGGTGCCGGGCCCCGTCACCGTGCCGTTCCAGTAGTACCGCGCCTTTCAAGTAGTACCGCGACCAGGGAGACGGCGTTGACGATGTGGCTCAGATACTCGGTGTGCGCCGCTGTGGCTGCAGCGCTGGTCGCGTCAGGTTCCGTCGCTCCGGCAGCACCTGCGGCTGCCAGCCAGGCCGCGGCCGCGCATACGTTCAGGATCAGGCTCGTCGGGATCGAACGCGACGGCCGGAGGACGGCGGTCTACGCCACCATTTACGGCCGGAACTACATCCCGATTTACACCAGCGGCAAGCCCGTGCAGGTTCCGGCCGGGCCGGCCTGGATCGGCACGGGCATCGACACGACCGGCAACGGCAACGAGATCCTGAGTACCACCCTGGTGCTACGCAGGGTCACCATTTCCCGGAACGCGACGATCACCCTGGATGCCCGGCCGGGCAGGCAGGTGACCTTCGCACTGGCCGTGCCCGGTGCGTCCGACACCGGGGACACCGTGCAGGCCTGCGTAGACGGCAGCTTCGTACCGGGAGCGCCGATCACGGTCTCCGGGTCGCCCGGCAGCTTGTACGAGGTTCCGGTCCGCAGCGGCGACGTAAGCCTCGGCTACGCCAGCAGCTGGCAGGACCCCGCTGCCACACTGCTGATGGCGGGGCAGCGTCGCGGCGGCATGCCGAAGACGCCGCACTTTGCCGCGCGGCTGGCCTCGATGGCCAAGATCCGCCTGGCCTTCCGTACCGGCACCGCCGTGGGCGGGTACTCGCAGCTCGACCTGGAGAACAACAACCGGTGTTCCATCCAGCAGGGCTATCCCATTGCCGCCGGGCAGCGGCTGACGCAGTACGTCAGCGCGGGAAGCTGGCAGGTCACCGCGAACGGCTACCGGTCGTTCTGGCAGACCACCCGGCGCTACTCGGCCCGCCGCGGCTACGACGACACGTTCGGCGCCGCTGTCTGGGGACCCGGCAGTGGCCTGCTCGGGTACCAGCCGTTCCCGTCGGTCAGCGCCGCCCAGCTGTACTTCGGCCAGGACGACCCGATCGACGACCCGCAGCAGGACAGCTCGGTGTGCTGTGACGTCAGCAGCATCACGCTCTCCGAGCACCATCACGTCATCAAGCACACGGTGATGTCGCAACTCGGAAACGAGCGCGAGTTCAGCGCCCGGCTGCCGGTCTCCGCGATGTACACCCTCAAGGAGGTGTCCAAGCGGCGGGTTCCCGGCCTCAAGGTCCCGGCCGACATTCTGTCGCCGCGTGTCTCCGTGATCTGGCGGTTCCACGCGGCGCCGCTGCCGGACACCAACCCGAACTCGTTCATCCCCGCGCTGTCCACTGCCCAGTTCCTGGCCCGCGGGCTGACTATGCAGAACCAGGCGCGACCGCTCGGCACGACAGTGCTCACGATGAGGCTGTCCTGGCCGGCTCGGCAGGATTTCGAGATATACCAGCGGCACCGGCTGACAGCCGTCCGGCTGCAGGTGTCCGTGACCGGCGGCAAGAGCTGGCACGCGGTCAGACTCGTGCGCCACGGCCAGTCCTGGCGGGCGTCCGTGCAGGACCCGGCTAGCGGCTACGTGTCGCTGCGATCCACGGTGCTCGACTCAGGCAACAGCACAGTGCAGACGATCTACCGGGCGTGGCAGGTCGGCTACTGACGGCTTGCGGGGACGGCCAGCAGTTCCGCCAGGTGATACGCGGGCCGGTCAGTGAGCTGATCGAGCTGAGTACGGCACGAGAAACCGTCGGCCAGAACAACCCCGTTCCCGGTATTGTCCCTGTCCTTTTCCAGAGCGGGCCCGAGCGCGGTGCGCGCCACGGACATGCTCACCTCGAAGTGGCCTCGTTCCATCCCGAAGTTGCCCGCGAGGCCGCAGCAGCCGCCCACCCGGCTGACCTCTGCACCCGCCGCGGCGAGCAGCGCCGCATCGCTCCCCCACCCCATAACCGCGTGCTGGTGGCAATGCGGCTGCGCGACCGCGCGGATGCCGCGCAGGTGCTCGGGCGGGCGCCAGCCGGGGGTGCTGGTGAGCAGCTCAGCGAGCGTGCGGACGGAGGCACCGGCCGCCGCCACGCTGTCGTCCGCTAGCTCGACCGCGTCGCCGCGGAAGGCCGCGACACACGATGGCTCGAGGCCCACGACGGGCGTGCCGGCCTCGATGTGCGGAGCGAAGCCGGCCAGTGAGCGGCTGAGCTTGCGGCGGGCGGTGCCGAGCTGGCCGGTCGAAATCCAGGTGAGGCCACAGCAGTCGCCGGGCCGCGAGAGCTCAACCCGGTAACCGGCCGCCTCGAGCACCGCCACCGCGGCGATCCCGACACGCGGGGTGAAGTAGTTCGTGAACGTATCGACCCAGAGCAGGACCGGGCGGCCTTCGGCTGCCGCCGGACGGGCGGCGAACCAGTCGCGGAAGGTGTCGGAGGCAAGCCTCGGCAGCCTGCGGCGCGCATCGATCCCGGCCACTCGCTTCGCCATCCGGCCCAGGCCAGGAGCGGTGAGCAGCGCGTTGGCCAGGCCGGGCAAGCGCGCACCGAGCGGAGCCCAGCGCGGCAGCCAGCCGAGCGAGTAGTGCGCGGCCGGGCGCAGCCTGCCCCGGTACCGCTGATAGAGCGCCTCGGCCTTGTACGCAGCCATATCCGTCCCGGTCGGGCAGTCGGCCGAGCAGGCCTTGCAAGCCAGGCACAGGTCCAGCGACTCGGCCAACTCAGCCGCGCGCCACCGGTCAGGGACCGCTCCGGACACGAGCTCTTGCAGCACACGGGCACGCGCCCTGGTGGAGTCCTTCTCATCCCTGGTGGCGAGATAGGACGGGCACATCACTCCGCCGGCCGCGGTGAGGTCGGCCCGGCACTTGCCCACGCCGGTGCAGCGGCTCACCGCGGTGCCGAAGTCGCCGCCGTCGCGGTGATACCGGAAGCCGAGCCCGGCGTGATAGGTGTGCGGGCGGACCGGGCGCAGGTCCGCGTCGAGCGGCCGCGGCTGCACGATCACGCCGGGGTTGAGCACGTCAGCCGGATCGAACACGGCCTTCACCGCCGCCATCGCCGACAACGCCTCGGCCGAGTACATGCGCGGCAGCAGCTCCCCGCGGGCCCGGCCGTCGCCGTGCTCGCCGGACATCGATCCGCCGTGCGCCGTGGCCAGGTCAGCCGCCTCCAGCAGGAAGTCCCTGAACGCGGTCGTGCCGCGCTTGGAGCCGAAGCTGAAGTCGATCCGGATGTGCAGGCAGCCGTCGCCGAAGTGGCCGTACGGCAGCCCGGTCAGGCCATACCGGTCGAGCAGCACGGCGAACTCGCGGAGGTAACTGCCGAGGCGCTCTGGCGGCACCGCCGAGTCCTCCCAGCCGGCGTAGTACATCCGGCCGTCGTCCGGGCGGGCCACCAGGCCCGGACCATCCTCGCGGATGCGCCAGATCGCGGCGGCCTGCCGGGGATCGGCGGCCACGACGCAATCCGGGCCGCCTGGCTGCCGGACTCCGGCCACCGTGCGCAGGTGCGTGACAGCATCGTCCAGCTCCGCCTGACTTCCGCCGGCCAGCTCCACCATCAGCAGACCCCGGCCGGCCGGCAGGGCCGGACCGTCGGCGCCGCGCTCGGTCCTGACCAGGTCGATGATGCGGGCGTCGAGGCCCTCCATTGCCACCGGCGCGAGCGGCAGCAGGGCCGGCACCGCGTCGGCCGCGTCCGCCAGGCTCGGATAGCCGAGCACGGCCAGCACCGTCTGACTGGGCGCCCGTACCAGCCGGACGGTCGCCCGGGTGGTGATCGCGCAGGTTCCCTCCGTGCCGACCAGGGCGCGCGGCACGTCGAAGCCGCGCTCGGGCAGCAGGTGCTCGAGCGAGTAGCCAGACACCTGCCGCCCGAACCGGCCGAACTCGGTGCGGATCACCCCGAGGTGGGAGTCCACCACGGAGTGCAGCGCGGCCAGGGTCGGTGACACGCTGGGTGTCGCCGCCGGGCCAGCCTTCGTCGTGGCCGGGCCGGCCTGGATGAACTCGCCGGTACCGGTGATGACGTCGAGCGCGACCACGTTGTCGGCGGTGCGGCCGTAGCGCAGCGCGCGGGAGCCGCACGCGTTGTTGCCGATCATGCCGCCGATGGTGCAGCGGCTGTGGGTGGACGGGTCCGGGCCGAAGCGCAGGCCGTACGGCGCGGCGGCGCGCTGCAGATCGTCGAGGACGACACCCGGCTCCACGATCGCGACCTGTGCCTGCGGGTCGATGCTGCAGATCTTGTTCAGATGCCGGCTGACGTCCAGCACCACGCCGGAGCCGACCGCGTTGCCAGCCAGCGACGTGCCCGCGCCCCGCATGGTCAGCGGGATCTGATGGTCCCGGCACACCTCGACCGCCGCCGCGATGTCGCCGGCAGAGTGCGGGAACGCGACAACGGCCGGCCGCACCCGGTACAGCGAGGCGTCGCTGGAATACTCGGCCAGCCGACGCGGCGCGATCTCCGCGTCCGCAAGGCCGCGGGACCTCAGCGCGCCGACGACCTCAGCCTCCCCATCCGGCACGCCTCATTGTCGCATGTAGGGCCAGGACGAGGCCCGGGGAGGAGACGAGCCGGCCGCGCGAACCTACGATGGGCGAATGGACGACGCCAGGCCCCGCCCCGCAATCCTGACCGTGGACGACGATCCGGACGTTTCCCGCGCGGTGGCCCGAGATCTTCGCCGCCGCTACGGCGAGCAGTACCGAATTGTCCGCGCCGAGTCTGGCGACGCCGCGCTGGACGCTCTTCGCGAGCTCAAGCTGCGTGGCGACCAGGTGGCCGTCATCCTCGCGGACTACCGGATGCCGCAGATGAACGGCATCGAGTTCCTTGAGGAGGCGCTCCAGTACTTCCCTGGCGCGCGCCGGGCGCTGCTCACCGCCTACGCCGACACCGGTGCCGCGATCGACGCCATCAACGTCGTCGACCTGGACTATTACCTGCTCAAGCCGTGGGACCCGCCCGAGGAGAAGCTGTACCCGGTGGTGGACTCGCTGCTGGAATCCTGGCATTCGGAGGAACACCGGCACGTGCCGGAGACGAAGGTCATCGGACACCGCTGGTCGGCGCGGTCCTCGGAGGTACGCGAGTTCCTGGCCAGGAACCAGGTGCCCTACCGCTGGTTCACCACGGATGAGCCGATCGGGCGCGAGCTGCTGGCTGCGGCAGAGGCCGACCCCGACCGCCTGCCGGTCGTGATCGCGCAGGACGGCACGGTGCTGGTAGAGCCGAGCGACCCGGAACTGGCCAGCCATGTCGGGCTGGCGACCACGCCGTCGACGGATTTTTACGACCTAATCGTGATCGGCGGCGGTCCTGCCGGTCTCGGGGCCGCCCTCTACGGCGCGTCCGAGGGCCTCAGGACGGTGCTGCTGGAGCGGACGGCCACCGGCGGCCAGGCCGGGCAGAGCTCGCGGATCGAGAACTACCTGGGCTTCCCGGACGGGGTCTCCGGCGCGCAGCTCACCGACCGGGCCAGGCGGCAGGCGGTCAAGTTCGGCGCCGAGATCCTGACCACCCGGCAGGTCGTCGGCGTGGCGGCAAACGGCTCCGGCCGCACGGTGCGCTTCGCCGATGGCTCCTCCATCGACGCGCACACCGTGATCCTCTCCACCGGTGTCACCTACCGGCAGCTGACGGCTCCGGGCCTGGCCGAGCTGACCGGCCGCGGCGTGTTCTACGGCTCGGCCCTGACCGAGGCGATCAACTGCGCGGATTGCGACGTCTACATCGTGGGCGGCGCGAACTCGGCCGGGCAGGCAGCCGTCTACCTGTCCAGGCACGCCAGCTCGGTGACCATCCTGGTCCGCGGGCCGTCGCTGACCAAGTCGATGTCGCATTACCTGATCGAGCAGGTGCAGAACCTTCCCAACATCCACGTCCGGACCTGCACCGAGGTGGTCGCGGCCGAGGGCACGGAGCATCTGGAACGGCTGACGCTCCGCGACGCCAATACCGGCGCGACCGAGACGGTGGACGCGCAGCACCTGTTCATCTTCATCGGCGCGGCACCGCTCACCGACTGGCTGGACGGCGTGGTGGTCCGCGACGACCACGGCTTCGTGGTGACCGGACCCGACTTGCTGACCCGCGGGCAGATGCCGGCCGGATGGCCGCTGGACCGGCCGCCCTATCACCTCGAAACCAGCGTCCCCGGCGTGTTCGTAGCCGGCGACGTGCGCTCCGAGTCGGCCAAGCGAGTCGCCTCTGCCGTCGGCGAGGGCGCGATGGCAGTCATGCTCGTGCACCGTTACCTGGAGAGGCTCTGACCGTGCTCAGGGACCAGCCATGAGCGAGTCGCCGGTGTCGGGTGTGCTCTGCAGCGCCGACGAGCTCCGCAAGCTCTTCCTGTTCGAGAAGCTGACCGAGGACCAGCTCCAGTGGCTGTGCCGGGAGGGCCGGGTGCTGGTCGCCGAGCCGGGCCGCGTCTATGCCGAGGGTGAGCCGGCCAGGTACCTGTACGTGCTGCTGACCGGCACCGTGGTGCTGTCCCGGCAGGTCGGCACCGATGACGTGGAAACGACCAGGTCCTCGATGCCGGGCGTGTATGCCGGCGCGTTCTTCGCTTACCTGGGCGACAGAGTCGCCCAGGTCTACAACAACTCAATGCGGGTAACGGAGCCGTCGCGCTTCTTCGTGCTCGACGGCGCTAAGTTTGCCGAGCTGATGCGCGACTGGTTCCCGATGGCGGTGCATCTGCTCGAGGGCCTGTTCTTCGGCACCAGGAGCATGCAGGAGGCGATCGGCCAGCGCGAGCGGCTGCTCGCGCTCGGTGCGCTGTCCGCGGGCCTGACCCATGAGCTGAACAACCCCGCCGCAGCGGCCATGCGCGCGAGCGCCAGCCTGCGCGAGCACGTGATCAGACTGCGGCGCAAGCTCCCGGCGATCGCGGCCGGCCACGCCGATGGCGATGTCCTGTCAGTGCTGGTGAAGCTCACCGACGATGCTGCCGACCGGGTCGCGAGCGCTCCGTCGCTCAGCCCGCTGGCGGCGTCGGACCTGGAGGACCAGATCACCGACTGGCTCGACGACCACGACGTCGCCGACGGCTGGCAGCTCGCACCCGCACTGGTCCAGGCAGGGATCGGCACGGAGAAGCTCGAGCGCGTCGCCGCGGCCGTCGGGACGGGCGACGGTGCGCTCACCGGACCACTGCGCTGGCTGACCGACACGGTCGAGACCGAGCTGCTGCTGACCGAGATCAGCGACTCGATCAGCCGGATCTCGTCGCTGGTGGGCGCGGCGCGGCAGTACTCCCAGCTCGACCGCGCCCCGTACCAGGTGGCCGACGTGCACGAGCTGCTGGACAGCACGCTGGCGATGCTGGCCGGCAAGATCGGCGACGGTATCGAGGTGGTCCGTGAGTACGACCGCACGCTCCCCCGCATCCCCTGCTACCCGTCCGAGCTGAACCAGGTCTGGACCAACCTGATCGACAACGCGGTGACGGCGATGGACGGCTCCGGCACGCTCACCATCCGCACGGCGGCCGACCGGGACAAGCTGCTGGTCGAGTTCGCCGACACCGGACCGGGCATCCCGGCCGAGATCCAGGACCGGATCTTCGAGCCGTTCTTCACGACCAAGCCGGTCGGCCAGGGCACCGGACTCGGGCTCGACATCTCCTACCGGATCGTGGTCAGCCGCCATCACGGCGACCTGCGCGTGGTGTCGGTCCCTGGCGACACACGGTTCCGGGTCTGGCTGCCTCTCACGGCAGCGGACGCGAGCTCATAGCTGACCCGAGCCTGGGCAGCAGCTGGTCGCCGATCCTGACCGTCTCGCGCAGGTACGGCCCCCAGCTAAGTCTATGGGTTAAATAGACTTTAGCCGATGCCAGCCCACATGACATGGGGCGTATCGTCTGTTCAGTCGTCTTAGCAGGACCCCCGGGGGCAGTCGATGACACTGGCCGCTCAGATCAACCTTGTCGACCCCGACGTCTACGGTCGGGGCGGCGCTCCGCACGAGCAGTTCACCTGGCTCCGTCAGCACGCGCCGGTGTTCTGGCACGCTGACGGCGGCGGTCCGGGATGGCCAGGCTTCTGGGCGGTCACCAGGCACGCTGACGTGACCAGCGTCATCCGGCGGCCTGATGCCTTCTCCTCGGCCCCTCGCACGGCGGCGTTCCGCGAGTGGAGCGACGAGGCCGTGCAGCGGATGCGCGTGATGATGATCAACATGGATCCGCCGGAGCACAGCCAGCTGCGGGCCTTCGTCAACCGGGGTTTCACGCCGCGCATGATCGGGCGCCTTGAGGATCACATCACCGCCATCTGCCGCGACATCCTCGACGATGTCGTCCGCCGCGGCGAGGCGGACTTCGTCGCCGACATCGCCGCCCCGCTGCCAACGCAGGTGATCTGCGAGCTGGTCGGGGCTCAGGCGGAAGACCAGAAGCGGATCTACGAGCTGTCCAACCACCTCGTCGGCTTCGACGACCCGGAGTTCAGCGAAGCGTCGAGCGACCGGATGCACGCGGTGGCGGAGATGTTCGCCTATGGCACCGAACTGGCCCGGCAACGCGGCGCGGAGCCTCGCGATGACATCGTGACCCGGCTGCTGCAGCCTGACGACACCGGCCGGGTGCTGACGCCGCTTGAGTTCAACTTCTTCTTCCTGCTGCTGCTCGTCGCGGGCAACGAGACCACCCGCAACGCCGCGGCCGGGGGCATGCTCGCCTTCTTCGACCACCCTGCTCAGTGGGAGCGGCTGGTGGCGAACCCCGCACTAGCCCCGCGAGCCGCCGAGGAGATCGTCCGCTGGGTCAGCCCGGCAGTTCTGGTCAGGCGCACCGCGGCCCGCGATACCGAGCTCGGCGGTCAGCAGATCGCAGCGGGCGACAAGGTCGTCGCCTTCCTCGCGTCGGCCAACCGCGACGAGGACGTATTCGCCCGGCCGCACGAGTTTGACATCGGGCGGGATCCGAATCCGCACGTGGCATTCGGCGGCGGCCCGCACTTCTGCCTGGGCAGGCACCTGGCTGCGCTGGAGCTGCAGGTGCTCCTTGCGGCACTCGCTGCCAGCACGCCGGACATCAGGCCGGCCGGGGAGGTCAGCAGACTGCGGTCGAACTTCCTCAACGGGATCAAGCGAATGCCCGTCGCGCTGGGCAGGTCCTGAGCCATCACCAGCGAACCGGTTAGGGTCGCCTGCCCACGAACAGAATGCGCACCGGGCGACCGCCACCGCCGTCCACACCGGGCTCGGCGCTCGCCTCGAAGCCAGCGCGCGTCAGCAGGCGCAGCCAGGTATCCCGGCTGAACGAGCCGAGCCGGTGCGCCTCCGGCACCACCCGGACCGTGCCGTCGGGCTCGCGCAGGGTGAACTCGTACTCGGCCAGGATCCAGTCGTCGCCAGGCTCCGGGTCCGTGGTCTTCTCCCGGAAGCTAGCCTGGCGGCCCGTCGCGTCGGTGCCGCCGCCGCCTCCGCTGCCGGGCCGGAAGGTCTCCGCGGTGTGGTCAGGCGCGAACAGGGCGAGGCCGCCAGGCCGGCAGTGCGCGAACGCGGTGCCGATAACCTGGCGCAGTTCCTTCTGGGTGGTGATGTAGTCGACCGCGTCGTGCACCAGCACCGCGTCGAACACCTGCCCGAGTCGCAGCGTGCGCATGTCGCCTTCGACATGCGTGGCGTCCGGGTTGAGCTGCCTGGACACGGCCAGCATGCCGGCCGACAGGTCGACGAGCGTCAGCGACCGGCCGCCTCGCAGGTGCCAGGCGACGTGCCCGCCGCCGCTGCCGAGGTCGAGCACTGACCGCACCGGCATCGCCGCAGCCGCGAACACCGCGCCGATGACCGCAGCGTCATCGGCGTACTCCCCCGGCGGTGAGATCAGCGGCCACCACCCGGCCAGCTCGCTGTAGAGGCGGTACTCATCCCCGGCCACGACGGCCAGGCTAGCGCTCGGCCATGGCCGACCGGCTAGCCTGGGCCGATACTGCGAGGAGGACCGCTGTGGCGAGAACACCCGAGGTCGGCCAGATTCCGCCTGACTTCACATTGCCTGGCATCGAGCTGACCGGCGCTGAGGCCGTTCAGGGCGAGTACAGTCTCGCCGGGCAGCGCGGGAAGCCGATCGTGCTGGCTTTCTACCCGGGGGACAACACGGCCGTCTGCACGAAGCAGTTGTGCTCCTACACCTCCGGGCTGGAGAGCTTTACCGGAGCCGGCGCGACAGTATGGGCGATCAGCCCGCAGGGACTGGCCAGTCACGAGCAGTTCGCCCGCAAGTACAGGCTGGCCTTCCCGCTGCTGGCGGACGAGGGCCTGGCCGTCAGCCGGGCGTATGGCATTACGCTCGGCGGCGCCGGACTGCGGCGGTCAGTGTTCGTCATCGACGCGGCCGGGGTGCTGCGCTGGAAGCACGTCACACTTGTCGGCCTGACGTTTCCGTCGGCCGCCACGATCGCCGCGCAGCTTGCCGCGCTTCAGGCCGCATGATGCGCGTCCTGATTATCGGCGGCACGGCCTT
>Ga0335074_10002435_pt1 | contig 25329 bp, 20 predicted proteins | sample Lox_Sample_23_FD_206715 | JGI IMG/M metagenome (GOLD analysis project Ga0335074, IMG submission 206715) | Soil microbial communities from Loxahatchee National Wildlife Refuge, Florida, United States - Lox_Sample_2.3 | ecosystem: Environmental > Terrestrial > Soil > Wetlands | place: USA... | reverse complement strand
GCGACGCGAGCCAGCCGCGCGGACGACTCGAGGCCGATGGTGGGCGGCCCTGCGAGCAGGGTTCTGGCAACCCGGCGCTCTGACGGCGACAGCTGTCCGAGGCGCTGGCGGATCTGCTCCGCGATGCTCGGCGGCCCGCCAGAACTTCCCGGTGCCGGGCGTGCAGACGCCCGCGTTCGCCCGGCGGGCGAGCTCGCCTCCGGTGCCTCAGCCATCGGACCACCTCGTAACACGATTGAAATGGTTCGCTCAGGATAGCGTCTTGACCGCTGATTCTGAATCATGTAGTACTCATGCATGCTTCCGGCGGAATGTCTGTACATGAACGTTCAGCCGCGTCGTGAATCCCCCGCGGTCACGAAGGAGTCCAGCCCATGAACATCACGCGACTCGCCCGTCGCGGGCGACCAAGCGCACACCGCCCTGCATCCGCGTGGCGAGCCAGAGCGCTGCTTGCCGCCGGCACCGGGATCGCCCTGGCGTCCCTCGTCATCGCCGGAGGCGCCGCAGCCCCGGCCGCGGCCAGCAGTTCGTCCGGCTCCACGCTGACCGTCGAGTCGCAGACTGCGTTCTCCACGTTCAACCCGTTCACCGCCTACAACGACGGCGATCTGGAAGTGATCAACGAGATCTACCCGATGCTCACCACGACCAACAAGCAAGGCAAGCCAGAGCCCTACCTGGCGACCAAGTGGAGCATCTCATCGAACAAGCTCACCTGGACCTTCACTCTCAAGTCCGGCCTGAAGTGGAGTGATGGCAAGCCGCTGACCGCGGCGGACGCGGCCTGGACGCTGAACCTCATCATGCACAACTCGGCGGCGGGCGCCGCCAACGGAGCGCTGGTGGCCGCCTTCGGCACGGTGACCGCGCCTAATCCCACCACGCTGGTCATCACGACCACGAGCCCCGCGGCGAACCTGCTGTACAACCTCGCCATGATTCCGATCGTGCCCGAACACATCTGGGCCGGGCAGGTCGCGCACCTGAGCAACTTCACCAACCACGGCACGCCTGCCGTAGGTTACGGTCCGTTCACCCTGACTGGCTTTGTGCCCAACCAGTCCGCCACGCTGACCGCGAACAAGAACTTCTTCATGGGCGCCCCGAAGTTCCACACCCTCATCGTCGAGTACTACTCAAATCAGGACGCCGCGGTGGCCGCGCTGCGCAGCGGGCAGCTCGATGACATCGACGACAACCTGACCGCTACGCAGTTCAACGCCCTCAAGGGCGTGAAGGACATCGCTGAGGCCCCGCAGGTCTCGGCTGCCTGGACCGCGATCGAGCTCAACCCAGGCGCCCGGACACGGGAGGGCAAGTACTTCGGCAACGGCAATCCGGCGCTGCAGAACCAGTCGGTGCGCCAGGCGATCGAGATGGCGCTCAACAAGCAGGAGCTGGTGACGAAGCTCTGGGACGGTCTGGCAGTGCCAGGACAGGGCTACCTGCCGCCGGCTTACCCGCAGTGGCAGTGGACGCCACCTGCCTCCGAGCAGCTCAACTACGACCCGGCCAAGGCCAACCAGCTGCTCACTTCGGCCGGCTACAAGATGGGCCCGAACGGGATCAGGATCGACCCGAAGACCCACAAGCCGCTCACGCTGCGGCTAGGCATCCACTCCGACGAGTCCAGCGACGCCGCGATGGCTCCTTACCTCGTGGAGTGGCTGAAGGCCATCGGGATCGGCGTGACCATCGACTCGATGAGCTACAACCAGCTCAACTCCGACCTGCCCAAGGGTGACTGGGACATGCTGTCGGACACCTGGTCCACCAGCCCCGACCCCACCTACCTGCTGTCGATCCAGACCTGCGGGGTGCTGCCGCTCAACAACGGCAGCGGCTTCAACACCGACTCGTTCTTCTGCAACCCGACGTACGACAAGCTCTACGCGCAGCAGGCCACCGAGTTCAACACCACGCAGCGCGCAGCCACGATCGGCAAGATGCAGCAGATCCTCTATTCCAACGCGGTTGACGTCATCCTCTACTACCCGGACTTCCTCAGCGCAGTCCGCACCAACGTAGTGAAGAACTACTTCTTCGGCGCGCCCAACGCCAAGGGCTTCTACCCGCAGCAGAACCTGTTCATCAACTGGAACGACGCCACTCCGGTCGCGAGCAGCGACACCAGTTCGTCGTCCGGCACCACGGTGACAATCGTGATCGTGATCGTGGTCGTGGCGTTGCTGGCCGGCGGGGCGGCCTTCTGGCGCCGCAGGACAGCGACCGAGCGGGAGTAGCCCTTGAGCAGCAGCTCGGCGCCGCTTTCGCCGCAGAGCCTGAGCGCCCTGGAGGCCCCACCGTCCGGCGGGGCCTCCGGCGCGCGGGACTTCGCCCACTACCTCGCAACCAAGGTCGCCGCGGCCCTGGTGAGCTTCGTTGCACTGCTGGTGGTCGGCTTCATCATCTTCAGCCTGATGCCATCGAACCCGGTCGAGGCGCTGACCAGGGGACGGCCGACCAGCGCCAAGCAGATCGCTTACCTCACTAAGGAACTCGGGCTGAACCAGCCGATCTGGGAGCGATTCGCGCACTACGTGGCTAACACCTTGCAGGGCCACCTCGGCTACTCCTTTCAGTTCGACACGCCCGTCTCGACCCTGATTGCCCAGCGACTGTGGCCGACGATCCTTCTCATGGGCTCGGCCACAATCGTGTCCGTGTGGCTGGGCATGTGGCTGGGCGTCCGCAGCGGCTGGCGGCCTGGCAGCCTGCTGGACCGCCTGTCGACCGGCTCGGCCATCACGCTGTGGTCGGTGCCAACGTTCTGGCTGGGGATCATCCTGCTCGTGCTCGGCAGCGAAGGCGTCGGGCCGATCCCGCCGCTGTTCCCGGCCGGCGGCATGTCCACTGCGGGCACCGTCGGAGGGTTCGCTCCCGCGCACATCCTTGACGTGGCGCGGCATCTGGTGCTGCCCTGCCTGACGCTCGTCCTGGTGGTCTTCGCCCAGTATCAGATGGTCATGCGCTCGTCGATGATCGACGAGGCCGGCAACCCGTACCTGCTCACCGCCAGGGCGAAGGGCCTGCGCGACGCCGAGGTCAGGCAGCGCCACGTCGTGCCGAACGCGATGCTGCCCTCGGTAACGCTGATCTTCCTGCAGGTCGGAACGATGATCAGCGGCACGATCACGGTCGAGACGGTGTACTCCTGGCCTGGCCTTGGGTACCTCACCTACCAGGCCCTGCAGATCCCGGACCTGCAGTTGCTGGAGGGGACGTTCATCGTCTTCAGCGCCTCGGTCATCGTGTTCAACCTGCTGGCTGACCTGCTCTACCGCGCTCTCGACCCGCGGGTGCGGCGGGCATGACCGCGACCACATCGAAGGCGCCCGTGGCCGCGTCGCCGCCGCGGCTTCAGGCGCTGCGCCGATTCGCGCGCGAGTTCGTCTCCCGGCGGGCCGCCATGGTCGGCCTCGGCATCCTGATCGCGCTGACCATCCTGGCGCTGGCCGCTCCGCTATTCATCCACGCGAGCGACCTGGACGTGGTCAACGCGCCGGGCGTGCCACTGTCGCCTCCGTCAGCGCGCTTCCCGCTCGGCACCGACTACGCCGGCCGCTCGATCGTCCCGCTGCTGATCTGGGGCACCAGGCCATCGCTGGCCATCGCGTTGATCGCGACCGCGCTCACGATGATCGTCGGCACCCTCATCGGCCTGGTGGCCGGGCACTACGGCGGAAGCACCGCCCGGGTTCTGATGGCGGTCACCGACTGGTTCATCGCGCTGCCCACGCTCCCGCTAGCGATCGCGCTGGCCGCGGTACTCGGCCAGGGCGACACCTCGATCACTGTCGCAATCGCCGTCACGTCGTGGCCGGGCACCGCGCGGCTCATCCGGGCCCAGACCCTGGCGGTGGAGGCCCGCCCGTTCATCGAGCGCGCGAAGGCGCTGGGTGCGCGGGACAGCCAGCTGGTGGTCCGCCATGTGCTGCCGAACGTGGCGCCGTTCGTCCTGGTCTCCGCCACGCTCACGGTGTCCGGCGCGATCATTTCCGAAGTCACGCTGGCTTTCCTTGGCCTGGGCAACCCGACCGACGTGTCCTGGGGCGCCATGATCAACCAGGCTTTCTTCCAGGGCGCTGTCACGCGCGGCGCGTGGTGGTACATCCTGCCGCCGGGCATCGCGATCGTGATCGTGGCGCTGGCGTTCACCATGATGGGGCGCGCGGTGGAGAACATCCTCAACCCCCGGATGGCGAGGAGGCCGTGACGATTGCCCCTGAGGCCGCGACAACGGCCCCGCTGCTCGAGGTGCGCGACCTCGCGGTGACCTACCGGTCGGGAGCCGAGACCGTGCGGGCGGTCCGCGGGGTCAGTTTCACGCTGGCGGCCGGGCAGACGCTCGGCATGGCCGGTGAGTCCGGCTGCGGCAAGACCACCGTCGCGCTCAGCTTGCTGCGGCTGCTGCCGGCGTCGGCGAACCTGAGCGGGCAGATCCTGTTCAAGGGCGAGAACATCATCGGCATGGGCTGGCAGAAGCTCCGCGCGGTGCGCTGGGCCGAGGCCTCGGTGGTGTTCCAGGGCGCGATGAGTGCGCTGAACCCGGTTCGCACGATCGGCCAGCAGATCTGCGAGCCGATCCTGCTGCACGAAGAGTGCGGACGCAAGGCGGCTGAGGCTCGCGCCGCGGACCTGCTGGACAGCGTCGGCGTGCCGTCCCGGCGGCGGGCAAGCTATCCGCACGAGCTGTCCGGCGGCCAGCGCCAGCGGGTGATGATCGCGATGGCGCTGGCCTGCCGTCCCGACCTGATCATCGCCGACGAGCCGACGACCGCACTGGATGTGATCGTGCAGGCGCAGATCCTGGATCTGATGACCAGCCTGGTGCGCGAGCGGCAGATCAGCATGATGGTGATCAGCCATGACCTGTCGGTACTCGGCCAGACCTGCGACCGGCTGGCGATCATGTACGCGGGCCGGGTCGCCGAGACCGGCCCGTCCCGGCAGATACTCACCGAGCCGCGCCATCCTTACACCCGGATCCTGTCCCGCGCGTTCCCGCGGCTGGGCGACCTCAGCTCGCGGCTCGCCCCGGCGGGACTGCCGGGCGAGCCACCCGACCTGCGTACCGACATCGACGGCTGCCCGTTCGCCCCGCGCTGCCCGGAGGCGTTCGCCGACTGCCGCACCAGCGAGATCCGGCTGTGGCCCGCAGGCGAGCAGCGCGAGTCGGCGTGCCTCAAGGTCACCGACCCCGCGACGTCCTGGGAAGCCAGCAGCGCCAGCGAACTGCCGGCGGCGCAGACCGGCACCGGCGAGCGCGCAAGTGTCAACGAAGGTCCGCTGCTGGCAGCCCGCGACCTGCAGGTGACGTTCCCCGGGCGGCGCGGCCGCGGGCCCGCCAGGGCTGTCGACGATGTCAACCTCGCCGTCGGGCGCGGGGAGATCGTCGCGCTGATCGGCGAGTCCGGCTGCGGCAAGTCCACGCTGGCCCGCGCGCTGGTTGGCCTGATCCCGCCCACCGCGGGCGAGATCAGCTATGACGGCGCGCCGCTGCGCTATGGCGGCGCCGCGCTACGACGGCACCGGCGGCGCGTCCAGCTCGTGCTGCAGGACCCGGCCGCTGCACTGAACCCCAGGCAGAACGTGTTTGACGCGGTCGCCGAGGGGCCGCGGCTGCATGACATGCGCGATGGGCTGACCGACCGGGTGCACCAGGCCCTGTCGCGCGCGGGTCTGCGCCCGCCCGAGCAGTTCATCGCCCGGTACCCGCACGAGCTTTCCGGCGGCCAGCAGCAGCGGGTCGTCATCGCGGGCGCCCTCGCGCTCGATCCGCTGGTCCTCGTCGCCGACGAGCCGGTCTCCTCGCTGGACGCCTCGGTGCGCGGCGAGATCCTGAAGCTCATACTCGACCTGCGCGACCAGCTCGGTCTGGCGGCGCTCATCGTCAGCCACGACCTCGGCGTCGCGTGGAACATCGCCGACCGGGTAGCGGTCATGTACCTGGGCCGGATCGTCGAGGCCGGGCCGGTGCACGAGGTACTGCTGCGGCCGCGCCACCCCTACACCCAGGCGCTGCTCTCGGTGCTGCCTGACGCGACATCCGGCGAGCCGGGACGGCCGCTGGCCGGCGAGCCGCCCGACCCGACGAACGTCCCGGCCGGCTGCCGGTTCCATCCGCGCTGCCCCCGCCGCGCCGCGTTGCCCGACGGCGATCAGCGGGCGGAACTGTGCCGCACCGTGCCGGTGCCCGTGCTCCCGGCCGCTGCACAGGATGGCGCAGGCACCAGCCTGATCGCCTGCCACCTCGCCGACCTCGATGTTTCGACCCTGGTCGAGCACTCGGGTACGGCGGGCTAGGGAAGTCGGGTGTCCGAAACCGTCGACGGGTCGCCCGCGACAGCCCAGCTAGCCGATGCGCTGGCGAGAGCCGCTGACCGGTTCGGCACACCCGTCTATGTCATGGACATGATCTCGGTGGCCGCCGCGGCGCGTCAGGTCGAAGACGCGTTCGGCTCGCCGTGGCTGCTGCACTACTCGCTGAAGGCCAACGACCTGCCGGCCATCGCCGGGTACCTGGCGGGCCGGGGCTGGGGCGGAGCCGTCGTTTCGGCCGGTGAGTGGCAGCACGCGCGGCACGGCGGGCTTTCCAACCAGAGCGTGGTTTTCGAGGGGATCGGCAAGACCGACTCGCAACTCGGCTACGCGGTGGCCGAGACTGCGGCGGGCCGGCCGCCGCGGTGGCTGGTGGTCGAGTCGGCGGAGGAACTCACCTGCCTGGCCGACTTTGCGGCCGGCCATCAGCTCGGGCGTAGCGGCAGGCCTGCCCTCGATGTCCTGCTGCGCCTGAATCCGGGCGTCGATCCAGAGACGCGCCGCGAATTCGCGGTCGGCTCGCAAACCAGCAAGTTCGGTATGTCTGGAGCCGAGATCAGCGCGCTGGCCCGCCGTGCGGTCGCGGACTGGCCAGGCCTGACAGTGCGCGGCATACATGTGCACGTCGGCTCCGCGCTCACCGACGTGGGAGCGTGGGCGCTGGCTGGCGTCCGGGCAACCACGCTGTTGGAAGACATAGCCAGGTCCTGCCCGCAGGCCGACACGGTTGACTATGGCGGCGGATTCCCGCTGCCCGGATCAGGCCGCCCCGGCCCGGATCAGTTCCGCGACGCGCTGCTTGACGCACTCGCCGCGGCTGGCCTGCGACTGCCGCCCAGGCCCGCGATCGAGCCGGGCCGGTATCTCGTCGGGAGTGCTGGCTGGCTGGTGAGCCGTGTCCTGCACGTCCGGCAGCAACCGGACCCTGCTGCAGCGGAGCCGCGGGTGATTCTCGATGCTGGCATGACGGAACTGATGAGGCCGGCGCTGTACGGCAGCCTGCATCGCGTGCACGCGCTGCGGCCGCGGGGTGACGCGCTGCGCGCGACCGCCGTCGACGGGCCTGTTTGCGAGATGACGGACTCGTTCGGCACTCATCAGCTGCCGCCGCTTGCCCGCGGCGACCTCGTCGCGATCGAGCAGGCGGGCGCATACGCGGCATCCTTTACGTCGCGGTATAACGGGAGGCCACATCCGGCTGAGGCGCTGCTGTGGCATGGAGGCGAGCTCGAGCTAGGCGAGCGGCCACTGGTGCGGGCGGGCTATGGGTCTGCTGAGCAGCGACCGGCAACCGAAGGAAGCCTTGTATGAGTAATCAGTTGGCCGATGAGCAGCGGCCGGCTTCCCTGCGCCGCCCGACGGCGCTCAGGCCAGGTGACAGGGTCGCCGTGCTGACGATCAGCGGTCCGGCGAATCAGGATGCTCTGCCGGCCGGGCTGGACGCGCTGCGGTTCGCCGGGCTGGAACCCGTGGTCTATCCGTCGGCGCATGATGTCGGCAGCTTCCGCCACTACCTGGCCAGCGATGACGCCCAGCGGGCTAGTGACCTGTGCGGCGCGCTGGCCGACCCAGCCATCGCCGGAATCCTCTTTGCGTGCGGCGGTTATGGCGCACAACGCACGATCGAGGCCATCAAGTGGGACACCCTCACCAGCCTTCAGCCGAAAGTCCTAGCGGGCTACTCCGATATCACCGCAATCCTGGAAGCCGTGGCAGTCAAACTGGGCTGGAGCTCGGTGCTGTCGACCATGGTGGCCACGTCGGGCGTCCGGCCGCATTATTCGTTCGGCTCGATGCTCAGGACGCTGATGCGACCTGAGCAAGCAATGAACATCCGCTACCCCGATGCGCTGGCGATCCGGGGCGGCAGCGCGCGCGGAATGACTATGGGCGGCAACCTGGCTTTGCTGGCGAGTTCCATCGGTACCGACGGCAGCCTGCCGGCCAAGGGCGGCATCCTGCTGATCGAAGATGTGGACGAGGAAGACTTCCGGGTGGACCGGATGCTCACTCAGCTTCGCCGCTCGGGCTACCTGAATGGAGTCGCCGCCGTGATCACGGGCACGTTCGACGGCTGCGGGGAACAGTCCGCGATCGAGGACATTCTCACCGAGCGACTGGGCGATCTCGGGGTGCCGGTGCTCGCCCGGGCGAACGTCGGCCACGGCTGCCCGCTCCAGGCATTCCCGATCGGCGTGGCGGCCGAGATGGATGCGGACGCCGGCACGCTGACGTTGCTAGACCCGCCGCTGCAGCCCTGCTCGACGGCGGGACCGGCTGGCGTGCACGATGATCTCCCCGGCAACTAAGGCGGACTATGGCTGAGGCCCACCCTTCGCACGCCGAAGACGAAGTCATCCGCTTCGCCTCCGATCTGATCGCGATGGATACCACCAACCGCGGCGGTGGCGACTGCTGCGAGCGGCCGGCGGCCGAATACGCAGCGGCGCGCCTTGCCGAGGCAGGCCTGGACCCGCAGCTGCTGGAAGCCGCCTCAGGCCGGACTAACGTCGTGGCCCGCTGGGAGGGAACTGGGTCAGCTCAGGGCGCGCTGCTCTTGCACGGCCATCTGGATGTGGTACCTGCCAATCCCGCAGCCTGGTCGGTCCCGCCGTTCGCCGGGGAGATTTCCGCGGACGAACTGTGGGGTCGCGGCGCAGTGGACATGAAGGGCGCAGATGCCGCGCTGCTTGCCGTTGTCAGGGACTGGGTGCGCAGCGGCAGGCGACCAGCGCGCGACGTGGTCATCGCGTTCACCGCGGACGAGGAGGACACCGCCGCCTACGGCGCGAAGTGGCTGGTCGACAAGCACCCGGAATTGTTCGAAGGCTGCACCGAGGCGATCGGCGAGTCCGGCGGCTTCACCTTTCACGCCGGACCGGAGCTGCGGTTGTACCCGATCGCATCGGCTGAGCGCGGGACCGCGTGGCTGCGCCTGACGGCGCGCGGCACCGCAGGGCACGGTTCCAAGCCGAATGGCGACAACGCGGTGGCTCGGCTCGCCCAGACCATCACCAGGATCGCGGAGTATCGCTGGCCGGTGCGGCTGATCCCGACCGTGCAGGCCGCCGTCGAGGCGATCGCGGCAGCGGTGGGCGCCGACAGCGCCCAGTTGGCGCAGTTGGCCGCCGAGGGCAATGCTGTGGCGCTGCTGCACGAGCTCGGTCCGGCCGGTGCGCTTGTGGCCGGCACGATTCGCAACAGCGCTAACCCGACAATGCTCCAGGCTGGCGAGAAGGTGAACGTCATTCCGGCCGAGGCGGTCGGATACGTAGACGGCCGAGTGCTGGCCGGGCACGAGGCCGAGTTCAGCGCCACCATGGACCAGCTGACCGGGCCGGGAGTGATCTGGGATTACCTGCACTCCTCGCCAGCACTGGAAGCCCCACTCGACACTCGGCTGGTCGAAGCCATGGCGGCCGCGCTGCTCGCAGAAGATCAGGCCGGTATCGCCGTTCCCTACTGCATGAGCGGTGGCACAGATGCCAAGGAGTTCTCCAGGCTCGGCATGAGCTGCTACGGCTTTACGCCCCTGGTGCTGCCGGCCGGCTACGACTACTACGCCATGTTCCACGGCGTGAACGAGCGCGTGCCGCTCTCTGCGCTTCGCTCCACCGTGCGTGTCCTGGACCGCCTACTTGCCAGCCTGGAGTGAGGGAGCGGCAGTGCGTGATGCGCGGGTAATAAACTGCGCGGATGCCCAGCCGAGCCGAGATCGTGACGTTCGATGACTTTCCAACGCCCGCCGGAGAAAGTGTCTGGGTGGCCGGTCCTCCGGCTGTCGGCGTCGAGGTAACCGAGCCCGATCCTGACTGGCCGCGACAGTACCGCATCCTTGCTGCCCGGATCCGGGACGCCCTGGCCTGGCGAGTGCTGCAGCTTGAGCACGTAGGCTCCACCTCGGTCCCCGGACTGGCGGCGAAGCCTGTCATCGACATCGACCTGACGGTGGCCGACCCTGGGCGCGAGCAGGACTACATTCCGGCGCTGGAGAAGACCGGGTTCCGGCTGGTGATCCGCGAGCCCTGGTGGTACGGCCACCGGATGCTAGGGGCGGACGAGCCGCGCTGCAATCTGCACGTCTTCGGGTTTGACAGCCCCGAACTGGTGAAGCACCGGATCTTCCGCGACTGGCTCCGGGGCAATCCCGCCGAGCGTGACCGTTACTCCGCCGCCAAGCGCCAGGCCGCAGCCGAGGCTAACGCGCGCGGAGAGAACGTAATGCACTACAACGCCCGCAAGGAGCAGGTCATCAGGGAGATCTACCACCGGGCGTTCGTGGCCGCAGGCCTGCTCGAGGAGTAAGGTCGCAGCCCATCGTGGCCCACGATCTACTACCGCTCCCCGTTGTCCCGCTCGTTGCGAGAAGCGTCAGGCCATCAGAACTTCGGCGATGAGATCGAGATGGTCTAGATCATTGAGGGTGAGGAACTGCAGGTACACGCGTTCGGCGCCTGCCGACTCGAAAGCGTGGAGGGACTGCTTGGCCTCGCTGGGCAGGCCAGCGATACCCTGCTCACGCAGGCTGGCTGGCGCACGGCCGATGGCTGTTGCCCGGCGGGCGTATTCGTCCTCGTCATGGCCTATGCATGTCGTGACCCAGACTGACTTCGTCAGGGACTCAGGATCACGCCCGATCTCCTCGCACGCCTTGTCCGCCCGCGCGAATTGCTCGGCCGCCTGACTTGGCGTCGCTCCGGGGACGTTGAACTCCGCGGCGAACCGGGCCGCCAGCGCGGGCGTCCGTGTCCGGCCGTAGCCGCCGATCAGAACAGGCGGATGGGGTTGCTGGACGGGACGGAACATGACCGGGCAGTCAGTAAGGGTGTAGTAGCGCCCCTCGTAGTTGTATGGGTGGCCCTCAGGGGTGGACCACAGGCCCTGCAGTATCTCTAGCTGTTCTTCGAATCGATCGAAGCGCTCGCGCACGCCGGGAAAAGGAATGCCCAGAGCCTGGTGCTCCGCCTCATACCAGCCACTTCCTATGCCGATCTCCAGGCGTCCCGCGCTCATGGAGTCGATCTGCGCGGCGGCTACTGCCAGCGGTCCGGGCAGGCGGAAGGTCGCCGAGCTCATGAGTGTGCCGAGGCGAATGCTGCTTGTCTGCAGGGCGAGGCCTGCGAGAGTGATCCACGCATCGGTGACGCCATCTTGCGGACTTCCATTACCGATGTACCGGTAATGGTCGGACCGGAAGAAGCCGCTGAAGCCAAGTTGCTCAGCTCGCTGAGCAACTGCTACGAGTTGCGGGAATGTCGCGCCCTGCTGCGGCTCTGTGAAGACTCGCAGATCCATGGTGGCCGGTCCTTTCGTCCGCCAGCTCTTAAGCTTTCGGCGTTTGCTGGTCTTGGCCGCTCTCCCGCCTGTCGGCGAGCAGGAGCAGACGGAGCGAGGCGTTGCGGCGTGCCATGAGCCAGTTACGCCGTTCGGCTGTGGGCTGCTGCAACGCGAGCAGGGTGTTCGGGTCGACGCCGCCCTTTTCCAGCTCAGGGAACAGGCCAGCTGCGACCGTCGCGAACGTGTGTGCGCCGCCTAGGGCAGCAGCTTCGAAGGGCCCGAGGAGGCTCCACCGCCGCCCGAGGCCCCTTTTCAGGATGATGTCGATAGTCTCTGGGGCGACTGCGTAGTGCTCGACTAGCCTCATGGCCTCGTGAAGCAGCGCAAACTGCAGGCGGTTCCACACGAAGCCTGGGATGTCCGGCACGAGGACCGGCTCCTTCCCGATGCTCCGCAGAATGCCTGACATCTTTTCGGCGATCGCTGGGTCGGTGGCTCGCCCAGCGACGACTTCGACTAGGGGCATGAGCGTCGGAGGGTTCCAGTAGTGCGTCCCCAGAAGTCGTGCTCCCACGCCGCTCGAGTCGGCGAGCTGCGAAATCGACAGCGAAGAAGTATTCGACGCCACGATCGCGTCCCCGCTGGCGGAAGCGACTTCAGTCAGAACCTCGACCTTGGTTGGGAAGTCCTCCACCACGGACTCGACAACGATTGTTGCTCCATCACAGGCTTCCCGCACCGAGGTGCTGCTGGAGATACGAGCAGTGACCACGCCAGTCTGCCCGGCACTGATAACCCCGACATCGGACAGGTTGGTCAGCGCGATCTGTGCTCGTCGCTCCGAAGCTGCCGCGCGTTCCTTCGAACGGCACTGCAGGACCACCTCGAAACCCGCCGCGGCGTATTCAGTACCGATCTCAGCACCCATCAGTCCGGCTCCGATTATCGCCACCTTCCCTTGCGCGGAAGCTGCAGGCAACTGCCCAGTCCTTTCTGACCCTGCTGGTGCACGTGGTGCGGCTAGTGGACGTGGTGCGGCTACCGCTCAGTACCTACCTGCGCCCCGGCAGCCGCGGGCGCAAGGCCGTGATGGCCCGGTCCGCGCGGGATGACTGGCCAGATGTCCACAACAACGTCGTCCTGCACGACGTGGAAGGCGTCGTAGCAGTTGACCGTGCTCGGAGAGTAGCCAGGCACCAGTGTGACACGATCGCCTACCTTCAGCGGCGAGCCTTCTTGCGCAGAGAACAGGCCGTGCTCCTCGTCGGATCGGAATGCCCGCAGGTCGTGCCCGACGATCGTCACGTTGAGCGGATCGTAGACAGACTTGTTGCCGACATCCACGATGACCTGATTGCTTCGCCTGCTGATGACTGACGCCTGGATCGTCAGCGAGTGCTCGAAACCCGGCACCATTTTGCCGTGGAAGTTGTCCATCACGACGTACGAGCCTGCCTGAATCTCGGTGATCCCGGGGTAGGCCGCGGTCCAGTGCCATGTCGCGATACCCCCGGCTGACCGGATCGCGCAGGGGATGCCGTTCTCCTCCAGGAAGTCGGCAACACCAGTGAAGAAACTCATGGCCTTCTGCTGCTTCTCGTGCCGCAGAGCTTCTTCAGGCGTGAGCGTGCAGTGGCCTTCGTAGCCAGTGATCCCCTCGAACTTCAGGCCGGGCAGGTCGCCGATCTGCTTCGCCAGCGCCAATGCCTCCTCCGCGGTGTCGACCCCGCACCGGTTCATGCCAGTGTCGACCTCGACAAAGATGCCGACCGTCGATCCTGCCCTGACCGCAGCGTCGGAATGAGCGGCCGCGTTCGGCGCTTCGTCCACCGCGACGAGGATGCGACGGTCTCTGGCGAGCTCGGCGAGCAGCCGGATCTTGTCCGGATGGCTGACAGTGTTGACAACGAAGAGGTCATCGAACCCATCGCTCGCGAGGACCGCCGCTTCCCACACTGTCGCCATCGACAGGCCGCCCGCGCCCGCTTCCACCTGGCGACGGGCGAGATCCGGGCTCTTGTGCGTCTTGTAGTGCGGCCGGATGGTCGTCGACCCGATGCGACGCAGCTCGCTGGCCATGCGGTCGATGTTCCGCTGCGCGGCGTCGATGTCGAGCACGAGTGCGGGCGTGACCAGCTCGTCTCGCCGCCGTCCGACAGCGTCCCCGTACTGGCGCTGCACGCGATTGCGGGACTCGACAAGCAACGGCGATGCGTCCAACATTTGGGACCTCCTGTAGTTACGGTGCGGCGGTCGGTCCGAGGCAGCGGACGACGCGGAGCGGTTCGTGCCCTGCCCGGACGCGGAACGGCACGGTTGCGGGCAGCGCGTACGTTTGGCCGCGCTTAACTGGCTGGCTGCCGAAATCGCCATCAAGGAAGCCGGCGCCTGACGCGACAATCGCGACGCTGAACCGTCCGTCGGCGGTGTCGATCTCGTCGTCTACCTCTAGTGCTGTGGCGTCGAAGTACGGGAGCACGTCGTCCTGGAACAGCCGGACTTCGCGGGAGCCGTGGCTGGAGCGAAGCTCTCGCGGCTGCTGGCGTGCACGGCTGAAGGTCTGGTCCGCATCCGTGCCGGCGTAGTCGATCATGTCGAGGGCCAGGTCCCAGCCCAGCCCCATCGTCGCCCCGTCGTCGTCGCCAGAGGTCTCCGGTATGACGATGTGGTCACTCGGCTCTTGGACCTCGATGAACGAGATCCGCGGGCCCAGATAGTGCGGAACGCCCGCATGCGCTACGTACACTTCCCCCGCGTGCACATCGGTGCGGTGCAGTGATCCGCGGATGCTCTTGCTGTCGCGAGCGCGGACCGCATCCGCGAACCATTGGCGGTCGATTGCGCCGGCGAAGCCGATCCCGGCGTGGGCTGACTCGGCGCCGTCGCCTGGCGCGTCAAGCAGGATCCAGGCCTCGGTCTTGCCGAACGGCGACCCGAGGTGCTTGCGCGCCCATTCCCGGCTCGGGTGCGCATGTAGCGGCACCGGGCCGGCGGGCGAGAGCAACTTGACCAGAACGCCGGTGATCGGTCCCCAGCGGTGCGCGAAGTCGGCTCCGACCATCTCCTCGGGCAGCGCCTCGACAATGTACTTGAGAGTGACGGTCCCGATGTCCGGCACGTCCACCGAGCTCAAGCCTTGTTCGCGGCCGTCGGGATCGCAGTTATTGGCAGTGGTGCATGAGCCGACCCAGTCTTCCGACCACCAGTCGTCTGGCCGGTCCGGGAGCCCGCGGAACTGTCGGCTCAGCGAACCGCCTTCGTAGAAGCGGTAGAGCGGGTGATAAGCGAGCGGTAGCGGCCGCCTGATCGCGTTCCGCAGCTGGCTGAGCTTGTCGGTCATCGGCTTGTCGGTCATCGCCGCGTTCCTAGAGTTCGGCGTTGACAACGAAGCCCCCGTCCACGAGCAGCGTCGCGGCGTTCACGTAGCTGGCATCGCCGGAAAGCAGGAAGGTGATCGCGGCGGCGAGCTCTTCGGGCTGGGCGCCGCGGTGCAGCGGAATACGCTCCTCGTAGTACTTCAGCACTGGGGGATTGTCCAGGATGGGCGCGCTCATCGGGGTGATTGTCCATCCGGGTTCGACCGCGTTGACCCGGATGCCGTGTTCGCCGAGGTTGCAGGCCAGGGCTTTGGCGAGCATGCTGATCGCGCCTTTGGTTCCGCAGTAGGCGGTCTGGTATGGCGCGCCGACGTGCGCGGAGATGGAGCTGACACAGCAGATGGCGCCGCCGTGTCCTTCGCGGATCATCTGCTTGGCTCCTTCAGTCACGACGACCCAGGTGCCGCGGACGTTGGTTTCGAAGAGCTTGTTAAAGTCCTCGATGCTGGTGTTGTCCCAGGTGAGGTCTGGGTTGATCCCGGCGTTCGAAACCACGTAGTCGAGCCGCCCCGCTCGTTCTGCCACGCCGCGCACCATGGCGGTGACCTGGTCCGGGTCCCGCATGTCGGCGGGAAACGCAAAGCCCTGGCCATCAACGTCGCTGATCCGGGCCAGCGTGTCGCCGGGATCTTGGCCGGGCAGGTGGTTGACCGCCACGGTGGCGCCTTCTGCGGCCAGCCGCGCCGCGGTCGCCTGGCCCATGCCGGTGGCCGCCCCGGTCACCAGGGCGACGGTGCCGTCGAATCGTCGTTCCATCAAGCTCTCCTTCAGCTGGTGTCAGAAGATGGCAATGGGGTTCCACGGCGATCCGGTGCCACCGGGGAGCCGCAGGGGCAGGCCGACGACCATGAACTCGAACCGCCCTTCGTCCGCGCAGGCTCGGGCGAGGTCTTCGAGCTGCAGGCTGTCGGACACGAACATCCCCATCGCGGTGACCTGCAGCGGGTGAATGGGATACAGGATGCCCTCGACGTTGCTGGGCACCGTCTCGCCGTCGCCGTCGGGCAGGAACGCGGCGATCTTGCGCTCGTGCATCCAGCCGATCGTGTCCACGTGCAGGCCGGCCTTGCCCTGGCCGGCTGGCGGGTAGCGGTTGTCCCACGCGCCCAGCTCGAGCCGGCGCCGGTGGTGGCCGGTGCGGAAAACAAAGATGTCGCCTTCGCCCAGGCGCACTCCCTGCGCCTGCTCGACCGCCTCCAGCTCCGCGCGAGTGACGGCCTCGCCCGGCTCCAGCCACCGCACCCCCCGGTACCGTGGCACGTCCAGCAGCACGCCCCTGCCCACCAGACCGTTGCTGTAGGCGGTGACATCCAGCGCCGTCGCTCCCCGTGAGGTCACCACCTGCTGGGCCGGCCGGCCGTTATACACCAGGCCCTTGTAGCTGATATGACACAGCGCGTCCAGGTGCGTATGACAGTCGCCGTGAAACTCCACGCCGATAAAATCAGAGGCGAACGTCAGCGCGTCCGAACCGATGGCGATGTCATGCCCTTGCACCAGGTGATAAACCACCGGGCTCGGGTTATCCGGCCCCGCTGTCTTATTCATCGGGATCGCCATCGTGACCTGGCGTCCGGACCGGACGAGCCCGGCCGCTGCCCGCACCATGTCGGGCGTGATGAAGTTCAGCGTGCCGCGCTCATCCTCCTCACCCCACCGGCCCCAGTTCTTCACCGACTCGAAAATCTCGTCGAACTCGCCCAGCGTCACCGGCGCGGGCATCGTCAGAGTGGTCACTGTGGTGGTCGCCTCTCGGTCGAAAGTGAAGAGCGCGCCGCTTAGGCTCGTGCCCGGAGAGCGCACGCATATTAGCTCGCGGCGTCGACCGGAGCTGTGCGCTCCCAGTTCTCCGCCACAGCTGGGCGCCTCCTCACGCCGCATCCGGAGTCAAGAGCATTCGCTCATGCGCTGGCCATCCGCTCCATATTGGAGTATCAACCTGCCGGCAGGTCTTGGCAAGACGGCCGCGGCGCGGCGGCGCGGGCGAGATTCTCGGTCATTTCTCGACTCCGCCGTTACTGGCCATGGTCAGCCGGCCAATGAGCGCGAAGGGCGAACAGCACCGTTGCGAGCGAACGCTCAGGGTATTGACATGTGCTCGGAATCGGCCCTTAATGGCTGCCAGGCAGCGCAGGTTCGCAGCGTGCTGATGGCCACCTGAACATCGCAGGAGGAACCATGTCTGACGCGGTGTCGCCCGGCACGAAGCGGCCGGACGGTAGCGACCTTGTGATCGAGGGCACCGATCTGCGACGGAACGCTATCGGGCTCACCGGCGCGCTGATGCAGAACATCACCCACATCGCGCCCGCGATCGCGGCGTTGTTCTTCACCCAGGCCGTCGTGGGATTCACTGGCGAAGCCGCCCCACTTGCCTACTTGCTCGGGGTCATCGTCGTGTTCATGCTCGGCAGCACGCTGGTCCAGCTGTCCAAGCAGATGCCGTCAGCAGGCGGTTACTACACCTACGTGAGCCGGGCTCTGCATCCACGAATGGGGTTCATCACGTCGTGGATGTACGTGCTCTACGCGCCGTTGGCGGGCGGCCCGATCTACGGCTACTTCGGGTGGATCTTGTCTTCGGAGCTGAAGACGAACTACCAGATCAACGTGCCCTGGCTGTGGTGGGTGTGCGTCTTGGTTGGCGCACCACTGATCGCGTTCCTTCAGCACCGCGGCATAAGGATCTCGGCGCAGACGATGCTGGTACTCGGCGGCCTGGAGATGATCATCGTCTTTATCCTCTCGATATGGGGATTCGCCAGCCCTGGCCCGGGCGGCTTCACGTTTAGCGTGTTCGACTTCAGCAAGAAGATCTCGCTGGAGGGCTTTGCCCTGGCCGTCGTGTTCTCCGTGCAGGGCCTCACCGGCTGGGAGGGCGCCGCACCGCTGGCGGAGGAAACTCGCGATCCAAAGCGGAACGTGCCGCGAGCGACGATGCTGTCGATCGGCATCTTGGGCGTGTTCCTCATCATCGCCTACTGGGGCCAGATCCTGGGCTGGGGCGTCAACAGGCTTGGTTCGCTGCCGGGGTCGTCCGACTTGCCCGGCCTCGTGCTGGCGCACAGGTTCTGGGGCGGCGTCTGGTGGATCCTGCTGCTGGCGTTCCTTAACACGACGATCGCCGTCTGTCTGGCGACAGCTAATGTGGGCACCCGGATGTGGTACCGGATGGCCAAGGGCGGATCGTTGCCGCAGCCGCTGGCGAGGGTCAACGCGAAGTACCAAACTCCGACGAACGCGATACTCGTCCAGCTTGCGATCTCCCTCATCTCAGGGCTGGGCGTCGGCGCCTGGATAGGCGCGGAAAAGACGTTCCTCCTGGTCGACGGTCTGGTGCTCGTCATGGCCGTGCTGTTCGTCTACGTAATCGCCAACGTCGCAGTGTTCGCGTACTACGGATGGCAGCGGCGGTCGGAGTTCAACATCCTCCTGCACATCGTCTTCCCGCTGATCTCTACCGGCGCCCTGATTTACGCGCTGGTGTACTCATTCATCCCGTTCCCGGCCTCGCCATACAAGTGGGCGCCCCTGATCGACGGCATCTGGCTAGCCCTCGGTATCGCGATCCTTGCCGTGATGTGGGTCCGGCGGAACGACGCCTGGCTGCGAACCGCAGGCGCCGCGCTCGGCGAGGAAAAGGACGAGGAATTGAAGGATGCCGCGCAGTCGGGATAATCGGGTGCGAACACCTCGGGGCGTCAGAGACCCTCAGGTCCGGGCGTCAAGCACACGCCGGATTCGGCCGCAGGGAGGAGGATCTCCTCGCGCGGGTGCTGGCCGTACTCGTGCACGTAGCGACTGTGCAGCGCGTCGACCTGAGCCGGGGTCAGGCGCGCGGGCTCACCGAGCTGGCGGGCCAGGTACACGGTCCGTGCCGCGTCCTCACACATCACCGCTGCCCTCACCGCGTCGCGAGCCGTCGGCCCGATCGCGAAGACTCCGTGGCTGGCCATCAGGACGGCCGGGGACCGGTGCTGCGACAAGGTCTGCACGACGGCCCTGCCGATCTCGTCACCCCCGATCGGCGCGAAAGGTCCGACCGGTATATCGCCGCCGAATTCGTCGGCCATCGCAGTGATGACGCACGGGATGGGCATTCCGCACGCCGCCCAGGCCGTCGCGTACCCCGAGTGCGTGTGCACGACACCGCCGACCTCCGGCATGTGCCGGTAGATGTAAGCGTGCGATTTCGCATCGCTGGACGGGCGATGCCCACCGTCCTGCCAGTCGGCCACAGGTACGCCATCCAGGTCGCAGACCACGATGGACTGCTCAGTCAGCTCGTCGTACTCGACCCCGCTCGGCTTGATCACCAGTAGTCCGGTCCCGGGCACGCGCGCGGAGACATTACCCGACGTCCAGGCGACCAAGCCCCAGCGGACAAGCTCGGCATGCAGCGAGCAGACCTCGCGGCGGACTGCCTCGACCGCAGCCTGCGCCAGCGTGTCGCTTCCTGATCCGGTGACCGCGCTCATAGAGCCTCCTATTCAAGGCTCCCCGGAATTCCGAGAGTCTGCCCGCCATCTATGACAATCGTCTGGCCGGTTATGTATGAGGCCTGATCCGACGCGAGAAACGCCACGCAGTCGGCGATATCGGCAGGCTGGGCGAACCGTCCGAGCGGTATCGACTTCAGATACAACGGCGCAAGCTCAGCATTGTGCACGACCAGCTCAGCCAGCGGCGTATCCGCCACCCCCGGCGCCACTCCGTTCACGCGGATGCCGTGCCGGGCGAGATCGATCGCAGCGGAGCGGACCAAGGCCCACACGGCAGCCTTCGTAACGTTGTAGACGGTATGGGTTTCCTCGACGAACCAGGCGTTGATGGAGGAGGTGCAAACAATGGCCCCTCCATTACTTTTCGCCATTGCACGCGCCGCTTCGAGCACGCAGTACATGGTTCCGTCGACGTTAACGGAGATATGACGCCGCCAGTGCTCGTCAGTCATCTCAAGAAGGCCGAGCGGATCGGCGATCCCTGCATGTGCACACATGACGTCGATATGCCCGAACTGAGTCACGCAATGCTGGACTGCTCGGCGGCAGTCGTCGTGGACAGATATGTCACCGACAAATGGAATACACCGTTCCCCGAGACCACTCGTGGCCGATTCCAGCTGGCCGGCGTTCCGGTCAAAAGCTATTACCGACGCGCCCTCATCAAGGAACCGCTGCACGATCCCCAGGCCGATTCCCTGCGCTGCCCCAGTTACAACGACGCCTTTACCTGCGAACCCAGACATGTCCGACTCCAGTTTTTGATGGTGCATTGACCGTCGATGAGATTATCCCAAACCTCGCTTGCTATCCTTCCGCCAGGAACTCTCGGTATCGGGATATGTATTCAGCTATTCCCTCTCTGAGGGGTGTAAACTTCGGCGTCCAACCCAATTGCTCGCGAGCGTTTGTAATCGACAGAATTCCACGGAACGACGCTTCCATGTCGTCCAGCGGCGTCGACACGTCTGAGACGCTGATATTGGCGCCCGGAATGAGGTTCATTATGATCTTCGCCACGTCATTCGCGTCAGCGAGTTCCTCTCCGGTCGCGGCATAGAACACCTTGTCTGTGTCATCACCCGCATCGAGCAGGGCTACAGTCAGGTCTGCCACGTCCTGGACATGCGTATAGTCTCTCGGCAGCGTCCCACCGGAGGCAAGCTCTGCCGGCTCGCCGCGCACTGCGGGCTCCACCAGTTCTTTAATGTTATTAGCGGAATGCCACGGCATGCCGAAACCGTAAACGGCAGACGGGCGGATGACGCGAATATTCAGGTCGTATGCCTGGTTGTACGCGTAGGCAAACAGCTCGCCAGATGCCTTCGCAGCGCCGTACGATCCAGTTCCCGGGCCGTTGCGCGCGACGATCACCGGATGGTTAACATCGATAGGCTGATATCGACGCGGCGGCAAGACGCCGATCGACGAGAAGAAGATAACGTTGCGGACGCCAAGCAGCCGAGCCGCCTCAAAAACATTGATCGTCCCCGTGACATTGTCCGTGAACGCTAGGTAGGGGTCCCGGAGCAAGGCCGGTACATCAACATTGGCGGCGACGTGCACGATAGCTGACGGCTTGATGACCGTTACGTTGGCCAGCAGGTCGGGCAGATTGCCGATCGAGCCGTTAGCAATCGTTATCCGCTCGGATTCGCCCCGCATAACTGCCTGCAACTCCGGAGACGGTCCTCTCCGGGCATATGCAGTAACTCGACGGCCACCAGCCGCAAGGGTGCGCGCTACGTACCCGCCGATGAACCCCGTCCCGCCGAGAACCAATACTGGGCCGTTATCTACATTCGCCATCCTCGCCGGACCCTCCTTGCGCGATCAGCGAGCAGAACGCGAGCCTTGCCGCGAGGAGAATGGTTGCCCATGTCGCTGCGGTGGCCGGGCGGTATCGGAAGGCCGGAGAAACGGGCGTATCACCACCGCGAGGCATTCGTTGACCCGTGCCCCTCCATTACGGAGGGGGCACGGGTCCTGAGAAGTCATTCTGCTGGCTGCTGCATCGTCATCAGGCTGTCGGGGTTTCCGCGAGTTCTTCGGGCGTCTCGGGGCGCTCCGAGACGATGTCGCCTGCCTTCGCGAGCCATGCGTTCCGGCCAGTGCGGTGCAGCCAGTACAGGACGCCCACGCCAATAAGCATCCAGCCGCCTACGATCTCGGGCGCATATGCATAAGGTGCAGCGGGGAATGGCTGGAATGACTTGACCACTGAATATGCCAGGATCGCGCTCGTCACGAGAGGGAGCAGGAAGTGCAGGAACCAGTTGAACTCCGAGCGACGCTCACGCCAGTAGTACAGCCCCATCCCGATGTTCGAGACGATGTAGATGAAGATGATGGCGAGCACAAGCGTGAGCCCTACTAGCAGGTTGAACGAAACTTCAGGGCCCAGATAGAAGCCGACGCCAAGCCCCAGGCCCATGGCCATGATGAACTGGATGAGAATCGCCACAACGGGCGTCTTCCTGGTCGGGTGAAGCGTTGCCACTGCCTTCGGCAAGGCGCCCTTGTCCGCCATGTTCCACCACATGCGGGTGGCGACATTCTGGCAGGCGATGAGGTTGGCGATTACCGACGTGAACAGGGCGAACATGACGACCGGCCAGAAGCTTCCCCAGTACTTGGTTCCGAGCACGAGAGCGGGAAGGGTCGGCGAGTTCACCAGGCTCTTCAGATTGTTGACGCCCCACCCGACAACCTGGCCCCAGTAGGCCACGACAAGAACCACGCCGACGAGAACAATCGAGATGAGGATCGCGCGCCTAACGTTCCTTCGCGGGTTCTGCGTCTCTTCCGCGAGTGGCACGGCTCCTTCCCAGCCTGTTAGGCCTTGAACGCTGAAGACGACGGCGAGCGCAACCCCGCTGGCTGTCGCGATGTGTCCGGGATTGAAGCTGGGGTTCAAGACCTTGAGATCCGAACCGCCCACTCCGGGGTTAGCAAGACCGGAGATGGCCAGCGCCAAGACGATGAGGATCTCCAGCGATCCCAGCAGGACGAGCAGGCGCACCGAGACGACAATGCCCAGGTACATCATCACCGAGACCAGCGGCACGAGAATGAGCGTGGTCACCCACCAGGGGAAGTCGAAGTTGTAAGCCGACTTGAGCTGATTCTGCAAGATGAACCCGAAAAACGCCGCGACAGGACCGGAGATGATCGGCGCATAAAAAATGAACGTCCAGGCACTGAGAAAACCGAAGCGCGGCCCGATCGTCCGGCTGATGTAGGTGAAGTAACCCCCCGCCGACGGGAAGTTCTTAGCCAGCTGAGTAAGGCAGACGCCTAGGCCGAAGACGACTACGACCCCGACGGCATACGCCAGAACTGAGTGCGCGCCGGCCAGGCTTACCACGAACGGCGTGAAGAAGAACGCGGCGATGGCAGGGGCGATGTGCGTGATGTTCTGCATTACCGCGCCCTCTAGGCGCAGGGAGCCCGCCTTGAGTTTGGTCTCCGCGACCCAGACGCCCGAGGTCTCAACCGCCTGCCCGGCCTCGCCTTGGCGCGTGTTAGGTGTTGTCATGTACAACCTCCCGTGGTCTGATGACCCGATGATTGGGCCGTACGGAGGGCGTTGTCAAGACATATGCTCGCGGTATGAGCGTCGGCTCAGGGTCCCGGCACCGCTCGCACAGCTCTTGGCAACGTGCCGCTTCGGCCTCCCAGGGTCCTGAAGTCACAAGACCCGACGGACGCGCCGACATGGCGGGAGGCCGCCGCACTCTGACGGCGCCGACTGCGCTCACTTGACCGTTGCGGGCACGAGCGACGTGCCGCCCGAGGGGGAAGGATCGATCGCCAATGGCTGAGCTGTTTGGTGGCAGTTACGCGAAGTCGGAGCTACTTCGGCGGGTCGGGCGGCTCGAGCAAGTCGCAGGCGTCCGGCTCGTCACGCTCGACGACGGCCAGGCCAGGGGTGTCCGCGTCCTGGAATTCCGCACCGGATCTGGCTTCGCGTTCGACGTGCTGGTTGACCGCGCCTTCGATGTCGGGCGCTGCGAGCACAACGGGCGGCCGCTGAGCTGGCAATCGGGTAACGGGATCGTTGCCCCGTGGTACTACGAGCCGGATGGATGGGGCTGGTTCCGGTCTTGGGGTGGCGGCATGGTTGTCACGTGCGGACTCGACCACACCCTCGCACCGGGCGAAGACTCTGCCGAACAGTTCAATCAGCCCCACATCATGAAGACGATTCAGTACGGGCTCCACGGTCGCATCGGTGGCCTGCCTGCGCGCCTGATTGGCTATGGCGAGCGCTGGGACGGCGACGAGTGCTTTCTCTGGGCCGAAGGAGAGGTGCAGCAGAGCGCCATCTTCGGCGAGCACCTAGTTCTGCGTCGCCGCATCGAGGCGAAAGTTGGAGACTCGCGCTTCACGATTCATGACAGCGTGCAGAACGCCGGGCACACGCGTGCGTCACACATGTTTCTCTACCACTGCAACGTCGGGTTCCCGGTGGTCGACGAATTGTCCGAACTTCTCGTGCCCAGCCGCGGGACGACCACGGATTACGGAGTCCCGGTCGAGGGTTACCAGACAATGTCGTCGCCTGTCAAAAACTTCACTGAGGCATGCTTCGAGCACGACCTCATTGCGGAGCCGGGAGGAACCGTTCCTGTGGCGCTCGTCAACAGGAGACTCTCACTGGGGGTGTACCAGGTCTTTCGCATCGGTCAGCTACCGCACCACACGGTCTGGCGCATGATGGGCGAGGGGACCTACGCACTGGGAATGGAGCCGAGCACCAACCGGGACGCGGGTCGCTGGGATGCTCTGGAACGCGGCGAGCTGCAGTGGCTTGAGCCTGGCGAAGAGCGCCTCTACGACCTCGAAGTGGGCGCGCTCGCCGGCGAGACTGCCATCACCGACTTTGAGGCCCGGATCTCGCGGATCTCCTAACCCGCCATGAGCGGGCGCTACCAGGTCTCGAGTTCGAGCAGTCGGATAGCCGTGATCTCGTTCGTAACAAGGACGTTGAGGAAGCCGCCACGAAGCGCGCCCAGGATCGCTTCGGTCTTGTGCACGCCGCCCGCGACTCCTACGACCTTCGGGATCTTCTTCAGGTCGGCGAGCTCGATGCCGATCCTTCGCTCGTGCAGCGGGATGTCCACCACCACCCCGTTGGCGTCAAAGAACTGCCCGAGGATATCGCCCACCGCGTTGTGTCTGGCCAGCAGCCCGAGGTCATCCTCGCTTAGATAGCCCAGCTGGACGATCGTCGCGTCGAGCGACGGCGTACCAACACCGACCACCGCCTGATCGACCTCGCACGCGTGCCTGAGCACCTGCTGGATGGTCGGTTCTTCGCGGAGCGCGACGGCCAGTTCTTTCGATGACGCGTGGATTGGCGCCGGGATCACCGCCGCCGTGGTGGCGTGATCGCCGTCCGCCGCGTCTCCTTTGGACGACAGGATCGTCGGCAGGTAACCATCGACCCCGCCGGTCAGCGTCACCATATGAATTGGGCCGACGGCGCCGAAATTCGTCGCCGCGATCACGCGGGAGACCGTCTCGCCCCATCCCACACCCAGGCTTCCGCCTGGCCGCAGGTGAGTGCTGAGGAACTGCGCCCCGCCTAGCCCGACCCGGCCGTTGAGAGCGCGGTGGTCACCGGGTTCCTTGTCGTGGTCCGGCACCACCAGCGCCTCGGCCAGGTGGAACACGCGCCGCAGCTCGGCGCTGAGCTCGAACGCGTCGAGATACTCCGCATTGAGCTGGATAGATACCAGCCCGACCCGGCGGGCACGGTCAAGCAGCCGACCCACGGAGGCACGCGACAGCGATAGCCGCTTCGCGATCTCGTCCTGAGTGAGCTCGTCTTTGTAGTAGAACCA
>Ga0335074_10002434_pt1 | contig 25333 bp, 25 predicted proteins | sample Lox_Sample_23_FD_206715 | JGI IMG/M metagenome (GOLD analysis project Ga0335074, IMG submission 206715) | Soil microbial communities from Loxahatchee National Wildlife Refuge, Florida, United States - Lox_Sample_2.3 | ecosystem: Environmental > Terrestrial > Soil > Wetlands | place: USA... | reverse complement strand
GCGTTTCGAAGCGATCGAGCGGCGTCTCGATTCGATCATCCACGAACACCGGGCGGATTTCCGATGGCTGATAGGTGCCATGGGCGCCGGGTTCGGTACATTGCTGGTGGTCATGGCGCACGGCTTCCACTGGTTTTAGCCGGCAAGGCCGATACACCGGCCGAGCATCCCCTTCCGCTGCGATCGGATGCCGGACTGACTGACGGGAGCATCCGCTGATGGACTGGGATGCGCCGGCCATAGTGCTGGACGTGCGGCCGTACGGCGAAAGCGACGCTGTGGCCGCCGTGATGACAGAGCAGCATGGGCTGCATCGCGGCCTCGCCCGCGGTGGTGGCTCGCGTGCACAGGGTGCGGTCTGGCAGCCGGGCAATCTGGCGCAGGTACGCTGGGTCGCACGGCTGGCCGAACAGCTCGGCAGCTTCTCAGCGGAGCTGATCCATCCGGCCGCCGCACTGGCAATGGCTGATCCACTGGCGCTCGGCATACTGAGCTCGGCTTGTGCCGTCGCTGCCGGGGTGCTGCCGGACCACGAGCCGCATCCGCGCGTGTTCGACGGGCTGCTCCACCTGATCGCCAGGCTGCCGCAGGGTGCCTCGGTGCTGGACATGCTGGTCCGGTGGGAAGCGGTGCTGCTCGCCGAGCTTGGCTATGGGCTCGATCTTGCGGCGTGTGCCGTTACGGGTGCAACCACGGAACTTGCCTGGGTGTCGCCGAAGACCGGGCGGGCGGTGACGGAAGAGGGCGCCGGAGTGTGGAAAGCGCGGCTGTTGCGGTTGCCGTCGTTCATGGTGTCGGACGTGCCCGGCACGGCGGCCGATTGGCGAGACGGGCTGCGCCTGACCGGGCATTTCCTCGAGCGGGATGCGTTCGGCCAGCATCACCGGCCTTTGCCCCAGGCCCGCCGGATGCTCTACGACCGTGTCGCCACACTGGCCGAATCGGAGACCAGCGATGCCGGATGACATCGGCCATATCGAGGACACGCGCCTGACCGACGCGTTGTCGGAGCGCTACCTCGCCTATGCGCTCTCCACCATCATGTCGCGCTCGCTGCCCGACGTGCGCGACGGGCTCAAGCCGGTGCATCGCCGGCTGATCTATGCGATGCACCTGTTGCGGCTCGATCCCGCCGCCGGTTTCAAGAAATGCGCGCGTGTCGTCGGCGACGTGATCGGCAAGTTTCACCCGCATGGCGACGTGGCGGTTTACGATGCGCTGGTGCGGCTGGCGCAGGATTTCGCCGCGCGGTATCCGCTGGTCGAAGGCCAGGGCAATTTCGGCAACATCGACGGCGATAACCCGGCGGCAATGCGCTACACCGAGGCGCGGCTGACGGCGGTCGCGCAGGCGCTGCTTGCCGGGATCGACGAGGATGCGGTCGATTTCCGCGCGACCTACGACGGCGAGGAGCACGAACCGGTCGTGCTTCCCGGCGCCTTCCCCAACCTGCTGGCGAACGGCGCGGCGGGCATTGCCGTCGGCATGGCGACGTCCATCCCGCCGCACAATGCGGGCGAGATCTGTGCCGCCGCGATCCACCTGATCCGGGATCCGAAGGCGAGCACTGCCGATCTGCTGCGGCACATGCCGGGGCCGGATTTTCCGACCGGCGGCGTTTTGGTGGAGGACGCAGCGTCGATCGTCGCTGCCTATGAAAGCGGGCGCGGCGGATTCCGGCTGCGGGCGAAATGGACTGTCGAGAAGGGCAAGTACGGCGCCTGGCAGATCGTGGTGACGGAGATTCCGTTCCAGGTGCAGAAGGCGCGTCTTGTCGAGCAGATCGCGGCGCTGCTGGAGGAACGGAAGCTGCCTTTGCTAGGGGATGTGCACGACGAAAGCACCGAACAGGTGCGCCTGGTGCTGGAGCCGAAGACGCGTGGGGTCGAACCCGAAGTGCTGATGGAGACTGTGTTCCGCGCTACCGCGTTGGAGAGCCGGTTCCCCTTGAACATGAACGTGCTCGACGCCACGCGCACGCCGCGGGTGATGAGCCTCGGCGAGGTGCTGCGCGCCTGGCTCGATCATCGCCATGAAGTACTGCTGCGGCGTTCGCGGCATCGGCTGGCTGCGATCGAGCGGCGCCTGGAGGTGCTGGACGGATATCTGCTGGTCTATCTCAACCTCGACGAAGTGATCCGCATCATCCGCGAGGAGGAGCAGCCCAAGCCACGGCTGATGAAACGATTCGAGCTGAGCGACGTGCAGGCCGAGGCAATCCTGAATATGCGGCTGCGCAGCCTGCGCAAGCTGGAGGAGATGGAGCTGCGCAACGAGCACAAGTCGCTGTCGCGCGAACGCAAGGGAATCCAATCATTGCTGAAGGACGAGGCGCTGCGGTGGGAGCGCATCGGGACCGAGCTCGAGGAAGTCCGCACGAAGTTCGGCAGCGGTACGCTGGGGGCGCGTCGGACGGAGTTGGGTGCCGCGCCGGCGGCGATTGAAGTTTCGACGGACGCGCTGGTGGAGCGCGAGGCGATCACCGTGATCCTGTCGGACAAGGGCTGGATCCGGGCGGTGAAGGGCAGTGTCGCCGAACCCGACGAACTGCGCTTCAAGGAAGGCGATCGGCTCAAGCTGCTGCTGGCGTGCGAGACGACCGATCGGCTGTGCCTGTTCGGCACGAATGGCCGCGCGTACACGTTGAAGGCAGTGGATTTGCCACGCGGCCGTGGCGATGGCCAGCCGGTGCGTCTGCTGGTCGATCTTGGCAACCAGGACGACGTGGCGGCGCTGTTCGTGCCGGCGGAGGGGGGGCGCTATCTCGTTGCGTCCTCGTCCGGGCGAGGTTTCATTGTTGCCGCGGCCGAGCTGCTGGCCGAGAAGCGCACCGGCCGGCAAGTGCTGAATTTGCGCCCGGGTGAAGAGGCGGCACTGTGCGCGCCGGCCGAGGGCGATCATGTCGCGGTCATCGGAACCTCGCGCAAGCTGTTGGTGTTTCCGCTGGAGCAGGTGCCCGAAATGGCCCGCGGGGGCGGGGTGATCCTGCAACGATATCGGGACGGCGGTCTGGCCGACGCCAAGGTGTTCCGGCTGGGCGACGGCTTGAGCTGGAAGTCCGGCGAGCGCGTTCGCACGGAGACGAGCCTGCGGGACTGGCTGGGCGAGCGCGGTCAGGCTGGGCGTCTGCCGCCTTCCGGCTTTCCGCGCTCCTGTCGTTTCGGATGACACTGGCGAGAAAGCTCTGCGACGAAGAGAAGAAGGCATAACCACAGAGGCGCAAAGATATATTATTGATCTGCCGCTTCTCTGTGCCTCTGTGCCTCCGTGGTTATGCTTTCTTTCTTTTACCACCCCGAGGCAGCACCTTGGTCGGCACATATGCATTCCTGCTTGCGTAGGAATACGGGGCACGTGCCTTGACTGGCGCCCGGTGGTCGTACTCAGAATGAAGGCGAGCGGCTGTGGCGGCCTGCCGGGCGCACAACGGATCAGAGAGGGAGAGACTTCCATGAAGCTTTCACGACGCGGCCTGCTGGGCAGCGCAGCCGTGCTTTCGACCGCGCCGGTTCTGCGTGGCCGCGCTCAGGCAGCGCCGAAGATCAGGCTAGGGGTCCTGACTGATCTGTCGGGAACGTATCGCGACAACACCGGCCCCAACTCGGTGGCCTGCGCGCGTCAGGCGGTGGAGGAATTCAACCCTTCGTCGCACGGGTTCACGGTCGATCTGACTTCGGCCGACCATCAGAACAAGCCGGACGTGGCCTCCACCATCGCCCGGCAGTGGTTCGACCAGGGCGTCGATGCGGTGATTGACGTGCCGACCTCCTCGGTTGCGCTGGCGGTGGCGCAGGTCGCGAAGGAGAAAGACAAGATCATGCTGAACGCGTCGGCCACGACGACCGACCTGACCGACAAGCAGTGCAGCCCGAACAGCATCGTCTGGAGCTTCGACACGTACATGATGGCGGTCTCGCAGGGCGGGACGATGGTGAAGCAAGGCGGCAAGAGCTGGTTCTTCATTACGGCCGATTATGTGTTCGGCCACAGTCTGGAGGAGCAGACCGCGGCGCTGGTCGAAAAACAGGGTGGCAAGGTGCTCGGCCGGGTGCGCTATCCGTTCCCGGACACGACCGATTTCTCGTCCTATCTGCAGCAGGCACAGGCGAGCGGAGCGCAGGTGCTTGGGCTGGCCAATGCCGGGCTCGATACGGTGAACAGCGTCAAGCAGGCGCATGAGTTTGGCCTTAATCAGACGATGAAGCTTGCGCCGCTGCTAATCTTCATCACCGACGTGCACTCGCTTGGGCCCGACATGGCGCAAGGGCTGAACTGCACGACTTCATTCTACTGGAACCATAATGACCGTACACGTGCATTCACCAAACGCGTGCTGCCGAAGTTGTCGAATGGAGCTTATCCGAACATGGCGCATGCGAGCTCGTATGGCATCACGTTGCATTACCTGAAGGTGGTCGCGGCGATGGGTGCGGCGAACGCCGTCAAGAGCGGGCGCGAGACGGTGGCACGGATGAAGGGCATGCCAAGCGACGATGATGCGTTCGGCGCGGGCCGCATCCGCTCGGATGGGCGGGGCGAGTTCCCGGCTTATCTGTGGCGGGTGAAGACGCCGGCGGAGACCAAGATGCCGTGGGATGTGTTCGATGTGGTCACGGTGACCCCCGCCGCGGATGTGCTGCACCCGCTGAACACGAAATGCGAGTTCCCGGTTACGATGACGTAGAACCGCGCTGCTCGGCACCGGGCTGGTCGGATTGGGCACGGTGCGGCGCCGACGGCACGCCAGCTAAGAGGTAGCGCGGCGCTTACTCCGCTGCCGCGCGCTTTAACCGATCGGCGAACTGCTTACGGAATTTTGCTACCTTGGGTGCTACCACGACTTGGCAGTAGCCGCTCCACGGGTTGCGGGCGAAATAGTCGTGATGCTCCAGCTCGGCCGGATAGAAGGCTTCGAGCGGCTCGATCTCGGTGGTGAGCGGAGCGGGCCATAGCCTGGCTTCGGCGATCTCGCGCATCACCGCTTCGGCCGTCTGCCGTTGAGCATCCGAGCTGGTCAGGATAATCGAACGATATTGCGGGCCGATGTCGTTGCCCTGCCGATCCCTCGTAGTGGGGTCGTGGATAGCGAAGAATACACGCAGCAGGTCGCCGTAGGTAATCTCGTTCGGGTCGAAGCCGATCTGCACCACTTCGGCGTGGCCCGTCGTGCCGGTGCAGACCTGCTTGTAGCTGGGATTCGGGACATGGCCGCCGGCATAGCCGGAGGTCACGCTTTGCACACCCCGCAGATCCTTGAACACTGCCTCGAGGCACCAGAAGCAGCCGCCGCCGAGTGTCGCCAACTCCGTACTCATGTTTGTCGCTCCCTTGTGTTTGGCGGCATCATACCGGCGAGCGGCTCAGCGGCGGAAGAGCCAGAAGACCAACGTGAGCGCGAGCGACAGCACAACCGAGACGAGAATGCTGGAGCCGAACGGAAAGTCGAACGCGAAACCGGGCCGGCGGACGCTGATATCACCGGGCAGGTGGCCGAGCCCGATGCGGTCGAGCCAGGGCCAGACGATGCCGAGCCCAAGCAGAACGAGGCCGACGGTGATCAGAAACTGACGCATGCCGGATATATGGTGCGCCGGTCGGGAAAAGCCGACCCCAGGCGAGCCCTCCGTGGACTTCGACTTCGGGCTCGCCGATATGGCTGCGGTGGTCGTACGGAAGGCCGTTGCGGTCACCGGAAACGGTCTTTTGGGCTGCGCGATGCTCCCTCCATCCGGTCTGTCAGCTCTGGAGTTCACCTATCGCACTGTATTGCTGGTCGTCGGTTTCACGATTCTCATCGGCGCCGCAGTGGCACTGAACCTGCTCACGGCGTACGCGCAGACAGTCGGGTTGATCCCTGACATTGTCGCCTGGATCGGCCGCGCACTGTCGTACGGGCTCCTCGCTGTTGATGTCGTATGGTTCGGCACTCTGATGGTGGTGGAGAGCTGGCGGTATTTCTGGGATATCGAACGCAGACATTAAGCGTGATGGGCAGTGCCGGCCGCTACACCGGGCGTGTTCATCGCATTCGCAGTCCATGTCGGGCTGGCTGTGCTTGGATTTTTGATTGTCTGCGCTGGCGCCATCATTCTCGAATTATCGACCAGATAATATAAATCCATCACGGGCAGCTACTCCCGACTTTCTTCGTCTGGTGCATCCAAGTCGTGGCATACGGGCTGTTCCTGGCTGACCTGATCGGGTTCGTATATTTCGTTTCCGTAGCGACGTGGAATCTGGTGGGCGACATTCGCGCTCTGATTCACTCAAGGCCGGTCCAGCAGCACGTGCCTCTGCCGACTCGCGCTGACGTACCGCGGTGGGCACGAGATGGCCGGCCCAAGGCCACGGCTGTCCGGCTTAATTCCGCTGACTGCGGCCACACCCTTTGATTTTCCTCGCTCGGCAAGCGGCCGCCGCCAGCCGAGACACGGACACGCCGCGAACGGAAGGCCATCACATCGACGGCATGGGTCCGCGTGACTCATATCACAAGGATTCAACACGGACGACGTGCGAGGACCACGGTGGGCCACGGAGGCTCAACTTTAAATCACCGCGAAGCAAGGCGATGGTCGGTCACATTGCGCTGGTAGACCTTGCCGAACACCGGGTAGCCGCACCTCCGTCGCCCACCGTGGTCCTCGCATGTCCTCCGTGTTGAATCCTTAATGAACCTGGGATCCTGCCGCGCACCGATCCGATCGAATTAAACCGGACAGCCGTGGCCCAAGGCCGGCCATGACGTTGGTCCCCAAGCTAACTCGCAACCACCTCGACGTCTTCCCAGAACCCGAAGCGGCCGCCTACTTGCTGCATGTTCGGGCGCGGAGACTCATACGACCAAGCGGCGCGTTTGTGGCGATCGCCGTCGATCACGACGTCGTAGAACTGCACGCCATGGGGGCAGGCCAGATCGGATTCAGTTTTGGCGGTTTTCTCGAGCCATTCCGTCCGTACGGACCCGGGCGGGAAATATTGGTAACCGCCGGATTCGATGACGTCGTCGCTCTCGGCAATCACGTGGCCGTTCAGGGTTGCCTTCATCGCGATCTCCTTTCCAGCTTGGTGCTGCGATCCTATCGTAGCGATGCTGCGTCTATGTAGATGGGGGACGCGGTTCGTTAAGGGCCCCTGAAAGGGCGGCCCCACCCTCGTGCGAGGAGATCTGACCCTCGGAGAACAAGCGCCATTTGCTGCGGAGCAGGGCGGCGTCCGCTTGGCCGTGCGGGTTACTCCGCGAGCCCAGCGGAACGCGCTGGTCGGCATAATTCGGGGCCGTGACGGGCGTCCCGCCCTGCAGATGCGGCTGACCGTCCCACCGGTTGAGGGAGCCGCCAACCGCGCGCTCATCGAATTTCTGGCTGGTTCGCTAGGCTTGCGCAAAGCCGATATCAGCGTCCGGTCCGGCGCGACCGCCCACCTCAAGGTGGTGCATCTCGCCGGCGACAGCGCTGTGATCACGGCGCGGCTCACACAATGGATCGGGGCAGGTCACGCCGCATTTCGGCCGCCGTAGCGCCGCACGCGGAGTTCCGCCTGCTCCTTGTGGGCGGCGAAATTCTCGATCGCACAGAGCCGCGCGCAGTATTCACCGATCATCGCGGTGGCTTCGAGGCTGACCTCCTGATAGGTCACAGTTTTCAGGAACTTGCCGACCCACAGTCCGCCCGTGTAGCGCGCCGCCCGCTTCGTCGGGAGCGTGTGGTTGGTGCCGATCACCTTGTCGCCATAGGCGACGTTCGTCTCCTTGCCCAGGAACAGCGCCCCGTAATTGCGCATCTGGTCGAGGAACCAGCGCGGCTCGCCGGTCAGCACCTGCACATGCTCGGAGGCGATGCGGTCGGCTTCCTCCACCATCTCCTGGTCGGTGTCGCATAGGATCACCTGGCCGTAGTCGCGCCACGCCACCCCGGCGATGTCGGCTGTGGGGAGGCAGGCGAGCTGGCGGGCGATCTCGGCCTCGATTGCTTCGGCGAGGCGCGGGGTGGTGGTGAGCAGAATTGCCGGGGAGGTGGGGCCGTGCTCGGCCTGGCCGAGCAGGTCGGTGGCGCACATCTCCACATCCGCGGTGTCGTCGGCGATGATCAGCGTCTCGGTGGGGCCGGCCAGCAGGTCGATACCGACGCGGCCGAAGAGCTGGCGCTTCGCCTCGGCGACGTAGGCGTTGCCGGGGCCTACCAGCATATCGACCGGGGCGATGCGGGAGGTGCCGAGCGCCATCGCGGCGACGGCCTGCACGCCGCCCAGCACATAGATCTCGTCGGCGCCGCCGAGCGCCATGGCCGCAATAGTCGCCGCCGGTGGTTGGCCGGCCAGTGGAGGCGTGCAAGCGATGACGCGCGCGACGCCGGCAACCTTTGCCGTCACCACGCTCATATGCGCCGAGGCGACCATCGGATAACGCCCGCCAGGGACGTAGCAACCAACGCTCCCAACCGGGATATTCTTGTGGCCGAGCCGGACGCCGGGCAGCGTCTCTACCTCGATGTCGCGCAGCGCGGCGCGTTGCGCTTCGGCGAACCGGCGAACCTGGGCTTGGGCGAATTTGATGTCCTCGATGACCTGCGCGGGCAGCGAGGTGATCAGCACGTCGATCTGTTCGCGCGACAGCCGGAAGTCGGGCGGGTCCCATTTGTCGAGCCGCACTGACAGCTCGCGGATTGCTGTGTCGCCGCGGGCGGCAACGTCTTCCAGAATTGATTCAACGGTCGTGCGCACCTTGCGGCCGGCTTCGAACTTATCGGCGTCGGAGAGGCCCTGCTTGAGATGTCGGATCATGGTTCGGCTACTCCGCGGTCCAGCCGCCATCCACGCGTAGCGATGCGCCGGTGACCAGCGCCGAGGCATCCGAGGCAAGGAATAGCACCGCACCCATCAGGTCCTCCACCGTGCCGAGTCGGCCGAGCTTGATCTTGCGCAGCGTCTCGCGGTGGAACTCGCCGTCGTTCCAGAACGGGCGGGTGAGTGGCGTCTGGATATAGGTGGGGCAGATCGCGTTCACCCGAATGCCATGCGGGGCAAGCTCGATCGCCATGGATTTGGTGAGGCCCTCGATCGCGTGCTTGGAGCTGCAATAGACGGTACGGAGCATGGCGCCGACGTGCCCCATCTGTGAGGACATGTGGATGATCGAGCCGCGTTTGCCGGCTTGCACCATGCGGCGGGCGACGGCCTGCGCGACAAAGAAGGCGGCGCGGACGTTGAGCGTCATGATGGTATCGTAATCGTCAGTCGTGACGTCGAGGAAAGGCCGGGGGCGGTTGGTCCCGGCGTTGTTCACCAGCACGTCAAGCGGCGGCAGGTTGGCGATGGCACGGTCCACAGCCGGAAGATCGGTCACGTCGAGGACCAGCGCTTCCGCACTGCCGCCGGCGCTGCGGATCTCGCCGGCGGCGGCTTCGATCTCGGTTTCGGTGCGTGCAGCGAGTACGACATGCGTGCCGGCCTCGGCAAGCGCTGCCGCGGCGGCGAGCCCGATGCCGCGGCCGGCGCCGGTCACCAGGGCATGGCGTCCGTCGAGGCGGAAGGAGGGAGTGTTGGGGAGAGTCATCACGCCCCACAGTGCACCAGTGTTGCGGCCTCGGCGAGCCTAGTAGGTGGCGAGGTGATCGAGCGGCACCCGCTGGTGGCGGATGCGCTTGCTGGACAAGTGGATAAAGGCGGGGGGGCTAGTCCTCGCCTATGTGCCAACCTGTTGAAACATCCATGGCGGCCCCTCCTCGCGCGTCCCAGGTCCGCCGCCAGAACCCCTTGCGGGAGGGGGTTGGGGGCCCCAAGGCCCGCAAGCCACCATACGCATCACACCCAACACAAAGATGCAGGCGGCCGGCCAGCGGCCAGCCCCGCCGGTCCGATTCGGCGCTGCCCGCGGCCATGAGCCCCAACCTGAGGAAATGCCTCTCGAGGTCCGATTTCTCTCCCCCGGTGCTAAGCTTTCCCGCGAATCAACCTCGGAGCACCACGGATGCGCGCCCGCCCATGACCCGTCCCGACATCCTGCTGTACGACTGGGACAACACCCTGGTCGATGCCTGGGCCGGCGTCACCGCCGCGCTCAACGTCACCTTCGACGCATTCGGCCTGCCCCGCTGGACTGTCGCCGATACCATCACCCGCGTCCGCAGCTCGCTGCGCGACAGCTTCCCCGTCCTGTTCGGCCGCGCCTGGACGCGCGCGCGCGACATCTTCTACGCCACCCTCGAAACCCAGCATCTCCGCTACCTCGCCCCGATGCCCGGCGCCGAGCACGTACTCGCGGCCGGGGCCGCCGAGACGCAGGCGATCGTTTCCAACAAGACCGGCCGCTTCCTCCGCGCCGAGGTCGCCCATCTCGGCTGGGCGCACCATTTCGGAGCCGTGGTGGGCGCCGGGGATGCCAGCGCCGACAAGCCGGACCCGGCGCCGCTTCGCTTGGCGCTCGCCCGCCTCGGCGCGGACCCCGGTCCCGGCGTCTGGTATATTGGCGACACCGCCCTCGACATGCAGGCCGCCCGCGCAGCCGGCCTCACCGCGGTCCTGCTCGGCGGTGCCGCACATGACGGCGGCATTGACCGCGCCGCGCCGGACCTCCATTTTGTGGATGCTTATGCCTTGGCCGATGCCCTGGGACACACGGGTTCGTGCGCTTGCCTGGGGGAAGGCCGCTGATAGAGTACCGTCGCCGCGCCGGCACCGCCACTGCCGGCGTATCACGCCACCAGTCCCAACAAGAAGGATCACGCCGTGGCCAACGAAAAATCGCAGAACGTTCAGGACGTCTTCCTGAACCACGTGCGAAAGAACAAGACGCCGGTGACCGTCTTCCTGGTCAACGGCGTAAAGCTGCAGGGGATCATTACCTGGTTCGACAATTTCTCCGTTCTGTTGCGCCGCGATGGGCATACCCAGCTCGTCTATAAGCACGCCATCAGCACGGTGATGCCGGGGGCTCCGATCCAGCTCTTCGACGCCGCCAAGGCCGAAGCGGGGGCCACTGCCATGCCGCAACGGGAGCTCACGCCTGCCGCCGGCGACTGACGCAACGTCGAGCGAGCTCTGGCAGAACGGCACCGTCCGGCCGACCCGGGCGGCCGTCATCCTGCCGTGGGAGAAGCCGTCGCCCGGCGAGCAGCCCCGCGCCGCCGAGGCACGGCTGGCAGAAGCTGTCGGTCTCGCCGCGGCGATCGGCCTCGTGGTCGTTCACACGGCCATCCTGCCACTGCGCGCCCGCCGCCCCTCCACCCTGCTGGGCGACGGCCAGGTAGCAGCCCAGGGTCAGGCGCTCGCCGGCGCCAGCGTTGGCGTGGCCATCGTCGATGCCGCACTCTCCCCCGTGCAGCAGCGCAACCTGGAGCGCGCCTGGGCCTGCAAGGTCATCGACCGCACCGGTCTCATCCTCGACATTTTCGGCGAACGCGCCGTCACCGCCGAAGGCGCGCTGCAGGTCGAGCTGGCGCATCTCGATTACCAGCGCTCGCGCTTGGTGCGTTCCTGGACCCATCTCGAACGTCAGCGCGGCGGCTTCGGCTTTCTCGGCGGCCCCGGTGAGACCCAGATCGAGGCGGACCGCCGGCTGATCGGCGAACGTATGGTCAAGCTCCGCCGAGAGCTCGAACAGGTGCGCCGCACTCGTGGCCTGCATCGCACCGCGCGGCGACGTGTGCCGTTCCCGGTGATCGCGCTGGTGGGCTACACGAATGCCGGGAAATCAACGCTGTTCAATGCGTTGACGGGCGCCGGCGTCGGCGCCCGCGACCAGCTCTTCGCCACGCTCGACCCGACCATGCGCGGGCTGCGCCTTCCCTCCGGCCGGCGCGCCATCCTGTCCGACACGGTTGGTTTCATCAGCGAACTGCCCACCGAGCTGGTCGCCGCTTTCCGTGCCACCCTCGAAGAAGTCGCCCAAGCCGACGTGATCCTGCACGTGCGTGACATCGCCCACCCCGACAGCGCCGCCCAGAAAGCCGACGTGGTCGCGGTGCTGGACGGCATGGCGCGCGACGGCACGCTCGACCCCGACTGGCGCGACCGCACCGTCGCAGTGCTGAACAAGGCCGACCTGCTCGGCGGCGTCGCCAACGTGCTGCCCAAGCCCGGTGCTGTCCCCGTATCCGCCATCACCGGCGAGGGCCTGCCGACGCTGCTCGCCGCCATCGATGCCAGGATCGCCGCTGGGATGGAGGTCGCCCGCTACGACATCGCCCCGCAGGACGGCGCGCGCCTCGCTTGGCTCTATCAGCACGGCGAGGTGATGGAACGCCAGGACGCCGATCAGGCTATCCACGTCACGGTGCGGTTGTTGCCCTCCGATCGGGCCCGCTTCGAACATCGCGAATGACGTTTTCCACCTCCGACGCTGTCAATCTTGGGGCAATCCTGCGCGACGCTGCGCTCGCCGAGCTACGGCCCCGCTTCCGCCGGCTGCAAAGCGGCGAGGTGCGTGCCAAGGCCGGCCCGCTGGACCTCGTGACCGCCGCCGACGAGGCTGCCGAGCACCACATCACGGCGTCTCTCGCAGCCGCCTGGCCGGGCTCGGTGGTAGTCGGAGAGGAAGCGGCCGCGGCCGACAAGCGGTTGCTCGACCGGCTGGGCGAGGCGGAGCTCGCCTTCGTGGTCGATCCGCTGGACGGCACCTTTAACTACGCCGCCGGCGTGCCGGTGTTCGCCGTCATGGCCGCGGCGGTGGTGCGCGGCGAAGTGGTGATGGCCGCGATCCACGATCCAATGGGCGACGACACCGCGCTCGCGCTGCGCGGGGAGGGGACCTGGATCGAGGAGCCCTCCGGCCGCCGCTACGACCTGCAGGTGGCCGCGCCGGCACCGTTGGCGCAGATGACCGCCATCTTGTCGTGGCAGTTCCTGCCGGAGCCGGCGCGGGGTCGCGTGTGCGCGGCGCTGCCCCGCCTCGCTGCGAGCTGGAACTATCGCTGCGCCGGGCACGAGTATCGGGTCGCGGCCGGCGGCCATTGCCACGGCCTGCTGTATCACCGGCTGCTCCCCTGGGACCATGCCCCCGGCTGGCTGCTGCATCGGGAGGCGGGGGGTTATTCGGCCCGGTTCGACGGCAGTGCCTACACTCCGCTGGAGGTCGCCGGCGGGCTGATCTGCGCGCCCGACCAGGAGAGCTGGACAGTGCTGCGCGACGTGTTGCTCGGCGAGCATTAAATACCGCCGTTGGTTCAAGAACATTGCGGTTTCGACCGCCGAGGATGCATTCTTGGCGAAACGCCGGGAGGAATTTGCATCATGAGTCGGTTCGCCGCTGCCATACTCTCCGCTGCCATCGTGTTGGCCGGTGCCTCTGCCCTGGCCCAGGGAAGTCCTTCTCCTGAGGAGATCATCAAGTCGCTGACCCCGACCCCCGGCGGCATGAATACCACGCGAGGAATCCGCCTGGCACATCCCGGTGCGACGTCGTCTGGTTCAGCCGCGCCTTCCAGCGCCGGCCAGGCCCCATCGGTCAGCCTGATGGTGCTGTTCGGGACCGGTTCGGCAGATCTGACCCCCGAGGCGCAGCACACCGTCGATCAACTCGGCCAGGCGCTCTCCAGCCAGCGGCTCGCCAGTTACAAATTCCGGATCGAGGGCCATACCGACACTGTCGGCACGCGGGCGTACAATCTCGCGCTCTCACAGCGTCGGGCAGAGACCGTGGTCTCCTATCTCGAGCAGAAATTCAGCATTCCAAGCTCGCGGCTGGAGGCCGTCGGGATGGGTGAGAAGGGATTGCTTGTGCCGACGCCGAACGAGACGGCAGAACCACGCAACCGTCGCGTCCAGGTCGTCAATTTGGGCTCGTAGCTCCGACAGTCGGCGCCGACGAAAGGGCCATGTGCACTGAATGACCCAATTGCCGCCGAAGGCCTTCATATCCTGGAGCTCCGGCAAGGACAGCGCATTCGCGCTGCTCGAAGCTCGCCGCCTGGGTGTTGCCGAGGTCGTCGGGGTTTTGACGACGGTCAACGAGGTCCACGACCGTGTCTCCATGCATGGCGTCCGTAATGCACTGTTGGACCGGCAGGTCGCGGCGCTCGATTTGCCTTGCCTCAAAGTCTTCCTGCCGAGCCCTTGCTCGAATGAGGTCTACGAGGCGCGCATGGGCGCGGCGGTCGGACGGATCAAGGCGGACGGTGTGCGCCATGTGGTGTTCGGCGACCTGTTCCTCGAAGATGTCCGCGCTTATCGCGAAGAACGGCTCGCTGCCGCCGGAATGACCGGCATCTTCCCGCTGTGGCAACGCAACACGCGAGATTTGGCTGAGGAAATGATCGCTTGCGGCTTCACCGCTCATCTTGTCACGATCGATCCGCGCAAGTTGGACCGCAGCTTTGCCGGACGCCGGTTCGATCACGACCTGCTGGCCGCGCTGCCGACGAGCGTCGATCCATGCGGCGAGAATGGAGAATTTCACACCTTCGTTTCGTCCGGCCCGATGTTTTCCGCGCCGATTGCGGTGGCAGTCGGTCAGATCGTCGAACGCGACGGTTTCATCTTCGCCGATGTGAGTCCGGCCTGATCTCTCGCCTGAGACCCGCAACGCAGAGAAGAGGTATCAAGAATGGCAAAGTCCATTACCGGCAGATGCTTCTGTGGCGCAGTCCGGTTCCGTTGCAGCCAACCGCCAATCGCCACCCGCGCGTGTTGGTGTAGGGATTGCCAATACATTTCGTCGGGCAATGCTTCAGTCAACGCGATCTTCAGGACCGAGAGCGTCGAAATCACAGGCGAAGCCAACGAATACGTCTGCACGGCGGATAGCGGGAACGTCATGCGCCGCAGCTTTTGCCCCAAATGCGGGACGCCATTGTTCAGCGCGTCCTTGAATCGGCCCGATTTCATGGTGGTGCGTGCCGGCGCGTTGGATGATCCCGAGATAGCCTGCCCGACGAGTTTCATCTGGACGGCATCCGCACCCGTTTGGGGACTGGTAGATCGGGACCTGCCCAATAGCGCAGGTCAACCCGGAGCACTCGCCAGCAACTGAAGCTTCATCGCATCAGGCTCGGCCAGCGATGCTATGAGGGATTGGCGAAGAGAGAGGCTTATGACCGCGGACCACAATGGACCCACGCGCTGTACCGGCCGGCGTGATTTCCTGCGCCTGGGCATGGGCGCGGCTTCCCTCTCGCTGGTCCCGCCTGCCATCCGGCGCGCGCTTGCGCTGCCGCCGTCCGGCCGCACCGGTACGATCGAGGACGTCGACCACATCGTTGTCTTCGTCTTCATGCAGGAGAACCGGTCCTTCGACCACTATTTCGGGCACCTCAGCGGCGTGCGCGGCTATAATGACCGCCACCCTGTGCTGCGGGCGGACGGCAGGCCGGTGTGGCTCCAGCCGCGGCAGACTGCGCCGGACCAGATCGTGCTGCCGTTCCATTTACGCACGAAGGTGACCAGCGCCCAATGCGTGCTCGACCTCGATCATAGCTGGTATCCGACACAGAGCGCACTGGCGGCCGGGCGCAACGACCGCTGGCCGGCCAACAAAACCGATCTGACGATGGGCTATTACCTGCGCGAGGATATCCCGTTTCACTACGCGCTTGCCGATGCCTTCACCATTTGCGACAATTATTTTTGTGCCACGCCGACCCAGACCCATCCGAACCGGATGTATCTGATGACCGGCATGGTCGATCCAACTGGCAAAGGCGGCGGGCCGCTGCTCGACAATATCGATTACGTCGATCGGCAATACTATTCTAGCGTTCCTCCACCGTTCACCTGGACCACTTATCCGGAGCGCCTTCAGAAGGCAGGAATCTCCTGGCAGGTTTATCAGCAGGGGCTTAGCGGGAGCGACGACTACAACGGCAATTTCGGCACGAATGTGTTGATGAACTTCAAACAGTTCATCGAGGCGCCTAAGCATTCCCCGCTATATCAACGAGGCATGACCGTGCGCACGCTGAACGACCTTGCCGGCGACGTGCGCGCCGGACGATTGCCGCAGGTCTCGTGGCTGCTGCCGCCGGCCGCGTTTTCCGAGCATCCGCGCTGGACGCCTGGGTACGGCGCCGCCTACATCGCGCGCATCCTGGACGCGCTGACCGCCGATCCCGAAGTGTGGGGCCGGACCGTGCTCTTCGTCATGTACGATGAGAACGACGGGTATTTCGACCACGTTGTGCCGCCGCAGCCGCCGACGCCGGTGCTGCCAGGCAAGAGCACAATCAGCACCGCGGGCGAGGTCCATGATTATGTGAGCCCGTTCGATCGGGACAAGTTCCGCATCGACGACCTGCCGTACGGCCTCGGCCCTCGGGTCGGGATGATCGTTGTCTCGCCTTGGAGCAAGGGCGGTTTCGTCTGCTCCCAGGTGTTCGACCATACGTCGATCATCCGTTTCATCGAGCGGCGCTTCGGCGTGATGGAGCCGAACGTCACGGAATGGCGACGAGCGGTGAGCGGCGATCTCAGCTCGGCCTTCGACTTCGCGACGCCGCATGAGGGGTGGCCGGAGCTGCCCGACGCCAGCGGCTACATCGCTGCGGTGAATGCATCGTGCAAGTTGCCCGACCCGGTCGTGCCGGCGCGGAGCGTGGGTGCCGATGTGCATTCGCAGGAGCCGGGCGTGCGGCCTGCGCGGCCGATACCGTATGACCTCGCGGTGGATGAGATCGCCGGCGGACCCGGCGCGCTTCGCTTGCGGTTCGCCAGCTTGGGCGGGGCGGGTGCCTGCTTTGCCGTCTATCGCGAGAAGACTGAGGAAACGCCGCGACGCTACACCGTGGGAGCGGGGCAATCTGTGGACGACGAATGGAGCCTCAGCGGCTCGGGACCGCATGTCGTGACCGTTGCCGGTCCCAATGGGTTCGTGCGGCGCTATCGCCGGAGCGGCAATTCAGCCGTTCGGGTCAGTGCGCGGGCAGACGCCGAGGCCGGCGTGCTGGTGCTGACCCTCGTCAGCCGGCAGGCCGAGACTGTGTTGCTCCGCGATGCGGCATACGGCGTGGCGGCCCAGACCGTCACCCTTGCCGCAGGCGAAAAGGCGCGTGTCGATTGGAGCGTCGGCGCAAGCGGGCATTGGTACGATGTCATCATTGACGAGCCAGGAGACAACTCGACGCGGTTGGCGGGGCATGTGGAGACGGGAAAGCCGAGCATCACCGACCCTGCTGCCACCACTCCTATGCTCACGCTTTAATCCTACTGTTCATCCCGTGGAGGTACCGTGATGATGTGGCCGACCAATCGGCGTCCCGTACGGATGATTTAGTAGCAATGACAATCTTCTCCAACGCTGTATCCCTGGCGACGATCGAGGTGGCGCGCCAGCGCATCGCCGGTCGGGTTCGCCACACGGAGACAGCGGCTTCCGCCGCGCTCACGCAGCGCGGCGGTCAGCCGGTGTTCCTCAAATGCGAGCACCGCCAACTCACCGGCAGCTTCAAGCTCCGCGGCGCGACCAATGCGCTGCTGAGCCTGACGCCGGAAGTCCGCCGGCGCGGCGTTGTCACCGTCTCGACCGGGAATCACGGCCGCGCGCTCGCTCATGCCGCAGCAGCCGAGGGCGTGCGCTGCGTCGTCTGCCTTTCGACCCTCGTTCCGGCCAACAAGATCGCGGCGATACGCGCGGCCGGCGCTGAACCGCATGTGGGCGGCGCATCGCAGGACGATGCGCAGGTCGCGGCCGAGAAGCTGGTCGCTGAAGAGCATCTGGTGCTGATCCCGCCGTTCGACGACCCCGACGTGATCGCCGGCCAGGGGACGCTCGGCCTGGAGATCGTCGAGGATGTGCCGGAGTTGGAAGTGCTCGTCGTTCCACTCTCGGGCGGTGGTCTCGCCGCGGGAGTGGCGGCGGCGGTGAAAGGGCTGCGCCCGCGGGTGCGCGTGGTTGGCGTCAGCATGGAACGTGGCGCGGCGATGCACGCGAGCTTGCTCGCCGGCCATCCTGTGCCGGTTGAGGAGGTGCCGACACTGGCGGATGCGCTGGGCGGCGGCATCGGGCTCGACAATCGCCACACCTTCGCGATGGTGCGCGGCCTTCTCGACGACGTCGTGCTGCTGACCGAAGCGGAGATCGCCGCCGCTGTCCGCCACGCCCATGGTGTTGAGGGCGAGACGCTGGAAGGCGCCGGCGCTGTCACGATCGGTGCGCTGCTGGCCGGCAAAGTCGCTGTGCGCGGACCGTCTGTCGCGATCCTGTCCGGCGGCAATATCGATGCTGCCCTGCACCGACGCATCCTGGCAGGAGCCGACACCGTCGAGGAGCGCGCATGACCGCACCGACCCTGCATTTTAGCCGCGCCGAGTACGCCGAGCGGCTGGCGAAGACCCGCGGTGCGATGGCGCAAGCCGGTTTCGATCTGCTGGTCGTCAGCGATCCGTCGAACATGGCGTGGCTGACCGGCTACGACGGCTGGTCGTTCTATGTGCATCAATGCGTGCTCGTTCCGCCCGACGGTGAGCCGGTGTGGTTCGGCCGCGGCCAGGATGCCAATGGAGCCAAGCGCACGGCCTGGCTCGCGCACGATAATATCGTCGGCTACCCAGATCATTACGTACAGTCACCTGAGCGGCATCCCATGGAGGTGCTCGCCCGGCTGATCGGCGAACGCGGCTGGGATCGCCTGTCGATCGGCGTGGAGATGGACAACTACTGGTTCTCGGCGGCCGCCTATGCGACGTTGCAGCGGCAACTTCCGAGCGCCCGCTTCGGCGATGCAACCGCGCTGGTGAATTGGCAGCGGGCCGTAAAGAGCCCGCAGGAGCTCGAATATATGCGCCGGGCGGCGCGCATCGTGGAGGTGATGCACCAGCGCATTCTCGACAAGATCGAGCCGGGCATGCGCAAGTGCGATCTGGTTGCAGAGATCTACGATGCCGCCATTCGCGGCGTGGACGGGTTCGGCGGCGACTATCCAGCGGTGGTGCCGCTGCTGCCTTCGGGCGAGGAAGCCTCGGCGCCGCATCTCACCTGGGACGACCGTCCGCTCCGCACGGGCGAAGGCACGTTCTTCGAAATCGCCGGCTGTTACAAGCGGTATCACTGCCCGGTGTCGCGCACCGTGTTCCTCGGCAGGCCGACGCAAGCGTTCCTGGATGCCGAGGCGGCGGTATTGGAAGGCATGGATGCCGGGCTTACCGCTGCGCGGCCGGGCAATACCTGTGAGGATATCGCCAACGCCTTCTTCGCGGTGCTGCGGCGCCACGGCATCGTCAAGGACAACCGCACAGGCTATCCGATCGGACTGAGCTATCCCCCGGACTGGGGCGAGCGCACCATGAGCCTGCGAGCCGGTGACCGCACAATGCTGCAACCCGGCATGACTTTCCACTTCATGACTGGGCTCTGGCTTGAGACAATGGGACTTGAGATTACCGAAAGCATCCTGATCACCGAGCGTGGCGTCGAGTGTCTGGCTAATGTGCCGCGCCGCCTGTTCGTCAAGGAGTAACGTGTTCACCTCTCCCGTAGAGCGGGAGAAGTGAACATGTACAGGGCGTCATGGCCGCCGGCTTTACACTCCGTCTGGACATCCTGCCGGAGCCGCAACGCCGGCTTTGGGACGAGCTCGCTGTCGTGCCGGCGGAATTCGTGCTGTACGGCGGCACGGCGATTCTTGCATCTTGGGCACCGCCAGTCCGAGGATTTCGATTTCTTCGCCCCCCACCCGTTCGATCCGGCGAAACTCGCGACGTCCGTCCCGTTCATGGCCGCCGCGACGATCACGCAGCGCGCACCCAACAGACTGAGCGGCATCGTCGAGCGCGGCGGCCCTGTCAGGGTTTCGTTCTTCGGTGTCCCCGAAATTTCGCAATTCGCGTCGCCGCGCATAACCCCTGACACTGGACTGCGGGTGGCCTCTCTTCTCGACCTGGCCGGAACAAAGGCATCCCTCGTCCAACAACACGCCGAAGCGAAAGACTACGTCGACGTCGACGCCATCCTGCGCACCGGCCGCATCGACCTGCCTACGGCACTTGCTGTGGCGCGCTACGGCACGCAATTCAATCCGCAGATCACGCTCAAGGCACTCTCGTACTTCGAGGACGGCACGGTGCGTGACCTGCTGCAGGCCGCTAAGGACCGTCTCGCGAAAGCGGCGCGCGAGGTCGATCTCGACCGCTTGCCCATCCTTGCCGCCCGCCTGGCATGGGGCGGCAACCGCAACGGGCCGCGCCCATGAAGCCGATCCCGCTCAATCCGGAAACCGAAGCCATTGCCCGCCGGGTCGTCTGGTTCGAGTGTCCCGCGAAAGCGCTCTGCGATCCGATCCGCTTCATGGCGTACGCCATGGCCTCGGCCACGCATGAGGACATGCAGGCGCTCCGTCGCTATGTCTCCGACGACGACTTCCGCGAGGCACTCGACAAAGCGCCACCGGGGATCATCGACCCACGCTCATGGGCGTACTGGAATTCGAAGATCGGACGCTATCCGCCGCCGCTGCTTCCCAGGCGCAGCTTCGGGTGAAGCGCCTCAGCCGTTCACCTTCCGCATCAGCGCCGCCCAACCGTCGATCACCGGCAGGACGGTGTCCGCCTTCTCCGACTCCACGCTGAACACGATCCGCGAGACACCGAGATCCTCATAGCGCCGCATGAGGTCAGCCTCCTGCTTCGGCCCCCATACCGTAACCTGGATCGCGTCCGGGTCGCGCCCCGCCTCCGAGGCCATCTTCCGGAACTGCGGAATCATCTCGGCGATCTCAGCGTAGGTGCCGCGCGAGGCGTGCGGGATCCACCCCTCTCCATAGCGCACGGCGCGGCGAGCGGAATACGGGAACGCCCCGCCCACGATCACCGGCGGGTGCGGCTTCTGCACCGGTTTCGGCCAGGCCATCATCGGGCCGAAATTAACGAACTCGCCGCGATACTCGGGCTTCGTCTGGGTCCAGATCGCCTTCATCGCCTCGATCCGCTCGCGCGCCAGCTTGTGGCGGCTCTCGAAGACGGTGCCGTGATCTTCCATCTCGTCCTGGTTCCAGCCGTTGCCGATGCCGAACAGGAACCGCCCGCCCGAGACCTGGTCGATCGAGGCCACCAGCTTCGCGGTCTGGATCGGATCCCGCTGCGCCACCAAGCAGACGCCGGTGCCGACCTTCAGCTTCTTCGTCGCCATCGCCGCCGCAGTCAGCGTCACGAAGGGGTCCATCGCATCGTAGTATTTCTTCGGCATCTCCCCGCCGCCCGGGAACGGCGTCTTGCGGCTGAGCGGGATGTGCGAGTGCTCAGGCGCCCAGACGGATTCGAAGCCGCGCTCCTCCAGCGCCTGACCGAGCTCCGCCGGGGCCATGGAATAGTCGGTGAAAAACATCGCCGCGCCGAAATCGAGCATGCTTGCCTCCGTTTGCTGGGTGGTCGGCGGCCATGATGGCACGCTTGGCGAGGATGTCTCCACCCCACCCCTCGGCGCGCGAGCTGAAGGTGTGCCACGCACCGGCGCAACCGATGAGGTCGTTGTGGAAAGTGGTTCACACGGAGGGCCGCAGTCCTCGTCTTCCAGCGGCTCTCCGTGCCAGCTCCCGAGGCTCTGTGTGAACCCTTGTCAGGCAAAAGAAGATGGGGATCGCCTCGGAGGCTTACGGTAGCGGTGGTCCGCTTAGAGCACGTACGAGGGACCCTCACCCGCCGCACTGCGACCTCTCCCGCAGAGCGGAAGAGGAGGATGTGTGGCTAGAAAATTCCCTCCAGCCAGCCGCGCGGCTTGGGCTGGATGATCGGAGTCTCCCCCAGTTCGGGGCTTTGCCCGAGAGCCGCATTCTGCCGGAGCCGCTGCGCCTCCTTGGTGGGATCGACGACGATCCCCGGCTGCGGCGCCGGGCGCCAGAACATCAAGCGGTCGGCGAAGCTCTCGCCGGGGTTGTTGAGCGAGTGATCCTGCGCGATCTCGGCGCGGATATTGGCTGGTGCGGGTGGGCCAGCGGCCGCCAGCAACGCCTCCTGACCGGGACTCATCTGGCCGGTTTGAGGGGCGAGAGAGGTTTGCGGGATCAGAGCCTGCTCGGCCTGCTGGCGGTCCGGCACGTCTTGCGGCCGCGGGGCTCCAGGCTCCGGCGGGCGGATCGAATAATCGGGTGGCATGGTCAGCGGCGCCTGGGTGGTGACGCTGAACTCATCGGGTGAGTCGCGGGTGAGACCGAAATTACGCGACAGCGTATCGCCCATCCCGCTGCAGCCGGCCAGCGCGATCGCCGCGCAGCCGAGCAGGGCGCAACGGGGCAGCGGTCGCGATCGGGCGCGGTGCAATCGTAACATACGCGAAGCTCTAGCGCCGTGAGCGCCGGTTTCGCAAGCCTGTTATCCCGTCGTCGGGCGGTCCGCCTGCCTGCCGTCGGCGAGGTGTCCGGTGCCGTTCTCGCCGGTACGTCGCCCCCACTGGCTGCCGATCACCAGGGCGGCGACGCCGCACACGATGGCGGCGTCGGCGAGGTTGAACACCGGCCAGGACCAAGCGCCGACATGGGCGCGGATAAAATCCTCTACGGCGCCGAAGCGCGCCCGATCGATCACGTTCCCCACCGCGCCGCCGGCGATGCAGCCCAGCGCGGTCGCGGTCAGCCACGAGTCGGCGCGGCGCAGCCACCAGCCGAGTGCCACGACCACGCAAAGGGCGAGCACGCCCAGCACCACGCTGCCCCACGCCCCCAGCCCGGCCAGCAGACCGAAGGTGACGCCGCGGTTCCAGACCATAGTGAGGTCGAGCACCGGCAGCAGCCGTAGCTGGCCGAGCTCCGGCAGGCGGAGCACATGGAGGATCCAGTATTTGCTCGCCTGATCGGCGGCCAGCACTGCCAGCGCGACAGCGAGGCCGAGCTTGGTGTAGCGGTCGCGCGCCGGCGTGGTGCTCATGCCGCGTCGGCCCGACAGACAAGCCCCGACTCGACGGCGTCGGCACAGCGCGCGCACAGCGTCGGGTGACGCGAATTCCGGCCCACTTCCGGCAGCACGCGCCAGCATCGGGCGCATTTGCTGCCCTCGGCGAGTCGGATCATGGCCGGGGGCTCGTCGGGGTCGAGCTCGGTTTGCACCGAGGAGACGATGGCGATCTCGGCCCATTCTTCGGGCGACAACAGCGTCTGGTTCTCGATGCTGAGTGGCAGCGTTACGGCCGCCTGTAGCGACGAACCGATCAGGCCGGCCCGGCGCGCCTCTTCCAGCGGCACGGTGATGCGTCGGCGCGCCTCACGGATCCGCTCCCATTTCGCCCCTAGCGCATCGTTCCGCCACGACGCAGGCAGCTCGGGGAATAGTTGCAGATGCACGCTCTCGTGCTCGCCGAAGCGGGCGCACCAAGCCTCTTCCGCGGTGAAGCAGAGCACGGGAGCGAGCCAAGTGGTGAGACAGCGATGCAGGTGATCGAGTACCGTGCGGGCGGCGCGGCGGCGGAGACTGTCCGGCCGGTCGCAATAAAGCGCGTCCTTGCGGATATCGAAGTAGAAGGCCGAGAGATCGGTCGCGCAGAAATTGTGCAGCTCGGGATAGACGCCGGTCCAGTCGTAGCTCTGCACTGCTGTGCGAATGCGCGCGTCGAGCTCCGTCAACCGGTGCAGCACCCACCGCTCCAGCTCCGGCATATCCTCCACCGGCACGCGTTCAGCCTCGGCAAAGCCGGCGAGTGAACCGAGCAGCCAGCGCAACGTGTTGCGCAGCCGGCGGTACAGCTCGGCCTGCTGCTTCAGGATCTCCGGCCCGATGCGCAGATCCTCGGTGGTATCAGACATCGCCACCCACAGACGCAGAATGTCGGAGCCGTATTTGTCTGCGACCTCCTGCGGGGCGATGACGTTGCCAAGGGATTTCGACATCTTGCGGCCTTGCTCGTCCAGCACGAAGCCATGCGTCAGCACAGCCTTGAACGGCGCGCGACCGCGCGTGCCGACGGCTTCGAGAAGCGAGGTCTGGAACCAGCCGCGATGCTGGTCGGACCCTTCCAGATAGAGGTCGGCTGGCCACGGCAGGCCGCGAGCCTCCAGGAGGAAGGCGTGGGTCGAGCCGGACTCGAACCATACCTCGACGATGTCCTTCACCTGCTCGTAGTCATCCGGGTTTCTCTCGTTGCCGAGGAAACGGGAGGGCGGTGACTCGAACCAGGCGTCCGGCCCGTCCGAGGCAAAGGCCTCGACGACCCGGGCGACCACCGCCGGGTCTCGCAGCGGCTCGCCGGTGCGCTTATCGACGAAGACCGGCAGCGGCACGCCCCACGCGCGCTGGCGGCTGATGCACCAATCCGGCCGGGCGGCGACCATGCCAGCCAGACGGTTACGCCCGGACTCCGGAACGAAGGTCGTCTCGGCGATCGCCGCCAGCGCGGTATCGCGGACGCGTTCCGGACCGTCCATGCGGATGAACCATTGCGGCGTGGCCCGGAAGATGAGCGGCGCCTTGGAACGCCAGGAATGCGGGTAAGAATGGACCAGCGTGCCACGCGCGAGCAGTGCTCCCGCTTCCGCCAGGGCGGTCGAAACCTGGCCGTCCGCCTTGTACACGTGGAGGCCGGCAAACAGCGGCACCCAGGCGTTGAACCGCCCGTCATCGCCGACTGTTTCGGGGATTTCGAGCCCCTGCGCGCGGCCAAGATCGAAATCCTCCTCGCCGTGGCCGGGGGCGACATGCACGAAGCCCGTGCCGGCCTCGGTGGTCACGAAATCGCCGAACAGCAGGGGCACGTCGTGGTCGTAACCGCGCCCACGCAACGGATGCGCGCACAGTGTGCCGGCCAGCTCGGCGCCTTTGAGCAGCCGCACCACGTGATGCGTGGTGATCTTCGCCTCGATGAGGAACTGCGGGAGCAGAGCTAGCGCGACCAGCAGCCGGTCGCCCACCCGCGCCCAGGATGTCTCCTCCACGCCATCGACGTGGATCAGGGCGTAGTCGAACTCGGCGCCCGCGGCGATCGCCCGGTTGCCGGGGATGGTCCAGGGCGTCGTGGTCCAGATCACAACCCCTGCGTCGGCAAGGTCACGAACGGAGGCGCGGATGATCGGGAAGCGCACCCAGATCTGGGTGGAGGTATGGTCATGGTACTCGACCTCGGCCTCCGCCAACGCGGTCTTCTCCACTGGCGACCACAGCACCGGCCGGAGCCCCCGGAACAGCGCGCCGTTGAGCAGGAACTTGCAGACCTCGGCCGCGATCGCCGCTTCGGACTCGCGGTCCATGGTCGCGTACCGCTCGGCATAGTCGCCTTCGACGCCGAGGCGGCGAAACTCCTGGCGCTGCACCTCCATCCAGTGCGCCGCATAGGCACGGCATTCGGCGCGGAACTGCAGGACCGGCACGGCATCCTTGTCGCGGCCGGCGGCGCGGTACTGCTCCTCGATCCGCCATTCGATCGGCAGGCCGTGGCAGTCCCAGCCGGGGATGTAGTTGGCGTCGTAGCCCGCCATCTGGCGGGTGCGGTTGA
>Ga0335074_10002433_pt1 | contig 25333 bp, 19 predicted proteins | sample Lox_Sample_23_FD_206715 | JGI IMG/M metagenome (GOLD analysis project Ga0335074, IMG submission 206715) | Soil microbial communities from Loxahatchee National Wildlife Refuge, Florida, United States - Lox_Sample_2.3 | ecosystem: Environmental > Terrestrial > Soil > Wetlands | place: USA... | reverse complement strand
CCGTTCGCCTTCGCGAAGGCCCGCGCCCCGGGGTAGTCAGGGTCGCAGGAGTCCTGCACGCACTGCGTCGTCGACCGGCCCCGGTACGCGTGGACCCGCTCGTCGAGGAAGATCGCGCTGCCGTCCAGGAACGAGTGCAGCATCAGCCGCCGGCCGAGCTTGCCGCTGGCGTCGGGGAACGAGGACAGCAGCGCGAGCCGCACCGTCTCGATGGCCGAAGCCGCCATCACCACGACGTCGGCGCTTTCCCCGCCGGTCACCGGCCCGCCGGAGGTCATCCGGACCCAGCGCACCCCGGTCGCCCGCCCCGCGGCCGCCGAGCCGGTCAGCTCGACCTTGGTGACCATCGTGTCCGGCACCAGGCTGACCCGCCCGGTGCGCAGCGCGACCCGCAACGGCATGAGGGCCGACGGCCTGGCCACGACCGGGCAGCCGTAGTTGCCGCAGAACCCGCAGTCGTTGCATACGTGCTGCTCGTTGTAGGCTTCCGAGTTGATCGCCATCGGGTAGAAGAACGGGTGCATGCCGACGGCCTTCGCGCCCTCCGCCAGCAGGAGTGACGTGCGCTGCTGCGGGCCAGGCGGCATCGGGTACGGCCCGCGCGGCGCGTGCTTGAGCACGAGGTCGGGCACCGCGGTCACGTCGCCCTGCACGCCGATCAGCGTCTCGACTTCGTCGTAGTACGGCGCGATCTCGGCGTAAGTGAACGGCCAGTCGGCCACGTCGGTGCCCGGCGCCGGCCCGAGGGCAGAGAGCTGCTGGAAATCGATGTCCCAGAACCTCGGCACCTTGGCGTCCCAGTGCACGGTCCCGCCGCCGACGACCTGCGGCAATTCGTCCACGGCCCCGGTGAAGGCCGTGCTCGACGACCCGACCGGGCGCCAGGTGCGCGGGAACACCTCCGGGTCCGGCCCGGCGAAGTACCGCACGTTCATCTTGAGGTCGTCGTTGGAGAACACCGTGCCGATCGGCCCGGCGCCGGCGAGGTTGGTGAAGAAGTTAGGGCCCTTCTCGAACACGACGACCTGCCACCCGGCCGCCGCAAGCGTCATGGCCGCGATAGACCCGCCCGCGCCGCTACCGATCACTACCGCCTTGCGCACAGTCCCGCCCTCACGACGCCGGTCACACTACGTTCAGGAACTTCAGCACCTCGGTTACCACCGGGGTCTGGTCGACCGGGTCGGGCCCGTCGGAACGCGAGACCTCCTCGGCCGTGTACCCGACGGGCTGGCTGTCGCCGGGGTAGCTGATGTCCTTCCAGCCCACCAGACCGCGGTTGCCGCCGTACTCGGGAACCGAGTACATGCCCTCGACGGTGTGCTCGAACAGCAGCGAGGTGAACGCCCTCACGTCGGTCATGACCAGGATCTTGTCCTGGTCCGCCGGTGAGGCCTTGGTGAAGTCCCCGCCCGCGAGCTTGTCCAGGTTGGCGATGCCCTGCCGGTACCGCTCCTGCCAGCCTTCCAGGCGCCTGCGCCACGCGATCGTCCGGACCGGATCGAGCGCGATAAACGACGCCATGAGGTCGGGTCCCGAGGTGTGCCGGTTGCTCCACGGCCCGCCCGCGAAGACCGGCGGAGGACCGGGCGCGGCGCCGTCGAGCGCGCTCAGCATTCCGAGCATCATGTCGATATAGTCGGTCACGCCGGCCTCGCGCGCCCCCGGGTGACCTACCTCGGCCGGGTCGTCGCCGGGCCCTGGGGCGATCCGCGCGGTCGCGTCCTCCACGACGGCGGCCTCGTGGTCGGTGAAGAACCGCCGCACCCGTGTCGCCGACGAGGTGCTGGAAGATGTGCACCCGCTGGAGGACAGAACCGCCGCGGAGGCCACCGCGACCGGAACGGCGCCGACGACCGTACGGCGCCGCGGGCCTGCGGGAACGGCGCCGGCGCCGCCTGCCGCCTGCTCGGTGATGGAGGACATCCGGCCAGTCTAGAACCGAGCCGGGTCCCGCGGCGCGCCGGCCACGGGACCCGGTGGTACCAGGCAAAACGGCTCAGTCGGTAGGTACCGCCATCGGGTTCACCCCGGCCAGGTCCTGCCGGGTCACCCGGATCGCGGCCACCGTGATGATCAGCGCCAGCACGGCGATCCCGGCCGAGACGATGTACCCCTTCGAGAACCCGTACGACAGGGCGTGATCGGTCGCAGCCTTCGCCGCCGCGGCCGCCTGGGAAGCGGTCAGGTGCGCCGCGGCCGTCTTCGCCGCCGCCGCCGAAGCACGCAGGCTGTTCGCGACCGCGCTCCACGCCACCGTGCCGAGGATCGCGAGCCCGATCGACCCGCCGACCTGCTGGCCGACGTTGAGCAGGCTGGAGGCCACGCCCGTATCCTGGTCGCCCACCTTGGACAGCGAGACCAGCGACAGCGGCACGAAGATGAGGCCCATCCCGGCCGCGGTCAGCATCATCGGCCCGAGCAGCCCGGACACATACTGGCTGTGCTCGTTGATCCGCGACAGCCAGAACATCCCGCCGGTGGCCATCACGCTGCCGGTCAGCATCAGCGGCCGGGCGCCGACCCGGCTCACCAGCTGCGAGGACACCCCGGCCCCCACCATGATCATGCCGACCATCGGCAGGTAGGCGACGCCGGTCTTCAGCGCGCTGTACCCCCACACGTTCTGCACGAACAGGGTGAGGAAGAAGAACATGCCGAACAGCGCGGTGCCGATGCACAAGCTGATCAGGTAGGAGCCTGTCCGGTCCCGGCTGCGCAGCACCCGCATCGGGACCAGGGGCTGCTTGCTGCGCGCCTCGATGACGCCGAACGCCACGAGCAGCACCACCGCGGCCACCAGCGAGACGATCACCGTGGTGTCACCCCAGTGCGACACGCCGTTCGGGCTGGTCGCCGCGTTTGACAGCCCGTAGACGAGCGCGCCGAGGCCGAGCGATCCGGTGATCGCGCCCGGCAGGTCGAACTGGCCCCGCCGCCGCTGCGACTCGCGCAGCACCCTCGGCGCGAGCATCGCCACGACCAGGCCGATCGGCACGTTGACGAACAGCACCCAGCGCCACGTGGCGTAGTTGACCAGCAGGCCGCCGGCGATCAGGCCGACCGCGCCGCCCGCGATGCTCATCGCCGCGTACACGCCCATCGCGCGGTTGCGCGGCGGGCCCTCGGGGAAGGTGACGGCGATCAGCGACAGCGCGGTGGGCGCGGCGAACGCGCCGCCGACGCCCTGGACGACGCGCGCGGTGAGCAGCCACGCCTGGTCGGTGGCGAACCCGCCGAGCAGCGAGGCCAGCGAGAACAGCAAGATGCCGAAGATGAAGACCCGGCGGCGCCCCAGCAGGTCGCCGGATCTCCCGCCGAGCAGCAGCAGCCCGCCGAACGCCAGCGCGTACGCGTTGACGACCCATTCCAGGTTGCTGCCGGAAAAGCCGAGCGCGGTCTGGATGTGCGGGAGGGCGACGTTCACGATGGTCGCGTCGAGCACCACCATGAGCTGGGCCGTCGCGATGACGGCCAGGGCCAGGCCCAGCCGCCGAGGCTGGCCCGACGACCCGGAAACCCCCGTCGCCCCAGTCCCAGAGCTCGCGGGCTCCCGGGTCTGTGGTGATGTGGCTGACAAAGTTCTCTCCCTTGTTTCGAAGCGCGCTGAACTATCGCCGTGACCGGCAACCCTGCAGGCCACGCGCCTTGCGCGCTTTTTCAAACCCCTTATTTGACCGAACGGGCGGTGGTATCAGTGCCCCGTGAAGCTCGTCCTTCCGTGTGGCCGCCCGCAGTTATGACGACCGTGCGGCTGCGCCGTCATCGGTTTTACTTTCACCGTTCTTGACGGGGCAGCCACCCCGGATGTGACACGCTCACCTCCCATCGCGGAATCTGAGCATCTTTCGCATCAGCCCGAGCAGGCACTGGCGCTCGCTGGTGTCCAGCGTGGTACACCAGGGCGCGCGGGCCATAAGCGCACCGCAGACCTGCTCCCTGACCTTGACGCCCTCCGGGGTGAGCACGATGTTCTTGCTCCGCCGGTCGCGCTGGCAGGGCTCCCGCCTGGCCAGGCCGTGGCTTTCCAGCGCGTCCGCGATCGTGGTGACGAAGGACGGATCGCAGCCGATTCGCAGCCCGAGGTCCTTCATGGTCATGGGCCCCTCGAGCTTGACCAGCGCCATGGCGTCGCTGCCGGTCAGCCCGAAGTCCGCCGCTACGCCCTGGGCGAAGTCGTGGGCGTGCTTGAGGAGGTCGGAGAACGCTTCCGTGATCTGCTGGTTCAGTTCCTCATCCGGCCTCCGCTCCGGCTGCGCCTCCGCCAGCGGTGCTGCCGACGGTGCTGCCAGCGGTGCTGCCAGCGGTGCGGTCACCGTGCCAACCTGCTCGTCCACCCGCGCTCACCTCCGCTCCATTGCCTGAGTTACTCAACACCTTAGTCACTCAACAGTTGAGTAACTCAACCATATTTCGGCGGCCGGGCAGAAGCAAGTGAATTCCGGCCCGGATCGCCGGCGCCGCAACTGCGGGAGATTGTCCGGCGTCCTTACCCCCGAACGCTCACACTGGGGAAGGCAGCGAGCGGGAAACGCGAACGGAAGGCGCACCACGATGCCCCACGCCGCAGGCGAAGGCGAAGACTCCGGGGCCCCGGGGCCGTCCCGGCGTCTCGCGATCCGTGACCGCCGCGCGTTCCTGCGGTTCGCCGCGGCGGCCGCAGGCACCACGCTGCTCTCGTCGTGTACCGGGAACAGGCCCTCGAGCACCGCGGGCGGGAACCAGGCAGCCCCGGCGGGCTCGACCTCCGCGGCAGGCGGCGCGAACGGCGCCGGCGGAGTCCCCGGCACGGGCGGTGCCTCCCGGGCGTCCGGGGCCCCCGAGCGCGCCGACTGGACGGCGCTGGCGCGGGACCTGTCCGGGCCCCTGGTCCGGCCGGGGGAGGCCGACTACGCCACGGCGAAGCGCCTGTTCGACCCGCGCTTCGACGACCTGCGCCCGGCCGGGATCGCGTACTGCGCCAGCCCGGACGACGTGGCGACCTGCCTGGCCTTCGTGCGCAGGCACGGCATCCCGGTGGCGGCCAGGTCCGGCGGCCACAGCTACGCGGGCTGGTCGTCGACGTCCGGCCTGATCGTGGACGTGACCAGGATGGCAGGCGTGAGCGTCAGCGGCGGGACCGCGGTCGTCGGTGCGGGCACCCGGCTGATCGACTTCTACAACGGTCTTTACGCCTACGGCCGCGGGGTGCCCGGCGGGTCCTGCCCGACGGTCGGCATCGCCGGCCTCACCCTGGGCGGCGGCGTCGGCGTGGTGTCCCGGGCCTACGGGATGACCAGCGACAACGTGCAGTCGCTTCAGATCGTCACCGCCGACGGCCGGGTCAGGACCTGCGGCCCCGGCCGCAACGCCGACCTGTACTGGGCCTGCCGCGGCGGCGGGGGCGGCAACTTCGGCGTGGTCACCTCGTTCACCTTCGGCACCCACCCGGTCGGCGAGATCATCCTGTTCTTCCTGTCCTGGCCGTGGCCGGCGGCCGGCCAGGTGATCGCCGGCTGGCAGTCGTGGGCGCCGCACGCCCCGGACGCGCTGTGGTCCAACCTGCACCTGGCGGCGGCGCCGGGCGGCGCGGTCCCGTCCATCGAGGTCGGCGGGACCTACCTGGGCAGCGTGGATGACGCCTACGCCGAGCTTGAGCGGTTGTACGCGGCCGTCGGCTCAGACGCGTCCTCGCCGTTCGTGGAGAGCACCACCTGGCTGCACGCGATGCTCGTCGAGGCGGGGTGCTCGAGCCTCACCGTCGACGAGTGCCACCTGCCGACCCAGAACGTTGCGGGCCAGCTGTCCCGCGCTTCCGAGTACGCCAAGTCCGACTTCTTCACCAGGCCGCTGAGCAGCAGCGGGATCGGCACCCTGCTGTCCGGCGTGGAGAACCTCCAGCTGGTGAGCGGCGCGCCGGGCGGGTCAGGCGGGATCGCGTTCGACGCGATGGGCGGCGCGGTCAACCGCGTCGCGCCCGCCGCGACCGCGTACGTGCACCGCAACGCGCTGTTCCAGGCGCAGTACACCACCGGCTGGACGCCCGGCGCGGAGCCAGCCGGGGTGGCCAGGCAGCGCGCCTGGCAGCGCGCGTTCTGGCGGTCGATGCGCCCCTACGCCAGCGGCCAGGCGTACCAGAACTACATCGACCCCGACCTGGCCAACTGGCGGCAGGCCTACTACGGCGCCAACTACGCCCGCCTCACCCAGGTCAAGGCCGCGTACGACCCGGACCGCGTTTTCACCTTCCCGCAGGCCGTCTAGTACGGTTCACATACGGTTTACATAGGTACCCTCCGTAGATACCGATGGCGACCGACGCTGGGCTGGACGGAGCGGCTATCGATGACGGGCCATGAACAGGTGCGGATCCTGCTCGTCGAAGACGACGACGGCGATGCCCTGCTGACCAGCGAGCTGCTGGACGAGGCGGGAGCCCCCGTCGCCGTGCAGCGCGCCCGGTCGCTCGCCGGAGCCGAGCTCCTGGTGTCCGGCACGGACTGCGTGCTCCTGGACCTCGGCCTGCCCGACTCGCAGGGCCTTTACGGGCTTGGCCGGCTGCTCGCGCGTGAGCCCGAGGCGGCCATCGTCGTGCTCACCGGGATCGCCGACGAGCACCTCGGCCAGCAGGCGGTCCGGGCCGGCGCGCAGGACTACCTGGTCAAGGGCGAGGTCACCGGGGACATGCTGCACCGGGTGATCCGGTACGCCATCGAGCGCAGGCACGCGGAGGAGGCCCAGCGGCAGCTCTCGGCGGCGCGGATCCACGCCGAGGAGAACGCCAGGCTCGAGCGCGGCCTGCTGCCCTCGCCGCTGCTGGCCGATCCGCGGCTGGCGGTATCGGCCCGTTGCCTGCCCGGCGGCCAGCAGCGCGTGCTCGGCGGCGACTTCTACGACGTGGTCGAGTCCGCCGACGGCTGGGTGCACGCGCTGATCGGCGACGTCTGCGGGCACGGCCCGGCCGAGGCGGCGCTCGGCGTCTGCCTGCGCGTGGCGTGGCGGGCGCTGGTCCTCGCGGGCCTGGAGGCCGGGGAGGTCCTGGCCATCATCCAGCGGGTGCTCGAGCACGAGCGGCAGGACGACACGATGTTCGCCACGCTGTGCATGCTGTCGATCGAGCCGGGTCGCACTTCCGGGTGGGTCCGGCTGGCCGGGCATCTGCCGCCGCTGCTGGTCACGCGAACCGGGATCGGTGAGCTTGAGGCCCCCCCGTGCCCGCCGCCGGGCCTCGGGGGCCAGGCGGCGGACTGGCCAGGAACCCAGGTCAAGCTGGGCGACACCTGGTCCGTGCTGCTGTACACCGACGGGCTGATCGAGGGCCGGACCGGCCACGGGTCCGAGCGCCTCGGCAGCGAGGGCCTGATCGACCTGATCGCCGCGGCCCTGGACCAGGCCGACCCGGCCGCGGGCCCCCTGAACGACGACCGCGTGCTGGACCGGCTGGTCGACCAGGTGCGCCAGCTGAACGGGGGAGACCTCGACGATGACCTGGCCATCCTCGTGCTGGGCTGCGCCCCGCTGGGCGAGCCGTGACCGGCCTCCTCGTCCCCGTGCTGGGCGGCCTGGCCGGTGTCCTGGCCGTCGTGGTGGTCGTCCTCGCCGTGCGGCTGAGCCACCTGCGCCGGCAGATCAGGCGGGACCTGCGGGTGGTCCGGGACGAGCAGAACAAGCTGCAGGCCAGCGCCGAAGACCTGCGGCGGTCGAACTACGAGCTTGAGCAGTTCGCTTACCTCGCCTCGCACGACCTCCAGGAGCCGCTCAGGAAGGTGGCCAGCTTCTGCCAGCTACTCCAGCGGCGGTACGCGGGGCAGCTCGACGCGCGGGCCGATCAGTACATCGACTTCGCGGTGGACGGCGCCCAGCGCATGCAAGCGCTGATCAACGACCTGCTGGCGTTCAGCCGGGTCGGGCAGGCCGCGCCCGAGCCGATGCTGGTCTCCAGCGACAGCGCGCTAACCCAGGCCCGGGCCAACCTGGCGGAGGAGCTGGAGAAGTCGGGCGCGACGATCGAGGCCGGGCACCTGCCGCTCGTCCTGGCGGAGATGTCGCTGCTCACCGCGGTGTTCCAGAACCTGCTCAGCAACGCGCTGAAGTTCGCGGGCGAGGGGCCGCCGCGCATCGTCGTAACGGCCCGCCGGCAGGAGCCGTTCTGGTTGTTCTCGTTCACCGACTACGGCATGGGGATCGACCCGCAGTACGGCGAGCGCATCTTCGTGCTGTTCCAGCGGCTCAACGACCGCAGCTACACGGGCACCGGCATCGGCCTGGCCATGTGCCGGAAGATCATCGAGAACTTCGGCGGCCGCATCTGGCTCGACACGACCGCCCAGGAAGGCACCAGGTTCTGCTTCACCCTGCCCATGCCGGCCGAGACGGAACCGGAGGAACTTCCGTGGGAGCCGGCCGCGGCGATGCTTCCCGAGCGCAAGGACAACTATGGCTGACCCCGCCGACCTGAACGTGATCAACGTCCTGCTCGTCGAGGACGACGAGGGGGACGCGCTCATCATCAGGGAGGCGTTCGAGTACTACAAGATCCGCAACCGGCTGACCGTCGTGACCGACGGCGACCAGGCCATGCAGTTCCTCCACCAGGCCGGCCCCTACGCGGGCATGCCGCGCCCCGGGCTGATCCTGCTCGACGTCAACCTGCCGCGCCGCAACGGCCTGGAGGTGCTCGCCGAGCTGAAGCGGGATCCGGACCTGCTCGTCATCCCCGTGGTGATGCTGACCACCTCGCGGGCCGAGGAGGACATCCTGCGCAGCTACGCGCTGCACGCCAACGCGTTCGTGACCAAGCCGGTCGACTTCGAGCACTTCATCGACGCGATCCGGCAGATCGATGACTTCTTCCTGACCCTGGTACGGCTGCCCCAGTGACCCCTGCGGACCACCGCCGGGGCTAGGATCTGAGCGCCCCAAGGGACTCGGAGGAGACTCGATGTACGACGCGATGCTGGCCGAGACCGTCACCATCAACGGTGCCGGCGGCGAGGAGATCGAGGCCTACCTGGCCAGGCCGATGCGCCAGGGACCGTTCGGCGGCGTGGTGGTGATCCACCATATGCCCGGCTACGACGAGCCGACCAAGGAGATCGCGCGCACGTTCGCCGTGCACGGCTACAACGCGCTCATGCCGAACCTGTACCACCGCGACGCGCCGGGGGCCAGCCCGGACGACGCCGCCGCGGCCGCCCGCGCCAAGGGCGGCGTGCCCGACGAGCGCCTGGTCGGCGACGTGGCGGGGGCAGCGGCCTACCTGCGCGGGCTGTCGTCCGCCAACGGCAAGATCGGCGTGATCGGCTACTGCTCAGGCGGCCGCCAGTCGGTCCTCGCCGCGTGCAGCCTGCCGCTCGACGCGGCCGTCGACTGCTACGGCGCGTTCGTCGTCGGCACCCCGCCGGAGGGCATGCCGCTGCGCGTCGGCCCCATCAAGCACCTCATCAAGGACCTGTCCTGCCCCCTGCTCGGCCTGTTCGGCTCGGACGACCAGTACCCCTCACCGGCCCAGGTCGCCGAACTGGAGCAGGAGCTGAAGGACCAGGGCAAGACCCACGAGTTCCACTCCTACGAGGGCGCCGGTCACGCGTTCTTCTCGGTGAACCGCACCGCCTACCGCCCGGAGGCGGCTATGGACGGCTGGCAGCACATCTGGACCTGGTTCGGCCGCTACCTGTCCTGAACCGGGGAATCGGGCCGACCGGAGAGGACCGTCGGCCTTCTGCCGGCCGGGGCGGGGGGCGGTTAGGCCGAGATAAAAGCTGGAACTTGCTGGAACTAACTGGAACCTGCTACTGTCTCGTCCGTGACCGAGCACGTGGAATCCTTGGAGCGGCGCATCGGCGGGCTGCGGACCGCCGTGCGCGAGGCGGTCCTGGCCGGCGACCGCGAGCGCGCCGCCGCGCTGCGCCGCGACCTGCGCCAAGCCGAACAGGACTGGGAGGACGCCCTCACCCAGGCCGAGGCCGCCACACCCCAGGAGGCCCCTCCCGTGCAGGCTGTTCGGTCCGGAGCAGCCCAGCCGACCGTAGGGCCCGCGCCGCGGCCGGGGAGCGAGGCCCGCGAGCCAGCGCCGCTGCTGCCGCTGCGCGAGCACGTGCACCAGGCGCTGAGCCTGCTCACCGTTCCGGCCGCGCCCCGGCTGATCGCCACGGTGCACGAGGCGTTCTTCGCCGGCACGTTCGCGACGGCCCGGCTGACCAGCCTCAAGCGAGACGAGGAACGCTCGTTCCGGTCCGCGCCATTCGCCCGGCCGTACTACATCTGCGCCGCGCTGACTGCCGACCTGCTCGCGCCGGCGCGCGGCCTGCTAGCCATATCTACCTGGCCGATGGAACGCCGGGTCATCGGATCGCTGTCCCTGCGCGTCGACTTCCTGACGGCGGCGATCCGGGTCGTCGAAGCCATCGAGCGGCTCCCCGGCCCGGTTCCCGCCACCCGCAGGCTGCTGTGGCGGTTCGCGGCCAGCATCCCCGGTGCCGCGGCGGCCGCGGCCCAATTGGATCCGTTCGCAGTCAGGCAGGCCGCCGCCGCCGAACTCGACGTCCACCAGGCCACCGACCAGCACGTAAGGCAGGCTGCCGCACAGCGGGCACGCGCGCAGCTCGACGACGCGCAGCAACTGTTTGGCACTCGTACCCAGCTAGCGCCACAGATAGACCGAAGGAGAGGAAGTTGACCGGCCCCGAGGCCCGGCTGGCCCGCCTCCGCGGCCGGTCCCTGCCGCGCAGTCACAACGCACGCACGATCGCCGCGCTGGCCAGCAACCCGGGCTGCGCACGGCGCGCCATCCTGGACGCGGCCGGGGCGGATAAGCAGCGGCTCGCCGCCTACGCCGGGTTCCCTGCGCCGTTCGGCCAGTCCAGGTTCGCGCTGGCCAGGGGGAACGCATTCGAGGCCCAGGTGAAGGCCGAAGGGGCCGCGCAGCTGCTGACCCTGCTCCGCACGCACCTGAACCTGCCGATCCCCGAGGCGCACTACGACGATCTCGGCGAGGTCGGCGGAAACGCGAGCCTGGACCTGCGGCACGCCAGGACGAGGACGCTACTGGCCCGGGCCGCTGCGTCGCAAGACGAGGCGGGAACGATGTTCGACCACCCGCTGCTGCGCCTGGAAGTCGGCGGCCGGCACGCCTTCCTGGAACCGGACCTGGTCGCGTTCCGGCTGCACGGCAGGTTCCACGTCATCGAGATCAAGTCCTTCGCCGTCATCGACGGCCAGGCGGACGGGGACAAGGTGGCAGCCGCCGCGATCCAGTCCGCGGTCTACGTCCTGGCCCTCCGCGACGCCCTCGCCGAGCAGCACATCCCGCCGGAGGCGGTCAGCCACGAGACCATCCTGGTCTGCCCGGAGAACTTCTCCAACCGGCCCGTCGCCGTCTCGCTGGACGTGCGCAAGCAGCTCACCGTCCTCCGCCGCCAACTGTCCCGGATGGCCAGGATCGCGGACCTGCTCGACTTGCTCCCGCCCGACCTGACCTTCGACCTGGACCCCGACCGTGACGGCGTCCCCCGGCGCAGGCCAGCCGAACTGGCCGCTGCGATCCGCCAGGTCGAGGCCAGGTACGCGCCGGAGTGCCTGAGCACCTGCGAGATGTGCTTCTTCTGCCGGGACGAAGCCCGGGGCTGCACGGCGGCGCTTGGTCGCGACGCCCGCGAGGAACTCGGCGGCGTCGAGCACGTCCAGACCGTCCTCCGGCTGGCTGGCCGCATCGACCGCCCCGCCCCGGGGACCGACCTAGCCGAGGCGGCGGCCCTGCTCCGCCAGGCGGCCCGGCTGCGCGCCGAAGCCCTGCGGGAGGCGGTATGAGTACGTTAACGTCACTGGCCCGCGCCATGGCCGCGGCCAGCGGGACCGCGCAGCCGGCCTGCACCGTCCGCCACGTGCACCTCAGTCCGCGCCCGCTGGTGTTCATCCCGCTGGCCCTGGCCGGCGAGGCCAACGCCCCCCTCGCTGCGCTGGTCGGCGACGACCCCGGAGCACCGAACCTGCTCGTCGTCCCCGAGCCGCGTGACCGCGACCTGCGCTTCGCCTTCGCCGCCGACCTCGCGGCCGTGGTCCTGCGCTACACAGCAAGCTACTGCGCCGATCAGGAGCCGACCGGCGGCCGCGACCCTGGCCTTCGCTACGCCGACGCGCCACAGCTCCTGGTCCCCAACCCGGGCGGGATCGCCTTCACCCGCCTGCTCGGCCGCTCTACCCGCTTCCGCCGGGCCGAGGGGCCGTACGCCGTCGCGGAGTCCGTGCCCGTCCTCGGCCGCTGGCTGACCTTCTTCGCAGATCGGACGGAAAGCCCCGCCTCCTCGCTCATGCTGGCCGCGACCGACGCGCTGTCGGCGCACTGGGCCACCGGGCAGAGCCCGGCCGAAGACCGCAACCTCGCGGTGCTGCTCGGCTGGATCGACCCGCCGCCCGGCATGAGCGGCGCGCAGGCGGCCGCCCTGGCCGAGGATCCGCTGCGCAGCCCGCCGACCGGCCCCGCCACCGACCCTACGTTCGACAACGAGGTCCTGGACCAGCGGATTCTCGCCGTCCGGACGGCCAGGCTCACCGGCGGAGGGCGGGCCTACCAGCGCGCGGAAGCCGCCCTCACCGACGCGCTGGCCACCCAGCTGACGCCCACCTGGACCCTGATGTGGCGGGCGGCGGAACTGCTACGCGGGCTCCCCGAGGCAGCGCACGTCCGCAGGCGGTGGGACGCCGACAAGGACGCCTTCACCTGGCACGCCGGGCACATCAGGGAGGGCGGGCCGCCGCAGCCGCGGCGCGACGGGGCGGTCTCCGCCGCCGGCCGCCTGGCCAACACCGAACGCGTGCAGGAGATGGTCGCGGCTCAGCGCGCGTTCGACGACCCACTGGTCATGGCCGAATACCGGATGACCGGCGAGGCGTTCGCCGGCCGGGTGGCCGCCGCCGAGCCGGATCGCGTCGACGCCACCGGCCGAAGGCGCGTTCTGCGCCCCCGCGTCACCGTCGAGACCGGCGACGCGGTGCTCGCCGAGCCCGGTGCCACGCTCACATCACCCGCCCGCCCGAGCCAGAAGGCCCGCGTGATAGCCGTCACCGAGGCCAATGGCCGCACCCGGGTCCTCCTGGAGCTGCAGGGCGGCATGGGCCGCGCGCTGACGCCCGAGCCCGGCAGCGTCCCGGCCATCGGCGAGCCGGTGTGCTACGCCGCGTTCGGCGACGGCTACCAGCCGCCCCCGGCGTTCCCCGCGTCCGAGGACACCCCGTGGACGCACGGCGGCCCTCCGCCGCGGTATGTCCCGGCCGACGAAGACGCCCGAGAGGACTGGTCGTGACCAGCGCCGCCGAACTCGCCGAGCAGGCCACAGCGACCATCCTGGGCGGCCTGGCCGGTGCCCGGCGCGGGCTGGTCGTGGACTCCCCGCCAGGGGCCGGCAAGTCGACGCTCGTCGTGCGCGCCGCTGCCAGGCTCACCGACGCCGGCGAGCCGGTCATGGTCGTCGCGCAGACCAACGAGCAGGTCGACGACCTCACCGACCGGCTGGCCGCCGAACGGCCGCGGCTGGCGATCGGCCGCCTGGCCGGGATCGAGTACACCCCCGCGCAGCGCGTGGTCAGGCACCAGCACGTCACGCTGTCCACGAGGCTGGCCGACCTGGCCGGCTGCCCGGTCGTGCTCAGCACGGCGCACAAGTGGGCCACGGTCCGCGGTGCCCCGGCCTGGCCGTGGGCAATCGTGGACGAGGCCTACCAGATGCGTTCGGACCTGCTGCTGCGCGTCGCCGGCCTGTTCGATCGTGCCCTGTTCGTCGGCGACCCCGGCCAGCTAGACCCGTTCTCCGCGGTGCAGACGGAGCGCTGGGCGGGCCTGTCCTGGGACCCGATGCAGAGCGCGGTCGCCGTCCTGCTGCGCCACAACCCGGACATGCCGGTGTACACGCTGCCGGTTTCCTGGCGGCTACCTGCGTCGGCCGCCCCGGTGGTGTCCGAGGCGTTCTACCCGTTCACCGGCTTCCGCTCCGCCACCGGGCCGGGGGAGCGCCGGGTGGCGTTCAGCACCAGCCCGTTCGGCAGAAATGCCCTCGACGTGACCCTGGAGACCGCCGCCTCTTCCGGCTGGGCACTCTACGAGCTCCCGGCCAGGCACACCGTCCGCACCGACGGCGAGGCGGTCGCCGCCTGCGCCGCCCTGGCCGCGCGCATCGTACAGCGCGGTGCCGTTACTCATTCTCCCGAACGGGCGGTGGCGGGCGTCCCGGACGCCGGCACCCGGATCGCGGTGGGGACCGCCCACCGGGACCAGGCCCAGGCGATCCGCGCGGTCTTGCGGGCCGGCGGCCTGCCGGGCGTCACGGTCGACACGGCCAACCGGCTGCAGGGCCGGGAGTTCGACATCGTCGTCGTGCTGCACCCGCTGTCCGGCCGCCGCGACGCCACCGCGTTCCACCTGGAGGCCGGGCGCCTGTGCGTGCTCACCACAAGGCACCGCCACGCCTGCATCGTCGTGGCCCGGGCCGGCGTTCCTGAGCTGCTCGACGCCCATCCCTCCACCGAGCCCGTCCACCTGAACGTCCCGGTCAAGTTCCCCGACGGCTGGGCAGCCAACCAGTCCCTCCTGGCCCACCTGTCCCAGTACAAGGTGCGTGCGGCATGACGGCGTCCCGCATACAGCAGACCCGGATCGACGAGCAGCACGTCGCCGATGGCCAGGTGCCCCGTTCTGCTAAAGCACAGGTTAGTAAACTATGGTTGAGCATTCCTTGGCCGGTTGGTGCGCTGGTACATGTCGGCCAGGGTCACCAGCATGACCTCACCGCGGGTCTGGGGCTCGCGCAGGTCGGCATCGAAGCCACTGCGGCTGAAGATGGCCAGTGCGGCGCTGTCTGCCCGGGATCCCAGGTCGTCCTACTCGGCCACTCGGTTGAACAGCCCAGGCTGCCGGGACAGCGAGTGAGGCAATTTCGTACTCCAGTAAGACGTAATCCAGTACGTCTAGGTTACTTGCCCCAGTTCAATGAGCGCCGCCCGGCTAGGTGCGCAACGACGCCCGCGCAGAAGATCTCCGGGGCCAGCCCCGCGGAGCAGAACTCCGGGGCCAGCCACCCGCATCCCGTTATCCGTCGGGCTCGGCCAGCGGCCTGCCGGGACGAGCTGATAAATAAGGACGTTCGATATGGACACATTTGAAGCATTTTTCCAGACAGCGACCGGGCACGCGCCGCACGGGTACCAGGCGCGGATCGCGTACGGTGGGCTCCCGTCGGTGGTGCAGGCGCCGACCGGGACGGGCAAGACCGGCGTGATGCTAGCCTGGCTCTGGCGTCGGCAGCAGTACCCGGATTCCACGCCGAGGCGGCTGATCTACGCGCTGCCGCAGCGGAGCTTGGTGGAACAGGTAGCGGGTGAGGCACGGCGCTGGCTGGCGAACCTGCCCCTTCCGGAGCCGGTGGCGCTGCACGTGGTGATGGGTGGCGCGGGAGAATCGCAGCGGCAGTGGCGCCTGGACATGCACCACTCGGCAGTCGTCGTCGGCACGGTGGACTCCTTGGTCAGCAAGGCGCTGAACCGCGGGTACGGGATAGCGCGGGCCGCCTATCCGATCGACTTCGCGCTGGTCACCAACGGGGGGCACTGGATCATCGACGAGATCCAGCTCTGCCCGGAGTCGACCACCACGCTGCGTCAGCTTGCCGGGTTCGCGAAGACGATCGGCACGGCGGAGCCGTTCGGGCTGACCTGCATGTCGGCAACCGTGCCGGAGGGACTCCTCGAGACGGTGGACAACCCGGCGCGGGGCGAGGTGCTGGGCATCCTGCCGGAGGAACGCACCGGGGAGCTGGCCGTGCGGCTGGATGCGGCGCGGACGATCCGACGGCTGGCCGCCGAGCCCGGCGACTACAAGGCGATTGCTGCGGCCGCCCGGGACCGGCATAGGGCAGGCACGCTGACGCTCGTGGTCCTCAACACCGTGGATGCCGCGCGGGAGGTCTACAAGCAGCTGCGGGGCGGACCGGTCGGCTGCACGTTGCTGCATTCCAGGTTCCGCGGCATTGAACGGGCTCAGCTGATGGACGAGATCACCGGTCGTCCGGCCGATCGCATCGTGGTCGCGACGCAGGTGGTAGAGGCGGGGATCGATCTCAACGCGGCGGTGCTGATCACGGAGGCTGCGCCATGGCCGTCGCTGGTCCAGCGGACGGGCCGCTGCAACCGGACTGGCCGCGTCGACAATGCCGAGCTGTGGTGGCTTCCGCCGGCCAAGCCGCAGCCTTACGAGCAGGCGGACATCGACGCGTCGGGCGCCGAGCTGTCCGGGCTCGAAGGCCGTGCCGTCACGGGCGAGGACTTGCTGGACCGCCAGGTCGCCGTGACCGAGATCCAGGTTGCCGTACTGCGCAAGGCTGATCTCATCGGCCTGTTCGACACCGCGCCCGACCTCAGCGGCGCGGACATCGACATCGCGCCCTACGTCAGGGACGGCGACGACCTCGACGTCCAGCTCGCCTGGGCGACCTGGGAACCGGAAGTGGACGACGGGCGCCCACCGGCCGACGCCAAGGCCCCGCCCGCGGAGTTCCGCTGCCGGGTCCCGGTCCGGCAGGCGAACGCGCTCATCCGCGACATGCCTCTATGGCGGCTGGATCAGGTAGCCGGCCGCTGGACCAGGGTCCAGCTCTCCGCGCGGGCCCGGCCCGGCGAGGTGCTACTGATAGCCGCCGCCGACGGCAGATACGACCCCGAGCTCGGCTTCGATCCCGCGGCGCGCGGGCCCGTTCCTGCCAGCCCGCCGCTAACCACGGCCGCTGATCCGGCGACAGGGACCGAAGACGCCTATCGGGCGGACTCGGCGAGCGTGGCGCAGCAGCGCGGCTGGATCTCGCTGGACCAGCACAGCCGAGAGACCCGGGACCAGGCTGCCGCCCTGGTGTCCACGCTGGCGCCCGACCTGTCGCCGGATGCCGCGCGGACCGCGGTGACCGCCGCTTACCTGCACGATGTCGGGAAGGCGCACAAGATCTGGCAGGACGCCCTGTGCGACCTGGCCACGCCGGAGCGGAAGGCCGAGGTGGACGCGGGGCGACCCTGGGCGAAATCCGATGGCCAGGGCCGGCTCCGTTTCCACGGCGGCGTCGGGTTCCGGCACGAGCTTGCCTCGATCCTCATGCTCGACGACCCACTGCATGAGCTCCTGGCCGAAGCGCCGGACCCAGACCTCGCCAGGTACCTCGTGCTCGCCCACCACGGAAAGCTGCGCCTCCAGGTCCGCGACCCCGGTGACCTGGCGGTGCTGGCGCCGGGCGAGGCCTCCGAGCACAAGCTGCTCGGGCTTGAAGAAGGCACGACGGTGCCCATTCCGCCACTCCTCGGCCATCCCGGGGCCGAGTTGACCGTCGACCTGGATCAGTTCCAGCTCGGCGGCGACCGGTCATGGACCCGCACCGCGCTCGGCCTGCGTGACCGGTACGGCCCGTTCGTGCTCGCCTACCTGGAGACGCTCGTCCGCGTCGCGGACTGGCGCGCCAGCGACCCGCACGCGGTGAAGGAGCTGCCCCGATGACAAGTCCAACCCTCACCCGACACGTCCTTTCTGGACTCCGCCCGGAGCCGATGGCGAGCTACCTGGCGGGCCTCGGCCTGATCCGGGTGATCGGCGAGCAGGCCGACAAGGCGGCCACCGCGGCCTGGACGCCCGACGGGCTGGCCATCGGCACGACCGTGCCGGACATCCCGGCCTGGCTGGCAGACGAGTACGTACCCACCCCGGTGCTGAGCCCATGGAACAACGGCAGCGGCTTCGGCCTCAAGGACAGGGAACCGCTCCGTGCCCTTGATGCCCTGCGCCAGCATCCTTCGCCCCGGCTCGCTCCGTTCCGGGATGCGATTAGCGTGGCGGAGCAGGTGGTCCGCCAGGCTCGCGCCGCGGGGTGGATCACCGATACGGGGAGCGGCGAAGGAAAAGGACTTCTGGTACAGGAGTTCCGCAACCGCTGCCCTGACGCGCTGCTGCCGTGGATCGATGCGGCGGTCGTGCTCGCCGGGGACGACACCTTCTTCCCGCCGCTGCTCGGCACCGGCGGCAACGACGGTCGACTCGACTTCTCGACCAACTTCCATCAGCGCCTGCTCGACGTACTTGGCGCATCAGGGGAAGACCGCGCCCGTTCGGCGGCGATCGCTCGCGACCTACTGGCAGGCACGGAATCCGAGCCGCTCTCTAACGCCGCCGTAGGCCAGTTCGATCCGGGTGGTGCGGGCGGCCCGGGATCCTCGCGGTTCGGCGCGGCGCTCTCGCTGGTCAACTCGTGGGGCTACATCCTGTTCGTGGAGGGGGCGCTGCTGTTCGCGGCCAGCGCGGTGCGGCGGAACCAGTATGCCGCCGGAAGGGCCGCCGTGCCGTTCACCGTGCAGGGTTCCCCCGACGGGTCGGCTAGCGGCGCGGCGGGCGAGGAGTCACGCGGCGAGGTCTGGGCGCCGGTCTGGACACGGCAGTTCACCCTGGCGGAGATCACGCAGGTGTTTGCCGAGGCCCGCGCGTCCTGGCGCGGCCGTCCCGCCCGACGCGCGGTCGACTTCTACGCGGCTACTCGCACCCTGGGCGTGGCGCGGGGGATCAGCGAGTTCACCCGGTTCGGCCTGCAGCGCCGCAACGGGCTCGCCTTCGCCGCCGTCCCGCTGGCCCGCGTGGACGTCCGCGAGCACTCCGAGGTCCGCCTTGCGGCCGACGTGGAAGACTGGGCGTCCCGGTTCGGCGGGAGCGACAGGTCAGCGGCAGTAGGCCAGGCGGCACGTGGTTTCGAGACGGCGCACCTGGACTATGCCCGTGACGGGGGAGCGCTGCCGCTGGCCCGGATGCTGGCCGCGCTGACCGGGCTGGAGCAGGCGGTCGGCCGCAGCGGCCGGGCCAAAGACACCTCGCCCGTGCGGTACGCGCCTCCGGCGTGGGGGTTCCTGGACGTTCTGAAGCAGGCCGAGACGCCGGCCCTGAGGATCGCGGTGGGGCTCGCGTCCTGCGCTACGCTGCCCGGACCCGACCAGGCCGCCGCGCCCTCCCGCACCCTGCGCCAGGTCCTGCTCCCGATCGACCCGCCCGTGCCGGGCGACAGGTCCCAGCCCAACGGGAGATGGCGCGACGCCCCGCTGGTTCCCGGCCTCGGATCACGAGGGCTGTCCCAGGTGCTGGCCGATGTGCTGATCTGGCGGTGCCGCAACGCGGCGGCCGAACGCGGCGAGGAGAAGTTCCGCGGCGTCACCACGTTCCGCCTCGGCATTCCGGTTCCCGCAGCCGACCTGCACGCGCTCGCGTCCGGGGAACTCGATGAGCACGCCCTCGGCATGTTCCTGCGGGCCTGCCTCGCGCTTAGCTGGCGGAACGTACGCCACGAGTGGTCACAGGCACGGCCAGACATCCCGGTGGCCACGCTCGGCCTGCTGCACCCGCTCGCCGACGGCATCACGCCGGGAGGGCGGGACAGCGACGAGCCGGAACTGGCCTTGAGCCCGGACTGGGCGGCCCGGCTGGTGGCCGGACAGGTCCGCGCCGTGCACGGCGAGGCCTCGGCCCGTCTTCGCCAGGCTGGATGGGACGCGGTGCCCGCACCGCCGGATGGCAGCACAGGCTGCGGTGCCCAGATCGCGGCCGCGCTCGTGCCCCGCTGCCTGCGTCCGCGCTCTGTTCTTTCCGCGATCGCAATTCGAATCAAATCATCTGACTCAGGAGAGCTGTCATGAACGAATACCGCACCGTGCTCGAAGCTGACCTCGTGCCGCTGGCCGGGGCGCTGTTCCAGCCCACCGGGTTCCCCGATCTCGGTCCGGCAGAGTTCGGCGACCACGCGCTGCTGGTCGAATCCGCGCAGTCGATGGCGAACTGGCTGGAGGGCACTACCTGGGACAGCGCCCGGTCCGATCAGGTCGCCGAGCTCGGCGCGCTGCCGTACGTCCGCGTCGTCAGCCCGGAGGGCGAGTTCCTGTCCTCCAGCAGGCTGGAGGCGCACCGCCTCGCCTCCGCGTACATCATGAACGGCACCATCGGCTCCGTCACCGGCGAGAGGTGGCTTGAAGACCGGCTCGGGCTAGCCAAGGGCCGCCCGCTCGACCACCGGGCGGTGGCGCGTGCCTGCTTCCGGCTCGACCCGGTGTCGCTGGTCCACGGCGTGTTCTTCGCGCGCAGGTCGTGGCCCTGGCAACCGAAGATCGCACGCGCAGTGACCAGCTTCATCGAGGCATCGGGTGTCCTGCCCGCCGTCAGCGGCGGAGTCAAGCGGGATGTCGTCATCAACGAGGCCAAAGGCGGGGCCACCGCAGAGGGGTACGGTACCGTCCCGCACCACCGGGTGGAATACACCGCCCAGAAGATCACCGCCTACTTCACCGTCGACCGCGCGCAGTTCCACTCCTACGGGCTGTCGGAGCCAGCTACCGCGCTGCTTGAGGCGCTGGCCGACTTCGAGATCGCGACGCTGCTCGACCGCGGCCTGCGACTGCGGACCCGGTGCGACCTGGTGGTCCGGGAGGTTCGCGGGGAGCGGCCTGATGCGAACGAGGCCGCCCGGCGGGTCGCGAAGTTCGCCGCTGACTGCGCGGACGAGCTCGGCCCGGTGACCGAGGTGGTCTGGTCGGAGAAGGCCAGGAGCAAGTGAGATGGGCACCACCCTGGCGATCCGGTTCCCGCTCCGGCGGTACCACGCGAACCCATGGGACCGCGCCGTCAACGAGGGCGCGTCGGAGTGGCCACCGTCTCCGTGGCGTCTGCTGCGCGCCCTAGTGGCTACCCGGCATACCCGCTGGCCGGACCTGCCCGCTCCCGTGCTTGAGGGGCTGCTTGACTTGCTAGCCGACCCGCCGTCCTACCGCACTCCGCACACGCTGCCCGGCCACACCCGGCACTACCTTCCCGATCTGGAGCACCGCAGGGGGGAGCCCGGCCGCACCGACCTGACCCTGGACCCGTTCCTGGCGGTCGGGCGAGATGGTGAACTGCTCGTCCGCTGGGACGCCGACCTACAAGGCGAACAACGGCAGGCCCTGGCCAAGCTCGCCGAGCTGCTCCCGTACCTGGGCCGGTCAGAGTCCGTATGTGACGCCCGGCTGATGGACGCCGATCCGGTGCCCGACGAGACCTGGTGGCGCCCTGGCGGGACGGGCCCGCGCCGCGCAAGGCTGCTCGCCGCCGCGCGGCCGGTCAGCCTCGCGGCGCTGGAGGCGAGCACGGTGGACGTCCGCGGGCGGCGGCGGACGGTTCCCCCGGGCACCAGGTGGGTCAGCTACGCGACCGAGGACCCCGCCGCGCCGTCGGCGCCCGTCGAGGCGGCGGCCAGCGCCGAGCCGGTTACCGCGATCCGGTTCGCGGTGACCGGGCGGGTTCCGCTGATGGCGACGCACGGCGTCCTGCTCGCCGACGAGGCGCACCGGCAGGCCGGTCACGAGCTGACCGAAGCGGGGCTGGCCGACGCCGAGCGGAAGGAGATCCTCGGCAGCAACGGGGCGGCCACCGATCATGGGCATGCCCACTGGATACCTCTCGCGGCCTGGGGTGAGAAACCACAGCCCGTTCGGCATCTGGTTGTCTGGGTGCCGCATGGGCTACGGACAAAGGAGGTCCGTGCGGTCCTCGGCCTGCGCGGGATGTCGGGGCGGCGGGGGAGCGCGGAGCACGGGTACGATGTGCGCGGCTTCCCGCCGGTTGAGCTGCTGTTCCAGGCGGCCGGCGGGATTGAGCAGGTTGCGCCGGAGCTGTCCGGGCCAGCCTGCCGGTGGCGGAGCCTCACGCCGTATCTCCCGGTGCGTCACCGTAAGCGGGAGCCGCTGGAGGACTACCTGGCGACCGACGTGGCCACCGAGCTGGGGTACCGGGACCTTCCGTCGGCGGCGGTCGTCCCGGTCGATCCGCAGTCGCAGCTGCCGGATCGATGGGCGCTGGCGTTCCGGCGGTACCGGATGACCGAGAACATGTCCAGGTCCCGGCCGGGCCTGAGGCTGCGGCTGGCGTTCGCCGAGCCGATCGCCGGGCCGCTGCTGCTAGGTCAACTCAGTCACTTCGGGTACGGCATCTTCGTTCCGGACGAGGTTATTGAGGGTGCCTGAGCCCGAACGCCGCGGAGGGCAGCCTCTTCGCCGTCGCGCCGGGTCACGTCCATAGCCGATCCAGCCGCATGACGTGCAGCCGATCGTCCTAGGCGTACGAGTGCTGGCCGAGGTGCAGCAGCACTCCGCCGACGGAATCCCAAACTTGTCGCACGTTTTGCGCGCAGATTGTCGGCCCCTGAATATCGGAACTGGAGCCATCCGTTGGGTGCTGCCGAGGTCCCAGTGTAGCGCCGACGAATGTGGGACGGCTAGGTATAATGGAATTTACTGGAAATTACTGGAGCATGGTATAGTCATGGTCGCGAGCGAGGTTGCTGATAGTCGGCCGGGCGAGTCCCAACGTCCCGTCTCAGCTTCGGCCTGTTGGGAGCGGAGCCCGTCAGGCGGTATGAGCGGCTGGGAGGGGAAATGACGATCACTGGGGTGCCAGAGCTGGTGCCCGCGCGGATGCTCAACGAGTATGCCTATTGCCCCCGCCTGTTCTTCCTCGAGTGGGTCGATCAGCTGTGGGCCTCGAGCTACGACACCGCCGAGGGAGATCGGCAGCACCGTCGCGTGGACGCGGGAGGCGGGGCTGCCCCCCTGCCCGCCGAGGGTGAGGTGAAGGCGGCGCGTTCGGTGGAGCTGTCCAGTGAGACGCTGGGCATCATCGCGCAACTCGACCTGCTCGAAGGAGCGGACGGGGGGGTCGTACCGGTCGACACCAAGAAGGGCCGGCCCGCACGGGACGGCGGGCCGTGGGAGGCGGACGCGGTACAGGTCTGCGCCCAGGTCCTGCTGCTGCGTGAGCACGGCTACCGGGCTGAGCGCGGAGAGATCTTTTACGCAGAAACCCGGCAGCGTGTACCCGTAGAAGTGACACTGGACCTGGTGACGCGCACCTTGCAGGTCGTCGGCGAGGCACGGGCGACCGCGACCCGCCTGGCTCCGCCTCCGCCGCTGCGTTCGAGCCCGAAGTGCCCGCGCTGCTCGCTGGCGGGCATCTGCCTGCCCGACGAGGTGAACGTGCTCTCGGCGCGGCAGGGCAGCCGCCCGCGGCGGCTGATCGCCGCCGACTCCGACGCGGTGCCGCTATATGTGGCCGAGCCGGGATCGGTCGTTGGCATCGACGGCGGGCGGCTGACGGTCTCGAAGTACCGCGAGGTATTGGCCAGCGTCCGCTTGATCGACGTCCTGCATGTCTGCGCTTACGGAAACGTGCAGGTCACCGCCCAGGCGATGCGGGCCCTGTTCGAGCGCGAAGTCGACGTCTTTCACTTCTCCTACGGCGGCTGGCTCCTGGGGCTGAGTACCGGCCTGCCGAGCAAGAACGTGATGCTCCGCATCCGGCAGACCACCGCTGCGGCACGAGGACAGCTCGACGACCCGCGGGGAATGATCGCAGGCAAGATCAGGAATTGCCGCGTGCTGCTGCGGCGCCACGGAGACGACGCGATGAAGCGCCGCGTCGCCCAGCTCGCGGCGCTGGCCGAACAGGCCGAACAGGCCGGGGATGCCGCCTCGTTGCTTGGCATCGAGGGCACCGCGGCGCGCCTTTACTTCGAGGCTTTCCCCTCGCTGCTGACCGGGGCGGCCCGTCTGCCAGGCCCGAGCTTCACCGGGCTGCGGAACCGCCGCCCTCCGACCGACGCGGTCAACTGTCTGCTGTCCTTCTGCTACGGCTTGCTTACAAAGGAGCTGCTGGCGGCCTGCCTGGCGGTAGGTTTCGACCCGTACATCGGGCTGTATCACCGCCCACGGTTCGGACGCCCTGCCCTCGCTCTGGATCTGGCCGAAGAGTTCCGCCCCCTGCTCGCCGATTCCACCGTGCTCACCTGCGTGAACAACCGCGAGATCGGGCCTTCGGACTTCCTGGTCCGCGCGGGCGCCGTGACCTTGACCGCCGAGGGACGCAAGACGGTGATCAGGTCGTGGGAACGGCGGATGACCACGGAGGTGCGGCATCCCTTGTTCGGCTACAAGGTCAGCTACCGCCGTGCCGTCGAGTTGCAGGCCCGGATCCTCGCGGCTCGGCTGACCGGCGAACTGCCCGTCTATACGCCATTGGTCACCAGGTAGGCGCGGTCATGGCCCGGCGCCGTTACCTAGTGGCCTACGACATCCGGGACGACCGCCGACTGCGGAGCATCGCCGGATGCATGGAGGGATATGGCACGCGCATCCAGTACTCGGTATTCGTCTGTGACCTGTCGGACCAGGAGAAGATCATCATGCGCGGCGACATCGAGGCTCTGATGAAAACGTCAGAGGATAGTGTGATGGTGATCGACCTCGGACAGGCTGGCGACTCCACCCGCTTCCTCTTCCTCGGCCATCATGAGAAACTGCCGTCCTCAACTGCACTCTTCATCTGAGCTGCGAGCGCTGAGGTGGTGACCCGGTACCCAGGGAGTGTTCGCCCGCAGGTCAGAGACCTTCTTTTGCAGCTTGACAAGTCCATAGAGGGGTCCCAGCGTCATGCTCATGCCCACCGCTCGCACAACCCCGCGTCCGCGCAGCTCACACGGCCCAAATCTCGCGAGCCGTGTTCCCGCCATTCCACGGCGGGCTCCATTGCGGCGTGGCCACCGATACGGCGATGCCGGCCAGGTTCCACGTGTTCCCGCCATTCCACGGCGGGCTCCATTGCGGCTAGATGGCTAAAGACATAGATATTTTCGGTAAGAAAGGTGTTCCCGCCATTCCACGGCGGGCTCCATTGCGGCAGGGCCAGTTAGACAAGTGTGCCCCTGGGCGGAGACGTGTTCCCGCCATTCCACGGCGGGCTCCATTGCGGCAGCTTCCCGACCGCGTTGTCCTTGAGCCCGTACACCTCGTGTTCCCGCCATTCCACGGCGGGCTCCATTGCGGCGGTCATGGCCTACTCTCCTTTTCCTGCTGTCGTGGGGGTGTTCCCGCCATTCCACGGCGGGCTCCATTGCGGCCAGCTGCTGTCCGGCATCGGCGGCACCGTCGTGGCCTGTGTTCCCGCCATTCCACGGCGGGCTCCATTGCGGCGGCGCGCTGGCGCAGCGGATCGCATCGCCGGCCAGCGTGTTCCCGCCATTCCACGGCGGGCTCCATTGCGGCAATTGCTTTTGCTTGTGCTTTTGCAACTGCATATGCAGTGTTCCCGCCATTCCACGGCGGGCTCCATTGCGGCGTATCTATTATAGCTGAGATAGCACAGACTCTATTGGTGTTCCCGCCATTCCACGGCGGGCTCCATTGCGGCTGGATATCCCCGATAATCTCTAGGGTCCCGAACGGGGTGTTCCCGCCATTCCACGGCGGGCTCCATTGCGGCCTTGGACTGTGCTTC
>Ga0335074_10002432_pt1 | contig 25340 bp, 22 predicted proteins | sample Lox_Sample_23_FD_206715 | JGI IMG/M metagenome (GOLD analysis project Ga0335074, IMG submission 206715) | Soil microbial communities from Loxahatchee National Wildlife Refuge, Florida, United States - Lox_Sample_2.3 | ecosystem: Environmental > Terrestrial > Soil > Wetlands | place: USA... | reverse complement strand
GAATTGTCGTAGCCATAGCCGCCTGCCTCGTGCTGACTGCGATTGCATCTGGCCAAACGCAGTCTCCGCAGCAGCTGGCATGGAGCATTTTGCAGGGCGGCACCAGTAATTCCAACCTGCAACAGCGGATCACGGCCGTAACCGCCCTCGCCGTCATTACCGCCGACCCCAAAGCCGTCACCATGGCTGAACAGGCGTTGCAAGACGCGAATTCCCAAGTGCGCTCCGCTGCCGCCACCACGCTGGGGGTACTCAAGTCGCCAAGTTCCATCCCCGCGCTGGAGCAGGCCTTGAAGGACACCGATCCGTCCGTGATCATGTCTGCAGCCAACGCGCTGGTGCAAATGAACAATGAATATGGTTACGACACCTACTACGCGGTGGCGACTGGGCAGTTGAAGGGCGGCGAAGGCCTGGTGGGCTCGCAAAAACAGGAACTGAACACGCTGATGCACAACCCCAAGGATCTGGCGGAGACGGCCTTCGAACAGGGCATTGGATTTGTGCCGTTCGGCGGCATCGGTTTTGGCGCCTTCAAAGCGATTCACGACAGCGGGCAGAACGCCATCGTGGTGAAAGCCACGGCCTACAAGATGCTGGCGAAGGATCCTGACCCGCGCTCGGAGAAAGCGCTGATCAACGCTACCGCCGATCCGCAATGGGAGATTCGCTCCGCCGCTTACGATGCGCTGGCGAGGCGGGGAGACAAGTCGGTCTTGCCGCAAATTTCCAATGGACTGACCGATCAGCAGGAGCAGGTGAGGTACGCGGCTGCCGCAGCAGTGGCGCAACTCTCGGCGCTGAGATAGGTCAGGCAAATCATGGAAGCACGCTTGGGTCGCACAGTCGCCGTGGTTTGCGAAAAGCTTAGAGACAAGAGCTAAGAGCCAGTGGCCGAAGCCAGCACGCCGCTCGGAGTCGCCTCGCAGCTACAATGAATTCTTATGATCCGATCGATCGTGTTTCCCCGGCGGCTTGGGAAATCTCTGGACGAATTGCAGCCGGGGCTCGAACTCTTACGGGCGCTCGGCTTTGCGCCGGGCAATGAATGGCATGAAGGCGGGAATCATGGTGTCGAAATGCTGGCGCCCAACGGTGGAATCGAGTTCATCGCAGCCGCCGACGCTCCCAGCGTCGACGCGATGGTAGAAGTCTCCGATGCCGACGCAGCCTGGACGATCGCGAAGACGCTGAACGTCAAAATACGAAAAGAGATCGGGGATACGTCGTATGGCGCGCGGCTATTTGAAGTCGAAATCGGTGGCCTGCGCATCGGGTTTCTGACCTATGCGAAGAAGCCGGGTGCCAGCCGCGGCTCAGAAGGAAAGCTTGATGGACGCGGCAAACGCTTCGCTCTGGTGGTCAGCCGCTTCAATTCCTTTATCACGGAACGCCTGCTGGACGGGGCATTGCAGGCACTCCGACAATGTGGGACCAGCGACTCGGACCTAACCATCGCCCACGTTCCGGGCGCGTTTGAGATTCCATCCGCAGCCCGCCAGCTGGCCGGGACAAGAAAGTACGACGCCATTATCTGTCTTGGATGTCTGCTGCGCGGCGACACACTGCACTATGAGGTCATCGCCAACGAAGTCACGCGCGGCGTTGGCCAATCGGCTCAAGAGACCGGAGTGCCGCACGCCTTCGGTGTTCTCACCTGCGACACGCTGCAACAGGCAATCGACCGTGCCGGACTAAAGGCCGGCAACAAGGGCTTCGAGGCTGGGCTGACGGCGGTCGAGATGGCCTGTCTGCGCGGCTTGGTTGCAAGCCCAGCTGCAGAGACAGCGGACGGTTCGCGATGAGCAAATCCGGCAGTCGCCGCAAGTCGCGCGAACTGGCTCTGCAAATGCTCTTCCAGCTGGATATGGGCCAGCAGCAGCCGGACGACGTCCGGCACAGCTTCTGGAGCGAACGCAAGGACCTGGACGAAAAGGTCCGCAGCTTCGCCGACACACTCTTCAACATCGCCTGCGAGCGGCAACAGGAAATTGGCGAGCTCATCGAGCGCAATGCCGAGCACTGGCGCCTGGAGCGCATGGCTGCGGTCGACCGCAATTTGCTGCGAGCGGGCGTGGCTGAATTTCTCGGCTATCCCAAGACCCCACCGGCTGTGATCATCAACGAAGCGCTGGAAATCGCCCGCAGGTTTTCCACACCCGAGTCCGTTCAGTTCATCAATGGAGTGTTGGACAGCGTGGCTCGCGAGCTGGGCGAGAAGAAATGAGAGCCATCATCGCGGCGGTTGGCGCCGCTTTTTCAGCGTAAGTTCTGAACCGCCGTGGGAGTAAGTGACCTCGTCCATCAAGCCGCGCATGAGGAATATACCGCGACCGTGACTGGTCAGATTGACACCGTCATCGCTGACGTCAGTTACCGCAGCGGTTTCAAATCCTTCACCAGGATCCTTGACGACGATAGTGATTGCCTCGGGATTAACCTCAACCGAGCAGCGAACGACCTGGCTGGCATCGTTCTTGCAGCCGTGAAGTACGGCGTTGACCAGAGCTTCCTGGAGCGCCACCAGGATGTCAATCGCTTCCTGGTCGGCGACGCCCTGCTCTTCCAGGAAGTCCATGATGCGATCTCGGACAGCCGGCACAGCCGTCCAATCACCGGTGAGCACGAGCGCCAAGACTGAAGCTCGTGACTCTACGGTTTGTCCGGCGTCGTGCAACCAGCCTCCTAGGCGGTCATTGCCCGCTCATCACAACGGGCCAGCTCGAAGCCTGCGCCGTCGTCAAATTGCAGGACGGACTCCAGATTGGTCAGCGCCATCAGCCGGCGCACCCAGGGCGAGGGATTCGCCAAGGTGAAATCGCCGTCGTTTTGCAGCGCGTGGCAATGCAGCTCGACCAGCAGCCCGAGCCCGGCGGCATCGATCGCATGAACCTGCCGCAGATCGACCACCAGGCTGCGCTCCGCTCGCGATGCCGCCATGCAGCGCAGCGTTTCGGCTTCCACCCCCAACACAATCCGCCCCGAACAATACAATTTCGCAATCGGTGGCACGCTTCGAATCTCAACTCTCAACATATCGGTCCCCGTAAATCTCCCTTATCCTTGAGTACGTTTTCGCCTGACAAATTGTTTCGGAGCCAAGTTGTTGTTGGTCCCACTAGTATGGCTGACCTTTATTGCAAAATGATGAATATGACGTTGAATGATGTGGTGCTGGTCACTTTTCCAGCGAACGATCTTCGATAGGCAGCTGGCGGTGTTTGCATGCGTGACTGGCGATTCCTCTGGGGTCTCATTCTGATTGGATTTGACGGTCAGCAGTTAGGGTGCAAGGAAGTTGATCCTTAAATCTTAAGATGCGGCTGAAATGACACAAACTGCACCACAGCGCGTATCAAGTGGGAAAGATGTGAGCGGTTGCGGGTGATTGGACGCAGTTTGCTAATTGCTTCCGTTCTCTTTGCCCCGCTTTTTGATCTCGATATTCAGCCGTTTGATCTTCTGGTTCAGCGTCGACAGAGGAATGCGGAAGCGATCGGCAGCCTCGGTCTGATTCCAGGCGCACTTTTCCAGCATGTCGCTGATGACCCGCCGCTCCAGCTCTTCGATGATCTCGAACAGCGATGCATCGGGGGGATGCTCCATCAGCGCGAACCGGCTGCCGCGGCCGGTAAGATTCTCAGGAAGCAGATCGGGGGTCAGGTTTGTACCTGTGGCCAGCACCACCGCCCGCTCCATCACGTTTTCGAGCTCGCGAACATTGCCGGGCCAGTCGTAATCCATCAGCGGACGCAGCGCCTCCGGAGTGACAGGCAACACCGGCTTGTCATTCTCTCGCGCGAACTTCGAGAGAAAGTGTTCTGCCAGTAGAGGAATGTCATTCTTGCGCTGGCGCAGCGGTGGCAGATCAATGGTGATGACGTTCAGCCGATAGAAGAGATCTTCGCGGAACTTGCCTTCCTTAACCTGTTGCTTCAGGTCGACGTTGGTCGCGGCGATAATGCGAACGTCCACTTGAATCTCGTTCACGCCGCCCAGGTGCATGAACTTTTTGTCCTGCAGTACGCGCAGGATCTTGGCTTGGGTCTCCAGGCTCATGGTGCCGATTTCGTCGAGGAAGATGGTGCCGCGATCGGCGACTTCGAAGAGCCCCTTTTTGCTGAGTACTGCGCTGGTAAACGCGCCTTTGACGTGGCCAAAGAGCGTCGACTCGAGCAGGTCCGCGGGCACCGAGCCGGTGTTAACTGGTACGAAGGCGCGATCCTTGCGCGGCGAGTTCATGTGGATGGCTTTGGCGATCAATTCCTTGCCGGTTCCACTCTCGCCCTGCAGCAATACGGTCGATCGGCTGGGAGCGACCTGCGCGACCAGATCGAAGATGCGCAGCATCGACTCGCTTTTGCCGATGATGTGCTCGAAGTTATAACGCTGCTTGAGAGCGCGCTTGAGCTGGACCACTTCTTCTTCGGCGCGCCGGCGGCCTACGGCGGTGCGTACGTCGGCCAGCAGCTTCTCGTTATCCCAAGGCTTCTGAATGAAGTTGGTCGCGCCCGCCTGCATCGCGTTGACGGCGTTTTCCACCGTGCCATACGCGGTGATCATGATGACCGGCAACTCGGCATCGCGTTCGCGAATCTCGCGCAGAATCTCGACCCCATTGCGTTCCGGCAAGGCGAAGTCCAGCAGCACCAGGTCGAAGGGACGCTCGGCGATGCGCGCCAATCCGTCTTCGCCATCACTGGCAACTTCGACGGAATAGCCTTCGAACTCCAGCAAAGTTTGCAGCGACTCGCGAATCGCGGCCTCGTCGTCGATGATCAACACCGATCCAGCCGAAGCGAACTCATCGCGTCCCGTGGTGTCTCGAATGATGGTTGCTTCAGGCACTGACAGCCTTCCTGATCAGCGGGAACTCCATGACGAACGTCGTGCCGCGGCCGGGCGCGCTGTCGACGCGAATCTTGCCGGCATGTTCCTGGATGATTCCGTAGGTAACCGACAGGCCAAGTCCGGTGCCGCCGGTGTGTCCGGTCGCCGGTTTGTTTTTGGTGGTGAAGAATGGATCGTAAATGCGATGAATGTGTTCCTGTGCGATGCCCGTGCCGGTGTCGGAAACCTTAACCTGCACGTGATGGCCGTTGCTGGTGCTGATGGTGAGCGTGCCACCGCCCGGCATGGCGTCTTTCGCATTGAGGAACAGATTCAGAAAGACCTGTTGCAGCTTGCCGGTATTGCCGTGGATCGGCGGTAGTTCGGCGTGCAGGTCCTGCCGCACATTGACGCGCGCCGTCTTGAACTGGTGCTCCAACAAAGTCAAGGTATCTTTGATGACACGATTCAGATCAACGTCGGTAAACTCTGTCCCCGAGGTGCGGGAGAAATTCAACAGGCTGTTCACGATCTCCGAGGCGCGGAAGGTCTGCTTGGTAATCTTGTCGAGCAGTACCGATTGCTTGTCGTCGTGATGGACCTGTTTGGCCAGCATCTGCGCGTAGGAGGAGATCACCGCCAGCGGCGTGTTGACCTCGTGCGCGACACCGGCAGCCAGCAAACCGATCGACGATAGCTTCTCCGCCTGCGAGAGCTGCGACTCAAGCTCGATGCGCTCGGTAATATCGTCGACAATGATCAGGCGGCCGATCACGCTGAAGTCCTTGCTGACCAGGGGAGCGATCGCAACGTTGGTAACCCGCACCTCGCCCGTCGGCGTGCGCAAGCGGAATTTGTAGAGATTATGAATGCCCTGCGTCTGGCGCACGCGGTAGTGCTCTTCCATGAAAGCCGGCGGCAGGACATCCGACATCGGACGTCCCACGGCCTCACGCCGCGGCAAGGCAAACATTACCTCCATCTGCGAGTTCCACGACTCGATACGATCTTCCAGATCGACCGCCATCACGCCTACGCTGATCGATTCGACGATATTTTCGCTGAATTCCTTGAGCCGTTCGTATTGTCCGGCTTTCTCCTCGAGCGACTTGTACAGCCGCGCATTTTGCACGGCGATGCCGATGTAGCCGGCCAGCGTCTCCAGCAGCTGTACGTCCTCGCTGGAGAGGAAATCGCCTTCCACCGTCTTGCCCAAACCGAGCACCGCGATCATGCGATTCATGACGGTGCAGGGGATGTAGTAGTTCAACTCCAGCCGGCGAATTGCCTGCCGCGCCGACGGACTCTCGCGCACCGCCTGATTCGTGTTGTCGAAGAACAGGTGGCCGGCTTGCCACTCCGGGCGTTCCACATGCAGGAAGTCGAAGCTGAGCCCGCTGGTATTGGCAATGCCATACGACTTGGCGAGATAGAACTGTTCCGGCTGATCGGCATCGGAGACGAAGATTGCCAGCCGATCGACCAGCAAGGTGCGCGAGAGACGATCGACGATGGAACTCAGCATCTTGTCCAGATCGGTCTCGGAGTTCAGGTCGCGACCGAACTCAATCAGCGTTCGCCGATAGTCGTAACGTTTGCGATAGAAGAACTTGTCCAGGCTTTCCTGAATCCAGTTCTTGAACGGGTCGAACAAGATTGCGGTGACCGCGATCGCAATTACCAATCCGATCGGCCCGACGTTCGGGAAGTTCTGGTGGAACAGCACCGACGCCATGCCGACCGCGGCAAAGTATGCCGCCGTGATGGCACCGGCGGCAATTGTGTAAGCCATGCCGCGCTTGAAGATCAGGTCGACGTCCATCAGTCGGTAGCGGAAGATGGCGTAGCCGAAGGTCAGCGGCAGGAATACGAGCGACAGCACCGAGATCTTCATCCCCACTGCCGGGAGCGTGCCGAACAGGTAAGGGATGATGTAGAAGACGGTGAACGGCGCGACGGAAAGGATTGTGCCGCGCGTCACCCACTTCATTTGCTGGCGGAGAATCGCCGTCTCCGCATGGCGATAGCTGTGCCATAGCGTGACTGTCGCCATGATGAAGTACGCGGCCAGATAGACCCATTCCAAGCGATCCAGGTTCCAGCGCAGCAGCTCGCTGGGCTGCAGCAGATAGATCACGCAGATATGAATCGCCAGCAGAGTCGCGCCGGGAATGTAGACGGTGGGCACCAACCAGCGATGGCGGTCGATCAACCCCTTGCGTTCGGGGAAGGTCAGCGAGAAGTGCAGGAACAGGGCCGGCTGCAACAGCCACGCGACGACGTTGGACCAGTAGATGATCCAGTCGAAATCGTTGAACTTACCGGTGTAGTGGAAGGAGTAAAAGATGAATGAGACCAGGCAGAAGACATAAAAGTGGGTGCTCTTGGGCGCCGTCCAACGCCTCAGCAGGACGTACATGCCGATGCCGAGGTAGACCAGCGCGATCAGCCGCAAGCCCGCATAGAGAGACCGATCCGCAGGCACCAGAATCAGCGGAGCTTCCAGGGGCACACCTTGACGCAGCAGCGAATAGTTGGCCTTCGTCCAGACGCCAGTTTCGTAAAGGGCGCGCTCCAGAGCGCCGACGTCGGTTACCTTGTGGTCATTGACTGCGACCAGCAGGTCGCCGGGCTTGATGCCGGCTTTCTCACCCGGACCGTCCGCATCCACTCGTTCGGCACGAAGATGCTGCCCATTTTCTACCCACCAGACGCCGTCGTAGGGAGACGAATATTCACGGTCCTTCTGGAAATTGATACATGCGAAGACGACGGCTGCCACGCTGAGCAGCGCCAGGAAAACCGCGAAGAAACGCGTCTGGAGGTCTCGATTCATCAAAGCCACCGGTTGGTGGTTTAGACGCACTGGTGGGACAGCTCCCACGAGCCGCTCTTCCTGGAGCAAGTTCGATGCCAAGATATCCCTGCCAACCTACCGCTAAGCCCTGCGATTTGTGTAGCTTCCATAATTATAGATCGCCAATCTGCACGGAAATACAGGTTTTGGTATTTCTCTGTGAATTCTTGAAGAAACTGGAACTACCAAAATATCCGTAATTCCAGTTTCTGTAACCCACGGTTCACAAAGTAGTTCCGAGGCACAAGGGACCAAAGCCATCTGGGGGGATGATTTCGTCGGATGTACCACTACATACCAACTTCTGGCGCGTATGTTATGAAAGAGCGCATCTCGCGGGTGCAAACAGTTGGTATCGCCGGAGCGCTGTGATGGCAGTCGCTTTGATCGCGGCGCGGTGATGTGCGCTTATTGGGTCAGCACCGGCGTCGACCACGCAAACTGAAGGATGGATAGCGGGTCTTCCGAGTACTCCACATCAAGGTCGATATACCCGTCAGTAACGATCCAGTAGTAGGTTTCCACCACAGCAATGACGACCGTAAGAGCGGCATCCAATTCGCGATGCGTCGAGGCTAGCGCTGACAGCGTGCGCTCGTGACGGCTGACATGCGATCCGCTGAAGCTTCTAAGTCTTGCAGCCGCACGTTCCAAAGCACCGCGATCGTCAGCGAACTCGCTCTCCGTGATGCGGTCGTGCAGGAGCTCCGGATAATCGGCTAGCTGGGCCAGCACTCGCGGCAGAGACACGCCGTCATCCTCTCCATCCAGCAGGCGAAGCAGGCGAGCGACCATGGCATCGGTATAGCAGCCGCGTAGCATGTCGAGCAGTTCGCTGCGCGCACCGGAAAGTTGCGGGTTGTTTTGGATGACCTCGCGCTCCAGCTTCCAGTAGATGTCGCGATCAGTCGCCAGAGCCAGCACCCGGTCGCCGATCTGGCGAAGCTCGCTCTTCGTCCGCTCGCGGAATTGTTTTTCGCTTAGCATTGTCAACCTCAACTCCAAACTTGTGTCAGGGCACGAATTCAGTCGTGCCGATCAACTCCTGATTTGTCCGGCCCACCAACCAAGTCTATGGATCGTGCGCACATGCTTCTGTGATCTGGATCACGTGCCGGCGGGTTGTCGCGCACGTCGGTCGCAGAAGCTACAATGAAACTTTTGCGAGGTCATCATGTCTACCTATCAAGAGATCGTTGAGCGCGAACAGAAATACCTGCTGAATACCTATGCCCGTTATCCCTTGGCCATCGCACGCGGCAAGGGGGTTTATGTCTTCGATGCCGACGGCAAGCGCTACCTCGACTTCCTCACCGGACTGGGGGTCAACGCGCTCGGCCACGCGCATCCGCGTATCGTGAAGGCTATTCGCGATCAGGCCGCGAAGGTCATTCACGTCTCGAATCTCTATTACAACGAGTACCAGGGACTGCTGGCCGAAAAGCTTTGCACGGCGTCAGGGCTGGATCGCGCCTTCTTTTCCAACAGCGGCACCGAGGCAATCGAGGGCGCGCTGAAACTGGTGCGTGCCGCCGGGCACGCGATATCGCCGGAGAAGTCCATCGTGATTGCGCTCGACAACTCCTTCCACGGCCGCACCATGGGCGCGCTGGCCCTCACCGGCCAGCCGAAATACCGCAAGGATTTCGATCCGATGCTGGAAGGCGTGCGCTTCGTTCCGCGTAACGACGTCGAAGCCCTGCGCAACGCAATGGACGAGAAGGTCTGCGCCATCGTTCTGGAGCCGATCCAGGGCGAAGGCGGCATCCAGGAGACGACGCCCGAATTCCTGCAGGCCTGCCGTGCTATGGCCGATCAGCATCAGGCCGCGCTGATCTTCGACGAAATTCAGTGTGGACTGGGCCGAACCGGCCGGCTCTTCGCCTTCGAACACTTCGGCGTCAAGCCGGATGTGGTCTGCATTGCCAAGCCGCTCGCCGCCGGATTGCCGCTAGGCGCATTCCTCGCCACAGAGCAGTTCGCCCAGCACATCACGCCCGGCAAACACGGTACGACCTTCGGCGGAGGGCCCCTCACCTGCCGAGTGGCGCTGGAATATCTCGCGATTCTGGAAGACGAGAACTTGCTGGAGCGCGTGCGCCGCGTGGGTGCCTACTTCTCACAGAAGTTGCACGAGTTCGTCGATAAGTTCGAGATCGCGACGGAGGTGCGCGGCGTCGGAGCAATCCAGGCGCTCCAACTAAATATTCCCGGCAAGCCGGTTATGGACGGCGCGCTTGCCAGCGGGTTGCTCATCAACGTCACACAAGACACCGTGCTGCGCTTCCTCACACCGTTCCTGCTGGAAGAAAAGCACGTGGACAAAGGAGTGAGCATTTTGAAGAAGCAGCTCGCGGCGGCACAGAAACAAGCAAAAGCAGAGAAGAGGGCGGCAGTTACGGCGTGACGGATCACCCTGTCACTCGCGGCTGTCTAGCGCGAGCTTTTTGATGTGTCATCCTGAGCGGAGTGAGGTCGCCACGCGACCGAACGCGAGTGTCGGCGTGACGGATCCTCCTGTCACTTGCGGCTGCCTAGCGCGAGCTTCTTGATGTGTCATCCTGAGCGGAGTGAGGTCGCCAAGCGACCGAACGCAGTCGAAGGACCCCTATCGGTGCGAAACCGCTTCCGCAATCCACGCCGCGCACTCCCTAGTCCCCATCGACCCTCCGACATCGACGGTTGTTTTCTTCTCGCGGACGGCTTGGGTAACGGCGTCCTCGATCTTCTGCGATTCGCCGCCTAGGCCGAGGTGCGCCAGCATCATGGCTGCGGTCAGAATCGCGCCCATCGGGTTCGCCATGTTCTTTCCCGCGATCGGCGGAGCCGAACCGTGCACCGGTTCGAACATCGACGTTCGTCCGGGATGAATGTTGCCGCTGGCGGCCAGACCCAGGCCGCCCTGCAGCGCGGCGGCCAGGTCGGTGATGATGTCCCCGAACATGTTGTTGGTGACGACGACATCCAGCGACTGCGGCTCGCGCACCATCTGCAGGCAGAGCGCGTCCACGTACATATGCTGCGTCTTGATGTCGGGGTACTCCTTCGCCACTTCCTTGAAGACGCGCTGCCACAGCCCGCCGGCGTAGGTCATCACGTTGGATTTGTCGGACATCAAAACTTTCCTGCGGCCATTGCTGCGGGCGTAATCGAAGGCGAAGCGGATGACCCGCTCGACCCCCTTGCGCGTGTTGATGTCTTCCTGTGTGGCGAGCTCGTCGGGCGTACCGAATTTGAAGACGCCACCCATGTCCATGTAAACGCCTTCGGTGTTCTCACGGATGACGGTGAAGTTGATGTCGGCAGTCGTTGCGTTCTTCAGCGGGCAGAGCGAGGCGTCGAGCAGACGCACGGGACGCACGTTGGCGTAGAGATCCATCTTGAAGCGCATGCCCAGCAGGATCTCCTTGGCGTGAATGTTCGACGGCACGCGAGGATCGCCGAGGGCGCCGACAAAGATGGCGTCGAAGTCGCGTGCCAGCATCTGGAAGGCGTCGGGCGGAATGGTGGTGCCGTCGGCGAGATGGCGATCGGCGCCCCAGTCGAAGTGCGTGAACTCGACGGTTGCCCCAGATGCTTTAACCACTTCGATTGCGCTGGGAATGACTTCCTTGCCGATGCCGTCTCCGGCAACGACGGCGATGCGTTTGGCTGTGCTCACGGAAATCGAAGATAACAGAAAACGGCAATTGGCATTTGGCGCTTAGCATTCAGCAAAACGTCACTTCGGCCGAGTTCAACGTCAGGGAACAAGCCGAGAGCAGATGCGGCGAACCGGCTTGCGCCAAGTGCCGACTGCCAAATGCTAACTGCCGTCTTTTATAATCAAAGATTCGATATGACGGTTGCAACTTTTCAAGGCAAGCTGGCGGCGTCAGGAGCGCGCTTGGGAAGTTATCGCGGGGCCGAAACTCCGGCAAGCTTTGGCCACACGGCGGCGGAGTTCAAGGCTTTGTGGCAAGGCGCCGCAGTGTTTGACATGAGTTGGCAGGCCAAGCTGATCTTCAGCGGACGCGATCGCGTACGCTGGATGAATGGCATGGTCACCAACAACATCCGTGACCTGGCGGTCGGAGGTGGGGTGTATTGCTTCATCCTGACTCCGCAGGGGCATAATCAGGGCGATTTGGTCGCTTACAACCGCGGTGATTATCTTCTGGCGACGACCGATTGCGAGCAAGCGACGAAGGTCACTGCGACTTTGCAGCGTTACATCATCATGGATCAGGTTGAGATCGAGGACATCAGCGACAAACTGAGCTCGATCGGAGTTGCCGGCCCCAAGGCGCGCGAGATTTTATCCAACGCCGGCATTGACGCTGCGCAACTCGAGATGGGACAGGTGGTGGACCTGGAGTGGCGCGGCATCGGGATTTCGGTTGCGCGTAGTACGCATCCGCAGATGGACAGCTACGAGATGTGGGTGGCCAGCGAGAATGCCGAAAAGGTTTGGGAAGGCTTGATCGCAGCCGGGGCGACGCCGGCAGGCAGCGATGCGCTGGAGCTATACCGCATCGTACGCGGCGTTCCGCGTTATGGCATCGATCTGCGTGAGCGCGATCTCCCGCAGGAAACCGGTCAGGAGCACGCGCTGAGTTTCACCAAAGGCTGCTACATCGGACAGGAGATTGTGGAGCGCATTCGTGCGCGCGGCAACGTGCATCGAATGTTCATCGGTTTCGAGATGGAGGGTAAACCGCCGCAGCCGGGAACGAAAGTTCGCGCCAATGACAAAGATGTCGGTGAGATCACCAGCGCGGCGCGGGTGCCGTTTCCGAACGGTGAGAGAACCCTGGCTCTGGGATATTTGCGCCGTGAAGTTGCGGCGCCTGGAACGGTCGTGCAAATTGGCATGCAAAGCGCGGCCGTACACGAACTTCCATTTTGAGACGGATTTTTTTTATCACGGAAGCACGGAAAACACGGAATAGATGAAAACCTGTAATGAAAATTGGAAGGTATGATTGCGGAATGAGAGTCGCGTGCGTTTTTTCGCGCCCGGGGGAAACGGCTCGCCAGAGTTTTGTGGCCCAACTCTTAAGAGTTTCTGTGCCTTCCGTGCTTCCGTGGTGAAATAAAACGTATCAATCAAATCTATGGCAGAAAAAGAGAAAAAACCTGAATTTGTCGTGACCGATCGCCGTCTGTTCAGCACGGAAGGTGAGTTGCGGCAGGATGTGGTGGAAGCCGAGGAGCGTCGTGAAGAACGCGAGCAGGAGAAGAGGGAAGCGCAACAACGCGCGAATCAGGAGCGTGCCATGCAGAACCATCAGGGGCAAGCTTCTCCCCCTCAAGCGGCGGCGCCGGTTGCGGAGCCTGAGGTTCCGGCTCCGAGCACGCAAGAACAGCAAGCATCGGCTGCGGCCTACAAAGAATCCACGCGCGAGATCGATGAGCAGATTGAACAGGAGATGCGCAAGCATGGGCAGCCGCATCGTCCGCAGGATTTTGAGATTACCTTCGAGAAATTCATCGCTTCTCTCTATATGACCGCGCTGATGCAACTCGGACTCGCCGCTCCCCAAGGGACCAAGCCCGAGGTTGACTTGATCGGCGCGCGTCAAACCATCGATACGCTTGCGCTCCTGCAGGAAAAGACGAAGGGCAACCTCACCCCGGCGGAAGACAACATGCTGCGCAACTGCCTCTACGAATTGCGTATGGCGTACCTGGAAGTTACCAATCTGATTACTCATCCGCCACAAGGCGGTCCCAGCGCCGACGGCAAGGCCTGATGAAAGCTAGCCTCACCGTGCTGGGCAGCGGGACCTCCATGGGAGTGCCTACGATCGGCTGCGACTGCGCGGTGTGCACTTCCGCCGATCCGCACGATCGCCGCACCCGTCCTTCCATCATGATTCAGTGGGATGATCCGCACCCCGCCGCGTCGACTGCGGGCGTGCCAGGAATTCTGACTCGCACCGTTCTGATCGACACCACGCCCGACTTCCGTGAGCAAGCGATCCGCGAACGCATTCGCAAGATCGATGCCGTCTTCTACACACACGGTCATGCCGATCACATCCTGGGACTGGACGATGTTCGGCCGCTCAGCTTTCCCCGTATTACCGGCGGCAACAAGATTCCGCTCTATGCCAGCGAAAAGACAGGGCAAGTTCTGCAGAACGTCTTTCGCTACATCTTCGACGCGAATTACAAGTATGGCGGCCTGGCGCAGGTCGAGCTAAAGCCGATGAACGGACCGGTCGAACTGTTCGGTGCGACGTTTGTACCTATCCCGGTCCTCCATGGCGATGTTCTGATTGAGGGCTTTCGTTTCGGCGATGCAGCCTACCTCACGGATTTCAGCTGCGTTCCGGAGGAGTCTCTGGCGCAGCTTGAGGGTCTCGACATTCTCTTCCTGGATGCGCTGCGCCATCACCCTCATCCCACGCATTCGACAGTGGAGAACTCGTTGAAGATCGTGGAGCGGCTCAAGCCGAAACGAACCTATTTCACGCACATCTCACACGACCTTCCACACGAGGCGACGAACGCGAGCCTTCCGGAAAATGTGCGTCTGTCGCATGACGGTTTGAAGCTGGCATTTGACCTGTAAGGCTACTAACAACGATGCAAATCTTCCGCCATCTCGAGGAAGTGCCCACCGACTTCGGGCCCAGCACCGTCAGTGTGGGCAACTTTGACGGCGTGCATCGCGCGCACCAGGAAGTGGTAAGCCACATGACCGCGAATGCCCGCTCTTTCGGCGGCAAAGCGGTGGTAGTGACGTTCGATCCTCATCCCTACCGCATCCTGCGCCCGGATGTTGCGCCGAAGCTGCTCACTCCGTTGCCGGTAAAGCTGATGCTGCTGGAACAGATCGGGGTCGACGCGGTATTGCTGCTGCCCTTCAGTCGCGACCTCTCGCTGACCACGGCTGAGGACTTCGCGCGGCAAGTGTTGGTCAACGTCCTGCATGCCCGCGAAGTGCACGAGGGCTACAACTTTCACTTCGGGCATAAGGCGCAGGGCAACGTCAACACGCTCGCCGAACTCGGGAAGCAGTGCGGATTCCAGGCCAAGGTCTATTCGGAGATGATCCTACGCGGCTATCACGTTTCCAGCAGCGAGATTCGCAAGCTGCTTGAAGCAGGGGATGTCGGCAAGGCGAGAGCGTTGCTGGGCCGGCCATTCAGTATCATGGCGAATCCGGGGCGCGGTCGTGGCTACGGGCACAAATACACTGTGCCAACGGTAAATCTGGCACGCTACGATGAGTTGGTTCCCGCTGACGGCGTCTACGTCACATGGCTGCGAGTCGGTGACGAGTGCTTTGAGGCCGTGACCAACGTCGGCAAGCGGCCGACGTTCGGTGAAGAATCCTTTGCCATCGAGAGCCACCTGCTGAACTTTCATTCGCTCGAGCTACTGCCCGAAACAGAATTGGAGCTGACCTTCCTGAAGCGGCTGCGGCCGGAAATCAAATTTCCTTCGGTCGAGGCGCTGCGCGAGCAGATCGCCCGAGACGTGCATAAGGCGAGAACCTACTTTCGCTTAAAGAAAGCAATCAGGCATTAGTGGCAACCGCGGGACGAAAGGCCAGCAGCGGCAGCTGCGAGACCAGTCTGCGAATGTCGGCGTCAGAACCAAGGTATCGCCAGCTGAGTAGCCTGTTGAGCACGTAACGAACGATGGGGAGGATTAGATAATTTTTCCTTTCGTACTCCCGAAACACCTGCACGGCCTCTTCCTCACTGAGAAACCGACACTGCGCCTTATATCTTTGCGCTCCAATGATCACCTCGAAGTCCGGCCTGGACTGAATGTTGAGCAGCCAGTCTGAGTTACGCCCGAAGCCGCTCATCACCACAGCCTCGCCGAGGACCTTGCGGTACTGGAGCACCTCCAGGACAGCTTCGTGACGCCGTCCGGTGCGGCGACCACTATGCACCAGGAGCAAGAACCGATGTCCCAGCAACCAACCTAGGTTCCAGCGGTAGAGGTATACCGGAGCGCGCAGTAAGTCCCGCAACACACCTTGAGGTTTGCCCGCCGTCATTGCTAGCGCCAATATTTCGTTATTCCTCGTTGTCCGCTTGTTGCCGTTCGCAAGAAACTTCTGCGAGTCGGACTGCGGCTGACCTTGCTGTGCGAGCACCGGCGAACACTTGGTGTCAAGAAATTTGATGCCTCGTCGACAAACGTGGTATGGGCACATGAAACGGTTTGCGCGCTTGCCCCCAACCTGATAAGTTTTGCCATTACCTAAAAATGATGAAGAAAGTCATTCTTGTCATCTTTCTCGGCTGTTTCCTGTCTTTACCACTGTTGGCACAAGTTCCCACCGACAGTCCCGTCGATGTGCTGCGCCATCCCGGCAACTGGGAAAAGATGGTCTTTATCGGCGGCGGCACCACCGTCGACAGCACGCCCAGTGGTCAGAACCTGGTGGTGGGATTTCGCCTCGGTCGGGTGATGACCGAGGAACATGGTCCGGGAATCTTGCGGGGCACGTTCGAGTTGGCTGGCGATGTGATTCCGCTCGACGAGTACTGGATCAACGGCGGGCAATATTCCGGCGGAATCGACCCCGTTGTCTTTAAGTGGAACTTTACCAAGGGCTGTAAGATCGCACCATACTTCGCAGCCGTAGGCGGCGCGTTGTTCAGCAACCACAATCTTCCGCCCGGCGATACCTCGCAGATCAACTTCACCAGCGGCCCAGAAATCGGGGCACAAATCTTCGGCAAGGGTAGGAACTCCTGGGACATCATGCTCAAGGCCTACCACTTGTCCAATGCCTCGATCGGCAATCATAATCCCGGACTGAATGCAAACTTGCAAGTCATGCTCGGATACACGTGGCATTAGTTTCTGCGCAACACGGCCGGCTGCCAGGGAGTCGGTTCGCCGCAAGGTTGTTGGCGAAGGCCCAGATTTTCGCATCCCTATCACGTGTGCCAAGGTATACTCACGAGAACGACTCTTTTATGAAAGCCTCTGTATCCGAACATCCCCTCATCCTCTGTATTGATGATGCCGAGATAGCCCTGCGTGTTCGCAAGCTCCTGCTGACGAACGCCGGATATTCCGTCCTCACTGCGGCATCGGGCGAGGAAGGTTTCGAGTTGTTCAAGGAAAACCCAGTTGAGCTGGTGATCGCCGATCACTTCTTATCCGACAAGACAGGTGCGGAAATTGCCAAGGAAATGAAGGAAGTCAAGCCGCAGGTGCCGATTCTGATTGTGTCGGCGGCGTCCGAGTCACCCGGTGGTTTGGAGTTTGTCGACGGGTTTCTCTCCAAGGGCGAAGGCCCGGACCATCTTTTGGCGACAATCGCCGGCCTCCTGCACCGCCAGAGCTCCCTGCAATAGAGTCAACTGGCAGCCGCTTCGGTTGCGACCGGCTTCTCGGCAGCCTCCATCTCCATGCGATAAGTCGATTCGCTGACCAGCAGTATCAGCGGCAAACCGGAGTTGCGCTTGATCGTCTCCCAATAGCGCACCAGGATAGAGTAGACCAGCAGGCCGGTCTCGCCTTCGCCGAAAAACAGATATTCCAGCGACTGCCGCATGAGCGGCCGGTGGGTGAGCCCCAGCACGATGCTGATAGGGTCCAGCAGCTCACTGATGTAGGCGATGGAATTAGCTAATGCAACCGCGCCCGTCGCATTAATCACAAAGTCGTCACCTTCGCGCACGATTCGCAACGCCAGCGGCGAGAGAAAGTCGCTGCGGTTGTCGATCAGGCTTACGAAGAGAAAGGCAAGTGGTCCATTCACCTTGTAGCGTTCCCGCACCTTGGCGGACACAAACCTGCGGTGCACGAGCGAATCGATCCGAATTGGGATAAGGTTCACCTTCTTCCCCTGGATTGATTGCCAGATTTCGGTGGAGGCCGCATCGGCTAGGGCTACTTCCGAGACGCGCATCTCCGTCGAGCGAATGATGCGGCTGAGGGCGCTGGCCGTCAGCAACAGAAAGATGAAGATGCTGGCGACGATCGCGCCATACGGACGTTCGATGACGTTGGTGACCGTGGTGTAAAGGAAGATCACGCTGACCAGCAGGAAGTAGAACGAGAGAAGGTAATTCTGCGGCTTGAGCAGGCTGGCCTCTTGCCACAGCGAGACGGTCACGGCAACGGCCGCCGATAGCATCAGTACCAATACCCCGGTGGCGTAGGCGCTACCTTGTGCTGTGACCGACGCGCGAAAGGCGAGCGTCACCAGCACGTCGAGTACCAGCAATACCAGTACGAGAGGCCGCTGGTAGGCCACCCACTCCGGCGCCATGCCATAACGCGGCAGGTAGCGCGGAATCAGATTCAACAGTCCGGCCATCGCCGAGGCCCCCGCGAACCACAGGATCAGGATCGTGGAAATGTCATACACCGTGCCAAAGACATTGCCCAAGTACAGATGCGCCAGGTAAGCGATTGCTCTTCCATCCGCCGGGCCGCCGACCTGGTAAGCACTTTCAGGAATGAGCGCGGACGCTGCAAAGCTGGATAACAGCAGCATCACGCTCATGATGAGCGCAGCCGATAACAGAAGCTTGCGCGTGGAGCGCACCCGTCCGGGAATCGTCTCTTCCGTTTTGCCCGTCTGCGCGCCGTTGACCAGCGGCATCACGGAAACGCCGGTCTCGAATCCACTGAGGCCGAGAGCCAGCTTGGGGAAGATCAGCGCCGATACGATGAAGATCCCAGTCCAGTCTGGCTTGATGGCAAAAATCGCATGCCGCCAGTTAGCCAGCAGTTCAAGGTGGAGGAAGATTTTTCCCAGGCACCATAGCAGCACGACGAGATTCAGAAAGAGATAGGGAATCGCGATGAAACTGGCCACGCGTATAGCCTCGCGGAATCCGGCCAGGAAGACCACCGCCAGCAGCAGCAGCAGCATGAGCGTGACTCTCATATGCGAACTGCCGGAGAAGGGATGCAAATACGGGTTGGCGATAGCGTGCTTGGCTGCGTCCGCAGCGGACAGCGTCATCGTGATCACGAAGTCGGTGGCAGCGAAGCCGAGCAGCACCAGCACGAGGATCTTGCTCGTCCAACCGGAGAACAAGTTCTCCATCAGGGCGATCGACCCCTGTCCTGCATACGATCGCTGCGCCACCGCGGCATAAATCGGCACCGCACCCAGCAGCGTGACGGCCACAAGCACGACGGTTGCGGGTACGGCAAGCGCGCCCGCCGCCAACAGCGCAATTCCCGGCTGGTAACCGAGGGTCGAGAAATAATCGACGCCCGTCAGCCACAGTACGATGTACCAGGGATACGTCTTTTCATGGTGCGGCGAGACGTGGGGCGAACCATCGCGGGAGAAAAACCGCGCCAGCCATCCTTGCGATTTCTGTGTGGAAGGCAGGCGAAGTACAGTATCGGGTGGCGCTGTCGTGCTCATCGATCCCAGGGGTACTCTTCCGTTTCTTAGCTGGAAGGCTAGATTACACCTCGTATAGAAGCAGACTTTCGAGAGAGCGAAGGACAACCTTCCCCCGCGTCTTAGTCACCAAGCCGTTCCGTTGCCATTCGTTGAGCATTCGGCTGGCAGTAAACTGCGTAACGTTGGCGGCATTCGCCAGTTCTTCATTTCGAACGCTGACTTCAATACCGGCCCGGGTGCGATGACCGATGGCGCTGGCAAGGTCAACCAGCGTCCGAGCTAATCGTTGTGGTGCAGAATGTCGGGTTTGGGAAACATGGACTGCGAGATAGCCGGCGAGCGCTTCGGAAACGATAGTGAAGGCATTCTCCCAAATGGCGGGGTGGCGGAGTGCGAGATGGCGAATTGTCGCTCGTTGCCAAACTAATCCCCAGCTCTCTTTAACCGCTTCGGTGCTGAGAATGTAATCCTTAGTGGTCGGGAGCAGGGCGGCAAGACCGAACACCTCGCCGGCGGGAAGCCAGCGCAGCAGCATCCGCTGTCCACAATTGGTAGTGAATGTCGTACGAGCCTGCCCGCAAACCAGCAGCACTGCCGCGTTAGCGCGATGGCCCTGGTTCAGAATCACCGAATCGGCTGCGAAGCGCTTGTAGTCTGCAGCACTCACGACCGCCTGTAATTCTGACGCAGTTAATCCGTGGAAGAAGTGAGGCTTGAGATCGCTGACCAGAGCGATCACGTCGGAAGTGGCCATCTTGGTTGTCGCCCCTGCTGGAAGTTCGCTTCAGCATTCTATACGGCCCGGCAAGCGAGGCCGGCAGCAGCGTACTGATGTCCGACGAAATTCGAGAGCGTTCGGAAAAAGGTCGCCCCGCCGGGATGACGACCTGCGGGGCGGTTGCACCTTTGGGGCAAGGTGCACAGGGGGAGGGCCGTTTATTTCTTACGCCTTACTTCCTGCCTTCAATGCCCAACGTGCAGTCGGGATTAATGTTCTGAATAAAAATGTCGGCATTACCGTTGCGGTAATCCTGCCAGGCGACAGCAGTAAGGCCTGAGGGTGCGATAGCCTCCCAGACCTTGGCCTTTTGCGAGGATGCCGTGGATACGGGAAATTCCGGGCACACAGAGTTGCCATTGGTGTCGAGTTTGACGGCTTCGAGAGTGCCGTTACCAGTCACCTGCTGATCGACCCATACCGCCAGCGCGCCACTGCCAATTTGTACGTTCTGGGGATTGATCTGAGCATCATCGCCAAGGGGAACGATAACCAGTCCGCTGTTGCCCCATTCGAGCGAGCCCGTTGAATTGAACTTCTGCGCCGAGATACCTTGCACGCTCTGCAGCGAGTCTTCTTCGGTCCAGAACAAGAAGGTCTCCTGCGTCGCGGGGTTATAGGACACGCTCGGACTAACTCTTACATCCGATCCGCCAATGGCGCCCTGTGAGCCGTTATGTCCAAATGCCTCGGTACCGTCGTTGAGGATGTGCTGCGCGAAGACTTGCAGGGTTGGGCTGTTCGTGTACCACGAGAACACAGCGCCACCGCTGCCATCGGGGACAAAGTAAGGAAACTCGCCGAACTGCAACGAACCGCCGTCGTACACATGAACATTGTTAGCACCCCACATGAGCTGGCCGCTGGGCGAGATCTTGTTGGCGTAAAGATAGTTCGGAGTGCCGAATCCTTGGTTAGCGACCCACGAGACAATGACGGAACCATCGTCAGCAGCATGCAAATCGGCAAGCGAATAGTTGTAACCCGGTTGCTGCAGGATCACTCCGTAGTTACCTGCCGGCGTTCCTACCCAGACAGGACTGCCACTGGCGGTAAGCTTCTGCAGGACGGTCTGGTTGTTCGAAACCCAGCCCACCACGATGTAACCGTCGGTGGTGACAGTGACCTTAGGGACGTTATAGCTGTTCTGACCAAAGGTCAGCGCGATGCCCAGAGGTCCCCATAGCGGCTGGCCCGACGGACTCATTTTGGCCACGGTGATTTGCGGATTGTTGGGGTCGCGGCGGAGATCCTGGAAGGCCAGGATTGCATTGCCATCATTGTCGATGGCGAAGCCGTAGTCTTGCGTTGAAGAAAGGCCTCTTTCGCCAGCCACTTGAATGCCGTTGTGCGGGAATTGCTCCACGCCGTTCGGACTGAGCAGCTGATAGTAGACGTTGTAGCCGGAGTTCGGGACAACGGGATCGTTATTGAACCAGCTGACATACCAGCTGTTGTCGGGACGTGCAATCGCCTTCGGTTGCACTTGGTCTGCCGAGGGCATCGTGGATAGCCCCAGATTTTGACTCGGATCGGATGACCACTGCGCCCAGGCACTTGAGCTGATGATCAGCGCCACAGCCAGCGTCACCACACGTGTGCAATGTTTCAATTCCATCCTCCTGGATCCCTGATCGGAGAGGGATCGACATTAACTTCCGTTCTTAAGAAAGCAGCCTTCGACGTGAGAAGTGCTCATGCGAATCGCAAATCCACTTGCGGTTTTGGCGCATCATCACGCGCAGACTACTCTGTCTGGTACTTCTGGGGCCCGATGAGATGATTCATAGCATGAGGCTTGAGGACAGCCCTGTCGTTGCGCTGGGACAAATTGGATGGCAGCGCTAGTGGAATGGTGATCGGCATATAACGCCACAGAATTCAGCAACGTCTGGAATCAGGTCGAGGGCTCAGCAACCAGGACCTATAAGGGCAATGCATCGATGGGCGAGAAGCGCAACGCCAAGGTTGCTAGAATGGTCCTGAGAGGCACGGCAAAAGCGAAAGCAGCGATGGTGCGTGGTTTGCGGCTTGAGCAGAGAGCCGCAGTCGTGGCAGTCAGCACTTCAGCCTCATGGTGTTTTACTTTTTGTTGACCCGGCCCTGTAGCTCAGATGGATAGAGCAGCGGTTTCCTAAACCGTTGGTCGGCAGTTCGACTCTGCCCAGGGCCTCCATATTCAATAACTTACGGCGTATACCCTAGGCTGTCCCTTTTTGTCCCTTCATGAACGGCGATTTTTAGCTTTTGCATGGCGGGAGTCCCTCTTGGGCTGAGACACGAGGTTAAGCGGTTACCGCCGTTCTCTGGAACTCCGCAGCTGCGCTTTTGTCACTTCGCTGTGAAACTCAGATGGAGTCGATGTCAGGGACGTGCCGTCGTGGCGATCAAGCGAGCCGCTACGGCGCAGGCGGTTGCGGCGATGGCGGATGCGATGCGGTGCAGATTGAGCCAGAAGAAGCTCGCACAGGCAGGAGTACTCTGAATGGCGCCGGTTACGAAGGCCGCAATGTAGGCGACGGCGAAGACAACGATGGCGACCGGAAGAGCCGGCGGCGCCGTGAAGATGCGCAGCGTGCCCACGATGCGAAAAAGAAGCAAGATCAGACATAAAACAGCTAGGAGCTTATGAACGACAGCCAGCGGCACATGCAGGGGCCTGCCCGTAATGTTCTTGCAAAGACCCGAGACAAGAATGCTAACCAAGAGCCAGCCGATGACGTGCAGCTTGTCCGTGGCCATGACAAATCTCCTTGGGAGCAAGCCAGGGAATTTATTTAAGCGCTCGGCGAAGGCGCTGCCCTGAGCGCGTTACACCGAACCAATCAGCCGTGAAAATGCCAAACCGTGGAGTGGTCCGAGTCTCCACTCAGAGTACGAGCGTCTGATTTTGCAATCCGTGACCTTTGTTTGTCAGTGTCGGCTAACGTAGGGCGCTGTGACGCGGCGGTCGTCGGGTTGTTGGCGTTCAGCCATTGGGTGTTGGACGTCGTTTCCCACCCATCCCCTTTTCCAGTTTTTCCTGGCGCACTTGGCAATGGAACTATGGTCATCCGCTGCCATCCGGTCTTCCGCTTCTTTTCGGTAGTTCGCCGACGGTCGGACTCGGCTTGTACAACTCCATCAGCGCGGTCGAAGCCACCGCTCTGGAGTTTGGAATGTTCATTTTAGGAATGGCGGTGTACGTCGCTTATGGTGTGAAAAAAAGAGGCAAGATCGAAGCCTGGGCTTGAATAAATCCGATCCACTTAAAGCCGCACTGCAGTGGAGGTCGTGTTTCGCCATAAGTGCCAGACAGTAACGAACCAGATTCGAGTGCGACAGAACCTCCCGAAATGGTTTTGTTGGTGCAAGATAGCTGTGGTCGCTCTCCGTCGAGGCACCGCACAGACCGCCATCTGGATTATCGAATTAGCGTTGACAACACAAGGAAATCTGGTAGAATCTGGCCCCAACGGGGGGTGCCACAATGTCTGACATGCTTCCCATTCCGCTCCCACGACTTCGCCGATTCACAAAGAGCGACGAAGGACAAGCCTTAGTGCTCGCGGCCTTTGGGATGATTGTTCTATTGATGATGGCTGGACTCGGCGTTGACGTTGGCTATCTGAAATATCAGAAGCAACAGATGCAGAAAGCCGCTGACGCCGGCGCCCTCGGTGCGGCCTCAGCGATGATTTACTACGGTACCGGCAATCAGACGCAGATTCAGCAGGCAGGTTGGGACGATGCTGCAGCCAACGGGTTTGACCATACGCAACCCGGTGTCACGGTTCAGGTCAACAACCCTCCACAAACGGTCGGCGATCCGTTCTATAACAACCTCAACTATGTTGAGGTGATTGTCTCGCAGGCGCGGCCGACCTTCTTTATGCAGCTTGCCGGTTACAACTCCATCAATGTCAGCAGCCGGGCAGTAGCTACTGCTGTCGGCAGCGGTTCGGCGTGTGTTTATTCTTTGGCTCCTTCTGGTACCAACACGCTTGACGTCACTGGCGCAACGTACATCTCTTCCAACTGCGGGGTACTGGTCAACTCCGCCAGTCTGACAGCACTCAGCATTGCGAACCGCGACAACATTGCGGCGTATTCAATAGGGGTGGTTGGCCAGTGCCAAAGCCCGGAGTGTCAAGGGGTGTTGGGGTCAGGCGACGAGAACATCCTGACGGAAGGCATCGCTCCCTTTACCGATCCTTTGGCGAACCTTCCTTCGCCATTTGTTCCTCCGTGTCAGGCGGGACTCAATATCAACCATCCCGAAACCGTCAGTCCCGGCAGCTATTGTGGCGGGATTACTGTGAACACCAACGGTAACGTGACCTTCAGCCCCGGCACCTACTACCTCGTGGGCGGTGGCCTGAATATACCCGCCGGCGTCAGTCCGAACCTGAGCGGTGATGGAGTGACCTTCTACAACACCGGGAACGCCACAAACCAATACCAACCGATCAGCATACAAGGTACGCCAACCGGATCCTTGACCGCTCCCACGACTGGCGACATGGCTGGAATTCTGTTCTATCAAAACCGCAACATCGGTGTTAATAACCAGATGAACTACGTCAACGGTCAGGGTCGTGGCTCCAATGGAATGATCTATACGGGAGCACTGTATTTTCCGACGACCCCGTTGACGTACACGGGCGGTGACCAGGGGGTAAATCCCTACGAACTGTTGATCGCCTGGACCCTGAATTTGTCCGGGAATATCGTACTTGAGAACAACTACAGCTCTTTACCCAATGAAGCTTCGCCGATCGCTAATGCAATATTGGTTGAGTGAGTGCAACAGTTTGAGGATACCTGGTGTTTCGCTTGTGCTGGCGGGCTCCGAGAACTACGGTTGCAACGTACGTTCCCCGCTCAAAACGAAATTGACCGGGCATTGATGTAGATGTAAGGTTGGCGTACGTCACAGATATTTGAGGTGCTGCGCGCCAGGGTGGTCTGGCCCGCGCAGTGGGTGGACGCGATGAAGGTTGGGAGAGTGCGGAGGAACAACAACACCGAGGGTCGTACGCCTTCTGGCGCAAAGGGCCGGCGCAGATCGCGTGATGACGGACAAACCCTGATAGAGTTTGCCTTCCTGTTGCCCGTTTTGTGCCTGCTCGCGGTTGGAATCGTGGAGATCGGGCGCGCAGCCGCGTTCACCATTGCCGTCAATAACGCGGCTACCGCCGGCGTGGAGTATGGCTCCCAAAGCGAAACCACGGCAAAGAACATTAACGGGATGCAGACGGCGGCTACCAATGACGCTAACTTCAATTTTGGTACAATCACTGCTATTGCAACGTACGGCTGCTTGTGCGATCACGAAAGTGGCGCTTCCTGTACATATCCGGTGCCGGCTCAGACCACCTGCGAGGTGGAAAATCTGAACTGCGACGATGGGCAGATCGTTCAGTGCGTGCAAGTGACTACGAATGGCCAGTGGGATTCATTACTTCATTACCCGGGAATACCTGACTCGTTTCAGGCTAATGGTCGGGCTGTGATGCGCGTGCGAAGATAGCCTGCAGATGTACCGAAGGCTTTCGAAA